>Ga0073934_10002434_pt1 | contig 38786 bp, 27 predicted proteins | sample LarsenN4metaG_FD_76834 | JGI IMG/M metagenome (GOLD analysis project Ga0073934, IMG submission 76834) | Hot spring sediment bacterial and archeal communities from British Columbia, Canada, to study Microbial Dark Matter (Phase II) - Larsen... ... | reverse complement strand
TCGCTGCCCAATCGCATGGACATCTACCTGCACGACACGCCCGCCACCGCGCTGTTCGAGCGGCCGCGGCGCGACTTCAGCCACGGCTGCATCCGCGTGGCCGATCCCGTCGCGCTCGCGGAGTTCGTGCTGGCCGGCCTGCCGGAGTGGAACCGCGATGCGATCGTGGCGGCCATGGCCAGCGGCGCGCAGCGGACCGTCTACCTGCCGCAACCCATCCCGGTCGTCATCTTCTACAGCACGGTGGTGATCGACGCACGAGGGCGCCTGCTTTTCCCCCCGGACATCTATGACCAGGATGCGCGCCTGGAACGCGCACTCGCCGCCGCCGGCCCGCGTGCGCATTGAGGTGCACGCTGCACGGCCGGCGCGCTACCAGCTGCGCACCCTGCCGGTATCCATGTGCAGGAAGTCGGATTTCGGATAGTAACCGACGCCGCCGGCGGCCATGTGACGCGCCGCGTCGCGCAGCCGTGCCAGCGGCACGCCGGGCAGGCGCACGTCGATGGCGCGCCCCTGCAGATGCAGACTGCCCTTGGCCACGCCGCTGCTGCGCTCCCGCAGCATGGCGTTGGTCTTCGCACTGCGGTACCCGCAGATCACCTCGTAGCAGCCGGAGCCGCCGGTAAGCTCGGTCAGCGCCGAAAGCTGATCGAGCAGCGCCGGATCGATAGGATGGACCTCGTCCGTGCGGTGATCGCGCAGCAGACGGTTGATCGCCTGCAGCGCCTCCGGCACGTAGGCACCGCCCTCGGCGTACACCGCCGACAGTCTCTCGCCCGTGTGGGTGTGTACGAAGGCGAGCCTGCGTGCCGCGGGCGCAGGCAGGGCGTTCGTCCTGGCGGGCAGGAGCGCCGACGGTGCGAGGAGGGTGGTGGCGAGGGTGGCGAGGAACCGGCGACGGCTGCGAACGGAAACAGATTGACACATATCGGCAACGTCCTTACGGCGCATCGAAGACCGCGGCAGTGTACCGGCAAGGCCCGCGCCGTGAGAAGCGGGGATTCCACCCCGCCGTTCAGGTTCAGGGCGGCCCCCCTGAGGCCCGCGCCCTGGCGGAGTTGTTCGGGATCAAGATGTCACGCCGGCGGCGGGGCCGTGCACGGGCGGAAAGGCTAGAATTTTCGCCGGTTGAACCAGAGGTGCGCTCATGGCAGAACACGGCAAGACAGTGCCCTTCCGTCCGCCCGTCGGACGGCGATCCGATCTCGGCGCCGGGGAGCCCAGTTTCAGCGACATCGCCCTGGAGCAGATCCGGGCGATCCTGGACAGCGAGATCGAAGAGGGCCGGCCCCACGACGCCTTCCTGCATGCCGATCTCGCGCGCCTCACGCAGGGGATCTCGCCCATCGCCGTCGGGCTGGCCTATCTCGACTGGATCGCGCACCTGCTGTATTCCCCCGACAAGCAGCAGCAACTCTCGCAGAAGGCGATCCGCAAGCTCACGCGCCTGGCGCTCTACGTCATGAGCCTCGGCGCCGGCGGCGGCCGGTGCATCGAGCCGCTGCCGCAGGACAAGCGCTTCAATCACCCCGCCTGGTGCCGCTGGCCCTTCAACGTGATCTCACAGTCCTTTCTGCTCACGCAGCAGTGGTGGTGGAACGCCACCACCAACGTGCGCGGCGTGACCCGGCACCACGAGCACGTGGTGTCGTTCATGACGAGGCAGTGGCTGGACGTCTTTTCGCCGTCCAATTACATCCTGACCAACCCGGAGGTCCTGCTCAGGACCTATTCGACGCTCGGCATGAACCTGGTCCGCGGGGCGAGGAACTTCGCGGAGGACCTGCTGCGGCATGCCGCGCATCAGCCGCCCGCCGGCGCCGACGCCTACACGGTCGGCGGCAACATCGCCGTGACGCCGGGCAAGGTGATCTTCCGCAACCGGCTCATCGAGCTCATCCAGTACCAGCCCGCCACGCCGACGGTGCGCCCGGAGCCCGTGCTGATCGTGCCTTCATGGATCATGAAGTATTACATCCTCGATCTCTCGCCCGAGAACTCGCTGGTGCGCTACCTCGTCGAGAACGGCTACACCGTGTTCATGATCTCGTGGAAGAACCCCGGCACCGAGGACCGCGACATCGGCATGGAGACATACCTGCGGGAGGGAGTCCTCACCGCCATCGATCTGGTCGCCAAGGTCGTGCCGCGGCAGAAGCTGCACGCCCTGGGGTACTGCCTCGGCGGCACCCTGCTTGGAATTGCTGCCGCCATGCACGCGCGCGAGAGCAACGGCCTGCTCGGCAGCCTGACGTTTCTCGCCTCCACCTTCGACTTCACCGAACCGGGCGAACTGGGGCTGTTCATCGACGAGAGCCAGATCGCCTTCCTCGAGGACATCATGTGGACGCGCGGCTTCCTCGACGGCAAGGAGATGGCGGGCGCCTTCGCCGCGCTCAATTCCAAGGATCTCGTCTGGTCGAAGATGGTGCGCGACTACCTCATGGGCGAGCGCGCGCGGCTCACCGACCTGATGGCGTGGAACGCGGATGCCACGCGCCTGCCCTACCGCATGCACACCGAGTACCTGCGCAAGCTGTACCTCCGCAACGAGCTGGCAGAGGGCCGGTTCGAGGTGGGCGGCCGTGCCGTCGCGCTGACCGACATCCGCCAACCCATCTTCATGGTCGGCACCGAGCGCGACCACGTCTCGCCGTGGCGTTCCGTCTACAAGGCGCACCTGCTCACGGACACCGAGATCACCTTCGTGCTCACCACCGGCGGACACAACGTGGGGATCGTCAATCCGCCGGGCACGGATGTCCCCGGACGCGGCTACCGCATCGCAACCTCGCCCGTGGACGCGAAGTACGTCGATCCGGACATCTGGTCGGCGCAGGCCACGCGCTGCGAGGGGTCGTGGTGGCCGGCCTGGATCGACTGGTTGAATCACCGCTCCGGGGAACCGGCGGCGCCGCCCGCGATGGGCGCGCCGAACTTCGGGCTGCTGCCGCTCGAGAGCGCGCCAGGGCGCTACGTCTTCCAGCGCTAGGCGGCAATGTCGCACGGGCACGGCTCTCGCTCCGTGTTCGCCGTGCTCAGCCAGGCGTGGTCTCCGCGCCGCCCTGCTCGCCGCGCGCCGGCGGCGCTCGCGCTGCAACCCGGCGGCGAGTACTGGGCCGCGGGGGTCGACGCCCTCCTCGCCAGGCTGCACTCGGGCACGCAGGGACTGAGCTCGCGCGAGGCCTGGCTGCGGTTGCGCCGCTACGGCCGCAACGAGCTGACGGCGCAGAGGGCGTTGTCCCCGCTGCACCTGATGCTGGCCCAGATCGCCGATCCGCTGCTGCTCATCCTTCTCTTCGCGGCCACCGTCGCCATCCTCACCGCGGCGTGGACCGACGCGGTGATCGTGCTGGCGATCGTCGCGGCGACGGTCGGCATCGGATATGCGCGGGAGTATGGCGCGGCGTCCGCCGCCGCGGCCCTGCGCGCGCGCGTGCGGACGCACGCCAGCGTGTTGCGCGACGGAACCCCGCATCGGATCCCGCTCGAAAAGGTCGTCCCCGGCGACATCGTGATGCTGAGCGCCGGCAGTCTCGTGCCCGCCGATTCCGTGGTGATCGAGGCCACCGACTGTTACGTCAGCGAGGCGATGCTGACCGGTGAGAGCTTCCCGGTGCGCAAGGCCGCGGGCGAGGTCGCGGCCGACACGCCGCTCGCCAGGCGCCGCAATTGTCTGTACCTCGGCTCTAACGTCATGAGCGGCACCGCGCGCTGCCTGGTGGTCGCCACCGGCGCCGCGACCGAGTTCGCCCGGATCGCGCACCGCCTGGAGCTGCGTCCGCCGGAGACCGAGTTCGACAGGGGGCTGCAGAGGTTCGGATACCTGTTGACCAGCGCGATGCTGGTCATGGTGCTGCTGGTCTTCGTCGCGCACGTTCTGCAGGGCCGTCCGCCGATCGACACGCTGCTGTTCGCAATCGCGCTGGCCGTCGGCCTGAGCCCGGAGCTCCTGCCGGCCATACTGCGCGTGAATCTCTCACGCGGCGCGTCGATGATGGCGCGCCACGGCGTGCTGGTCCGTCACCTGAACGCCATCGAGAACCTGGGGAGCATGGACGTGTTGTGCACCGACAAGACCGGAACGCTCACCGAGGGCGTGGTCAAGCTCGAGGGCTGCCGCGATCCCTCGGGCGTCGCCGCGCCGGCCGTCCTCGAGCTGGCCGCCGTCAACGCCGCGCTTTCCTCGGGCCTGCGCAATCCGCTCGATGACGCCATCCTGGAGACGCGCAAGCCGGATCTCGACGGGATCGGCAAGCTCGACGAGATCCCGTTCGACTTCGTACGCAAACGCGTCAGCGTGGTCGTGCAGCGGGGGGAGCACGCGTTACTCATCACCAAGGGAGCCTTCCGACAGGTTTTGGAGTCCTGCACGCATGTCGCTGGCGGTGCGGCGATCGATGATGCCCTGCTCAGGAGCCTCGAGGCACGCCACGACGCGTGGGCCCGCGACGGCATACGCGTGCTCGCCGTGGCCACGCGCGAGCTTCCGCCGCAGCCCGACTACACGAAGCAGGACGAACACGATCTCTGCCTGGCGGGCTTCCTCACCTTCCTCGATCGACCCAAGGCGGGGGCGCGCGAGGCGATCGCCGGGCTTGGTCGACTGGGGGTGGCCATCAAGCTCATCACCGGCGATACCAAGGCGGTGGCGCTGCACCTGTGCGCACTGGTCGGGCTGCGCGCCGAGCGCGTGCTCACGGGCCGCGAGCTGGACGAACTTCACGACGAGGCGCTCTGGCGCGAGGCCGAGCGCACGGACCTGTTCGTGGAGGTCGATCCGAACCAGAAGGAGCGCATCATCCTCTCGCTGCGCAAGATGGGGCACGTCGTCGGATTCCTCGGCGACGGCGTCAACGACGCGCCCGCCATGCACGCGGCGGACACCAGTCTCTCGGTCGACCAGGCGGCCGACGTCGCGCGCGAGGCGGCCGACTTCGTGCTGCTCGAGCGCGATCTCGAGGTGATACGGCGCGGCATCGAGGAAGGACGCAGGACGTTCGCGAACACGCTCAAATACGTGCTCACGACCACCAGCGCCAACCTGGGCAACATGCTGAGCATGGCCGCCGCGTCGCTGGTCCTGCCCTTCCTGCCGCTGCTCGCCGGTCAGATACTGCTGAACAACTTCCTCTCCGACATTCCCGCCGTGGGCATCGCCGACGACAGCGTGGATCCGGAGCTGGTGGATCGGCCGCGGCGCTGGGACATGAACTTCATCGGCCGGTTCATGGTCGAGTTCGGCGCGCTGAGCTCGCTGTTCGATTTCCTCACCTTCGGGGCGCTGCTGTGGGTGTTTCACGCGACCGTGGAGCAGTTCCGCACCGGCTGGTTCGTGGAGTCGCTGCTGACGGAACTGGTGATCGCGCTGGTGGTGCGCACGCGCCGGCCGTTCTTCCGCAGCCGGCCCGGTACGGTGCTCCTGGCCTCCACCGTGCTGCTCATCGCGCTGGCCGTCGCGATCCCCTACCTGCCCTACGCCAACCTGCTCGGCTTCGTGCCCCTGCCCGCCGGCGTGATCCTCGCGCTCGCGGCCATCACCGTGCTGTACGTCGCCGCCGCCGAAGCCGCCAAGCGCTGGTTCTACCGCCGCGCGTACTGATGCCACTGCATGCCGCCGGCGTCATCGGCCAGCTCGGCGCGCGGGTCACTTCACACCCGCCTCGACCACCGTCAGCGCGGCCATGTTGACGACCCGGCGCACGGTCGCCGTCGGTGTCAGGATGTGCACCGGCCGCGCGGCGCCCAGCAGTATCGGTCCGACCGTCAGGTTGCCGCCGGCGGCGACCTTCAGGGCATTGAAGGTGATGTTGGCCGCGTCGAGGTTCGGCATCACCAGGAAGTTCGCCTGCCCTTTCAGCCGCGAGTCCGGGAACACCTGCTGGCGGATGCGCTCGTCGAGCGCGGCGTCGGAATGCATCTCGCCGTCGACCTCCAGATCCGGCATCTCGGCGCTCAGGTGGGCCAGCACCTCGCGCATCTTGCGCGAGGACGGCGAGTCCTCGGTGCCGAAGGAGGAGTGCGACACCAGCGCCACCTTGGGCGTGAGCCCGAAACGCCGGATGGTCTCGCCGGCCAGGCGCACCATCTCCACGAGCTGGGCCGCGGTGGGGTCGTAATTGAAGTAGGTGTCGCCGATGAACACCGTGCGCCCCGGCAGCATGAGGATGTTCAGCGCGTAGAGGCTGCCCACCCCGGGGGCGCAGCCGATGACGTTGGAGACGAAGAACTGGTGGATCTCGGCGCGGCCGAAGAGCCCGCAGACCATGCCGTCGGCGTCGCCCAGCCTCACGGCCAGCGCGCCGTTCAGCGTGGTGCGCCGCTGCACCTCGCGCTGCGCGTACTCCACCGACACACCCTTGCGCTTCATCTCGTGGTAGTAGGTCTGCCAGTAGTCCTGGAAGCGAGGATTGGCCTCCGGCGTGAGGATCTCCACGTCCCGGCCCAGGTCCAGCCGCAGCCGGCACCGCTCCAGCGCCGCCTCGATCATCGGCCGGCGGCCGACCAGGATGGGCCGCGCGAGGCCCTCGTCCACCACCACCTGCACGGCACGCAGGACGCGCTCGTCCTCGCCCTCGGCGAACACGATCCGCTTCGGCGCCGATTTCGCCTGCGCGAACACCTGCTTCATGATGAGCCCGGAGTGATAGACGAAGGCGGTGAGGCTCTCCTCGTAGGCGCGCATGTCCTCGATCGGGCGCTGCGCCACGCCGGAGTCCATGCCGGCCTTCGCCACCGCCGGGGCGATCCGGACGATGAGCCGCGGGTCGAAGGGCTTGGGGATGAGATACTCCGGGCCGAATCCGGCGACCGTCTCGCCGTAGGCCGAGGACACGTCGTCGGGCCGTTCGGCGCGCGCCAGCTCGGCGATGGCCTTCACCGCCGCCAGCCGCATCTCGCGCGTGATGCTGGTGGCGCCGATGTCGAGAGCGCCGCGGAAGATGAAGGGGAAGCACAGCACGTTGTTGACCTGGTTGGGGTAGTCCGAACGCCCGGTGCATACCACGGCATCGTCGCGCACCGCCTTGACCTCCTGCGGCAGGATCTCCGGGATCGGGTTGGCCAGCGCCAGGATGAGGGGTCGCGGTCCCATCCTCGCGACCATCGCCGGCTTCAGCACCCCGCCCGCGGAAAGGCCGAGGAAGACGTCGGCGCCATCGATGACCTCCGCGAGGGTGCGCGCGTCGGTCTTCTGCGCATAGCGGCGCTTGATCTCGTCCATCTCCTCGGTGCGGTCGGCGTGCACCACCCCGTGGATGTCCGTGACCCAGATGTTCTCCACCGGCACGCCGAGCACCACCAGCAGGTCCAGGCAGGCGAGCGCCGCGGCCCCGGCGCCGGAAGTCACGAGCTTGATGGATCGGATGTCCTTGCCGAGCAGCAGCAGTCCGTTGAGCACTGCCGCACCCACAACCACGGCAGTGCCGTGCTGGTCGTCGTGGAACACCGGGATCCGCATGCGTTCACGCAGCTTGCGCTCGATGTAGAAGCACTCCGGCGCGCGGATGTCCTCGAGATTGATGCCGCCGAAGGTCGGCTCCAGCGCCGCGATGATCTCGACCAGGCGATCCGGATCCCGCTCCGCGATCTCCAGGTCGAAGACGTCGATGTTGGCGAACTTCTTGAACAGCACGGACTTGCCTTCCATGACCGGCTTGGCGGCCAGCGGTCCTATCGGACCGAGGCCGAGCACCGCCGTGCCATTGGTGATCACCGCGACCAGGTTGGCGCGCGAGGTGAGCTCGGCGGCGGCGGCCGGGTCGGCGACGATCGCCTCGCAGGCGGCTGCCACCCCCGGGGAATAGGCGAGCGAGAGGTCGTACTGGTTGGTCAGCTGCTTGGTGGGCGTGACCGCAACCTTACCGGGCCGCGGATGGCGATGGTAGAAGAGCGAGGCGGTCTCCAGATCGGGAGCCGGAGGTGACTTTCCTTCAGGCATGTGATGAGGTTGCGGAAGCGATGAGGTTGCGATGTGGACGATCCCGGTCCCATCCGCTCGTGCAGGACAGACCCCGATCGATATCCGAATAGTGTACTTCATGGCTCGAGGCGCATCCGGCGACGCGGGCGGCGCCCACGCCCGCGAAGGCTCCGCCTCCTGTCGCCCGCGTGCCCGCGGGCAGGCGGGATGGGCGGGCGTGTGACGGCCGGCGGCCAAGTCGCAGTCCCACCCGTCCCAGGGTCGCCTCACCTGGACTGACCACGATCAACCGCGGAAGAGGGGCGACCCGAAATTCGCTTGACCGGCCCACGACGGTGGGCTATGCTGCACTGCAACATCGTTCGATTTCCGGACGATATGCGGATCGGCATCCGCCCAACTATGAGGATATGATGATGAAAGACGCGACGAATATTTTCGATTTTACAGGTGGTTATCGAAACGCGGTGGAACTCGGGCTGCGTGCCGGCAAGGTGCTGCAGTCCGGCGCGGAGCGCTCGGTGCGCGAGCACCTGGCCTACCTGGAGGCTGCCACGAGCCAGTTCGCGGGGCTGAATCTCTCCCAGCAGCCGCAGGACCTGCTTGCCAGCCAGACCGCCTCGTTGGAGAAGGCGCGCGAGCAGTTCGCCACCAGCGCCAAGAACCTGCTGAACATTCAGCAGGAGACTGCTGCGGAGCTGCGTGCCCTGGTGACCGAAGGGGTGGAGAAGTTCGTTCCGACGAACCTCACCAACCTGTTCAAGGCTGCCTGAGCATCCGCCTGACCTGATATGCCTGCAGCGGGGCCCTCCCCGCTGCTTTTTTTTCTGCGCTACCGGCCGCCGCGACCCGCGCGTCGCCGGCGGCCCGACCTCGAGGGCGCCGCGATTCCGGTTCAGGCGATCTTCGCCTCTCCCGCCCCGTCCCCATGCTCCCCGGGCACCGCCGCGACGAGGGCCTCGGGTTCCGGCGGCGCCTCGTGCGCCAGCGCCTGCGCCGCCGGCGTACCCCCGCCGCGAACGAGCTTCAGGTCCGCGTAAACGGCCGCCTCGACCGAGGCGATCTGCGCGGTGGTGAGGTTGCGCAGACGGTCGGCCTGCTCGATCGCCTTGCGCGCCATCTGCTCGGCCTGTTCGCGGGCGACGTTCGCCGTCTGCAGTGCGCTGCGCAGGTAGTCGCGCTCCACCTCGAGCAGCCGGCGCTCCTCCAGGATTCGCGCCTCCTCGTGCGCGCGGATCCGGCTGTTGCGATTGCGGTAGTCGGCCAGGACCAGCTCGGTCTGCTCGACCAGGCGCTGGCGGGACGCCTCCGCGGCCTGAGCCGCCTGGCGCGCCGTCTCGAGCATCGCGGCGTTGCGCGCGAACTCCGAGGCGAGGGCCTGTCGTATCTCCGCGAGCTGCGCCTGCGAGAGGTGCTGCAGCGGGTTCTCCCGTGCGGCCAGCTCCTGCGATCGACCCCGTGATTCCTCCCGTGCATTGCCACTCCCGGCGGCATCCTCCTGCGTGCGCCTCGCGGCCTCGTACTCCCGCAGCTGCTGCGCGGATCGCGCCAGTGCGTCGGCCTGCTCGGTGACCTTCGACTCGAGCTCGGCGATGCGCCGGTGCAGCGCCTGCACCTCGTTCTCGCGCATCGGCGCGGCGGCCGCCGTGGCGCCGTGTTCGGCGAGCTGCGCCTCCAGATCCTCGATGCGGGCGCGCAGCGCCTTCTCGCGCTGATCACGCTGCAGGAACACCAGGCGGCTCTGCTTCATCGCCGCGTCGTACTGCCGCAGCTGCGCCGCGGCGCGCTCGAGCAGCGCGTTGCGCTCGCGCAGGTGCGCCTCCAGCTCCTCGATGCGGCGGCGATGCAGCTGCTCGAGCGGCGCGGGTTCCGCGGGCTGCGGCCGGGGAACGGCCGGGGCGGACCCCGGCGGGGTCGACTCGATCGCCCTGGCCCCGGCCGGCGGGACCAGGACAATGGTGTCCGCCAGCGTGAGCTGCGGCGGCCGCTCGGCCTCAACCAGCGCCGTCACCGGCTCGGTCTTCTCAACCCTTTCCACGGGTTCTTCGCCGGCAGGCAGCACAACGGCATCATCGGGGATCTGGTCGGCGGCAGCAGCGGGGTCATCGTCGCGGAGCTCGGTGATCGTGGCCGCCTCGGGCGGCTCGACGCTCGCGGATTCCATCGGCTCCGCGTCCGCGGCGGGTTCGCCGATCGCCGGGGCGAGTTCCACCGCCGCCGAGGCGGCCGCTGCCTCCGGGGCGGCCGGTTCGGTCGGAACCGTCCCGATCAACGACGGCACCGTCCGCGCCTCCGGCTCCTCGTACGGATCCTGTGGCGCTATCGCCGCCGCGAGCGGCGGCACCGCGGCGCCTCCCGCCTGCACCGCCAGCGTCTCGGACTCCTGCAGCTGATGGCGCAGCCGTTCAAAGTCCAGCTTCCAGTGCGCGGCGCTGTCCGGCCGCTGTTCCGCGTCCGGCGACAAGGCCCTGCCGATCGCCGCCAGCACCTCCGGGCGGTGGGTGTCGCTGCTCCGCGCGACCTCCCCGGCCCTGCCCTCGCCGGCGGGGCGGCGGCTCAGGCGCTCGAGCATCTGGCTGAGCGAATACAGATCGGCCAGCGGCCGCACCTCGTCCACGTTGGACCGCGCCGCGCCGCTGCCGTTGCGGACGGCCTGCCGGATCCGCTTGCGCAGCGTCGCCAGGCCGGCGCCGTCGGAGAACTGGATGATCGGCACGCCCGCGTCGCTGTACACCACGCTGGTCTCGTTGAATTGGCCGTGCACGATGCCCGCCTCGTGCAGCCGCTCGAATCCGTTCAGCACGCCGATGGCCAGATCCACCAGCTCGCGATCCTCCAGCGCGCCCAGGCGCGCGCGCCGCGCGTCCAGCCGCTCGCCGCGCTCGCGCGGGGTGACGACATACGCGGTGCGGTTGGCCGCGAACACGTCCAGCACCTGCACGACATTCGGGTGCTGAAGATCGCGGACGAGTTCGCCTTCGCGGATGAAATGCGACAGACCGGCGTTGAACAGGCCGCCGTCGTCCTCGGCGCGCGGCACGATGGAAAGGTCGCCGGCGCGCGCCGAGTAGGTGGCCGGCAGAAACTCCCGGATCACCACCTCCCTGCCGGTGCTCGTGGCATGGCCGTGATAGGTGGCCACCACGCCGTCGTGACCGACCACCTCGTCGACTACGTAATGGCGCAGCGGCGTGCCGGCGTCCAGCAGATGCGGGTCGGCACCCGATCTGCCGGAGCCATTGAAGGGGTTGAACGCCCGGAACAGGCCTACGGAGGACTTCAGGGCGGAGCGCAGACGGCTGCCCGGCGGATGCGCGTGGATGTCGGCGTCAGTCATATTTCGAATGCTTCCTGGTCGATCCCCGGCGGCCTGGCCGGGGCATGTCCCGGGGACAACAGCAAGAACGAGGCCGCCTTGTACACCGGCGCCCGCCCGGGCCGGCCGCTTGCGCATGACAAACGCTCGCGTGGAGTGGACACGGCCGGCTGCCCGCCTCGGGCAGGGGCTCGAGCCTCTCCGGGCGCGCGAGACCGTGGACTGTCGCGGGATATTCAACACCAGAACGTGTGCTGCGGCAGGACGGGCCGACGCCAGATGCGTGACGGCGTCCCGGGACTGTGACGTCAAGATCCCGACACGGCCGCGGCCGCGTCGCCGAATGCCGACAAATTCAGGGCGCGAGCCGCTTTATCGCCCACTCGTCGACCGCGACGCGGTTGTAGCGGACCCGGTCGTGCAGGCGCGATTCGCGCCCCTGCCAGAACTCGAAGTGATGCGGGACGAGCCGGTAGCCGCCCCAGTGCGCGGGGCGCTCGACCTCTTCGGGGAATCGCTGCGCCGCCTCCTGCAGCCGCCGCTCGAGCTCGGCCCGATCCTGTATGACCTGGCTCTGCGGCGATGCCCAGGCGCCGAGCTGGCTGCCGCGCGGACGCGTCGCGAAGTACGCGTCGGACTCCGCCTCCGTGACCTGCTCGACCCGGCCTTCGATCCGTATCTGCCGCTCCAGCTGCGGCCAGAAGAACAGCAGGCTCGCGTGCGGGTTGCGCTGCAGCTCCTCGCCCTTGCGGCTGAGGTAATTGGTGTAGAAGGTGAAGCCGCCGCTGGAGATGCCGCGCAGCAGGACGATGCGGCAGGAGGGCTGGCCGCCGGGCGTCGCCGTCGCCAGCGCCATGGCATTGGGCTCCTCGATGCCGGCGTCGTAGGCCTGATGCAGCCAGTGACCGAACTGCTTGAAGGGATCCGCGGCCACCGACTCGGTGTCGAGCGTGGCCTGCATGTATTCCTTGCGCAGGGTTTCGATGGGGGTATCCATGGCGATGCAGGGGGGGCTCGTGGAAGCGGCGCGGTCGTGAGGGAATTATCCGGTCGCCGGCCGGGCGATGAAAGAGCGCGCTGCGCCCGCGGCCGGCGCGCCGCGGCGGCGATCAGACCGCCAGGCGCGCCGCATCGAGGTTCTCGATGAACCACCGATAGGTGCTGCGCACTCCCTCCTCCAGGCCGATCCTCGCCTGCCAGCCCAGCGCACGGATCCGGGTCACGTCGACGAGCTTGCGCGGCGTGCCGTCGGGTTTGCTGGTGTCGTAGACGATCGCGCCCTTGAACCCCACCACCTCCTTCACCAGCTCGGCGAGCTCGGCGATGGTCACGTCCTCGCCGACGCCGATGTTCACGAAATCCTCCCCGTCGTGCACGTCCATCAGGTGCAGGCAGGCCTCGGCGCAGTCGTCCACGTGCAGGAACTCCCGCCGCGGCCGGCCGGTGCCCCAGACGACGAGCTCCCTGGCGTCGCGCAGCTTCGCCTCGTGGCACTTGCGGATGAGCGCCGGAAGCACGTGCGAACTCTGCAGATCGAAATTGTCGCCCGGCCCATAGAGGTTGGTGGGCATCGCCGCGATGAAGTTGCAGCCGTACTGCCGGCGATAGGCCTGGCAGAGCTTGATGCCGGCGATCTTGGCCACCGCGTACCACTCGTTGGTGGGCTCCAGCGGACCGGAGAGCAGCGCATCCTCGCGCATCGGCTGCGGCGCCAGACGCGGGTAGATGCAGGTGCTGCCCAGGAACAGCAGCTTGCGCACGCCGTGTCGCCAGGCCGCATCGATCACGTTGGCCTCGATGAGCAGGTTGTCGTAGAGGAATTCCGCCGGGTAGGTGTCGTTCGCGTGGATGCCGCCGACCTTCGCCGAGGCCACGAAGACGTACTCCGGGCGTTCGCGCGCGAACCACTCGCGCACCGCGGCCTGCTCCCGCAGGTCGAGCTGCTGGCGGGTGGCCGTCAGCAGGTTGCCGCAGCCGCGCGCCGCGAGGGCGCGGAGGATGGCGGAGCCGACCAGGCCGCGATGGCCGGCCACGTAGATGCGCGCGTTCCTGTCCATGGCGTCACTCGAAGTAATGGTAGATGCGATGTCCCTCGCGCTTGCACAGCTCGTCCTTCTCCGCCTCGCGCAGGTCCGCGCGCACCATCTCGCTGCAGAGCTGCTCGACCGTGGTCCTCGCCGTCCAGCCGAGCTTCTCGCGCGCCTTGGTGGGGTCGCCGAGCAGCGTGTCGACCTCCGTCGGGCGGTAGTAGCGTGGATCGACCAGAACGCGCTCCACGCCGCTGTGGCTGTCGACACCCTTCTCGTTCACCCCCTCGCCGACCCAGTCGAGGTTCACCCCGATCTCGGCGAAGGCCATGTTCACGAAATCGCGCACCGTCACCTGGCGGCCGGTGGCGATCACGTAGTCCTCCGGCTGCGGCTGCTGCAGCATGAGCCACTGCGCCTCGACGTAGTCGCGTGCGTGACCCCAGTCGCGCCGGGAATCCAGATTGCCGAGGTAGAGCCTCTCCTGCAGGCCGAGCTTGATGCGCGCCGCCGCGCGGGTGATCTTGCGGGTGACGAAGGTCTCGCCGCGGACCGGGGACTCGTGGTTGAAAAGTATGCCGTTGCAGGCGTACATGCCGTAGGCCTCGCGGTAGTTCACGCAGATCCAGTAGGCATACAGCTTGGCCGCGGCGTACGGGCTGCGCGGGTAGAACGGCGTGGTCTCCCGCTGCGGCACCTCCTGCACCTTTCCGTAGAGCTCGCTGGTGGAGGCCTGGTAGAAGCGCGTCTTGCCCTCCATGCCGAGGATCCGGATCGCCTCGAGCAGGCGCAGCGTGCCGAGCGCGTCGGCGTTGGCGGTGTACTCGGGCGTCTCGAAGGACACCGCGACGTGGCTCTGCGCCGCCAGGTTGTAGATCTCGTCGGGCTGGACCTCCTGCACGATGCGGATGAGGTTGGTGGCGTCGGTGAGATCGCCGTAGTGCAGCACCATGCGCCGGTCCTGCTCGTGCGGATCCTGGTAGAGGTGATCGATGCGCGCGGTGTTGAAGCTGGAGGAACGGCGCTTGACGCCGTGGACCTGGTACCCCTTCTTCAGCAGGAACTCCGTCAGGTAGGCGCCGTCCTGTCCCGTGATGCCCGTGATCAACGCCACCTTCCTGCTCATCTCGCTTCCCCCATTCTCCGCCGCACCGTGCTGCCGGACGGCGATGCACATGGCCAGTCCAAAAAACAGAATGCCGCGTCTGCGCGCGAGGCGCAGCGCGGCATTATAGCCGTGGCCGGGCGCCCGCGGGCGCGCCGGCCCGGCCGCCGATCAACGCTTGCCGGCGTTGCGCGCAGCCAGCTCGTCGACCAGCCCGCTGAAGCCCTTGGCGCCGATCTGCTCGTTGAAGGAGGTGCGGTAGCTGGCCACCAGGCTCACCCCGTCGACCGCGACGTCGAACACCTTCCAGTCCCCGCCGGCGGGGTAAAGCCGGTAGTCGATCGGTATCGTCGGTCCGCCGCTCCTGACGACCTGGGTCTTGACCACGGCGATCTTGCCCTCGCCGTCGGCCTGCGTCGGCAGGTAGGTGACGGTCTCGCCGGAGTACTCCATCAGCGCCGTCGAGTAGGTCCGCACCAGCAGCTTCTGGAACTCGCCGACGAAGCGCTCCTGCTCCTCGGGCGATCCCTGTCTCCAGTTCTTGCCCAGCACCCACTGCGACATCTTGCGGAAGTCGAAGTGCGGCAGCACCTTCTGCTCCACCAGGCTGTAGACCTGCTGTTCGTCGGCGCCGCCCTCGCGCAGCGCCTGCAGCACCTCGTCGGTAGTGGACTTCACGATGCTCTGCGGGTCGCGCGCGTCGGCGCGCGAGACCGCCATCACCGTCGTCAGGAACGCAACCGCCACGCTGCCCAGCACCGTGCGTGTCATCGTCTTCATCGCCGGTCTCCTCTCGTTGTTTCCAATCGACGCACGCCTCAAGCGCCGACGTAACATGATGCCCCACGGTCTCCAGGTCGGATAAGACCGTTCAAGGGTCGCACACGTTCCATATTCATTGTCGTGAAAGCTGCGGGCTACGCCCCGATCGCCGCCTCACCCCCGGGGGAACCTGAGAACGGCGGGACTCGCACCGTCCTCAGCCGGCACCGTTCAGGTCCTCGAGCGCGGACTTCGCCTCGTCCAGACCCGTGTAGACCTCCTTGGTGTCCACCGCCTTCTTCAGCGCCTCCAGCGCCGCGGCCTTGTCGCCCTTCTTCAGGTAGGCCATGCCGAGGTGATACTGCAGCACCGCGGCCTGCGGCGCCGCCTTCACGGCCTGCTCGAGATTCGGCAGGGCCGCCTCCACGTCCCCGGCCTTCAGCTGCACCCAGCCGACCGTGTCCAGGAAAGCCGCGTTGCTGGCGCTCTTCAGCGGACCGATCAGCTTCTTCGCGCGCTCCAGGCTCGCCGCGTCGTCGCGGTGATCCACCAGCAGCATGGCGAGGTTGTTGGCCACCACCAGCGCGTCGGGGGCCTTCTCCAGGGCCTTCTCGTACTCGGCGATGGCGTCGTCGATGCGGCCCATCTGCTCGTACTTGCCGGCCAGCGCCATCACCAGGGTGGGCGCCGAATCGGTGGCCGCCACGCCCTTGCGGATCGCGTCGAGCGCCTTCTCCGGCTGCTGCATGCGCTCATACACCATGGCCGTGTTCGAATACGGCACCGGCCATTTCGGATTGGCGGCGATGGCCTGCTCGAACAGCGCGATCGCCTCCTCGTTCCTGCCGGCCAGCATCTGCAGCTCGCCCTTGAGGTTCATCGCCACCGGGTTCTTCGGCTGCGCGGCGATCACCTCGTCGAGCTTGGCCTGCGCCTTCTCCGGCTGCTTCAACGCAAGATGGCTCTTCACCAGTTGCGAGAGCGGTTCCACCGCGTCGGGCGCCTTCTTCAGCGCCGCCTCGAATTCCGGAATGCTGCCCTCGAAATCCTTGTTGGCCTGCTTGATGAGGCCGGCGAAATAGTCCCCGTGCGGCTTGTCCGGGTAGGCCTGCTTGAGCTGCTCGGCGCTCTGCGTGGCCGCCGACCAGTCCTGGGAGGCCGCATGCGCCTTGAACAGGGTCTCGAGCGCGACGAAGTTGTTCGGCGAGATCCGCAGCACCTCCTTCAGCTGCGCCACCACGCCCGGGATGTCGTTGGCCTGCGCCAGCATCTGCACGTAGTCGCTGCGCAGGTCGAGATCCTGCGGCGCGGACTCGATGGCCTTCTTCAGCACGTCGCGCGCCAGCTCCGGCTCCTTGTTGAGAAAGTGCGCGCGCGCCAGCATGCGCTGCACCCGCATGTTCTCCGGGTGCTCCTTGAGGATGGCGCGGAAGTCGCCGATGGCGGTGGCGTAGTCCTGCCGCGACATGGCGATCTGCCCGCGCAGCGTCAGGGCCTCGCTGTCGCGCGGGTTCTCCTTCAGCACCTCGGCCACCAGCTGGTCGGCGAGCTCGGGCTTCTTTTCGGAGAGCGCGATCGCCGCCAGCCTGGTGCGCGCCTTCAGTCCGCTCGGGCCGATGTCGTCGTCCTTGATGACGGCCTCGTAGACCTCCCTGGCCTTGGCGAGATCGCCGCTGCCGGCGTAGACGGTGCCGAGGGCGAAGCGCAGGTCGTAGGCCTTCGGATCCTCCTTCACCCATTTCGTCAGCTCGGCCACCGCCTTGTCCTTGCCGCGCTTGTTCGCCAGCAGCTCCGCGAGCGCGAGCTTCAGCGGCGTGCGCTCCTGCTCGCTGACCGCGGCGATGCCGTCGCGCAGCGCCTTCTCGGCATCGTCGATGCGGTCCATGCCCACCAGGAACTGCGCCAGCTGCACCCGCGGCGCCGGCGCCGTCGGCTCGGCCTCGACGATCGCCTTCAGCTCGGCCTCGGCCTCGGCCTTCTTGCCGGCGTCGAAGTAGACCTTGGCGAGCGCCGTGCGCAGCGCCAAGGTGGTGGGGTTCTTTTCGATGCTGCGCTTGAGCACCGCGATGGCGCGATCGGTCTCCTTGCGGCGCACGTACAGCGAGGCCGTCAGGGCCGCGGCGTTGACGTTGTCGGGGGCGGCCTGTATGGCCTTCTCGGCATCCTCCAGGGCGCCGGCGAGATCGCCCTTCTGCGCCTTCACACTGCCGCGCAGCACGATGCCGTCGGCATTGTTCGGATCGAGCTTCATGATCTGCTCGACCATCTCCTCGGTCTTGTCGCGATCGCCGCTGACCAGGTACAGCTCGCCCATCTTCACGCGAGCCTGAACGTGCTTGGGGTCGTCCTCGATCACCCGCAGGTAGTGTCCGGCGGCGGCGCGGAAATCCTTCAGCTCCGCCATCGTCTCGCCGAGCAGGAAGCGCGCCTCGATGTCCTTCGGATCGATCTGCAGGACGTTGCTGAACTCCACGCGCGCCTTGTCGTAGTTCTTCTGCTCGTACATCTCCCTGCCTTTCTGCATGTAGGCGGCCTTGCGATCGGCCGAGCCGCCGCACGCGGCGAGCCCCACCATGACGCCCACAAGCAGTGTCCGAACGACAGCGCGCTTCGTCATCGCTACTTTCCTCAGCTGAATGAATTCAGGAACATCAGGCAAAACAGATGGATACTGCCTGGCATCCGCTTCCCCCCACACCCCGGCCATGCCGTTGCGGCGCCCCTCGACGGGCGCCTCGATCCGGCGCGTATCTTAATAAATGGTCGCGGGCGGGGCCACTTGCCCAAACCGTCACATAATGCCTGCCTTTGGGGAAAATGGCATGACGATCCGGTACGTTATTCGATCTCCCATGTGTCCCGATGTGTCCCGCGCACGGCGGGCCCGCATCGGGGCGACACCGGCGCAGTGAAGGCCCGGCGACCGGCCACGCCCCGTACCGCAGCTGAGCGGCGTCAAACGGCGGCCGCGCACTGGCACCTAAGATGCAAAAGGAGAAGGCGGGTGGAGGCTGGCCGGCACGGCCGCGGCCCAGGACCGCGAGAGAGGGTGCCCCGATGTTCGAATCCGCCGAGATCGGCCACAGGATAAAGAAGTCCGTCTATCAGAGCGAGGAGCCCGCGTTGCGGCAGGCCCTGCTCCAGGCCCAGTACGAACTGCTGGAGAACGCGACCTTCCCGGTCGTGGTGCTGGTCAACGGCGTGGACGGCGCCGGCAAGGGCGAGACCGTCAACCTGCTCAACGAATGGATGGACCCGCGGCACATCCGCGCCCAGGCCTTCGGCGCCACGACCGAGGCGGAGCGCGACCGCCCGGAGATGTGGCGCTTCTGGCAGGCGCTGCCGCCGAAGGGGCACATCGGCATCCTCTTCGGCTCCTGGTACACCGATCCCATCATCGGGCGGGTCATGGGCAGGCAGAAGCGCGCGCAGTTCCGCCGCCGGCTCGAGCGCATCCGTCACTTCGAGCGCATGCTGGTCGCGGAAGGCGCCCTGGTCGTAAAGCTGTGGTTCCACCTCTCCAAGCGCGCGCAGAAAAAACGGCTGCGCGAGCTGGCCTCCGATCCGAAGACGGCCTGGCGCGTCAGCAAGGAGGAGTGGCGGCGCTTCGCGCACTACGACGAGTTCGTGGGCGTGTGCGAGGAGGCGCTGCGCGAGACCAGCACCGGCGAGGCGCCGTGGCAGATCATCGACGGCAGCGACCCGGAGTACCGCGCGCTCACCGCCGGGCGGCTGCTGCTGGAGGCGATGCAGCACCGGCTGAGCGGCGCGCACTGCCCCGTGATTCCACCCCCGCCGCTGCCGCGCGCGCCGCTCGACGGCCGCAACCTGCTGAACACGCGCGACTACTCGCTGTCGATCCCGCGCGAGGACTACCGGCGCAGGCTGGAGAGGCAGCAGACTCGCCTCGGCATGCTCACGCGCCACAAGCGCATGCGCGATCGCGCCATGGTGATCGTCTTCGAGGGCATGGACGCCGCGGGCAAGGGCAGCGCCATCCGCCGCGCGACGGCGGCGATGGACGCGCGCTACTACCGCGTGGTGCCGATCGCCGCACCCACCGACGAGGAGCGCGCGCAGCCCTACCTGTGGAGGTTCTGGCGCCACATCCCCCGCCACGGCAGCGCCGTCATCTATGATCGATCATGGTACGGCCGCGTGCTGGTGGAGCGCGTGGAGGGCTACTGCGCCGAGAGCGACTGGATGCGCGCCTATGACGAGATCAACGACTTCGAGGAGCAGCTCGCCGAGGACGGCGCCGTGGTGGTCAAGTTCTGGCTTGCCATCAGCCAGGACGAGCAGCTGCGCCGCTTCAGGGAACGCGAGGCGACGCCTTACAAGCGCTTCAAGATCACGGCAGAGGACTGGCGCAACCGCGAGAAGTGGCCGCTGTACGAACGCGCCGTCACCGACATGCTGGAGCGCACCTCGACCTCCATCGCGCCGTGGCGGGTCGTGGCCACCGACGACAAGCTGCTGGCCAGGGTCGAGGTGGTGAAGCAACTCGCCGACGCCGCCGAGCAGGCGATCAACGGCTGAGGGGCCCGAGGACCCATGAACCTGGCGACCATCCTGCAGCACCAGGCCACCTTCGCCTTCGCCGCGGCGCTCGCGATGCTCGTGCTGCTGCGCTGGCTGCTGCCCGCGCAGCGCGCGCAGGCGCGCACCTTCCTTGTCGTGCTGGCGCTGTGCGCGCTTGCCGGCGCGCTGGCCTACGGCGCCGGCGCCGCCGGCGCCCCGCGGTTCGCGCTGATCATGGGCAACGTCGCCGCCGTCGTGCTCGGACTGCTCATCATCCGCATGGCCGGCAGGCTGCTGTTCCGGGTCGTGCTGCCGAGGCTCGGGCTGGACGCCGCCGGCATCGTCGAGGACCTGCTGGTCACGGCCCTGTTCCTGGCGTGGGGCTTCGTCTGGCTGCGGCTGGCGGGCGTCGATCTCGCGAGCCTGATCACGACCTCGGCGGTGATCACCGCGGTGATCGCCTTCTCCATGCAGGACACCCTCGGCAACATCCTGGGCGGCGTGATGCTGCAGCTCGACGAGTCCATCCGCGTCGGCGACTGGGTGAAGATCGAGGACGTGAGCGGCAAGGTGGTCGAGGTCCGCTGGCGCTACACCGCGATCCAGACCCGCAACCGCGAGACGGTCATCTTCCCCAACAGCTGGCTCATCAAGAATCGCTTCACCGTGATCGGATCGCGCGCCGACGCGCAGCTGCGCTGGCGCCGGTGGGTGTGGTTCAACGTGGACATCGCCTGCTCCCCGAGCGAGGTCTGCGACGTGCTGCAAGCCGCCGTCACCGAGGCGAACATCGACAACGTGGCTGCCGACCCGCCGCCCAGCGCCGTGCTGATGGACATCGACAAGGGCATGGGGCGGTACGCGCTGCGCTACTGGATCATCGACCCGCAGGACGACGATCCGACCGACTCGCAGGTGCGCGCGCACGCGCTGGCGGCGCTGGTGCGCCATGGCATGCAGCCCGGCATCCCGCGCGAGGAGCGCCTGAACATCAAGGACAACGAGGCGCGCCGCGCCGCCCTGCAGGCCGATGAGCTCGCCGCGCGCCGCAAGGCGCTCGACGGGGTAGACCTGTTCGCGTCCCTCTCCGAGGCCGAGCGCGACTCCCTCGCCCAGCGCCTGGTCTACGCCCCCTTCGTCCGCGGCGACACGATCACTCGCCAGGGAGCGGTCGCCCACTGGCTGTACATCATCGTGCGCGGGGAGGCCGACGTGTGGGTGGAGCTCGGCGCGGAGCGGCAATTCATCACCACGCTGAAGGCCGGCAGCGTCTTCGGCGAGATGGGCATGATGACCGGCGAGCCGCGGCGCGCCAGCCTCACGGCGAGGACCGACGTGGAATGCTACCGGCTCGACAAGGAGGGATTCCGGCACATCCTCACCGCGCGCCCCGACGTGGCGGCCAAGCTCTCCGAGGTGCTGGCAAGCCGGCTCGCCGAGCTGGAGAAGCAGCGCGCGGCCGCGAAGCTAGAGGCGCGCGCGGCGCCGCGCCACGACGACATCCTGAGGCGCATCCGCAGCTTCTTCGGCCTCGACGCCGGCTGAAACGCCGATGATCTCCCAGGGCGCCGATCCGCCCGCGGGGCCGGGCACCGCCTGCTCTTCAGGCGGCCAGCAGGCCGCGCCAGGCGAAAACGCCCAGCGCCAGCAGCGCCGCGAGGTTGAGCAGGTTCCAGCGGCTCTGCGTGCGCTCGAAGATGATCTCGATCGCGTAGAGCATCAGCACCGCCTTGACCATCATCAGAGACACCCCCGTCACCTGGAAGCCGCGCTGGCCGAACAAGGCCACGATCGCGACGCCCGCCAGAATGAGGTAGTCCATGGGCGTGGTCTGGAAACGCACGCCGGTGTTGTAGCGAACGGTGAGCGCGATGGCCACGGTGAGCACGGCGAAGAACGCCACCTCCATCGCCGTGGCCTCCGCCAGGGAGCCCTCCGTGGTGGTGAGGTAGGACACGAACACCACGGCCACGTACACGGCTCCGCGCATCAGGAAGGGGACCTGCTCGCGCTTGTACAGCATCTCCGCCAATAGCACGACCGCCAGCACCGCGGAGGTCATGCCGAAGTCGCGGGGCACCTCGGCGGTCATCACCGCGGCGATCGCCAGGTACAGCGGCACGCCCAGGGCGATGAGGAAGTAGGGGTGGCGGGCGACGGGGGCGGATCGCACGAGACGCTCCCACCAGCGTATCCCGATCGCCTCCTCCTCCCGGCGGCGCCATCCGGAGCGCTCGGCGCGCACCAGCAGCGCGAACAGGATCGCCACCCCGCCCAGGTAGAACGCCAGGATGGTCCAGTCGCTCTCGTGCCGCAGCAGCACCGCGCTCAGGACGAAGAGCGCCTGCAGCGCGTAGATCCGGATGACGACCTCGTAGTGCGTAAAGCCCAGATCGAGCAGGCGGTGATGGATGTGGTTGCGGGCCGCCCGGAACGGGCTCTCGCCCCTGGCCGCGCGCATGATCATGACCGAGAAGATGTCGACGATCGGCAGCCCGAGGAACAGCAGCGTGCTGGCGGGGCTGAGCGAGGTGAAGGTGCGTTGCGTGAGGTGGATGGCCAGAAAGGCGAGCGAGAAACCCAGGAACTGGCTGCCCGCGTCGCCCATGAAGACCCGGGCGGGGAAGGTGTTGAACCGCAGGAAACCGAGCACGCCGCCGATGGTGGTGATCGCGAAGATGAGCGTCTCGGTGCCGTCGACCATGTAGGCCAGGAACGCGATGACAAGCAGGCTCAGCAGGCCCTCGCCGCCGGCCAGACCGTCCAGTCCGTCGGAGGTGTTCATGGCGTTGATCATGCCGACGATCGCCACGAAGGTGAGCGTCACGCCTGCCCATTTGGGCAAGGCATCCAGGCCGAGGAACGGCGCGTGCTCGATCCACAGGCCACCGTGGAAGACGACCAGCGCGGCGGCGATGAACTGGCCGATGAACTTCACGCGGTGGCTGAGCGTGCGGCGATCGTCCCAGATCCCGAAGGCCAGCAGCACGAGCGCCGCCAGCGTGTAGGACTCCGCCAGCGGATTGCGCGGCAACAACAGGAACAGCGGCACCAGCGCGCCGATGACGATGCCGATCCCGCCGACGCAGGGGATGGGCGCGGTGTGCACCTTGCGCGGATCGGGCCTGTCGATCAGTCCGAGCGCCGGCGCGAGGCGCCACATCAGGGGAATGATCGCCATGCTCACCGCGGTGGCGACCACCAGTCCGAACAAGGGCTCCACGTTTACGCTACTGTCCTCTCAAACCGGTCTGCACGTTCACGAACGATCCCGCCCCTCCGCGTCCACGTCGAGAGGATGCCGAGCCTCCGTTCCGCAAGGATTCGCCACGATCGCCCCCGACCCGCTGCGGGCGAAGGCGCAATGCAGGGGGCGCATCGGCCGCCGCGTCCCGCCGGGACATCCCTCCCCTGGCCCGAACCGGCCGGGAGGACAAGGAAGGACGAGTGCTATTCGCGGCCCTCGCGCCAGGCGAGCATCGTGTCCTCGATGCTCCTGTCGTAGCGCGCGACGATCCGGTCGAGATCGATCCTTCCGCTGCCGTCCGGCAGCGGCACGTCCATCGTCGCCTCCACCTCCGGGAACTCCTCCAGCCCCAGGGACTCCTGCGCCTCCCGCATGCGCACCACGGGCACTTCCGCCTCCGGGGCCGCGACCGGTTCCGATCGCGGCGGCTCGGCCAGGCCCGCCAGGATGCGATTGACTGCCTCGAGGCGCTGCTCCACGCTCAGCGCCGCGGCCATGCGCGCGATCTCCGAGACTGGATCCGGCGTGTTGCGAGCCGATGACGACGCCGTACCGGCCGCGAGCGGCATATCCGCTTCGTTTCCCATCTGACACCCCCCGTCCCCGCGGCCCGGCGCACAGCGGCGCGATGCTGACCCCAGACCCGCAGGACCACTGCTTCAGTACCGCCCCAGCGGCATACATGAACAATTATGGCAGCAACTTCTAGGAGAAACTCTTAATCCTTCGGGTTTTCCGGACGCGTTCACGTCCAGGGGAACGCCGGTCTGCCGGTGCGGCCCTCTCGCGGACGGCGCCGCTCAGCGTCCGAAGAGCTTTTTCAGCGCCCCCTGCACCGCCTCGCCGGTCTTCCTCACCGCCCGCTTCGTGCTCTCGGTCGCCGCGTCGATCGTGGACCTCTCCTGCGGGGCCGCGCGCGTGCCGCCGCGCAGCGCGATCGCGCACACGTCCTCGTCCGCGGTGGCGCGATCGAACAGACCCTCGGCCACCAGCGACAGCCCCCCGGTGGCCATCGCCGCACCGACCTTCAGCCCCACGCCGGCCACGGCCTCGGCGTCGGCCGCCGGCTTCGGATCGGCGAGCGTGCCGCCGATGCGGATCACATCGCCGCCGAGGGAGGCGACGTTCAGTCCGCTGCCCGATCGCGGCTTGGGCTGCACGCCGATGTCCAGGCGCTCGGTCTTCAGGTCGACGAGGCCGCCGCCCAGCACCGTGAGTTGATCGGTGCGCAGCGCCACGCCCTCGCGGCTGGAGGCCAGTCCTTCGCGCACGCCGAAGTTGAACACCGCGCACTCGATGCGCGTGTGGGCGCCGCGCGCCGAGAGCGGGTTGAGGAGGCGCACGGCATCGAAGAGGAGATCCGCGCTGCCGAGATGGCTGGGCACCGTGCCGGGACCCACGCGCACGAGCACGCGGCCGTTGCCGCTGCCCATGACCTCGGCGGGAGAGCGGCCGCGGCCGTCGATGTCGAGCCGGAAGTCCACCGGCGCCCCGGAGATCCGCTTGCCTTGGAACTGCGGCAACCGCCCCGGCAGGATGCCCGCCCCGCGCAGGTCCAGGCGCACCGCCGGCGCCGCTGCCGTCGCTGGCGCGGGCATGATCGTCACCGCACCGTCGACGCCGCCGCCGGCCACACTGGCGCGCAGCGGCTCGACCCGCAGCACGCCGTCCTTCACCGTCAGCGTCGCGGAGACGTCCGCGAGATCCATCTTGTGCAGGCTGACCTTCGCCGCGTCGAGGCCGATGCGTGCGCTGCCCGGCGGCAGCCTGTCCATGAAGATCGCCGCCGTGGGCAGAACGCGCCCGCCGCGCTCCGCCGGCGGCGGCACGAACTCGGTGAGATCGATGAGCGGCGCGTGTATCGCGCCTGACAGATCCGGCCCGGCCTCCGTCAGCGCCGCGGTCACGCTGCCGCTCAACGCCGAGCGACCGGCCTTCGCGTCGATCTCCTCGAGCAGGTAGCGCTCGCCCTGCCGCGACAGCCTGGCCGTGAGCGACACCGGCGACAGCGGCGGCCAGGCGCGCCCGAGCAGCCGGCCGACCGCGGCCAGATCCTCCGCCTGCAATCCGATCGCCAGCGGCCGTGTGCCCGCAGTCCGTGGCAGCTCGCCCTTCATGCGGTAGGACACCGCGCCGATCTCGCCGGTCAGATCGGCCGTCACGGTGCCGCCGGCTGCCAGCACGGTCCAGGAGCCGAGCGTGCCCCTGGCCGTGACGGCATGCGCGCGATAACGGCCCGCCAGGCCGATGGTCACCGGCGAATCCGGCGAGTCGGCGGCGGCGTGCAGCTCCTCGATGGCGAGCTCGTGGACCTGCGCGGCGCCGGCCGCGCGGTAGCGTATGACGGCGTCCTCGATCGCCACCCGGTCGATGGCGAGATCGCGCAGCGCCGAGGACAGGATCCGCTGCTCCCCGCCCCCCGCCCTCGTCATGACCCAGTTGCGCTCGCCGTTCGCGCCGGTCCGCAGCTCGAGCGTGAGGCCGCGAAGGTCGATGCGCCTGACCTCGATGCGCCGCTTCAGCAGCGGCAGCAGCGCCACCTGCGCCTCCGCATGCTCCACTCGCAGGAAATCCGACTCCTGCGCCCAGGGCGCGTTGCCGAGCGCCACGCCCTCCACCGCCAGCGTCGGCAGCAGCGAGGGGACGAAACGTATGTCGCCAGCGATCTCGACGCGGCGGCCGGTCTGCCGCTCCACGAGGGCATCGAGCGCGTCCTTGTAGCGATTGACATCGAAGGTGAGCAGGAATGCCGCCATGGCGCCGGCGGCAACGACGAACAGCGACAACAGGGCGATCAGCGCGCGTTTCATGCGCGCGAGCCCTGCAAATCCTGCTCCATCACCGCCCTCGCGGCCGCATGCCGCGCCTCAGTCCGTCCCCGTCACCGCGCCGGGCTGCCCGCATCGCGCATGGCGGCCGGCGAACGGCGGTAGCCGGTCACGTTCATGAGCCACTGCACCAGCCACGGGAACAGGTAGTGCTGGAAGTACACGACCTTGAGCATGAAGGGGATCACCACCGTGCGCCTGTCGGCGCGGATCGCCGCGACCACCGCCTCGCCGACCTCCTCGGGACGCAGGGTGCGCAGCAGCAGCCGGCCCAACCTCGGGATCCGCTCGCGGCTGCCGGGATTGGCCTCCCAGTAGGGCGATTCCACCTGCGTGCTCTCATACAAGGTCACGCCTATGCCGGTGCCGTGGAGATCGGCGCGCAGCGCCTCGGTGAAGCCGCGCATCGCCCAGCGCGCCGCCGTGTAGGCCGCAGCGCCGGGCCACACGAAGCGTGAGGCCGCCGAGCTCATGTTCACGATGCGGCCGCTGTTGCGCTTCAGCATGCCCTCGATGAAGGCGCGGGTGACGTCGAAGGCCGCGAAGTAGGGCACCGCCATCATCTGCCGCGCCTCCGCGGGCGTGGTCTCCTCGATGAACTTCCACTGCCCGGCGCCGGCGTTGTTGACGATGATGTCGGGCGTGCCGGTCTCGCGCGTGATGCGCGCGGCCAGCGACGCGACCGCCTCGCTGTCGGTGAGATCGATCGCGTGCACCTGCGCCTTGCCGCCGGCGGACTGGATGCCCGCGGCCACCCGCTCGAGCTCCTCCTCGCGCCGCGCGAGCAGCAGCACCTGCGCGCCCGCCCTCGCGAGCGCTCGGGCGATCGCCTCGCCCATGCCGCTGGACGCCCCGGTCACCAGCGCGACCTTGCCCGCGATCTCCATCCCCGGCCTCCCCGCACGCGCGCCGCCGGCGGGTCCGCGCAGGCCGCGGCCCCGGCATCCGGGCGCTTTCCTTTATAAAGTAGCCGCGAAAGGCCGGCAGGAGTAGGCCCGCTCCGCCCGCCTGATCGGGATCAGGTCGCCGCCCCTCCGTCGACCCCATGCTGATGCGGCAGTTGTCGGCCCGCAACGGGCCAAGGGGGCTGCATCGTGGAAAGGCGCACGGCGATCGACACGCCACAGCACTCATCGCGCCCTGGCAGGAGTCGCCCGGGGCGCGCACCGCGAACGGACCATGCGCCGGGACCGGCGGTCCGTGCTGGCATGCCGGGCGGTGCGTACCGGCCGCTGAGCGAGGGCGACTTGCAGCGCATACACGACACCGCCCTCGATCTCCTGGCGAACGTCGGCGTCGGCGATCCCATCCCCGAGGTGCTGCGCTACACCGTGCCGAAGGGCTGCGTGCTCGGCGCCGACAACCGGCTGCGGATCCCGCGCGCGTTGATGGAGGACCTCATCGCGGTCTCCTGCAGGAGCTATCTCCTGCACGGGGTGGATCCGGTCTTCGATCATGAGGTGGGCGGCCAGCGCGTCTATTACGGGACCTCCGGGGAGGCAGTGCGGATCCTGGACTACGCCACGCAGACCTATCGCCCGACCCGGCTGGTCGATCTCTACGACGCCGCGCGCCTGATCGACCGCATGCAGCACATCCACAACTACGGGCAGCCGTTCGACCCACTACCCGGAGTACATCGGCCCGGCAATGGCCGCTGGCAGGCCTGAGCCGACGGTCCCTCGCGGCGCGGCCGGGCCGCGGCGACCCGGGGGCCTCGGCCCGGCGGGGGCCGCGTGCTAAATTTCCGCCATGCTCGAGCTCACCGGCGTCGCCAAGTCCTACGGCGAGACTCTGCTGTTCGAGAACATCGATGCGCGGGTCGCCGGCGGCGAGTACGTCGCCGTCATGGGCGAGTCCGGTTCCGGCAAGTCCACCCTCCTCAACCTCATCGCCGGCCTGGATCGCGCCGATTGCGGCCGCCTGGTGGTCGACGGCATCGACCCCGGCGGGCTGGACGACGACGCCGTCACGCACTGGCGCCGGCGCGCCCTCGGCTTCGTGTTCCAGTCCTTCCACGTGCTGCCGTATCTCACGGTGGCGCAGAACATCGCCCTGCCGCTGAGGTTGAACGCCTGGAGCGAGCCCGCCATCCGGCAGCGCGTCGCGGAGATGCTCGAGGCCGTCGGCCTGGCAGGCCGACATGGGCACTATGCGCGCGACCTCTCCGGCGGGGAGACCCAGCGCGTGGCGATCGCGCGTGCCCTGGCCCACCGCCCGCGGCTGCTGCTGGCCGACGAGCCCACCGGCAACCTCGACCCGCGCACGGCCGCGAGCGTGCTGGCGCTGCTGGCCGCGGAGATCCGCCGCAACGGCGCGACCGGCATCCTGGTCACGCACTCGCCGCAGGCGGCGAAGACCGCCGATCGCGTGCTGACGCTCACGCGCGACGGCCTGCGTCCGCCGCATGCCGATTGACCTGCTGCTCGCCGGCCTGCGCGCCCACCCGGGCCGCACCCTGCTCGCGACCGTGAGCATCCTGCTCGGCGTCGCCCTCGGCGTGGCCGTGCACACGATCAACGCCTCGGCGGTGGCGGAGATGGATCAGGCCGCGCGCCTGCTCGCCGGGGAGGCCGACCTGCGCGTGGAGGCGGGACGCGGCGGCTTCGACGAGCAGGCGTTCGCCGCCGTCCTCAGGCAAGACGGCGTGGCCGCGGCAAGCCCGGTCATCGAGATCGAGGCGAAGCTGACGGCGGCCGGGGACGGCGGCGAGGAGCGCTCGCTGCGCCTGCTCGGCGTCGATGCCCTGCGGGTGGCGCGGGTGCAGCCCGGGCTGCTCCCGCGACCCCTCGGCCGCGACGACCTGCTGGCGAGCCTTCGACCGGGGCACGTCTTTCTCAACGAGGCGGCGCTGCGCCGGCTCGGTCGGGCGCCGGGAGACGCGCTCGCGCTGGAATCCCCGCGCGGCCCGCTCCGCCTGCGCATCGCGGGCGGCGTCGGCGCCGCCGAGTCCAGCACGCCGCTGGCGGTGATGGACATCGCCGCGATGCAGGAGGCCTTCGATCTCGTGGGCGTGCTTACGCGCATCGACCTGCGCCTGCGCGCGGGGGCCGATCCGGCCGAGGTGCGCGGCGCGCTGCAGCGGGCGCTGCCCGCCGGGCTGATGGTGACCACGCCCGCGCAGGCCTCCACGCGCGCCGCAGCGTTGTCGCGCGCCTATCGCGTCAACCTCACGGTGCTGGCGCTGGTCGCCCTGTTCACCGGCGGTTTTCTCGTCTTCTCGGTCTCGGCCCTGTCGGTGGTGCGGCGGCGCACCGATCTCGCCCTGCTGCGCGTGCTCGGGGTGACCCGCCGCGGGCTCGCCGCCGCGCTCACCGCCGAGGGCGCGATCGCGGGCCTCATCGGCGGCGCGCTCGGCGCGGCCGCCGGCCTGCTGCTGGCGCAAGCGGCGATGCGCGTGTACGCCGCCGACCTCGGCAGCGGCTACTTCGCCGGCATGGATCCGCGGCTGAAGATCCAGTGGACCGCGCTGCTCGGCTTCTGCCTGCTCGGCACGCTGGCCGGCGCCGCCGGCGCCCTGCTGCCGGCATGGGAGGCGGCCTCGCGCCCGCCGGCGCTGGCGCTGAAGGCGGGCGACGAGGCGGCGCTGCTGCGGCACCGTCCGCCGACCGCCTTCGGCGCGCTGCTGATCGGCGCCGCCGCGCTGCTCGCGCTCGCCCCGCCGGTGGACGGCCTGCCGATCGCCGGCTATCTCGCGATCGCCTGCCTGCTCACGGGCACGCTGGCGCTGCTGCCCGCCGCGATCGAGCGGCTGGCGCGTCTGCTGCCCGCGCCCGTGCGTCCGCTGCCCCTGCTCGCCTGGCAGCAGTTCCGCGCCATGCCGGGCTACACCGTCTCCGGGCTGGCCACCGTGATCGTCAGCTTCAGCCTGGTCGCGGCCATGGCGATCATGGTGCACTCCTTCCGCGCCTCGCTCGACCAGTGGCTCACTAGCGTGCTGCGCGCCGATGTCTATGTCCGCGCACCGGGCGGCATCGCCGGGCGCATGCCCGAGGGCGTCCCCGAGTCGCTCGCGGCGCTGCCCGGCGTGCGCCGCGTCGAGCCGTATCGGTACCGGAGCCTGCTGCTGAGCGCCGACCAGGCGCCGGTGACGCTGATCGCCCGGACGCTCGATGAGGCGACCCTGCAGGCGCTCACGGTGGTGGCGCGCCACGCCGGGCCCGCGCCCGGAGGACTCGCGCCGGTGTGGATCTCCGAGGCCATGGCCGACCTCTTCGGGCTGCGGCCCGGCGCGCGCATCACCCTGCCGCTCGGCGGCCGGGAGATCGAGGTCTACGTCGCCGGCGTCTGGCGCGACTACGCGCGCACCTGGGGCGCGATCGTGATCGACCGGGAGGAGTACATGCGCCTGAGCGGCGACGGCGCGGTGAACGACGTGGCGCTCGACTTCGGCGACGCCGGCGCGGCGCAGGCCGCCGTCGCCCGCATCCCGCACCTGCCCGGCGGCGCGCAGATGGAGGTGGCGCAGCCTGCGGGGATCCGCGCGCTCTCGCTCGGCATCTTTGATCGCACCTTCGCGGTAACCTACGCGCTGGAGCTCGCGGCGCTGCTGGTCGGGCTCGCCGGCATCGGCGCGCACTTCGCCGCGCTCGCCTACGCGCGCCGGCGCGAGTTCGGCGTCCTGCGCCATCTCGGCCTGACGCGCGGGGACATCGGGCGGCTGCTCGCGCTGGAGGGCGCGGGGGCCGGCGCGCTCGGGGCCCTCGCCGGCCTGCTGCTCGGCTTCGCCGTGAGCCTGGTGCTGATCTACGTGGTCAACCGGCAGTCCTTCCACTGGGGCATGGAGCTGCACCCGCCCTGGCTCGCGCTGCTCGGCCTGAGCGCGGCGCTGATCGCGCTGGCGGCGATCGCCGCGCGGCTGAGCGGGCGGGCGGCGATGGCGCGCGCGGCCGTGCTCGCGGTGAAGGAGGACGCGTGAGGGCGCTGCTTGCCGCCGCCGCCCTCGCGCTGGCCTCCGCGCCGCACGCCGCCGAGGTCGCGTATCCGCCGGTCACGCCGCGCGCGCTCGAATTCCCGCGCGATCACGGCGCGCATCCGGAGTTCCGCACCGAGTGGTGGTACGTGACCGGGCAGGTAGAGGCCACAGACGGCCATGCACTCGGCTTCCAGGTCACGTTCTTCCGCAGCCGCACCGGCATCGGCGAGGGCAGCGCGAGCCGCTTCGCGCCGGCGCAGCTGTACTTCGCGCACGCGGCGATCTCGGACCCCGCGCACGGCCGCCTGCGCCACGATCAGAAGGCCGCGCGGGGCATGCCGGGCGTTGCCGAGGCCTCCGAGCGCGACACCGGCGTCACCCTGGAGGGCTGGTCGCTGCGCCGCGAGCAGGGACGTTACCGGGCCGTCATCCCGGCCGGCGACTTCCGCCTGGAGCTCGATCTCGCCCCGACGCGTGCGCCGCTGCCGCACGGCGAGGGCGGCGTCAGCCGCAAGGGACCGGAGCCACGCCACGCGAGCCACTACTACTCGCGGCCGCAGCTGCAGGTGACGGGAACGATCGAGGTGCAGGGCGAGGCGCGCGCCGTGCGCGGCAGGGCGTGGCTGGATCACGAGTGGTCGAGCGAGCCGCTGATGCCCGGCGCGCGCGGCTGGGACTGGACCGGCGTGAATCTCGACGACGGCGGCGCGATCATGGCCTTCCGCATCCGCGACGAGCAGGGCCGGCCGCTGTGGGCCGCGGCGACGGTGCAGGACGCCGACGGCACGGCGCGGCGCTACGGTCCGGACGAGGTGGCCTTCGAGCCGCTCTCGACCTGGACCTCGCCGCGCACGGGCGCGCGGTATCCCGTGAGCGCGAACCTGCGCATCGGCGGGAGGATCTGGCGCATCGAGGCCAGCATGCCCGACCAGGAGCTCGACGCGCGCGCCTCCACGGGCGCGATCTACTGGGAAGGCGCCGTGACCGTGACGCGCGACGGATCGCGCGCCGGGGCGGGCTACCTCGAGCTCACCGGCTACGCCGAGCCCCTCCGCTACTAGACTGAAGTATGGAACGCGGCACCGACCGCCTGCACACGATCGTCGCCGGCCTCGTCGCGAGCGGCCAGCTCGCGGGCGCGCAGGTCGTGGAGACGCACATCTCCGTGGTGGTGCTCGCCGGCGAGCACGTCTACAAGTTCAAGAAGGCCGTGGACCTGGGCTTCCTCGACTTCAGCACGCTCGCCCTGCGCAAGCTCAACTGCGAGGAGGAGCTGCGCCTGAACCGCCGGCTGGCGCCGCGCTACTACCTCGACGTCCTGCCCGTCACGGGCACCGAGCAGGCCCCGCGGCTCGGCGGCGACGGCGCGGCGATCGAGTACTGCGTGCGCATGCGGCGGTTCCCCTCCGGCCAGCAGTTCGACGAGCTGGTGCGCGCCGGCGCGCTCACCGCCGCGCACGTGCAGGCGCTGGCGGGTCGCGTCGCGGGGTTCCACGCGGACACGCCCCGGGCGGAACCGTCGATGGGCACGCCAGAGCAGGTGATCGCCCCGGCGCGCCACAACCTCGACGCCCTGGAGAGCGCGCGCGGCCTCGACGCGGATCTGAAGGATGAGCTGAGGAAGCTGCGCGCATGGACCGAGGCGGCTGCGGCGCAGCTGCACGAGACCTTGCTCGCGCGTCACGACGGGGGATTCGTGCGCGAGTGCCACGGCGACATGCATCTCGCCAACATCACGCTCGACGGCGAGGAGATCGTCATCTTCGACTGCATCGAGTTCAGCGCCTCGCTGCGCTGCATCGATGTCATGAGCGAGGTCGCCTTCGTGTGCATCGATCTCGCCCACTACGGGCGCGCGGATCTCGCCAATCTCTTCCTCAACACCTATCTCGAGCACACCGGCGACTACGCCGGCGTGGCGGTGCTGCGCTACTACGAGGTCTACCGCGCCCTGGTGCGCGCCAAGGTCGCGGCGATACGGCTGGATCAGCCCGGCATCGAGAAATCGGAGCTGGAGGCGCAGCACGCGCGCTGCCGCGACTACATCCGCCTGGCCGCCTCGTTCCTGCCGGCCGCGCCGCCCGCGCTGATCATCGCCCACGGCCTGTCCGGTTCCGGCAAGACCCGCGTGTCGGCGGCGCTGGCGCAGCGCCTCGGCGCCGTACGCTTGCGCTCGGACGTCGAGCGCAAGCGCCTGCACGGGATCGCGATGCTGGCGCGCAGCGGCTCGCCGGTGCGCGGCGGCATCTACGCGCCCGGCGCCAGCGCGCAGACCTACGCGCGCCTGCGCGCGCTCGCCGAGACGGTGCTGCGCGCCGGCCACACCGCGATCGTCGACGCGGCCTTTCTCAAGCGCGAGCAGCGGCGCGAGTTCGCCGCGCTGGCCGCGGCGCTGGGCCTGCGATTCCACATCCTGAGCGTGCAGGCGCCGGAGGAGGAGTTGCGGAGACGACTGCGCGCGCGCCAGGCGGGCGGGGCGGACGCCTCCGAGGCCGACACCGCCGTGCTTGAGCATCAGCTCGCCACTCAGGAACCCCTCGAGGAGACCGAGCGCGACCGCGCCTGGCTCGTCGACACCACGAGCGCCTCGCCCGAGGAGGCCGCCGAACGCCTCGCCGCCCTGCACGATCGTCGCTAGTGGGTCTCCTCTCCCCTCAAGGGAGAGGGAGAACAGCACAGCTTTCGCTCTGCACGATCCCGAACACGATGTCCCCTCTCCCCTCGCGGGAGAGGGACAGGGTGAGGGGGCAAAGAGCAGCACCGCGGTACGGCCCCGAAGGGGCGAGCCTCAGGGACGAGGCGAGCAAAGGGACAGGGTGAGGGGGAAAGCAGTTCTATCCCCCGGTTTGGTCAGGAGGAGATCTTGTCGAGCGCCGCGTTCACGGCGTCGTAGAACGTGCACAGTGAACCGGTGCTGTCGCGAAGCGCCTCGTTGACGATCTGCCGCACGGTCGTGCCGTCGTACCAGTGCTCGAACATGGTCGCCAGCACCAGCGCGACGAGACGCTCGACCCGCAGCGGATTGTTGCGCTCGTCGATGATCGTCTTCAGCAGCTGCGAGAGCCGCTGCTCCATGCGGACGATCGTCTCCGGCGCGATGCTGTTGACCAGCGCGTCCATCGCCTCGTTGAAGGCGAGCGAGGCGTTCAGATCGAGCGTGCCCATCAGGTCGAGGTTGCGGTCCATGTTGCGCGGGGGCGGGCGACGCCGCTCGCCCTGCAGCGGCGCGAACAGATCGTCGATCACCGCCGCGAGCTGCTCGCGCAGCTCCGCCTCCAGGGCCTTGCGCGCCGGCAGCAGGCTGCGGTAGCACTTGTGCAGGTGCGGCTGCAGCAGCCGCTCGCGATCGACGCGGATACCGTTGAGGATCAGCTCCTCGATGCGACCGAGCAGCGTGCCGATCCATTTCGCGCCGTAGTCCTTGACCACCTCGCCCAGCGCCTGCGCGATGGGACTGCGCTCGATGGCCGCATGGCGCGGGGGCGCGCCCCTGGACTTGATGGTGATGGTGTCCGGCTCCGGCGGCGACTCTGGCGGCGCCTCCGACAGCCCCGGCACGGGCTTGGCCCGGCCCTGCGCGCGCATCTGCCGGATGAGGCCCATGACGACGAACGGCGACGGCTCGACGATGCGCGCGGAGAAGGTGTTGCCGGCCGCGTGAACGATCTTGGCGCGCATCGGCACGATGCGCCAAAGGTCCTCGACACGGTGGGAGAGGTGCACGACGACGGTGCGCCCCGGCTTCAACCGGCTGGGCGCCAGCACCGCGGGCTTGGCCACGGTGAGGGTCATGACCTCCGGGCCGAGGCGCGACAGCCAGCAGGGCGCGCCGTGGCTGCCGAAGCCGGTCACCAGCGCACCCATCCGAACCGCGTACAGCGGCCCGGCCGGCTCGTTGCCCTCGCGACTCGTGCGCTTCTGCTCCAGCATCCCTAGTGTCCTGCCCGTCTCCAGGCGCAGTCCAGCCTGTCACAGCATTGTCGGACGATACCGAAAATACTTTAGCGTTCCGGCAGTTGCAATCTTACGCGCATCGAACGCACGGCGTCCGTGAACCGCCGCGCACTCCTCCGCCATCCTCATCCCGCGCTCTCCCCTCGAGGGAAAGGGAGAACCGCAAAGCGAACGCTCTGCACGATCCCGGCTACGATGTCCCCTCTCCCCTCGCGGGAGAGGGACAGGGTGAGGGGGCTACGCCGCCTCAGTGCTGGTAGGTGCCCACGAGCACGGCCTCGGCGAGAATGTGCCCCTCCATCTCGCGCTCCACGTCGGACTTCTTCGGCTTCCCCAGGTGCGGCAGCAACGTGTCGAGCGCATAGAGCTTGTGGAAATAGCGATGCCGGCCGATCGGCGGACACGGCCCGCCGTAGCCCGTCCGCTTCCAGTCGTTCAGGCCCTCCATGGTGCCGGCGGGCAGGTCGCCGTGCTTCACGCCCTCGGGCAGCCCGTCCACGTGCTTCGGGATGTTGTACAACACCCAATGCACCCAGGTCATCTTCGGCGCGGCGGGATCGGGCGCGTCCGGGTCATCGACGATCAGCACCAGCGACTGCGTGCCCGCCGGCACGCCGGTCCAGTGCAGCGGCGGGGAGATGTCCTTGCCGTCGCAGGTGTACTTCGGAGGAATGGAGCCGTTGTTCGAGAATGCCGTCGAGGTAATCTTCATGCCCTTCTCCTTTCACAGCTTTTCCCATTCTAGCGAGACGCGAGAACAGTAATGCATCCGATCTGCGCGATCACGACAACGATATCCCCTCTCCCCCCGAGGGAGAGGGAGAGGGAGAAAAGCGAAGCATCCGCTCTGCGCGATCCCGACTACCAGGTCCCCTCTCCCCTCGCGGGAGAGGGACAGGGTGAGGGGGAGCAGGTCAGGTGCCGCGCAATCTCCGCGAGCACCGCGTCCGTTCGCAGTAACACCTCGTCGTTCCTAAAGCGCAGCACCCTGAATCCCTCCGATTGCAACCAAGCGTCGCGAAACCGATCGCGCTCGCTATCGAGATGCTGTCCGCCGTCAATTTCCACGACGAGCCTGAACTCCAGGCACACGAAATCCAGTACGTAATCCCCACAGGGCTGCTGCCGCTTGAATTTCGCGCCGTTCAATTGGCGACCTCGCAACCCGTACCAAAGTCTGCGCTCCGCATCGGTCATCGTCCGACGCAACGCTCTGGCCCTGTTCGTCAATCGATGAGACATCCTTGCCTCCACGAGACTCCCTCACCCTCACCCCGGCCCTTTGCTCGCCTCATCCCTGAGGCTCGCCCCCTGTCGGGGCTGACGCGCCGTTTCGCTCCCCGCGAAACGGTCCCGGCGAATTTGTCCCCTCAAGGGAGAGGGAGAAAAGCGAAGCATCCGCTCTGCACGACCTCGCTCACGATGTCCCCTCACCCCTCGCGGGAGAGGGACAGGGTGAGGGGGCACAGCGATCCTGTCATTCTGATGTATTGTAGCGCGACGCGCGGAGCGCCTTGCGGCGTTCGATTCGACACGGTCAAACTGCGATGCCCGCCTCCCTGATTCGCCTGCTGGTGTTCATGATCCTGCTCGGCGTGCTCGTCGCCGTCGTGCAGATCGGCCTCATCCAGCTCACGTTCGAGAAGCTCGGCCTCTCGGCGCGCTCCGCCTTCCTGCTGTTGTTCACCTCGCTTGTCGGCAGCAGCATCAACATGCCGCTGTTCAGCGTGCGCGCCGAGGCCGAACCGCCGCCCATGGACCCCGCCCTGCTCGCGTTCCTGCGCCGCGCGCGGCTCATCGTGCCGGGGCGCACCGTCGTCGCCGTGAACGTGGGCGGCTGCGTCATACCGGTGGCCTTCTCCATATACCTCATGAGGCACTTCCCGCTGACGGCGTACCAGATCCTCCTCGCCACCGCGGTCGTGGCGGCGGTGAGCTACACCTTCAGCCGGCCCATCGGGCGGGTGGGCATCGGCATGCCCGCCCTCATCGCGCCGTTCACCGCGGCGATCACGGCCACCGCGCTCGGCACCGAGAGCAGCGCGGCGCTGGCGTACGTCTCAGGCGTACTCGGCGTGCTCATCGGCGCGGACATCCTGCACATGGCCGACATCCGGCGCACCGGCGCGTACGTGGCCTCCATCGGTGGCGCCGGCACCTTCGACGGTATCTTCCTCACCGGACTGCTCGCCGTGCTGCTGACCTGAGGTCGGAAATTGCCCTGTCACCTCTCTTGATGATTGGACATCGCGGCGCGGCCTCACCCTCACCCCGGCCCTCTCCCCTCAAGGGAGAGGGAGAACAGCACAGCGTTCGTTCTGCACGACCCCGGCTACGAGGTCCCCTCTCCCCTCGCGGGAGAGGGACAGGGTGAGGGGGGCGAATCAAGCATCGCGGCGCGGCCTCACCCTCACCCCGGCCCTTTGCTCGCCTCATCCCTGAGGCTCGCCCCCTGTCGGGGCTGACGCGCCGTTTCGCTCCCCGCGAAACGCTCCCGGCGAATTTGTCCCCTCAAGGGAGAGGGAGAACAGCACAGCATTCGTTCTGCACGATCTCGACTACGAGGTCCCCTCTCCCCTCGCGGGAGAGGGACAGGGTGAGGGGGAACGCTGCGAAACATCGATAGAATGGACGCCAGACAATGACCATCAGGACGACACGATGACGAAGAAGCACGGCATCACCGACGGCGCCCCCTTCCCCGTCCCGCCGCACCCCGTTCACCGGCGCGAACCGCTGCCCTGGCAGCAGCCGAAGCCCTCGCACGAGGACCCCGACGCCCCCAATCGCGTCCGCGCGATCCTGGAGAGCCCGAGCTACTGCCAGGCCGACCAGGACGTGGGGTTCCTCAACCTGGAGGAGACCCGCGGCGTGCGCCTGCTCATCGACTACCTGAAGCCGGAGCTGCTGCTGCAGAAGCACGGCATACGGCACACCATCGTCGTGATCGGCAGTACGCGCCTGCCGGAGCCCGACGCGGCGCAGTTCAGGATCGACGCGCTGCGCGCCCACCTGGAGAGCGACCCCGACAACGTGGAACTGCGCAAACGTTTGGCGATCGCCGAGCGCATCCACGCCAAGAGCCACTACTACGTGGTGGCGCGCGAGTTCGGCCAGCTCGTCGGCAAGGCCAACAGCCGCACCGGCGACGATCACCTGGTGATCATGACCGGCGGCGGCCCCGGCATCATGGAAGGCGCCAACCGCGGCGCCTACGACGTGGGCGCGGAGTCCGTCGGTCTCAACATCAGCCTGCCGCACGAGCAGTACCCGAACCCCTACGTCACGCCGGAGCTGTGCATCCGCTTCCACTACTTCGCCCTGCGCAAGCTGCACTTCCTGCTGCGCACGCGCGCGCTGGTGGCCTTCCCCGGCGGCTACGGCACCTTCGACGAGCTGTTCGAGACGCTCACGCTCATCCAGACACGCAAGATCAAGCCGCTGCCCGTGGTGCTGGTGGGCGAGAGCCACTGGCGACAGGCCTTCAGCATCGATTTCCTGGTCAACGAGGGCATGATCGACGAGGAGGACAGGGATCTGTTCTGGTACGCGGAGACCGCGCCGCAGATCTGGGAGGGCATCCTGAAGTGGCACGAGGCCAACGGCACGCCGTTGTTCCCGCCGGACGCATCCGTGTGATTCCGTGAAGCGACCGACGCTCCGCTTCCGCTCTGCACGATCCCGACCACGAGGTCCCCTCTCCCCTCGCGGGAGAGAGAGAACAGCACAGCATCCCCTCTGCACGACCTCGCTCACGATGTCCCCTCTCCCCTCGCGGGAGAGGGACAGGGTGAGGGGGCAACGATTAGCACCGCGGCGCGGCTCCACCCTCACCCCGGCCCTTTGCTCGCCTCATCCCTGAGGCTCGCCCCTTCGGGGCCGCCCTGCGGGCGTCCAAATTCGCTCCCGGCGAATTTGTCCCCTCGAGGGAGAGGGTGAAAAGCACAGCATTCGTTCTGCACGATCCCGACTACGAGGTCCCCTCTCCCCTCGCGGGAGAGGGACAGGGTGAGGGGGCCTTGCATTGCAGGAGCCCATCGCGCTTGTCGCGGCAGCAGTGCCGCGCAATCATTCGCCCATTCGCCCATTCGCCCATTCGCCCATTCGCCCCTTCGCCCCTTCGCCCCCTCGCCGATGCCGCCCCTCGCCCCCACCACCACCCCAGGCAGCGCCATCGGGGCCGTGGG
>Ga0073934_10002432_pt1 | contig 38826 bp, 41 predicted proteins | sample LarsenN4metaG_FD_76834 | JGI IMG/M metagenome (GOLD analysis project Ga0073934, IMG submission 76834) | Hot spring sediment bacterial and archeal communities from British Columbia, Canada, to study Microbial Dark Matter (Phase II) - Larsen... ... | reverse complement strand
TGGAACCGATCGGCAACATCCCGCCGGCGGAGTTCGAGGCGTCGTATCATCAATCAACGGGTCAGCTACCCATGGCGGCCTGACTCAAACCCGGAGCTCTCCGGAAAAACCGGGGCGGTTCAGTCCAGCACCGTCACCGTGTCGCCGTCGTGTATCGCCACTACCACACCCTCGATAAGCGTTCCGGCTATCGCGACATTTCCAGGCAGCAGCCACAGCACCCCTATCGCGGCAGGCACCATCCACGAGCACATCGCCACGAGCACCAACCTCCAATGCGTTCCAGCTTCCTGCCCGCCTTCTACCTTCCGCAGTTTGCCTCCCCGCGGCCTTCGTTTACGCATCCGCCCCTCGCCGCGGCGTCCTTCGCCCTTACCCCTTACCCCTTGGTCTCCAAGTCGTGCACGACCTTGATCAGCTTGATCGCTTTCGTGATGTGTCGCCAGCGCCTCCTGACCTCCTTCATCTCGGCTTCGGTCTTCTCGACCAGCGGTTTCTCCCAGTCCTTTGCCAGATTGCGCAGCTTGGCGACGTTGTAGCCGTACTCCCCATCCGGCCTCTTGATGTAGTCCGCGATCGCTCGCCTGTTTCCCTTCGCCTTCGATCCCACCCACCTTATGTTTCTCCACTCAGCCATGAGGGCGTTTCCCTTCCGCCTCACGCGTAGGCTAAGGTCGCTCCTGTTCTCCCATCCTGGGTGCTGCTTTTCCTTCTCGTATACGCCGTTCCAGTACCTGTCTGCCACATCCTTTGCTCGCGCCTCCAGCTCGTCCAGCGCGACTTGCAGATGTTCGATTGCTTTGTTCAGCGCGTTTTCACCTTTCATTTGCACCCTCTTTCCTACCCACGATTACTAGATTGGGTTCTGACCCATGAAACCCACAGAAAATGGACCTCATCAAAATTCGTTCCCCCACTCTGTGGGTTTTTTCCCCCATAACCGCTGCGTTGCGTGGAACCGTCATTTACGAGAACTCCACACCTTCGAGGCCCGTTCGCTGCGTTGCAGCGGTTATGCCCCATGAAACCCACACTCTAGTGGCGCGAAATCGTTCGCTGCGTTACAGCGGTTTTGCCCCATGAAACCCGCACTCTAGTGGCGCGACCTGAAAGAGCATGTCGCCACGATCGAAAATCAGACCCGTCTAAATGCGTTCGCTGCGTTGCAGCGGTTATGCCCCATGAAACCCACACTCTAATGGCGCGAAATCGTTCGCTGCGTTGCAGCGGTTATGCCCCATGAAACCCGCACTCTAGTGGCGCGACCTGAAAGAGCGATCTGCGCGATCACGAGAACACGTTATCACCGGCACCCCAGCAAAAGTTGTGCGAGACGCGTCCTTTCGGGACTCGTTTCGCCCATCGTTTTCGCCACCTCGCCTAATGTAATTGGCTCGGAAGTTCGTCGCCGGTCGCAGCCTGATCGAACGTGCGCCGGTTTGTACGGACGGGAACCAGTTCGTGCATGCAGGAGGAAAACGTGAACCTGGTCGGCATCGACATCGGCTACTCGAACCTCAAGATCGCATCAGGCGTGCGAGACAAGAAACCCAAGGTCGCCATGCGGCCGGCAGGGGCTGCGCCCTCGGACCGAATCGGGCAGCGGGTCGACGGCTCAACCGATCGATCACCTGTGAGTGCCGCTAGCGCGGTGCCATGAGCCTTCGGTTTCCCAGCCTCACGCAAGCAAGGCGTGCGCTCGGCCCGCGCGTCCAGCTCCCGGCTGCCGGGCGCGATCGCAAGCCTGCGCGGCCTCGCGTCCTGCGCGGGCCAACCCCGCACGACATGCTTTGGGATGCGGTCGGGCGCCTTGGCCTTGCGGCAGAGCGCGAATACCGCGGCGCCGTACCTGGCCGCCGCTACCGGCTCGACATCGCCATCCCGGCCGCGCGACTGGCAATCGAGGTGGACGGCTGGCAGTGGCACGGCAAGCACAAGCGCGACTTCGCCCGCGACAGAGAGCGCCAGAACCTGCTCACCCTGCACGGTTGGAGAATCCTTCGCTTCTCCGCCGGCCAGATCAGGGCCGGCCTCGCATCCTGCGTGCGCATGATCGAGGCCGCGGCAGTGCGCCTTGAAAGACCGGGCCAAGGCGCAGGCCGCGGCAGGGCAGGTGGACGGCGGTGAGCGCCACCGAACGCCGCGTCGGGCGTCACCACATCGCGTTCTACCGCGGGTGGCTTCAAGGCGTCGATCTCAGGATCCTGGCCGACCGCTACCTGGAAACCGGGCTCGACCTGCGGATCGCCAAGGCGACGCTCGCCTGGCTGCGGGACACCTTCTCCCGCGTGGCACTGCGCCACGGAAAAAGACGCGAATCGAGGCTGCTCAGGCTGCATCTTTCTGCCGCTTCCTCGACGCCGCTTCCGAGCCTTGAGGATTTCCGCGCCGAATGCGATCCGAGCGGCTTCTACGGCGAAAAGGAGCTGATCCAGCTATATCTCGAAGCCTACCCGCAGGCCCGCGACCAGCGCGCACGGCGCCGCAAGCGACTGCTCGAGGAGCAGCTTCAGGCTCTTGCCTGGATCGAGGAACTGCTTGCAACCGATCCAGTGCCTGACGATCCGGTCGCCGCTTGGCTCGAACCGCAGGTCGCCGACCGGCTCGCCAAGGCAGGCATCGCAACCATCGGGGCGCTCATCGAGCGGATCAGGCTTCGCGGATACCGCTGGTGGGTCTCCGTGCCCAAGCTCGGCGAGAAGGGCGCTGCCCGCATCCTCGCCTGGCTCGACGGCTACAAACGGTCCCTCGGAGAACTCCCCCAGTACGCCCGACACCCGGTGCGAGCGCAACAGGCCAATGCACTCGTCGAGGCGCGGCCGAGGGAAACCGGCATCGTGCCCATCGAGGCGTTCGTCCTGCCGCAGGAGCTGTCCGGCGAGCATGGGTCGAACCGGCATCCGCAGCCGCCGATCATCGAGGCGGCGAACGACTACCAGGCGGTACGCGCATGGCTTGCGGCCAAGGCGTCGAGCCCGAACACCGCGCGGGCCTACCGCAAAGAGGCCGAACGGCTGATGCTTTGGGCCATCGTCGAGCGCGGAAAGCCGCTCTCGGGCCTTTCAGTCGAGGACTGCGCGGCATACCGCAACTGGCTTTCCATGCTCGGGCGAACGCCAGATGGCGAGTGGCCGTTCCGCATCCCGCAGAGCAGGTGGATCGGCGCGCGCAACACACCGCGCCACAGCCCGGCATGGCGTCCCTTTGACGGGCCGCTTTCGCCCCAGAGCATTCGCCAGGCGCTCCTGATCCTTTCCGGCCTGTTCGCCTGGCTCGTGCGTGTCCAATACTGCGCGTTCAACCCCTGGGAGGCGGTCGGCCGCAAGCTCGCGCCAATGCCCGAAGCTCCGCCCGAGATCGAGCTATCTCGGGCTTTCTCCAAGGGGCAGTGGCAGTACCTCACCGAGTATGTCGAAAGACAACCCATGGACGCCTACCACGTCCGGCTTCGCTTTCTCCTTGCGTTCGCCTACGCGACCGGAATGCGCCTTGCCGAACTCGTCGGCGCCCGCACCGGGCACATCTACGCCGTGCCGCTGCGACAGCAGCTCGGCGTCCGATGGATGCTGAAGGTGCAGGGCAAGGGAGGCAAGTGGCGCGCCGTGCCGCTTGCCGGGCACCTCGTCGAGGCGCTCGGCCAGTACCTCGCAGCGCGCGGCCTCGATCCCGATCCGCTCGCAAACCCCGCCGACACCCCGGTGCTTGCCAGGCTCACCAGCAACCGGCCCATGTCCGCAAGCGCCATCTACAAGACCCTGGACGAGACCTTCCGCAGGGCGGCAGCGGCGCTTCGCGCCTCCGGCAGGCACCAGGAGGCCAAGGACTTCGATCGAGCGAGCGTGCACTGGCTGAGACACACCCGCGCAAGCCACCTCGCGAGCGACGGCGTCCCTGTCAACCTCATCCAGAAGCTCCTCGGCCACGCAAGCCTTGCGACCACATCCATCTACACGGAGTCGGATGATGAACGCCTCTGGACGGAGATCGAACGACACGACCGCAACGCCTTCGCTTCCGCCGCCTGATTCCCCGAAGGGCGGCGCCTGCGTGCGCTGCAAGGAGCTTTCCCGCTCTCGCACGCAAATCGTCATGCCGGTCTCCTGCCAGCCCGAGGGCCTGCTCGTCATCGCCGACGCCCCAAGCCTGGAGGACGACAGGACCGGCACGTGCCTCTCCGGCATGTCGGGAAGGACGCTGGATGCGATGCTTTCCGGCCGCGGCATCGAGCGCGGCCGCGAATACGGCGTCGCAACGCTCGTGCGCTGCCTTGCGCCGGCAGGAAGAAGGCCGTGGCTGCACGAGATCGACCAGTGCCTGCCCAAGCTCGCGGGCGTGCTGCTTGCCGCGCGGCCACGGGTGCTGCTCCTTGCCGGCGGCGCATCGGCAGACGTGTTCCTTGGCCGGCGACCGATGGACAAGCACATCGAGCACCAGCGCAAAGCCCCGCGGCTCGTGCCGTTTGCCGCCCACCCGCTCCTCGTGGTCGTGCTGAACGTTCTCAACTACATCGTCCCGGGCGGCCTGTACGCCGTGCCGACGTATTTGCCCAGCGGGCGCGCATGGTGGCGCAAGCTCGCCGACGGCCGCCGCGTCGCCGATGTCGTGGAAGAACAGGTCGACCTCGCAGCACGGCTGCTTCGCAGCCAACGCCATGCGCTTCGAGTTCCGGTCTGACACCCGCGGCTATACGCTGTCGCTTGGCCGCGACCTTCTTGGCGCGCTCGTGCTCGAACGCCACTGGTTCGGCCTACTCAACCGGCGCCACGGATCCAAGGTGGACGTGTTCCAGGAGGAGGGCGCGGCCGTGAGAACCGTCAGGCGCGTGGTCGCCCGCAGGCTCAAGCACGGCTACAAGCTGCTTCGCTCCTCGCCCGCATCGGCCGACAGGCCGCCCCTGGATTGAAGAAGCATCCGACAGGGAATTGCTTGCCCGCAGAGATAGCCTGCGGAGCGCAATGGGAGACCTGTCCGACAGGGACGTCGCCTATGAAGCGAAATTCTGGCTCAGGAAGATCGAGCAGCAGATCGTTTCGCGCCGGTTGCGATGACCCTCATGCCGAGTTTGTTGCGCCGTTCGAGTTTCGCTCTCAGGCGTTCGAACTTGGCGTGATCGCCTTCGATGATTGCGAGGAGCGTATCGCGTTCGACCGGATCTTGGGCCCGTTTGCGAATCCGCTCCCCAATCAACCCTTCGATCTCGGAGTAAGACAGCCCGAAAAGCTCACAGAGCTGCTCAAATTCTTCGAGATCGAAAATCCACGGCTGATTGAACAGGAGCCGTTTCTTGCGCTCCCGCTCAGTCTTGCCGCCTTCGACAACTGTGAAAGCCTGCTCGGGTGACTCGCTCACGCGGGTAGTCTAGTACGGCGATACGAACCCCCAGCCGGGGAGCTTTCCCGGTTGGGGTGCTCCTCGCTTCACCGCTATAGCCCGGGCAACCAAGCGCTCGCGGTGATGCAGCTCAGAGCCCGCGGCATCCCGCTCGGCCCTATCGCCAGCTTCAACGGCTGGCGCACGGCCGACGGCGCGTGCGCAAAGGCGAAAAAGCCCTCGCCCTGTGGATGCCAGTCATCGTCAAAAAGAAGGTGCAGCTCGAGGACGACACGGAGGAGGAGCCGCGCGAGCCGGTTCTTCGTCATGAAGAATCTCTGGTTCGCTCTCGCTCAAGCCGAGCCGATCGACCCCGAGCAGGAGCCCGGCGAGCAGATCGCCGAGCTTCTCAGTGGAGCAAGGACCGCGCGCTTGCCGCGCTCGGCATCCGCGAGGTGCCGTTCGAGATGCTCGACGGCAACACGCAAGGGTATGCCGTGCCCTCCGAGCGCACGGTTGCGATCAACCCGATCACGCGCGAGCCATGGGCAACCTTGTTCCACGAGATCGCCCACTGCCTGCTCCACGCGGACAGGGGCAAAAACGTCATCGCCGACGGCGAGAATCTTCCCCTTGATCTCGCCGAGGGCGAAGCCGAGGCGGTTGCGTACCTTTGCTGCGCGACGCTTGGGCTCGGCGGGCTCGAAAAGAGCCGGGCGTATGTGCAGCACTGGCTCGCTTCGCCCGAGCGCAGGGAGCTTTTCCGCAAGAGCAAATGCCCGCAGAGGGTGTTCGCGGCGGCGGACAAGATCCTGAAGGCGGGATCAGCCAGCAGCACGCAGAACGCTGACAGAGAAGCTGAGGCAACTGCGTAGCGTACGGACGAGACGCCTACGCGGCGCCTAAATGTCCTGCGGCGCGAGCCGCAGGCGCGGCTGCCTGCTCAAGCAGGCGCCGCACTACAGCGCATCGCGGTGCGCTGTCGTGCGGCGGGAGCCTTCACTTCGCATCGCGCGCCTTTTACACCCTCGCGCCACATGGCGCCGCGCGAACACGCCTTCCAACATCCCGATCTCCCCTCGCTTTTGCGCCCATCCCCGCGGGACACGGGACAACTACGGGACACTCCCGCGGACATCGCATAAATACTCATTAATTCTTGGGACAAATACGGGACACTGAAATTCGCATTTCTGCACTTACCCACAGAAAATGGCTCTTCAGCGTGAGTGTAACAATGTCGCGCAAGTGTTTGACTTTCCGAGGTATTTATATTCTTATTCTGGTGGGCGGTACTGGGATCGAACCAGTGACCCCTGCTGTGTGAAAGCAGTGCTCTACCGCTGAGCTAACCGCCCGTCGCGCGGGAGCGGAATTCTACGCGCGGGCCGGGTCGCGCGGCAACCGGCGGCGTGCGCAAGCTCGGTGCCCGGGGCGCGCGCAGGCGAGGGCGCGTTATCCGAAGCGCGCGAGGATCTCGGCGGCCTGGCGGATGCGTTCCTCCGGCGCGGCACGGCGCGCGCCCGGCTCGGGCGGCGCCTGGATGGCGCACGCGAGCACCTGGAAAAACGCCTTGTCGAGGGCGCGCCGCGCCGCCGAGAGCTGCTGCGTGACGCGCTCGCAATCGGCGCCCTGCTCGACCATCGCCTGGATGCCGCGCAACTGGCCCTCGACGCGCTTGAGGCGCAGCACCAGCTCCTTCTTGTGCTTTTCGTCGCGTATCACGGTCATTCGCCGCCTCCGATCGTCGCCGGGTTGACCGGCGTCAAAGCGCCTGCACGCGGGCGCGCCATGCTGGCGCGGTGGCGACGCGCGCGGGGCTTGACGTCCGATACCATACCCCCTATAGTATATGCGGAGAGCCGGACCGCGGCAAGCACGCCGCGGACGGAGAAAGCAGGGAGACTGCAACCATGACCACCGAACGACTCGTGCGCATCTTCGCCGGCGCGTTCATCCTTCTGTCGCTCGCGCTCGGCGTCGAGGCGAGCCCCCTCTTCGTGAGCAAGCACTTCCTGTGGTTCACCGCCTTCGTCGGCGCGAACCTTTTCCAGAGCGGCTTCACGAGAATCTGCCCGCTTGAGTCCATCCTGCGGCGGCTCGGCGTGAAGTCGGCGTGCGCGGCATGAGCGAGACGGCTGCCGCGGAAGTGCTCAAGGTCGCCTGCGCGGCGTGCCTGACGGCGAACCGGGTGCCGGTCGCACGCTTGGGCGAGGGGCCGAAGTGCGGCCGCTGCGGCGCGGCGCTGCTCGACGGCTCGGTCGTCGAGGCGGACGCCGAGCGGCTGGACGCGATCGTCGCGCGTACCGATCTGCCGGTCGTCGCCGACTTCTGGGCGCCGTGGTGCGGCCCGTGCCGGGCGATGGCGCCGATGTTCGCCGAGGCGGCGCGCCGGCTCTCGACCCGCGCGCGCTTCGTCAAGGTGAACACCGACGAGCAGCCCGATCTCGCCGCCCGCTACGGCATCCGTGCGGTTCCGACGCTGATCCTGTTTCGCGGCGGCCGCGAGGCGAAACGGCAGGCCGGGGCGATGGACGCCGGCTCGCTCGCGCGCTGGATCGAGACGTAGCGCCGCCATGCGCCGGAGCGCCTCATGGATTGCCCTCGCCGCCGCGGTGGCGCTCGCGGGGTGCGGAAGCGATGCCGAGCCGCCCAAGCCGGCGCCGGCGCCGCAACTGGGGGCGGGAGTGGCCGAGGTCCGCGAAGTGGATCTGACGTACTCGGCCGAGGCGGTGATCGAGGCGGTGCGCCAGTCCACGGTCTCAGCCCAGATCGCCGGACGGATCGTGGACATCCGCTTCGATGTCGGCGACTACGTCAAGAAGGGCGAGGTCATCGTCCGCATAGACGAGCGCGCGGCCACGCAGGCGGTGGCGGCAAGCGAAGCCCAAGTACGCGAGGCCGAGGCCGCGGCGCGCAACGCGCGCCTCAACTTCGAGCGCTCGCGCCAGCTTTTCGCGCAGAAGTTCATCAGCCAGGCGGCGCTCGACAAGGCCGAGGCCGACTACAAGCAGGCGCAGGCGCGCCTTGCGGCGGTGCTCGCCGGCGCGGGGGCGGCGGCGACCGAGCGCAGCTTCGCCACCATCGTCGCGCCCTACAGCGGCATCGTCTCCGCCCGGCACGTGGAGCTGGGCGAGATGGCGGTTCCCGGAAAACCCCTGATGACCGGTTTCGATCCCTCCAGCCTGCGCGCGGTGGCGAACGTTCCGCAGTCGCAGGTGCCGGCGATCCAAGCTTCGGGGCGCGCTCGCGTCGAGATCCCGGCGCTCGGGCGCTGGATCGAGGCGCGCGCGATCACCGTGGTGCCGGCCGCTGACCCCAAGACGCACACCACGCGCGTGCGGCTCGATCTGCCGGAGGACGTGCGCGGGGTATATCCGGGCGTGTTCGCGCGGGCGCATTTCACGGTCGGTCGCGCCCAGCGCCTGCTCGTGCCGCGCGAGGCGGTGTTCCGCCGAAGCGAACTCACCGCGGTGTACGTGCTCGACGACAAGGGCTTTCCTCGCCTGCGGCAGGTGCGGCTCGGCACCGCGGGCGACGAGCGCGCGGTGGAGGTGCTCGCGGGCCTGAAACCCGGCGAGCGAGTGGCGCTCGAGCCGGTCAAGGCCGGCATGGCTGCCGCGGGATAGACGGACTCCGCGCCATGGGCATCTCCGGCCGCATCGCGCGCTTCTTCCAGGATTCGCAGCTCACGCCCCTTGCGGCGCTGGTGGCGCTCCTTGCGGGCCTTTTCGCCGTGGCGATCACGCCGCGCGAGGAGGAACCGCAGATCAACGTCACGATGGCGAACGTGTTCGTGCCGTTTCCCGGGGCTTCCGCGCGCGACGTCGAGGCGCTGGTCGCCATTCCCGCCGAGCAGGTGCTCGCGCAGATGAGCGGCGTCGAGCATGTTTACTCGGTTTCGCGTCCCGGGATGGCGGTGCTCACGGTGCAGTTCAAGGTCGGCGTGCCGCGCACGGAAGCCGTCGTGCGGCTGCACGAAACCGTCGCGGCGAACCGCGACTGGGTGTCGCCCGAGCTGGGCATCCTCGATCCGATCATCAAGCCGAAGGGTATTGACGACGTGCCGGTCGTCGCGCTCACCCTGTGGTGCGAGAACCCCGAGTGCGGCGCCTACGAACTGGAGCGCGTCGCGCACGCGGCGGAGGCCGAGTTCAAGCGCATCCCGGGCACGCGCGAGGTGCAGACGCTCGGCGGCCCGGGGCGCGCGGTGCGCGTGCTGCTCGACGCCGACCGGCTCGCCTCGCACGGCGTCTCGGCGCTGGAGGTGAGGAACGCGCTGCAGCTCGGCAACGTGGTGATGCCGGCCGGAAAGCTCGTGCGCGGCAACCGCGAGATCGTCGTCGAGACCGGCAACTACCTGGAGTCGGCCGCGGACGTCAAAAGCCTCGTCGTCGGCGCGCACGACGGCCGGCCGGTGACGATCGCCGACGTCGCCGAGGTGGTGGACGGCCCGGTCGAGCCGGCGCGCTACGTCTGGACCGGCACCGCGCGCGGCGAGCATCCTGCGGTGACGATCCAGATCACCAAGAAGCCGGGCGAGAACGCGGTCGAGATCGCGCGCCGCGTCCAGGCGCGGCTCGCCGAGCTGCGCGGCACGATCATTCCGGACGACGTGAAGGTGACGGTGACGCGCGACTACGGCGCGACCGCCAACGAGAAGGCCCGCCAGCTCATTTCCAAGCTCGTGTTCGCGACGCTGTCGGTGGTGGTGCTGGTGCTTTTTGCGCTCGGCGCGCGCGAGGCCCTCATCGTCGGCGTCGCGGTGCTGCTCACGCTCGCGGCGACGCTATTCGCCTCCTGGGCGTGGGGATTCACGCTGAACCGCGTCTCGCTCTTCGCGCTGATTTTCTCGATCGGGATCCTGGTGGACGACGCGATCGTGGTGGTCGAGAACATCCACCGGCGCATGCTCGCCGAGGGCAAGCCGCTTGCCGCAGTGATCCCGGTCGCGGTGGACGAGGTGGGCGGCCCGACGATCCTCGCCACGCTCACGGTGATCGCGGCGCTCCTGCCGATGGCCTTCGTCACCGGCCTGATGGGCCCGTACATGAGCCCGATCCCGATCAACGCGAGCATGGGCATGCTGATCTCGCTCGCCATCGCCTTCACGGTGACGCCGTGGCTTGCGCGCAGGCTCCTCGCGCACGCGCCGCACCGTCCGGAACGCGCCGCCTGGACCGAACGGTTCTTTCCACGGCTGCTCGCGCCGCTCGTGGACTCGGCGCGCAGACGGCGCTGGCTCGCCGCCGGGGTGCTCGCCGCCATCGGTGCCTCGCTGGGCCTTGCGGGCGTGCAGCTCGTCATCCTCAAGATGCTGCCCTTCGACAACAAGTCGGAGTTCCAGGTGGTGGTGGACATGCCGGCGGGTACGCCGGTGGAGATCACCGCCGCGGTGCTGCACGAGATGGGCGCGCATCTGGCGAGCGTGCCGGAGGTGACCGACTATCAGGCCTACGCGGGGCTCTCGGCGCCGATCAACTTCAACGGCCTCGTGCGGCAGTACTACCTGCGAAACGCTTCCGAGATGGGCGATCTGCAGGTGAACCTCCTGCCGAAGGACAGGCGCGAGCGCCAGAGCCACGAGATCGCGCAGAGCGTGCGCCCGGCGCTGGAGCAGATCGCCGCGCGCTGGGACGCGAAAGTGAAGGTGGTCGAGGTCCCCCCCGGGCCGCCGGTGCTCTCGCCGATCGTCGCCGAGGTCTACGGCCCGGACGAGGCCGGGCGCATCCGCGTGGCGAAGAAGGTGCGCGAGGCGTTCGCCGCCACGCCCGGCATCGTCGCGGTGGACGATTCGGTGGAAGACGCCGCGCCGCGCATCCAGCTCAAGGTGGACCAGGCGAAAGCGGCGCTCGCCGGCATCACGCGCCGCGACGTGGTCGAGACGATGCGGATCGGCCTCGCCGGCGCCGACGTCACGCCGATCCACGACGGCGCCTCGAAGTACGAGGTCCCGGTGCGCGTGACGCTTCCGCCCGAGCGCCGCGGCGAGCTTGCCGAGTTCCTGAAGCTCACCCTGCGCGCGCCCAACGGCTCGCTCGTGCCGCTCGCCGAGCTGGTCAATCCGGTCGAAAACGATCGCGACCGTCCGCTGTACCGCAAGGACCTGCTGCCGGTGGTGTATGTCGTGGGCGATCAGGCCGGCCGCGTGGACAGCCCCCTTTACGGCATGTTCGCGGTGCGCTCGAAAATCGCCGGCATCCCGCTCGAAGAGGGCGGGCGCCTGGGCGAATACTTCATCCGGCAGCCTTCCGATCCGTACCGCGAGTACGCGGTGAAGTGGGACGGCGAATGGCAGGTGACCTACGAGACCTTCCGCGACATGGGGCTTGCGTACGCCGTGGGTCTGGTCCTCATCTATCTGCTCGTCGTCGCCCAGTTCCGCTCGTATTCTGCGCCGCTCGTCATCATGGCGCCGATTCCGCTCACCGTGATCGGCGTGATGCCGGGGCATGCACTGCTCGGGGCCAACTTCACCGCCACCTCGATGATCGGCATGATCGCGCTCGCCGGCATCATCGTGCGCAACTCGATTCTGCTGGTGGATTTCGTCAACCAGAAGGTCGCCGAGGGCATGCCGTTCCGGGAGGCGATCCTCGCCTCGGCGGCCGCGCGCGCCAAACCCATCGCGCTGACGGCCCTCGCCGCGATGATCGGCGCCACCTTCATCCTGGACGATCCGATCTTCAACGGGCTCGCCATCTCGCTCGTGTTCGGGATCTTCGTCTCGACGCTGCTCACGCTGGTGGTGATTCCGGTCCTCTACTACGTCGCTTTCCGCAACCGCAAGGGGTTCGCATGAGTTCGTACGGATTTTCGACGCGCGTCGCGCTGCCGTTCGACGAAGCCGTGGCGCGGGTGACCGAGGCGCTCAAGGCCGAGGGGTTTGGCGTGCTTACCGAAATTGACGTGCAGGCCACGATGAAGGCGAAGCTCGGCGCGGACTACCGGCCTTACCGCATCCTCGGGGCCTGCAACCCGCCGCTTGCGCACCGGGCGCTCAGCGCCGAGCCCGACGTCGGCCTGCTGCTACCCTGCAACGTCGTGGTGCGCGCGCAGGACGACGGCAGCGTCGAGGTTTCATTCATGGACCCCCTGGTCATGGTGAAGCTCACCGAGAGCCCGGAACTGCGTGCGGTCGCCGCCGAGGCGCGCGCAAGGCTCGAACGCGTGCGCGATGCGCTCGCCGGGGCCCGCAGCGGCTGAACCCGTGCGCGCAGGCGCCGGCGCGGCCGGCTGGGCGGTCGCGCCGGTCATCGAATGGCTGCTGCGCGAGGGCCGGCTGCAGACCGATGCGGCGGCGCTGGTCGGGCAATTGGCCGAGCGGCTTGTCGCAGCCGGAGCGCCGCTGTGGCGCCTGCGGCTCGGCTTTTTCACGATCCATCCGCAGCTCGCGGCGCGGGCGCACATCTGGACGCGCGGCGGGAGCGTGCGCGTCGAGAGCATCCCCTACGGCATCGAGCGCACCGATGCATGGATCGGCAGTCCGGTGCAGAAAATGGTCGAGAGCCGCTCGCCGGTGCGCGTGCGGCTCGACCGGCTCGCTGCGACCGATCATCCGGTGCTGCATGAACTCGCCGCCGCCGGAGGGCGCGACTACCTGGCGCTGCCGCTTGCGTTCTCCGACGGCTCGCTGCACGTTTTCGCGGCGGCGACCGATGCGGAGGCCGGCTTCAGCGAGCACGACCTGCGCAGCTTCGGGGAGCTGAGCCACGCGCTCGCCCCGGTGATCGAGGTGCTGGCGACGCGCCGCGTGGCGGAAACCCTGCTCGACACTTACGTGGGCCGGCAGGCCGGCCGCCGCATCCTGGAGGGCCGGATCCATCGCGGTGACGCCGAGGAGATTGACGCCGCGATCTGGTACGCGGACCTGCGCGGCTTCACGGCGTTGAGCGAGACGCTGCCCTCGGCGCGCCTGCTCGAGCTTCTCAACGCCTACTTCGAACTGGTGGCCGATGCCGTCATGCCGCGCGGCGGCGAGGTCCTGCGCTTCATGGGCGACGCGATGCTCATCGTGTTCCCCTCGGAGCGGCGCGGCGACTTGGGACCGGCCTGCCGCGCGGCGCTGCAGGCGGCGCTCGACGCATTCGAGCGCGCCGAGGCGATCAACCGTGCCCGCCGCTTGGAAGGCTGTCCCGAGATCCGGTTCGGCATCGGTTTGAACGCGGGGACCGTGGTCTGGGGAAACGTCGGCGCGCGCACGCGCCTTGACTTCACCGTGATCGGGCAGGCGGTGAACCGGGCGGCGCGCCTGGAATCGCTCACCAAGGACCTCGGCGTGCCTTTGCTGATGACGGCGACGTTCGCGGCTGCGCTGGGCCGCCCGACGCGCTCGCTCGGTCTGCACCCGTTGCGCGGGCTCGACGAACCCTTGGAAGTGTTCGCGCTGGCGCCTTAGGATCGCGCACATGGACGACACGTTGCTGCTCGCCCGCGCCCAGTTCGGGCTCAACATCGCCTTCCACATCCTGTTTCCGAGCCTGACGATCGCGTTGGCGTGGTTCCTGGTCTACTTTCGCGTGCGCTACGAGCGCACGCGCGAGGCCGCTTGGCTCGCCCTCTACCGCTTCTGGGTCAAGGTGTTCGCGCTGTCCTTTGCGATGGGCGTGGTGTCCGGGATCGTGATGAGCTTTCAGTTCGGCACCAACTGGCCGGGTTTCATGAACATCGTGGGCAACATCGCCGGGCCGCTCCTTGCCTACGAAGTGCTGACCGCGTTCTTTTTGGAGGCGACCTTTCTCGGCGTGATGCTTTTCGGCATGAACCGGGTGCCCGGCTGGCTGCACATCCTCTCGGCGGTGATGGTCGCCGCCGGCACTACGATCTCGGCGTTCTGGATCCTCGCCCTCAACTCGTGGATGCAGACGCCCGCCGGGCACACCGTGGTGGACGGGGTGATCGTGGCCGAGGACTGGTGGCAGGTGATCTTCAACCCCTCGTTCCCGTACCGCTTCGCCCACATGATGCTCGCCTCGGGCCTGACCGCTTCATTCGTGATCGCTGGCCTTGCGGCCTGGCGGATGCTCGCGGCACCCGCGGATGGCAGCGCGCGCCGCGCGCTCGGCATCGGCACCGTGGTCGCCGCCGTGCTCGCGCCGCTGCAGGTGCTCGTCGGCGACCTGCACGGGCTGAACACGCTCGAGCATCAGCCGGCGAAGATCGCCGCGATCGAGGCGATCTGGCGCACCGAACGCGCGGTGCCGCTCGTTCTGTTCGCGATCCCGAACGAAGAACTGCGGCGCAACGAGTTTGCGCTCGAGATTCCCGGGGGCGCGTCGCTCGTCCTGCGGCACGATGCGGAGGCGGAAATCCAGGGACTGGACGCGTTCGCCCCCGACCATCCGCCGGTCGCGCCGGTCTTCTTCGCCTTTCGCGTGATGGTCGGGATCGGACTTGCGATGCTGGCGCTTGCGTGGTACGGCGCCTGGCGGCTGCGGCGCGGCGCGACGCCCCCGGCGTGGCTGCTCTGGATCTACTCCGGATTCACCTTCTCCGGGTGGATCGCGGTGCTCGCCGGCTGGCTCGTCACCGAGATCGGCCGCCAGCCCTGGCTGGTGACCGGCATCCTGCGCACCTCCGAGGCGGCAGGCGAGGCGAGCGGTGCCGAGCTGGGCGCGAGCCTCACCGGCTACATTCTCGCCTATGCGCTGATGCTCTCGGCCTACCTCGTGGTGCTCACGCACATGGCGCGAAAAGGGGCCTGAGCGATGACACTCGATCTGCCTCTCATTTTCGCCGCGCTGATGGGCGCGGCCATCCTCGCCTACGTCGTGCTCGACGGCTACGACCTGGGCGTCGGCATGCTGATGCCGGCGGCGAGCGCCGAGGAGCAGGATGTGATGGTCGCCTCGATCGGCCCGTTCTGGGACGCGAACGAGACCTGGCTCGTGCTCGGCATCGGCATCCTGCTCGTCGCCTTTCCGGTCGCGCACGGCATGGTGCTCGGTGCGCTCTATGTGCCGGTGACGGTGATGCTGATCGGGCTGATGTTGCGCGGCGTCGCCTTCGAGCTGCGCGTCAAGGCCGAGGGCTGGCACGCGGAGCTATGGAACTGGCTGTTCTGGTTCGGCTCGTTCGTCGCGAGCCTCGCCCAGGGCTTCATGCTCGGGCGCTACATCACCGGCTTCGAGCCCGGCTTCGGATACGTCCTCTTCGCGCTCGCGGTGGGCGGTTCGCTCTGCGGCGGCTACGTGCTGCTCGGAGCCACCTGGCTCGTCGGGCGCACCGAAGGGGCGCTGCAGCGAAAAGCGCTCGGCTGGACGCGCTGGGGATTGCTGTGGGTCGCGCTCGGCGTCGCGCTCGTCAGCGTCGCGACCCCCCTTGCAAGCGAGACGGTACGCGAACGCTGGTTCGATTTCCCGCGCACCGCCGCGCTGATGCTGCTGCCGCTTGCGACCGCGGGGGTGTGGCTCTGGATCTGGCGGGAGATCGGACGCCTCGCGCGCGGGCGCGCGGGCGGCGAATGGCGGCCATTCGCCGGCGCGGTGGCGATCTTCGCGCTCGCCTTCGCCGGGCTCGCCTACAGCCTCTTTCCGTACGTGGTGATGGACCGGCTCACCATCTGGGATGCGGCCGCGCATCCGAGCGCGCTCAAGTTCGTCGCCGTGGGAACGGCGATCGTGCTGCCCTTCCTCGCCGGCTACACCGTGTTCGCCTACCGCGTGTTTCGCGGCAAGGCCCGCACGGGTCTGTACGAGCATTGATCTGCGGGCACGCCGCACCCGACCCGTTTCGCAGCGCGCCTCGCGGCGCGCGCTAGGATAGGCGCATGACGATCAAGGGCAAGGCGTACATCGTCGGCGCGTTCGAGCACCCGACGCGCCATGCGCCGGACAAGTCGGTCGCGCAGCTTCATGCCGAGGTGGCGAAGGGGGCGCTGGAGGACGCCGGTCTTTCGCGCAAGGACGTGGACGGCTACTTCTGCGCCGGCGATGCGCCGGGACTTGGGCCGCTCTCGATGGTGGACTACCTGGGCCTGCGGGTGCGGCACGTGGATTCGACCGACACCGGCGGCTCGTCCTATCTCGTTCACGTCGCGCACGCCGCGCAGGCGATCGCCGCCGGCAAGTGCAACGTCGCCCTGGTGACACTCGCCGGACGGCCGCGCTCGGAGGGCTCCAGCGGCACGCAGCCGAGAAGCTGGGGCGCGAATCTGCCGGACGCGCCTTTCGAGGCCCCCTACGGACTCGTCACCATCAACAGCTACGCGATGGTGGCGATGCGCCACATGCACGAGTTCGGAACCACCAGCGAGCAGCTCGCGTGGATCAAGGTCGCGGCCTCGCATCACGCGCAGCACAACCCGCACGCGATGCTGCGCGAGCCGGTGACGGTGAAGGACGTGCTCGATTCGCCATTGATCGCCGATCCGCTCCATCGCCTCGACTGCTGCGTGGTGTCCGACGGCGGCGGCGCGCTCGTCGTCGCGCGTCCGGAGATCGCGAAGAGCCTCGCGCGGCCGCTCGTGCGCGTGATCGGCGCCGGCGAGTCGCCGAAGGGGCAGGCGGGCGGTCGGCTCGATCTCACCACCTCCGGCGCCGCATGGTCGGGGAAGATCGCCTTCGAGGAGGCGGGCGTGAAACCGGCCGACATCCAGTACGCCTCGATCTACGACAGCTTCACGATCACGGTGCTGGTGCAGCTCGAAGACCTGGGCTTCTGCGAGAAGGGTAGGGGCGGGGCGTTCGTCGCCGACGGCAACCTGATCTCCGGTGTCGGCCGGCTGCCGGTGAACACCGACGGCGGCGGGCTGTGCAACAACCATCCGGCGAACCGCGGCGGCATGACCAAGGTGATCGAGGCGGTGCGGCAACTGCGCGGCGAGGCGCATCCGGCGGTGCAGGTGAAGAACTGCGCATTGGCGCTCGCGCAGGGCACAGGCGGCCAGCTCGGCACGCGCCACGGCTCGGCGACGCTGATCCTGGAGCGCGTATGACGGAAAGAAAGATCCCGGCGCCGCAGGTGAACCCGGAGGTGAAGCCCTTTTTCGACGCCGCCGCGGAGGGGCGGCTGCTCGTCAAGTTCTGTGCAGACTGCGCGCAGTATCACCACTATCCGCGCGCGCTCTGCTCGTTCTGCTTCTCGGGCCGGACCGAATGGCGCGAGGCGAAGGGCACGGGCACGATCCACACCTACAGCGTCCTGCGCCGCGGCGTTCCGGTGCCCTATTGCATCGCGTACGTGACGCTCGACGAGGGCGTCTCGATCCTCACCAACATCGTGGACTGCGATCTCGACTCGGTGAGGATCGGCCAGCGCGTGAAGGTCGTCTTCAAGCCGACCGAGGGCGGCCCGCCGGTGCCGATGTTCACGCCGATCTGAAGCCCCGGCCGTGACGTACGAGGAGCTTCGCGCGAACTTCGACTGGAAGCTTCCGGCGGCGTTCAACTTCGCCGCCGACGTCGTGGACCGCTGGGCGCAAGACCCGGCCAAGCTCGCGCTCATCTGGTGCGACGCCGACGGGCGCGAGGAGCGCTATACCTTCGGGCAGGTCGCGGAACGCTCGCGGCGAGTCGCGAGCCTCCTTGCCGCGCACGGGCTTGCGAAGGGCGACCGCTGCATCGTCATGCTGCCGCGCATTCCGCAATGGCAGTTCGCGATGGTGGGCTGCCTGCGCGCGGGCGTCGTGCCGATTCCGTGCATTGACATGCTGACCGCGAAGGACCTTGCCTACCGTGTCGGGCACTCCGGCGCGACCGGCGTCATCACCACCGCCGCCAACATCGGCAAGTTCGAGGGTCTCGGAGGGCTGAAGCTCAGGGCGGCGGTGGGAGGCGGCGCCGGCTGGCTCGATTTCGACGAGGCGGTGGACGTGGCCCCGGCCGACTTCGAAGCCGCGACAATGCGGCTGGAAGACCCGGCGGCGATGTATTACACCTCCGGCTCGACCGGCCACCCGAAGGGCGTGACGCACGCGGCGCGCGCGATCTACTGCTGGCGCTATTCGTCGGTTTACTGGCACGACCTAAAACCCTCCGACCTCATGTGGTGCACGGCCGACACCGGCTGGAGCAAGGCGGGCACCGCGATCCTTTTCGGTCCATGGAGCTGCGGCGCGGCGGTGCTCTTTTATCACGGGCCGTTCGAGCCGCGCGCGCGCCTTGCGCTCCTCGCGAAGCACCGCGTCACCGTGTTCTGCGCCGCGGCGACCGAGTTCCGGCGACTGGTCAACGAGGACATCCGGGCGTTCGACCTCTCGGCGCTGCGCCTTGCGGTGTCGGCGGGCGAGACGGTGAACCCGGAAATCGTGCGCCGCTGGAAGGAAATCACCGGCGTGCCGCTGCTCGACGGCTACGGGCAGACCGAGACGCTGATGACGGTGCTCAACTACCCGTTCATGCCGGTCAAACCCGGCTCGATGGGAAGGCCGCTTCCCGGAATCGAGATCGCCGTCCTGCGCGACGGACGCGAGGTGCCGCCGGGCGAGCCGGGGGAACTCGCCATTTGCCTTCCCAATCCGCAGATGATGCTCGGTTACTGGAACGAGCCCGAGCGCGCGGCGGCGGCGAAGGTGCGCGTCGACGGTGCGGAATACTGGCTCACCGGCGATGTGGTGAGGCAGGACGCCGACGGCTATCTGTGGTACGAAGGCCGCGCCGACGACATCATCAGCTCGGCGGGCTATCGCATCGGGCCGATGGAGGTGGAGAGCGCGCTGCTCGAGCACCCGGCGGTGCAGGAAAGCGCCGCGGTCGGCAAGCCCGATCCGGAGCGCGGCGAGATCGTCAAGGCGTTCGTGGTGATCAAGCCCGGATGGGAACCGTCGCGCGCGCTCGCCGAGGCGCTGAAGGAGCACGCCAAGCGCGTCACCGCCCCCTACAAGTATCCGCGCGAGATCGAGTTCGTCGCGGAGCTGCCGAAGAACGCCTCCGGAAAGCTCCTGCGGCGCGTGCTGCGCGAGCTCAGTCGGCCCTGACGTTCGCGCTTTTCGCGACCGCCGTCCACTTCTGGACGTCGGCGCGCAGGATGGCGGCGAGTTCCGCCGGGGTGTTGCCGACCGGATCTATGCCGAGGCTCGCCATCCGTTCGCGCACGTCCGGGAGCTTCAGCACCGCGGCGATCTGCTGTTGCAGCCGCTCGAGGAGCGCGCGCGGCGTTCCGGCCGGTGCGAAAAGGCTCGTCCAGAGCACCACCTCGAAGTCGGCGATCCCCGCCTCGATCATCGTCGGCAGCTCCGGCAGGATCGGCGCGCGTGCCCGCGAGGTGACGGCGAGCCCGCGCAGCTTTCCGGCGCGGATCTGCGGCACCGCGGGCGGCGCATCCACCATCGTCATCTGCACGTCGTTCGCCATCACCGCCGCGACCGCCTGCGCGCTGCCCTTGTAGGCGATGTGGTTGACGGCGATTCCGGTCTGCTGCTTGAACAGCTCCATCGCGAGCTGAAACGGGGTCGAGCCGGCGCTGTAGTGATACTTTCCGGGCGCCGCCCTGGCGAGATTCACGAGTTCCTTCACCGACTGCGCCGGCAGCGAAGGATTGACCGCGAGCACGAGCGGAAACGACCCCAGCATCGTGATCGGCTCGAAATCGCGCAGCGGATCGTAGGGCAGCTTGGCGTACAGGCCGGGATTGAACGCCATCGCGCCGCTCGCGCCCACGAGCAGCGTGTAGCCGTCGGGCGCGCTCTTGGCGACGAACTCGGTGGCGATGATCGCGTTGGCGCCGGGCTTGTTTTCCACCAGTACCGGCTGACCCCACTGCTCCTGCAGTTTCGCGCCGACCAGACGGGCGAGGATGTCGTTCGCCCCGCCCGGCGGAAAGCCGACCACCAGCCGCACGGGCTTTTGCGGCCAGGCCGGCTGGGCGCCGGCCGGACCCGCGAGGAGCGCCGCGCCCGCGAGCGCCGCGCAAAGCAGTTTTTTCATCTTCTTCCTCCTCCTTTCGATGCCGAATGCTAATGCGGCGTGATGCGGACGTGGAGCAGCGCCGCGCGGCCGCCGCGCACCTGGGCAAGGCACCTGCGGATCGCGGCCGGCGCCTCGGCCGGGTCTTGCAGCGTCTCGCCGTGGGCGCCCGCCGCCTCGGCGATCTTCGCGAACGAGACGCCGCGCGGCAGCACCGAGGCGTACTCGCCGCGACGCTTCGCCTCGCCCTCCGGATGCATGCGCAGGGTCGCTTCCTTCACCGCCGCCCAGCCGCCGTTGTCGAGCACCACCGTGAAAATCGGCAGCCGGTATTCGGCGGCGACCGCGTAGACCGCTTCCGGGTTGCAGAAGTAGAAGCTGCCGTCGCCCACGACCTGCACCACGGTGCGGTCGGGGAGGGCGAGTTTCATGCCGAGCGCCATGCCGCCCGAGTAGCCGAGTCCGCCGCCGGCGATGCCCACCATCGTGCCCGGTTTCGTGCGCGGCACCTGCATGAAGACGGCGGCGGCGTTTCGCACCGCCTCGTTGAGCACGATGTCTTCGGCATCGAGCGCCTCGCTGAGCCGCGCGCAGAACCACTGCGCGTTGATCAGGCCACGCTCGCCCGGCGCGGCGGCAAGTCGGGCCCACTCTTCTTTCCGCGCGCGCTGCTCGGCTTCGATCGCCGCCATCCGCTCGTGCGCCCGCGCCTTGAACTCCGGCGTCGCCCGCTCGCGCAGCGCCTCCAGCAACTGCGCGAGGATGCGGTCCGAATCGCCCTCGATCCGCAAGTGGCTCGGGAAACCCCACATCGGGAATCCGCGCTTGACCGCGTCCACGTCAATGTGCGCCCAGAACGTGGCCGGATTCTCCGGCGTGTCCTTCGGGATCCACGGCACGTCCACGTCCACGAGCAGCCCCACGTCCGCCTGCGCGACGTGCCGGCCGGGCTGGAACCCGGCGAAGCAGGGCGAGTCGTGCGGAATGTTGAGATAGACCGGGTTGAACTCGAAGACGCGGATTGCCGCAAAGCGCGCAAGCGCGTCCAGGCGTTTCGGCGTCGCGGCATTGCGGCCGGCATAGGCGGTGACAAGGATCGGGTGACGGGCCGCGATCAGCCGGTCCGCGAGCGCCGCGATCCGCTCGGGATCGGCGCCGGCGGCGGCGACCGGCCCGTAGCGGTCCTCCGGGAACGACCGAACGGCCGCCGGCGGCCAATGCTCCGCCAGCGTTTCGCGCGGCAGCATCAGGTACACGGGCCCCTTCGGGTCGCTCTGCATCATCGTGTGCGCCCGGCGCAGCGCCTCCTTCACGATGACGCCGCTCGGCAGCGTGTACTCCCACTTGATGTAGGGGCGCACGAGGCTCGCCTGATCGAAGGGGTCCTGCACGAAGTGGACGTAGGTGTCGCGCGTGCCGGGCAGCTCGCCGCGGATCGTGTGCGGCGCGCGGCCGGCCACGAGGAGCGCCGGCACGCGCATGCGACAGAGGTTGTGAGCCGCCATCGCGGCGTTCGCGGTGCCGGCATCCACGTGAACGAGGATCGCCTGTCCGCGGCCGGTCGCGATCGCGCAGCCGGCGGCCATGTGCGCGGCGACGTTCTCGTGCGGGCACAGGATCGGCTTCGCGAAAGCGCGCCCCTCGGCGCGCGAGCGCGCCATCTCCTCGATGATCGGCGCGTGGTCGGTGCCGAGATTGCAGAAGAGGTACTCGATGCCGAGCTCGTTCAGCCCTTCCAGAAAATGGTGGGCGGTGCTGGCGTGGGACGAGGTGTCGGGTTTCATACGCGGCTTTCAGGGTCCGATTGTGGCGGCGCAGGCGCACGGCGGCAAATGTTGATCAAGGTCAAGAAACGCCCGGTGCCGGCGGACACAATGGGCCAAGGGACAGCAAGGCGGGAAGTCATGGAAACAGGCAGCGGGCAGGTTCTCAAGGCCGAACATGAGTCGCTGCGCGCGGCGCTGAAGCGCGCGATGCGCGAGCAGGGACCGGTCGGGGAGGCGGCAGCCAAAGTCGCGGCGCTCTCCGACGCGCATTTCCAGCGCGAGGAAGAGTTCGTCCTGCCGCTTCTGGCGCTGTTGCCGGGACTCGCGCGGGGCGACGCGCAAGCGCCGGCCGGACAGGCGCGGCGCATGGTGCAGGCGCTGCGCGAGGAACTCGGCAAGCTCGCCGCCGAGCACCGCCAGATTTCCGAGGCGCTGCGCCAACTGGCGCGCGCCGCGAGCGGAGAGGCGAGCGACTACGTCGCGCTCGCCGAGCAGTTCATCCTGCACGCGCACCGGGAGGAGCAGGCACTCTATCCGGCCGCGATCGTGGCCGGCGAGTACCTCATGCGGTTGCACAAGCAGGGGTAGGCCGGCGCCGGGATGCGCCCGTTCTCGCGGTGGCACGCCTTTTCGCGCGGCGGCCGCAAACAGGCGTAAAGTCTGCGGTGTGATTATCCGGCAACTGTTCGACCCGCAGTCCTCGACCTACAGCTACCTTCTCGCCGACTCCGCGACGCTCGAGGCGGTGCTCATTGACCCGGTGTTCGAGCAGGGGCGGCGCGACGCGGCGCTGGTCGCGGAGTTGGGCGCCAGGCTCGTCTGCACGCTGGAGACGCACGTGCACGCCGACCACGTCACCGGCGCGTGGCTGCTCAGGCGGCGCCTCGGCTCGAAGATCGCGCTCGGGGCGAAGACCGGCGCCGAGGGCGCCGACCGGCTGCTCGCGCACGGCGAGCGGATCGAATTCGGCCGGCGCCATCTCGTCGCGCTGGAGACCCCCGGGCATACCGCCGGCTGCCTTTCGTACGTGCTGGACAACGAATCGATGGTGTTCACGGGCGATGCGCTGCTCGTCCGCGGCTGCGGCCGCACCGATTTCCAGGGCGGCGATGCGCGCACGCTCTTTCGTTCGGTGCGCGAGCGCCTGTTCACGCTCCCGGGCTCCTGCCTCGTCTATCCCGCGCACGACTATCGGGGCCTGACCTGCTCCAGCATCGCCGAGGAAAAGCGCTTCAATCCGCGCCTTGGCGACGCGGTGGGCGAGGACGACTTCGTCGGCTACATGACGCATCTCGGACTGCCGCATCCGAAGCAGATGGAGATCGCGGTGCCCGCCAACCTGCGCTGCGGGAAGCCGGAAAAGCAGGCGGCGCTCGACGACGAACCGGACTGGGCGCCGCTCGTTTTCACCTTCGCCGGCATCTGGGAAGTGAGCCCCGAGTGGCTGGAGGAGAATCTCGACCGCGTGCAGGTCGTGGACGTGCGCGAGCCCTCCGAGTTCAACGGGCCGCTCGGCCACATTCCCGGCGCGAAACTGATCCCGCTCGGCGCGCTCGCGCGGCGCGCGAACGAACTGGCCGGCGCGAAGCCGGTGGTGACCGTGTGCCGCTCCGGCGCGCGCTCGGCGCAGGCGAGCGTGCTGCTGCACAAGCACGGCATCACCAGAGCGGCGAATCTCGCCGGCGGCATGCTGCGCTGGCGCGCGCTCGGCTACCGCACCGAAGGCGCCCGCGAGTAAAGGACAGGGTCAGACCCGGGTCTGACCCTGTTTTGGTTCATGCGAAAATCGCGGCACCGATGACCGTCCGCACACGCTTCGCGCCGAGCCCCACCGGGTATCTTCACATCGGCGGTGCGCGCACCGCGCTCTTTTCGTGGGCGTACGCACGCCGCCACGGCGGGAAATTCGTGCTGCGCATCGAGGACACCGACACCGAGCGCTCGACGCAGCAGTCGGTGGCGGCGATCGTCGAGAGCCTGCGATGGCTCGGCATCACGTGGGACGAAGGCCCGTTCTTCCAGATGCAGCGCCTTGCGCGCTATCGCGAGGTCGCAGAGCGACTGATCGCCGCCGGGCAGGCATACCGGTGCTGGATGACGAAGGAGGAGCTGGAGGCGCTGCGCAGGGAACAGGCCGAGAAGGGCCTCAAGCCCCGCTACGACGGCCGCTGGCGCCCGGAGCGCGCGAAGGCGCTCGGCCTGGTGCCGCCGGCGGACCGCCCGCCGGTGGTGCGCTTTCGCACGCCGGAGGAGGGCACCGTCGGCTGGAACGACCTCGTCAAGGGTCCGATCGAGTTCCCCAACGCCGAGCTCGATGACCTCGTGCTCCTGCGGGCCGACGGCATTCCGACCTACAACTTCGGCGTGGTCGTGGACGACCTCGACATGGCCATCACCCACGTCATCCGCGGCGACGACCATGTCAACAACACGCCGCGCCAGATCCACATTTTTCGCGCCCTGGGGGCGAAGCTGCCGGAGTTCGCGCACGTGCCGATGATCCTCGGCCCCGACGGCGAGCGCCTGTCCAAGCGCCACGGCGCGGTGAGCGTGATGCAGTACCGCGACGAGGGATTTCTGCCGGAGGCGCTGGTCAACGCGCTTGCGCGCCTCGGCTGGTCGCACGGCGACGACGAGATCTTCAGCGTCGAGCAGTTCGTCGCGTGGTTCGACCTGGCGCACGTCAGCCGCTCGCCGGCGCAGTTCAACCCGGAAAAGGCGCACTGGATCAACCAACAGTACATCCGCAAGGCCGACGACGCGCGGCTCGCTGCGCTGGTGGCGCCGTTTCTCGGCGAGGAATTCTCCGGCGGCCCGCCGCTGGAGCGCGTGGTCGCGCTGGTGAAAAGCCGGGCGGCGACGCTCGTGCAGCTTGCCGACGAGGCGCGATTTTTTTACCGCTACGTCCCGCCGTCGCCGGCGAGCGTGGCCGAGATGGTGAACGACAGGACGCGTCCGGCGCTCAAGATGCTGGAGGCGCGTCTTGCGGAAACGGCGTGGGACAGAAAGTCCATCGGTGCGGCAATTTCGTCGGTGCTCAAGGCGACCGGTCTGACGATGCCGGAGCTCGCGATGCCGGCGCGGCTTCTGGTCACCGGCCGCACCCAGACGCCGTCGCTCGACGCGGTGCTGGAGCTGCTCGGGCGCGAAGCCGTGCTCGCGCGCCTGGCGCAGCATCTCGATGCCGACTGAAACGGTCGCCCGGGCGCGCGGATTTCGTTATAATTCGCGCCCTTGCGTGGGGGGTATAGCTCAGCTGGGAGAGCGCTTGCATGGCATGCAAGAGGTCACCGGTTCGATCCCGGTTACCTCCACCACGACCTGATCTCGCCGATCAAGTCCCCATCGTCTAGAGGCCTAGGACATCGCCCTTTCACGGCGGTAACCGGGGTTCGAATCCCCGTGGGGACGCCAGCGCCGCTGGCTCGGGCGCACGATTCTTCAGCGGTTGCTGGCCACGCGCCCCGGCTCAGGCCCCGAGCGGCGCAGCGATCGCTCCGCGCCCGTCGCGCACCCATTCCTGAAGGTACTGCCGGAACGCCGCTGCCGCAGGCGAGAGTTCCGCGTCGCTGCGGCAGAAGACACCGAGCCGGCGCCGCACCGTCGGGCGCACGAGCGTTCGGGCGTGAACCTTCACACGCCGCGAGACCTGGCGCACGTTCACGGGAAGCGCCGCAACGCCGAGACCGGCGGCGACCATGCTGATGACAGTGGAGGAAAACGACGCTTCGTAGGCCGGCGCCGCGGTCACGCCAGCCGCTTCGAAGGCTGCGTCGGCGAGCGCGCGCGACGGGCTGCGGGGCGTGAGCGCGATGAGCGGGTAGCGGGCGAGTTCGCGCCAAGTCACGCTGCGCTTTGCGGCGAGCGGATGGCCTTCGCCGACGAGCGCCACCAGATGGTCCTCGAAGAGCGTCGTCTGCGCGAGCCCGGGTTCGCCTTCCATGAGCGTGCCGATGCCGAGGTCCACGTCGCCGCCGCGCACCTGGTCGCGGATGTCCTCCTCGAAGCCGTCCTTGATCACGCAACGGATGCCAGGGTGGCGCGCGACGAAGCCCTGCAGCACCCACGGCAGCAGCGTGGCCGACACCACGATGGAAGCGGCGACGCTCACCCGGCCGCGCTTCACCTCGGCAAGCGAGCGCGAGGCGGCAACCGCCGCCCCCAGGTCGGCGAGTGTCTTGCGCGCGACCGGAAGGAACTCGGCCCCCGCCTCCGTGAGCCGCACCACACGGGTGTTGCGGTAAAAGAGGCGCAGCCCGAGCTGGTTCTCCAGTTCGCGCACCAGCATCGAGAGGCCCGAAGGCGTGACGTGCAGCCGTTCGGCGGCGCGGGCGAACGCGCCGGTGTCGGCGACGGTGGCGAAGGCGCGCAACTGCCGCAGGGTAATGTTCAGCATATCTGAAGAATTCCGCAAATAAATTCGATTGTCTGACTGGCATGGCCGTGCTGCAATGGGCCGCGGTTCGTCCGAAAGGAGGCGCCATATGCCCGGAATCCGACACTTCCTCGCCGTCCTGTGCGCGCTGCTCGCCGGCGCGGCCGCCGCGCAGGACGTCTATCCGTCTCGCCCGATCCGGATCGTCGTCGGGTTCTCGCCGGGCGGATCGGCCGACATCCTCGCGCGGCTGGTCGGCCAACGCCTGTCGGAGACGATGGGACAGCCGGTGGTGGTGGAAAACCGGCCCGGGGCGGGCGGGTCGGTGGGGGCCGCAGCGGTCGCAAGATCGGCATCGGACGGCTACACGCTGTTTCTCGCCTCCACGAGCCACACGATCAACGCTACGTACTACCGTAGCCTCAGTTACGACACGGCCGCGAGCTTCGCTGGGGTGTCCCCGATCGCCGTCGTTCCCTATGTGCTGGTGGTCAATCCGGCACTCGGCGCGAGAACGCTGAGGCAGGTGATCGAGCTGGCCAAGGGGAGCCCCGGAAAGCTGACGTTCGGCTCCTCGGGAAACGGAACCGCGACGCACCTGGCGGGAGAGGTCTTCAAAAGCATGGCGCGTATTGACATCGTGCACGTGCCCTACAAGGGACCGGCCGAGCAGCTTCAGGACGTGCTCGCCGGCCGGATCCACATGACCATCGTGCCGGTCAACTCGGCGAAGTCGCTCCTTGACGGCGGCAAGCTCGCGGCGGTCGGCATCACCACGGCGAAGCGCTCGGCGGTGGTGGATGCGCCCACGTTTGCCGAGGCCGGCGTTCCCGGGTACGAGTTCACGCCGTGGTTCGGGCTGCTCGCGCCAGCCGGAACGCCGCGACCGGTGATCGAGCGGCTGAACGCCGAGACGGCAGCCGCCGTGGCGCACCCGGAGGTGAGGACCAAGCTGCTTGCGCAGGGTGCAGAGCCGATGACGATGAAGCCCACCGAATTCGACGCGCTGGTGCGCGCGGAGATCGGGCGCTTCGCAAAGATCTTCGACGAAGCCGGAATTGCGAAGAACTGAGCCGGAGAACGGATGCGGTTGCTGCTGGTCAACGCAAACACCGACGCGGCGGTGACCCGCAGGCTCGCGAAAGTGGCGCGCGCGGCCGCTTCTGCCGCCACCCGCATTGTGCCGGTGACGGCCGCGCGCGGCGTGCGCCTCATCCAGTCGGCTCGGGATCATGAGATCGCGCGCCGGGCGTGCCACGAGGCGGTGGCGCAGGCCGAGGACGGATGCGATGCGGTGCTCGTCGCCGTCTCGCTCGACACCGCGGTCGAGGAGCTGGCGCAGCGGCATCGCAAGCCGGTGATCGGCATGACCGGTGCGGCGCTTGCTGCCGCACGCGGGCGGGGCGGCGCCGTCGGGGTGATCACGATCGGGGAAACGATGAGATCGCTCTTTCTTCAGCGCTTCGCCGCCGAGCGGCTGGACCCGGCGCTCGTGCACGCGGTGGAACTCACGCCCGCTGCGGCGCTCCAGAACCGCGATCTGGCGGCCGAACTCATCGCGCATGGCGTCGAGCGGCTCGCGGAACAGGGGGCGGATGTCGCCGTGCCGGTCGGCGCGACGGTCTGCGGGCTCGCCTCCGTTGTCGCCCGGAAGGCGCCGATCCCGGTTCTCGAGTCGATCGCATGCGGCGTGCGGCTGGCCGAGCGACTCGCTCTCGAGTCTGCAAACCGGGCGCGATGCTGAGCGACCCGCCGCGCGACTTCGTCGGATACGGGCGGCGCGCGCCTCACGCGCGCTGGCCCGGGGAGGCGCGCGTTGCGCTGCAGATCGTCCTGAACTATGAGGAGGGTGCGGAGCGCTCGGTGCTCGACGGCGACGAGCAATGCGAGGTGCTCAACTGCGATCTCGTCGGTGCGCCGGCGGTCGCCGGCCGCAACCTCAGCATCGAGTCGCACTACGAATACGGCAGCCGCGCCGGATTCTGGCGGCTGCTGCGGCTGTTCGAGCGGCGCAGGATCCCGATCACCGTTTTCGGGGTGGCGCTCGCGATGGTGCGCAATCCTGAGGCGGTCGCCGCGATGGTCGAGAGCGGCCACGAGATCGCCTGCCACGGCTGGCGGTGGATTGACTATCACGGCGTGCCGGAGGATGTAGAGCGCCTGCACATCCGTCGCGCGACCGAGGCGATCCGCAGCATGACCGGACGTGCACCGGTCGGCTGGTACACAGGCCGCGCAAGTCTCAACACGCGGCGGCTGGTCGTCGAGCATGGCGGTTACCTCTACGACTCGGACAGCTACGCCGACGACCTTCCGCACTGGGTGGACGTCAACGGCCGCCCGCATCTGGTGGTGCCCTACGCCTTCGACACCAACGACATGCGCTTCGCGATGATCGCCGGCTTCGCGAACGGGCCGCAGTACTTCGACTACCTCAGGGACGCCTTCGACGTGCTCCACGCCGAAGGCGCCGAGACGCCGCGGATGATGTCGGTGGGCCTGCACTGTCGTCTTGCCGGCCGTCCCGGGCGAATCGCCGCGCTCGAGCGCTTTCTCGACCACGTCGGGCGGCACGACAAGGTCTGGATATGCACGCGGGAACAGATCGCGCGTCACTGGATCGCCGTTCACGGAGTGCGGTGAAGCCGGGCATCAGCGCGGAGCGCATCATGGAGCGCTGCGATGCGCTTGCGCGCTGTTCCGAGGCCGCGGACAGCCTGACGCGCGTCTTTCTGTCCGAGGCGAGCCATGCGGCGAACCGTCTGGTGCTCGGCTGGATGTGCGAAGCCGGCATGAGCGCGACGTTGGATGCGATCGGCAACGTGGTGGGGCGCTACGAGGGCGAGCGGCCCGGTCTGCCGGCGCTGCTGCTGGGATCGCACCTCGATACCGTGCGCGACGCCGGCAGGTACGACGGCATGCTTGGCGTCGTGACGGCGATCGAGTGCGTCGCCAGCCTCGCCGCGCGCGGCAAGCGCCTGCCGTTTGCGATCGAGGTCATCGGATTCGCCGACGAGGAGGGCGTGCGCTTCGGTTCGACCCTGCTCGGCAGCCGCGCGGTCGCCGGAACGTTCAAGCCGGAGGTGCTCGACAGCGTTGACGCGAACGGGGTGAGCATGCGCGCGGCGATGCGTGAGTCCGGTCTCGACCCCGAGCGCATCGCGCAGGCGGCACGTCGGCGGGAGGACGTGCTCGCCTACGCCGAGCTGCACATCGAGCAGGGACCGGTGCTGGAGGCCGAGGGCCTGCCCGTGGGGGTGGTGACTGCGATCAACGGTGCGACCCGGCTTGCGATCGAGGTCGAAGGATTCGCGGGCCACGCCGGCACGGTGCCGATGGACCTGAGGCAGGACGCGCTCGCGGCCGCCGCCGAATGTGTGCTTGCGATCGAGCGGCGCTGCGGCGCCGTTCCCGAACTCGTCGGCACGGTCGGGAGACTGGAGGCGCTGCCCGGGGCGGCCAACGTGATTCCAGGCAAAGTGCGTTTCACGGTGGACGTCCGCTCGCCGCGCGATCCCGAGCGCCTCGCGGCAGTGACGGAGGTCGCCGCCGCGATGCAGGCGATCTGCGCGCGGCGCAGGGTCAAGCTCAAGATCAGCGAGACGCACGAAAGCGGCGTCGTCGCCTGCGCGCCGTGGCTGATGGAGCAGATCGGCGCGGCAATCGCGGCCGAGGGTATCCCGGTGAGACGGTTGCCGAGCGGCGCTGGCCACGACGGCATGGCGATGATCGAGCTGTGCGATATCGGCATGCTCTTCGTACGCTGCGAGAAGGGCATCAGCCATAATCCGGCCGAGGCGATCACGGCCGAGGATGCGGAAACAGGGGCGCGCGTGTTCCTGCGCTTCATAGAGAACTTCCAGGCGAACAGGCGATGAGCGCGGAATCGGTCGGTGCGCGCGTGGCGCGAATGAATGACCCTGACCGCAACGCGATTCGCGCTTACCTTGCGACCGAGCGCGAGGCGCAGACGCGCTTTCTGGTCGAACTGGTAAGGACGCCCTCGGACAATCCGCCCGGCGATTGCCGGCCCCACGCCGAGAAGGCCGCGGGATTGCTCGAGGGTCTCGGTTTCGCGGTCGAGCGCCATCCCGTTCCCGAGGCGCGGGTGAGGGCGAACGGCATGATTTCCTGTACCAACCTCATCGTGCGGGAAAGGTTCGGCAACGGCGGACCGACGATCGCGCTGAACGCGCACGGCGACGCGGTGCCGCCGGGGCTGGGCTGGCGTACCGATCCCTACGGCGCCGAGATTTTGGAGGGGTTCATGTACGGGCGGGGGGTTGCCGTGTCGAAATCGGACTTCGCGACCTACGCCTGGGCGCTGATGGCGCTGAAGCGCTTCGGCGCGCGCCTGCGTGGCGCCGTGGAGCTGCACTTCACCTACGACGAGGAGGCGGGCGGCGCGATCGGGCCGAATTGGCTGCTCGAGAGGGGCCTGTCGAAGCCGGACTACGCCATCGGGGCCGGGTTTTCGTACGCCGTGACGACCGCTCACAACGGCTGCCTCCATCTCGAAGTCGAGATTCTGGGGAAGTCCGGCCATGCGGCCGAGCCCGAGAAGGGCGACGATGCGATGGAAGCGGCGGTGGTGGTCCTGGCCGATCTCTATTCCTATCGCAAGGCACTCACGGCGCTGCCCTCGTCGATCCCCGGCATCGGCTGTCCCACCCTGGTGGTGGGGCTTATCTCGGGCGGAATCAACACCAACGTGGTGCCCGACCGGGTGGTGTTTCGCCTCGATCGCCGCATCACGCCCGAAGAGGTTCCAGAGACGGCGGAGAAATCCATCACCGCGCTGATCAAGGAGTCGACGCGCAAAATGCCGGGCATCCGGGCCGAGGTGCGCCGGATGCTGCTCGCCAATCCCTTTGTGCCGCGCCCGGGCCAGGAGCGCCTGGTGCAAGCACTTCAGACCGGCGCCCGCGAAGTATTTGGCATCGAGCTAGGGTCGCGCGGAGTGCCGCTCTATACCGACGCGCGGCACTACAGCGAGGCTGGAATTCCGACGGTGCTGTACGGGGCCGGTCCCAGGACGCTGGAGGAGGCGAACAGCCACCGTGCCGACGAGAAGCTGAAGCTCGACGACCTCTACAAGGCGACCGAGGTCGTCGCGCTGACACTTTACGATCTGCTGCAATCGGCTGCATGACGATGCGGAGCGATGTCGCATTGCGAGCCCGATATGAACCGCCGCAAGTGCGGCTGCACCGCCGTCGAAGGACGCGGCCCCGAGGTGCCAGCGCACTTGCACATGCAGAGCGCCCGGCTCGGCGCGTGACGGAATCGCGTTCGTCGTGAGCGACAACTATCCCCGGGACCTCGTCGGCTACGGCCCAAGGCCGCCTATCGCGCACTGGCCGGGCCGCGCGCGCATTGCGCTGCAGTTCGTCCTCAACTACGAGGAAGGCGGCGAGAACTCGACCTTGCACGGCGACAAGGCTTCGGAATCCTTTCTTTCCGAGATCGTCGCCGCGCAGCCGGTCGAGGGCGCGCGCCACATGTCAATGGAGTCGCTTTACGCCTACGGCTCGCGCGTCGGCGTCTGGCGGCTGCTCGCGCTGTTCGCGCGCTACGAGGTGCCGCTCACGGTGTTTGGGGTTGCGATGGCAATGGAAAGGAACCCCGCGGCGATCGAGGCGTTCCTGAAGGCCGGCCACGAGATCGCGAGCCACGGCTGGCGCTGGATCAATTACCAGCATGTCACGCTGGATGTCGAGCGCGAGCACATGCAGCGCGCGATCGAGATTCACCAGCGTCTCACTGGCGCGCGTCCTCTGGGCTGGTACACGGGCCGCACCAGTCCCAACACCCGGCGCCTCGTGGTCGAGAACGGCGGTTTCGTCTACGACGCCGACGATTACAGCGACGAGCTACCCTGGTACGACGCGAGTTACGGTAGGCCGCAGCTCGTCGTACCGTACACGCTCGACGCGAACGACATGCGCTTCGCGACGCCGCAGGGCTTCAATTCAGGCGAACAGTTCTTCCAGTACCTCAAGGATAGCTTCGACGTGCTCTACGCGGAAGGGCGGCACACGCCGCGGATGATGTCGGTCGGCCTGCACTGCCGGCTCGCGGGCCGACCGGGGCGCCTCGCCGCACTCGAGCGGTTCCTGCACTACGTCTCGAAAAAGCCGCAGGTCTGGTTCGCGCGGCGCATCGAGATCGCGCGTCACTGGCTCAAGCATCACCCGTTCGACGCCGAGTCCGAATGCCTCATGAGGTGAGGCCGGAGGATTCCGGATGCAAACGTTGAGTCAGGTGCTTCGACGGATTCCGGCGCGGAGAAGCGCCACTTCCCGTCCGCCGAGCGTGGTTTGATCTGATGCGCGCTGGTCCGTCGCGGGACGGCTGCTCTTGCCTGCGGGCCGTCGTACCAGAGCGCATCGCGGTGCGCTCTGGAACAGCGCCTTCAAGGCCCGCGCCTTTGCTCGCCCGGCGCCCGCGGGACAACTATGGGACACCGCGCAGGGACGCTCGGGATTGTCCTGAAATTCGAGGGACAACTACGGGGCACTGATGCTCAAAGAAACGGTACTTATCCGCAGATCCCGTTGTCCTGCGATCTGTCAAAACTATCGTGCAACCCGTTGATGTATCGCTTTTGTTCCTTTTGTATCGGGTGTGGGTCGCCGGGGACTCGAACCCCGAACCTACGGATTAAGAGTCCGCAGCTCTACCAATTGAGCTAGCGACCCGGGCGCGAGTTTACCGCGCGGACCGCGAAATTCGGCGCCGCCCGCCGCTCAGGCCGCCCGCTCGGCCTTCGTTTTAGTCCAGCGCTCGAGGATCGCCCGGGCCCGGTTCTTCTCCGGGTCCATCAGCTCGTCGTGGCGCTCGGTCCTGCAGGTGAGCTCGATCACATAGCCGTTCGGGTCGCGGAAGTAGATCGAGTGCACGAACCCGTGGTCGGAGACCCCGCGCACCTCGCGGCCCTCGGCCTTGCCCTTCGCGTACATGCGCGCCAGGGTCGCCCGATCCACTTCCAGCGCGATGTGCAGGTCGTAGTCGTGCTGCGGCTTGAACTGGAACGGCTGCTCCGGGGCGTCGAAGAACGCAAGGTAGGAGCCGTCGCCCATCTCGTAGAAGGTGTGCAGCACGCGCGTGCGGCGGCCGGTCTTGGTCTCGGTGATTTCGAGCGCGCCGGCCAACTTCAGGCCGAGAAAGTCCTCGTAGAAGCGCCGCGTCTCTTCCGAGTCGCGGCAGCGGTAGGCGTTGTGATGCAGGCCCCTGATCATGACGCGGTCTCCTTGCGCCTCACACGGCGACGAAGCTCCTGCCTTTCAGCGTGCCGACGAACCCGTAGAACGCCTCGTGCACCTTGTTCCAGTTGGGCAGCGCGCGCATGCGGTCCATCCAGCGGTCGACGTTGGGAAAGCCGGCGAACGTGCACCCGACGAGCTTGCCGGCTTCGAGCATGACCGAGCCGAAGTAGTCGGCGATCGTGATGCGATCGCCGCACAGGTAGTTCTGATTCGGCCCGATCAGGTGCTGGTCGAGGATACCGAGCCAGCCTTTCGTCTTCTCCAGCCCGCGCTCGACGCACGCCTTGTGCGCCACTGGATCGGGGTAGGCGAGGTACGAGAGCACCTGCGGATAGACGAGCCCGTAGCCGAAGTCCTTGTAGACGTTGGCATTGAACCAGTCCATGCGCTCGTTGACGCGCGCGCGCTGCCTGAGGTCCTTCGGATACGCCGGCGATCCGGTCTTGTCGGCGAGGTACTTGAGAATCGCGGAGCTCTCGGTGAGCCGCATGCCGTCGTCTTCCAGCACCGGCACCAGGCGGTTCGGATTGATCGCGACGAAAGGCTCCTTGTGGTGCTCGCCGCCGAAGATGTCCACGACCTGCAGATCCATCGGAATCGCGCTTTCGGCGGCGAACAAGGTCACCATCCGCGACGTGGTGGACGCCGGGTGGTAATAGAGCTTCATGATTTCCTCCTCCGGTGACAATTCCCATTATGGCACCGGCCGGGCGGGCGCGGGTGCCGCGGCGCGAACACGCAATCGCGGGCCTTTGCGGTGGCGTCGCCGGGCACCCGCGGCGCCCGGGCACCGGGGATGCGGCGCCGGGGCCTTCACCGGCTCGACTGAACCACCGCGCGGCCGAAGTTGCCGAGGTGCACGCCGGAGTCCATGAGCAGCAGCTCGCCGGTGACGGTGCTTGCGCCGTCGGCGAGCCACACCACCGCCTCGGCCACTTCCTCCGGCGTGCAGGCACGCGCAAGCGGCGCGGTCTGCTCGTAATACGCCTTCAGCTTCTCGTAGCCTTCGCGGCCGATGCCCTCGATGAACCAGCGCGTGGTGATCATGCCGGGGCAGACGGCGTTGACGCGCACTTCCGGGGCGAGCACGCGCGCGAAATGCAGCGTCATCGCGTTCAACGCGCCCTTCGAGGCGATGTAGGGAACCGACGAGCCGATCCCGAGCGCCCCGGCGATGGAAGAGACATTGACGATGGCGCCGCGCGCCGCCTTCAGGTGCGGCGCCGCCGCGCGGATCATCTGGAAGGCGCCGAGCGCGTTCACGGCGAAGATGCGCTGGAACGCCGCCGCGTCGAGCGCGTCGAGGTTGCCGGTGCCGACGAAGGTGGTGACGCCGGCGTTGTTGACGAGGATGTCGAGCCCGCCCCAGCGCGCGACCGCATCGGCGACCATCCTGCGGCAGGCGGCGTCGTCGGCGACATCGGCGCGCACGACGATGACATCCGCTCCCGCTTCCCGGCACGCGGCGGCGGTCGCCTGCGCCTCGGCCTCGCTCTTCGAATAGTTCACCAGCACGTCGCAGCCGCGGCGCGCAAGCGCCAGCGCGGTCGCCGCGCCGACGCCGGTCGCGCTGCCGGTGACGATCGCTCTTTTTCGTCCGCTCATCGCGCATCCTCCCCGCGGTTGCCGCCGTGGCCGAGTCTAGCGAAGCCGGGGGCCGATTGACCAGGATCAAACGGTTTTCGCCCGATGCGCTTATGCTTGCGCTCCGAGACGGAGGATTACCGCATGAGTGCAGCCGAGACCTTCAGCGTCAGCCTCGAGCAGCAGGACGGCTTCGAGTTCCGCGTGCGCTTCGACTGGCCGGGCACGGCCGAGCTTGTCCTCGACGAGCCGGAGCCGCTCGGGCGTCGGCGCGGGCCGAACGCCGCGCGGCTCCTTGCCGCGGCGGTGGCGAACTGCCTGGCGGCGAGCCTTGTCTTTTGCATGCGGACCAAGTTCCGGCAGAATCCCGGCCCGGTGCGCGCCCGCGCCGTCGGCCGGCTCCAGCGCAACGAGCGCGGGCGCTACCGGATCGCCGGCATCGAGGTCGAGATCGCGCTCGCCGAGGCGCTGGGCGCGATGCCGCATCAGCAGCGCTGCGTCGAACAGTTCGAGGACTTCTGTGTCGTCACCCAGAGCGTGCGCGCGGGAATTCCGGTGTCGGTCCGTGTGGTGGACGCGGCCGGAACGCCCGTGCCCTTGCCGGAGGCCGCCTGAGCCGTGAAGGAAGAGTCGCTGCACGCGCTGATCCAGCACGAGGTGGCGGAACTGCGCGTCGAGTTTCCGCAGATCGCGCTGGTGCGCACCTCGCTCGATACCTGGACGGAGGGCGAGGCGCGGCGCTACAGCCTGGGCCTGGACATCCGCTGGCCGGATCATCAGACCCTCGTCGCCGGCCCGGTCCGCGACGGCGTGCACGAGGCTGTGCGCGCGGCGTTCGACGAGGCGCGCCAGCGGCTGCGGTCCGGATGCGCGCATCTCGCGCCCGCATGAAGATTGATCTGCGTCAAAGGCGGCTTCGCGGCCACGGGCAGGATGCTGATCGGGTACGCCACATATTCCTCCTCCTCCCATGGGGTGTGCCCGGAAAGCGCGGCGAGAGCCGCGCTTTTTTCTCTGTGGACACGCGGCAGATGAAGGGGCGGTGGGAGCATTACGCGCATGATGCCGACCTCGGCGTGCGCGGCCTGGGCGAAACCCTGGCCGAGGCGTTCGCCCAGGCGGCGATGGCGCTGACGGCGGTGGTCACCGACCCCGCCTCGGTGCGGCCGCTCAGCCCGGTCACCATCACCTGCCAGGCGCCGGATGACGAGCTGCTGCTTGCGGAATGGCTGAACGCCCTCATCTATGAAATGGCGACGCGGCGGATGCTGTTTTCGCGCTTCGACGTGACGATCGAGGACGGACGGCTTTCGGCGCAGGCGTGGGGCGAGCCGGTGGACCCGGCGCGTCACCGCCCGGCGGTGGAGCCGAAGGGCGCCACCTACACCACGCTGCGGGTCGCGCGCGGGCCGGAGGGATGGGTCGCGCAAACGGTGATTGACGTCTGAGATGGATCTCTCGCGTCTCGAAAAGGTGTCCGACTGGGAGTGGCGCATTCCGGCGCAGGGGGCGATGCGCGTTCCCGCCGTGATCTTCGCCAGCGAGGCGCTGCTGCGCGACATGGACGAAAAGGTGCGCGAGCAGGCGGCGAACGTCGCGACGCTGCCGGGCATCGTCGGTGCCTCGTATGCGATGCCGGACGCGCACTGGGGCTACGGTTTTCCGATCGGCGGCGTGGCGGCGTTCGACGCGGACCAGGGCGGCGTGGTCTCGGCGGGCGGCGTCGGCTTCGACATCTCCTGCGGCGTGCGCTGTCTCCTCACGGGCCTCAAGCGCGAGGACATCACGGCGGTGCAGCGGCCGCTCGCGGAGGCGCTGTTCGCGCGGATTCCGGCCGGCGTCGGCAGCACCAGCGCGATCCGCCTGTCGGACGATGAGATGGACGCGATGCTCGCGGGCGGCGCGCGCTGGGCGGTCGAGCGCGGCTGGGGCGAGCCGGCGGACCTGGAGCGCGTCGAGGAAGGCGGGCAGATGAAGCACGCGAAGCCCGCCGCGGTGTCGGCGCACGCCAAGCGCCGCCAGCGCGACGAGATGGGCACGCTCGGCAGCGGCAACCACTATCTCGAGGTGCAGGAGATCCGCGAGGTGTACGACGAGGCGATCGCCCGGGCCTACGGCCTGGCGGCGGGCGACGCGGTGGTGATGATCCACTGCGGCTCGCGCGGGCTCGGCCACCAGATCGGCACCGAGTTCCTGAAGGAGATGGCGCTCGCGGCGCCGCGCTACGGCATCGCGCTGCCGGACCGCGAGCTCGCCTGCGCGCCGATCCACTCCGAAATCGGCCAGGAATACCTCGGCGCGATGCGCGCCGCGATCAACTGCGCGCTCGCCAACCGCCAGATCCTCACTGCGCTGGTGCGCGAGGTGTTCGCCGATTTCTTCCCGGCCGCGCGCCTTGCGCTCCTGTACGACGTCTCGCACAACACCTGCAAGGTCGAGGAGCACGGCGGCCGGCGCCTGTACGTGCATCGCAAGGGCGCGACGCGCGCCTTCGGTCCGGGGCATCCGGAACTGCCGCCGGCGCTGCGCGAGGCCGGACAGCCGGTGCTGATCGGCGGCTCGATGGGAACCGGCTCCTACATCCTGGCGGGAACGAAGGCGTCGGAGTCGCTCGCGTTCAGCTCCGCCTGCCACGGCGCCGGTCGCGCGATGAGCCGGCATCAGGCGCTGCGCAACTGGCGCGGGCGGCAGGTGGTGGACGAGCTGGCGGCGCGTGGCATCATCGTCAGGAGCCCCTCGATGCGCGGCGTCGCCGAGGAGGCGCCGCAGGCCTACAAGGACGTCTCGGCGGTGGTGGACGCGGCCGACGCGGCGGGCCTTGCGAAGAAGGTCGCGCGCTGCGTGCCGCTCATCTGCATCAAGGGCTGAAGCGCGCCGCCCGCCTTCAGCGCGCCGCGGGGCCGCCGCGCTCGCGCCGCGGATCCTCCTCGCGCTCGATCCAGACCTGCCACAGGCGGAGCGCAAGCGCGAGCAGCGCCGGGCCGATGAACACGCCGACGAAGCCGAAGGCGAGGATGCCGCCGATCACGCCGACGAACACCACCCCGAAGGACAGGCTCGCGCCGCGGCTGATGAGGAGCGGCCTGAGCACGTTGTCAATGCTCGAGACGAGCCCGGCGCCCCAGATCACCATGAAGATCGCCCAGCCGAACAGTTCCTGGGTGAGCAGCCAGAACGTCGCGCCCAGCCACACCAGGACCGGCCCGCCCGGAACGAGCGACACGAGCGCGGTGAGCCCGCCGAGCAGCAGCGGCGCCGGCACCCCGGCGATCAGGAATCCGACCGTGGCGAGCGCGCCCTGGGCGAGCGCGGTGCCGACGATGCCGAGCACCACGCCGCGCACGGTGCCTTGCACCGTCGCGATCAGGTCGTCGGCGAGCGGCCCCGCGAGGCGCGCGACGCCGGCGCGCAGGCTGCGCACGATCGCCTCGCCGTCGCGATAGAAGAAAAAGCCGATGAACGTGGCGAGCGCGAGCTGCAGGATCCCTTCGCCGATGATGGCGCCGGCGGTCATCAGCGGCCCGCGCCCGATCTCGATCAGCCGCTTGCCGAGTTCGCGCAGCGCGCCCGGGTCGGCCGCGAGCGCGCGCCAGTACTCGTCAATCGCCGGGCCCGCGACCGGGATGCGCGCGATCCATGCCGGCGGCGGCGGCAGGCCGTCCACGATCCAGCCGCGCACG
>Ga0073934_10002430_pt1 | contig 38858 bp, 38 predicted proteins | sample LarsenN4metaG_FD_76834 | JGI IMG/M metagenome (GOLD analysis project Ga0073934, IMG submission 76834) | Hot spring sediment bacterial and archeal communities from British Columbia, Canada, to study Microbial Dark Matter (Phase II) - Larsen... ... | reverse complement strand
GCGCCGCCGGCCACGGTGGCGTTGATGATCTCGATGTCGGGGTACTGGCTAGAGAAGAGCTCGTACAGGGCGTTCAGGCCGTCGGCTTCCCCACCCGCCGTCCACCAGGAGAAGATCTCCAGCTCGCCCATGGGGGCGACCGGCTCGGTCTCTTCCGCCGGGGGTTGAACGACTTCTTCGGTGGGGGCGGTGGTGGCCTGCGGCTGGCAGGCTGTCAGCGCCAGAGAAGCGATCATCAGCACTGCCAGCAAGCTGAACCATAAGCGTTTCTTGTCCATTCTCTATTCTCCTTCTGAGAAATTGATTGGCTCGGGTGACTTACGCGCCCGAGGATCTTGGATTGGTTTTGCACGGGTCAGGTAGACATCCGCTTCTCGGTATTTATATTGGCAGTCACCTCCTCTCGCCCGGCAGCGAAAAGCGCGCCTGCGCCGGGTCGATGGTCTATTCTGGCATTTAGGCCGTGGCTCTCACCACTCTGGTCGGATCAGACAGGATGGCTTCCACCACCATGGCAACGGCGCCCACCACGTTGGCGTCCGGGCCAAAGGCGGAGAGCAAGAAGCGCGCCTGGCGGCGCTGGTCCGGCAAGGCGCGCTGTTCGATGACGGATTGAATGGCCGGCAGGAGGAATTCTCCGACAGCGCTCATCGCCCCGCCCAGGACGACCAGCTCCGGGTTGAAGATGTTCATCAGGTTGGCGATGCCCAACCCGAGGGCGGCGCCCGTCTCGCTTAAGGCGCCCAAGGCTTCGGCATCGCCGGCCTCGGCGGCCTGTTTAATGATAGGCAGCGTGAGGGGCGCATCTTGTTCAGCGCGCAGCTTAGGGATCAGGCTATGGCGGCCCACCTCCAGGCGGGCCAGCAGGCGCTCGATTAGTGAGTATTGGTTGCTGACGTTCTCCCAACAACCCCAGTTGCCGCAGCGGCAGGGGCGGTTCTGGTCGGTCATTAGGCTGGTGTGGCCGATCTCGCCGGCGTACCCGCTGGTGCCGCGATACAGGCTGCCGTTCAAGAACAGGCCTCCGCCGACCCCGACCCCGGCCACGACGAAGACGAAATCGCGTGAGTGGCGGGCGACGCCGAACAGGTGCTCGCCCAGCGCGGCGGCGTTGGCGTCGTTGTCCACCAGGACGGGCAGGCCGGCATGGTCTTGAAAGATGTTTCCCAGTGGTACGTCGCGCCAGCGCAGGTTGGGGGAGAAGACCAGCACCCCGCGATCGATGTCCACCATGCCCGGCACTGTTAGGCCGATACCGAGCAGGCGCACCCCGCAGGCGTTGGCGTAGTCCAGGGCCTCGTCCACCAGCCGCAGGCCGCACTGGATGGTCTGGGCCTGCTGATCGTACGGATCGACCTCCTCTAGCCGGCGCCAGACGATGCGCCCGATGAAATCGGTCAGGATGGCGGAGATGAAACCCACCCCCAACTCGATGCCGATCAGGCAGCCGGCCTGCGGGTTGATTTCCAGCAGGGTGGCCGGCCGGCCGGTGCCGGAGGCGTCCAGGCCGGTCTCGTGGACCAGGCGGCGGGCCAGCAGCTCTTCCACCAGGCTGGAGACGGTCGATTTGTTGAGCCCGGTCAGGCCGGCGAGCTGGGCGCGTGAGAGGGGGGCGTTGCTGTGCAGGTAATGCATCACCGAAGACAGGTTGATCTCGCGGACCAGGGTCTGATCGCCGGTGCGAAAACGCTGCATGGTGCCTCCATTAGTTTATTGGTACAACCAACTAATTTCACTATAGCACCAATTCCTGGTTTGTCAAGACTAGGAACATGAATATTCGGTTAAATTCGTTGTATTCTTAGACTAACCTTGCCATGCCCGGCGCCACCCTGGTTGCGCTCCCATAAACTATAGACACACAATTTTGTCAGGAGCATGTTGCCTGCCTGCCGGTATAATCATCTCACATGCAGTCGACTAACGAACCCTTGGAAGCGCTGGTAGGCGGTTGGCTGCGGCGGCAGGGACTGTGGTTGGCGACCGCCGAATCGTGCACCGGCGGCCTGGTGGCCGACCGGATCACCGACGTGCCCGGCTCGTCGGACTATTTCAAGGGCGGCGTGGTGGCCTACGCCAACCAGGCCAAGGTGGAGCTGCTCGGCGTGAATCCGGAGACGCTGGCGCAGTACGGGGCGGTGAGCGAGCAGACCGCCCTGGAGATGGCGCGCGGCGCCCGCCGGGCGCTGGGCGCCGACATTGGCCTCTCCACCACCGGCGTCGCCGGTCCGGGCGGCGGCAGCCCGCATAAGCCGGTGGGGCTGGTGTGGATCGCCCTGAGCGCCCCCGACCGGGAGCTGGCTTCTTCCCAGGTGTGGCCTGGGGACCGGCTGGCGATCAAGGCCCAATCTGCCCAGGCCGCCCTGGCCTTGCTGGCGGGATACCTGAACGAATAAAACGGATAGCTAATCGCAGATAGCAAATAGCGATTAGCAAATAGCTGATTGCTAACTGCTAATTGCTAACCGCTAACTGCTGATTCTTTTCTCATGGAGTAATCGCCATGCGCCATCACCGATACCCCCTGATCCTCGTACGCCTGTGGCTGCTGCCGGCGGCGGCCCTGCTGGCTCTGGGCGCGGCCGGCCTGGCGCTGGCTTTCGCCGAAGAGCCGCTGGCCTTCCGCGATCCGGCCACCGGGCAGCTTACCGACGACCAGATCAGCACCATCCACTTCGACCTGACCTACGCCCAGGCCCTGGCCAGCGGTTTCACAATCACAGACAGCGTCCGGCTGCAGGTGTGGGACCAGTTGGTCGATTCGGAGCAGCTTGGCCCGGGAGATACGGCTGCCTACTCCAACTGCCTGGGCAGCTTCAACCCCACACCGGACCCGAAGCTGGTCTGCGGCCCAGGGGTGGATACGGCGATCGTGGCCTGGCCGCGCTGGGAAGACATGCAGGACACGGCGAGTTGCGCCGCCTCGCGCTTCGGGCCGTATTCGCCCTTCTTCCGCTTTCTCCACATGAGCCAGCAGGAGCTGGGGGCGCTGCACGATTGAGGCTGGGGTCTGACCGAGACCCTTACCCGCTACGAGGCCTACGCCTGGGGAGCGCCGACGGTGCTCTCGGCGCCCTGCACCTTTACCCGCACGGCAGCGATCGACGCAAGCCTGCCGGCAGGCTCGCTGGAGGCCTTCGCCGCCTACCTGCACGCCCTGGGCGACGCCTACTCGCACCGCGACTACGCCGGTCAGATCGCCCAGTCAGCCCTGGCGCAGCATGCTCAGGCGCACCTATCTGCCGCTGGTGGTGAGGTGAGGGGTGATTTGAAGCGTAAAATCCAGCGCCACAAGTTTGTGTATAATATGACAATCTAAACCATCTGAATTTGCCGGGATTCCAGCCTCATAGCAAATCCAGGCCTGCGGACTCCTGCATCGATCTGCTTCAACCCCTCTCGGGTTCCGGATGACGGGTTAGGGAATCTGGGTTGCCTGTGAACATCTATAGAGAGGAGGACGATATGAACCAGCGGGGGGTAAGTGGGACGAAGGGATCAATTCATGTGGGTTTCCATAGCATAATTCTATTCTTAATCGTCATCGTCTTGGCTGGCAGTGCGCATTTTGTGGAGGGGTCGCTACGATCGACAGCAGTCTCGAGCGCTGATCAGCCAGAGAACACCTTGCCACCACCGATGATAGTGTCCGGCAGGGTGTATTTCGATACCGATGAGCCTGTGGCGGGCGCCCGGGTGGTCGCCAGGGTTGTGCCGCCCATGGTCGACGGTGGGCAGATATTCCTACCGGCGGTGATCAGGGACTCTGGTAGCTCCGGCAGCGAGCGTTTGGCTTCTTCCGACATGGCTCCCCCACCCCCTCCGGTGAACGTCACCTTCACCGATGCCAATGGCAATTTCAGCGTACCGCTGCCTTACCTGCCGGGGCGTGTGCTGATTAAAATTCTTTATACCTCCGAGGGATTGCCGGATGCGGAGAACTCCAGGTGGAAGGATGTGGGAGGCCTGGCGCTAGATATGGGCCTCATCGTCCTGCCGAATCCGCAAGGGGCAGAGATCGCCTTGTCGAACGGCTCCGGGCAAAACCAGGATGGCTCCATCCAGGTACAAAATATGCCGGGCGAGGTGGCAGGGCTATACGGGCGCGCCTACGACCCGGGACAGGATGCGGATGCTTTCCCGGGTGAGTTCACCGAGAATGGAAAGATCCCGCTCAACTCATCGCTGTTTTTATGGATGGAAGGCCTGGACGCCAATGGCGACCCGGTGGACGACCTGTCGCAGGCGGCTACCATCCGCTCGCGCGTGCCCCCGTCACAGTGGATCGACCTGGAGGATATTGAACCTGAGAGCGGACAGATCGAAGTTCCGATTTACACCTATGACGAAACCTCGGATATGTGGGATGAAACCGGGATCGGCTGGCTGGAAGATGAAGGCGGAAACGTGATCGCAGAGGAGGAGCAGGAGGCCATCCTGGACGGCTCTTATTCCGGCGACATTTACGCGGTATACACCACTGGGCACTTCTCGTGGATGAACGTAGACTATTCTTACATAGGCCCCTGGACCCTGTCCCACATGCAGGAGGACAAACGCAACAATTCCTGTCTCTACGATGCCGTCAGCCTGGCGGAGACAATCGCCCTTTCCGACCAGGGGAGAGCAGCCTTTTCCCGATACAACAAGCCTGGAGCGAATGTCGAGGAGGAATTTGCAGACGGGGAGGGACCGGAAATCAGAAATGCGGATTTCGAAAAATTCTGCAGTGATCCCTCAAGCTGTAAAAAATATTATGCACTATATTTTGGGAATGAATACACCATGGAGTATGGGGGGAAAGCATATCAGGGGAATGACCGTGATTTCTATCTAAACGAGAGGATGTGGGATAAATGCGGAGAAAACGCCACCTCATCTGAAGAGAAATACTCTACCCTGATTATGGCAAGATCCATCCTGCACGAGACTGCGCACTGGAAATGGGACGTATACCACGAAGATGGCTGGCGCGAAGAGCTGGAGCCGAACGGTGAAGCCGGATACGACCTGGATAATGAAATCTTTGGGGGTGTCATAGGCTATGATCCTGACGACCCCAATGCGCTGCCCTGGATAAGAGAGCCGTGGTTTGACGGGTTTACGAGAGATAGACTCTTGACCGATACAGAGATCAACGATTGGCTGAATCCTACCACCTGGGAGAGGATGCCTAAACACGATTCGCCTTCCGCAACCAGAGAAGTCCCAAACGCACAGGATAAGCTTGAGATTACCATTGCCCTGGATAAAGCGGCCTATGACCTGGGAGAAGCCCTGGGCCTGCAGATCACCTATCAGAACATCTCGGAGGGCGACATCCAGGTGATGGACCGTCTGGACCTGGAGGGAGTCCCGCTGGCATTCATGATCTATCATGAGGCTGCAGCCACCAGAGTCCCCTTTCGCGGACCCATGGGTGCACATATTTTTGAGATGGGTGGTGACTTCGTCACTTTGAAATCCGGGGATAAGCTGGTCAAAGAGCTTACCTTGAGTACCGTCGAAAATGGAGAACCTTACTATGATATTACTCAATCCGGGACCTACACGATCACGGCTTATTACAGCGGCCTGTGGGCGCCAGGGGAGACGTGGTCCAATTCACTGAGTTTCGTGATGAATGCCGGCGGGGGCGTCTCCGGCACGGTCACAGACAGACAGTCCAGCAACCCCATCGCCGGCGCCACCGTGATGGCGCTCCAAGAGGATCTGCTGGAGAAGAGCGCCATTACGAACGCAAGGGGCGAGTACGCCATCAGCGACCTGATATCCGGCACCTACACCATCGAGGCCAGCGCGCCCGGATATGCCAGGGGCATCGTCGAAGACGTACAACTCAATTCCCAGCAGAATACCGTGATCGATTTCTGTCTTGGCTTGCCGGAGGCGATTGCCTTTGGCGAGGCAGTCACCGGGACGATCATGTCAGCCGGAGACACGCTCTCTTATCTGTTCAGCGGATCATCGGGCGACAGGGTTTTGGTGAGGCTGGCAGCCACCGGAGGGGGGTTAGACCCGGCGTTCGCGGTCTGGCGGCCGGATGGCAGCACGCTGTGCGAAGAGAAGACGGGCGGCACGCTGGCCCAGGAGCTGTGCACGCTGGACGCCAGCGGAGACCATACCATCGTGGTCAGCGATTACAACGGCCTGGCGACAGGAGCCTTTGGGCTATACGTCCAGAGCACCGTTGCGCCCGCCAGTTCAACTGCGATCGCCTTCGGTAACACCTTGACCGGCACCATTGCGATCGGCGCCGAGATGCACGCCTACTCCTTCAGCGCGTCAACTGGCGACAAGATCTTGATCAGGATGGCAGACAGCGGGGGAAGTCTCGGCTCTCGTTTTTTCGTCTATCGCCCAGACGGCAGCGAGCTGTGCAAAGAGGGGACCTACTATGAACTGGTAGAGACGCTGTGCTTACTGGACGCCAGCAGCAGCTACACCATCCTGGCAGGCGACTATACGGGAAGTGAAACCGGCGATTACGGGCTGCATATTCAGCGCACCAACAATCCCAGCGGGGCTGCAAGCATCAGCTTCGGCACCACGAAATCCGGCCAGATTTCCCTGCCCACCGAAATGGACGCCTACACGTTCAGCGGCACGGCTGGAGACTACGTGATGGTGAGGATGAGTGTGACATCGGGCGACCTGGCCTCGCGCTTTTATGTCTATAAACCGGATGGGAGCGAGCTGTGCAATCAGGCCTCGTTGGGCGGGACGGCTGAAGAATCCTGCACGCTCCCGGTCAGCGGCACGTATACCATCCTGGTCGGCGACTATTGGACCGGCACCGGCAGCGGTCAGTACGAATTATATATTGCGCGATAGGAAGGCAGAATCCGGCTTCACGCCAGGATGAAAACCAGCTCATCGTTTATGCCCCCAACCTGCTCCTCTCCTCCTCCACAATCGCCTCGTCCAGCTTCTTGAACAGCGGGGCCGGCTCGCCCAGGGGCTGCCCGGGCGGCAGGCGGCCCGCTTCCCAGCGTCCGCCGGCCTCCCCGGCGTAGTAGCGCAGGGCCTGGTGCTCGCCCAGGGCGTCGCGGCAGCTCTCGACCGCCTGGCGGCCGAACAGGGGCTGCCCGTAGCCCAGGCCGGCGTGCAGCCTCTCGCTGCTGAAGGGCAGGAAAGGGGCAAACAGGGTCTTGAGCCAGTCGATGGTCTGCAACGCGGTGTAGACCGTGGTTGCGGCGGCTGCCTGGTTCGTCTTGATCTCGAACCAGGGGGCGGCCGCGTCCAGATAGCGGTTGACCTCGCCCGCCAGGCGCATGGCCTCCTGCAAGGCGGCGCGCAGGCGCACCGCCTCGAGCTGCTCGCCCACCGAGCGGAAGCCGGCCTCCACCGCCGCCAGCACCTGCTGGTCGGTGGGGCGCAGCTCGCCGGGCTGGGGCACGCGCCCCTGCCAGTGCCGATAAGCGAAGGACAGCACGCGGTGGGCCAGGTTGCCCCACGTGGCCACCAGCTCGTTGTTGTTGCGGTTGAGGAAGTCTTGCCAGTCCCAGTCGGTGTCCTTGGCTTCCGGCATGTTGGCGGTCAGGTAGTAGCGCAGGGGGTCGGGGTCGTAGCGGGTGAGGAAGTCCAGCCCCCACACCGCCCAGTTGCGGCTGCCGGAGATCTTCTGGCCCTCCAGGTTCATGAACTCGTTGGCCGGCACGTCGTAGGGCAGGGTCAGGCTCTTACCCTCGCTGCCCTCGAACAGCATCCCGAAGCGCTCCTCCGCGCCGATCAATTGGGCGGGCCAGATCACGGCATGGAAGGGGATGTTGTCCTTGCCGATGAAGTAGTAGGCGCGCGCCTGCGGGTCATACCACCAGTCGTGCCAGGCCGCCGGCTGCCCGCAGACCTGCGCCCACTCGATGGCTGCAGAGAGGTAGCCGATGACCGCCTCGAACCACACATACAGGCACTTGCCCTGCCAGCCTTCCACCGGCACCGGGATGCCCCAGTCCAGGTCGCGCGTGATGGCTCGCCCGTGCAGCTCGTTGGCCAGGATCTGGCCCAGCGACTGGCGCAGCACGTTGGGTCGCCAGTAGGACTCGCGCTGGCGCAGGAACTCAACCACCGCCGGCTGGAGCTTGCCCAGGTCCAGGTAGAAGTGCTTGGTCTCGCGCAGCTCGGGCGTCGAGCCATCGATCTTGGAGCGCGGCTCGATGAGCTGGGTGGCATCCAGCAGGCTGCCGCAGTTGTCGCACTGGTCGCCGCGGGCGTTGGCGTAGCCGCATACGTAGCAGGCGCCCTCCACGTAGCGATCCGGCAGGAAGCGGCCCTGGGCGGGGGCGTACCACTGCAACTGGCGCTCGGTGTACAGGAAGCCGTTGTCCTTCAGGGCCAGGAAGATGGCCTGGGAGACCTTGAAGTGGTTCTCAGTGTGGGTGCTGGTGAACAGGTCGTAGGTCAGGCCCAGCTTCTGGAACAGCTCCAGGAAGCCGGCGTGGTACTTCTGGTAAACCTGCAGCGGGGTGCTGCTCTCGGCGTCGGCCCGCACGGTAACCGGTGTGCCGTGGGCGTCGGAGCCGGAGACCATCAGCACACGGTTGCCTGCCAGGCGCTGGTAGCGGGCGAAAATATCGGCTGGCAGGTAGGAGCCGGTGATGTTGCCCACGTGGATATACGAGTTGGCGTAAGGCCAGGCTACTGCAACCAAGATATTCGCTGGCATGGGGCCTCCTAAGCGCAAAATAAAAGGGCTGCCCGATGGACAGCCCGCAAGTGCGATCTCACTGCAGAGGACTCAAGCCTCTGCCCCACCGGCTGCCCGGGCGCGTGGTATCGTCAACATCATGATGCGCATGACCATGATGAAAAGGAAGACGACCACCAGGGAAGCAAACAGGGAGATGAGCTGGATCATGATGCAGGCAAGTCTAAACGGGAGGGTGGGATTTGTCAAGTCTTACAGGTATTCTCGCAGCCGGCGGGCGCGGTAGGGGTGGCGCAAGCGGCGCAGGGCCTTGCCTTCGATCTGGCGGATGCGCTCGCGCGTCAGGCCGAACTTGGCCCCTACCTCATCCAGGGTGTAGGGATGGTCCTCGTCCAGGCCGAAGCGCAGGCGGATGATGCGCGCTTCGCGCGGCGTGAGGGTGCCAAGCACCTCGTTCACCCGCTCGCGCAGCATGTTCTCATAGACGATCTGGAAGGGGGTGGGGGAGTACCTGTCTTCCACCAACGTGCCCAACTCGGCATCATCCTCGACCCCCACCGGGCTTTCTAAGGAGAGCGGTATCCATGAGACCTGCAGCAGCCACTGTGCCTTGCGCGCGGTGAGACCCATCTCGCCAGCCAGTTGGTCGATGGTCGGCGGTTGGCCCAGTTGCTGCTCCATCTTGTGGAACACCCGGTAGAGATTGCGGATGCGGTCGGTCATGTGTATCGGCAGCCGGATGGTGCGGCCTTGCTCAGCAATGGCCCGGCTGACCGTCTGGCGGATCCACCATGTAGCGTAGGTGGAAAAGCGGAAGCCGCGCTTGTAATCGAATTTCTCGACCGCCTTCATCAGGCCCAGGTTGCCCTCCTGGATCAGGTCCAGGAAAGGTACGCCGCGGCCGAGGTATTTCTTGGCAATGCTCACCACCAGGCGGGTGTTGGCCTTGATGATCTGCTCGCGCGCCAGCAGGCCATCGTCAATCCAGCCCTCCAGCAGGCGGCTCTGCCTGGTGGTCCGCCGGTCATTGAGCTGGGCCAGCTCGCACCTGGCCCGGCGGCCGCGGTCGATCCTTTTCGCCAGGCCAACCTCCTCCTCCAGGCTGAGCAGGGGCACGCGCGACATCTCTTTCAGGTAGATGTCGACCGTATCGTCGAACTCCAGCGAATCCAGATGTGCGCCGGGGTCCAGGTCGCTGACCGGGGGGACTTGGTCGATTGTCAGCTCTGCCGGGGGGAGTATCAGCCCGCGGTCGGTCGCCTCAGGGTAGGCTGACGGGCGATGGAGGTTCCGCATTGGCTTGGACGACGGTTATTCCTGATCGAGCAGCGATTTCAGCACCGCCAGGCGTGGATCGATCGCTTCTTCTGGGTGATTGCACAGGGTTTCGTTCAGGTTCTCGCCACAGATGGGGCAGAGCCCCTTACAGTCGGGGGTGCACAGGGGATTGATGGGGACGTCCAGCAACATGTATTCGCGCACCAGCGGACCCAGGTTGATGTGACCGTCTTCAGGTAGGAGCAGGCCCGAATCGGTCATCGCATCGCGCGAGAAGGCGTACAATTCGGTGAAATCGACCTGCAAAGGTTGTTGGAAGCCGGACAAACAGCGGGCACACTCGCTCAGCAGGGTGCTTTGCATCCTGACCTGGACCAGCAGGCCCTGGGCGGTGCGGGTGATGTGGGCGCCGCCAACCAGGTCGCTCAGGTCAAGATCAGGTTCCAGACAGATGCGCGGGATATCGAAAAGAAAATCCCGGCTGTCGCCGACAGTAAGGTTAAGCAGAAAACCGACGTTCAGCCGGAGTAGATTCGCTATGTTCGCCATGATCAGGACTCTACAACGGGTAAAATATATAGATTTGTTATGATTATAGCATAGATGAAGTCGAGCGTCAAGATTTTACATTATATATTGCTTATAAGGATTGTTATAATAATAAATTATGCGATACGTATGACGAAAATCCAGCTTCTCCTGGCAAGCAACAACCCGGGTAAGCAGCGCGAGATGCAGGCTCTGCTGGGTGACCTGGGAATCGAGCTTCTGCTGGCTTCCGATGTGGGGCTGGAGTTGTGTGTGGACGAAAGCGGAGCTAGCTACGCCGAGAATGCCGCCCGCAAGGCCCTAGCTTTCTGCTCTGCTGCCGGTCTTCCCAGCCTGGCCGACGATTCTGGCCTGGAAGTGGATGCCTTAGGCGGCGAGCCGGGCATCCGCTCTGCCCGCTATGCCCCGCTTCCCCAGGCGAGTGACGCCGATCGGCGGGCCTATCTGCTGCGGCGCCTGGAGGGCTTGCCGCGACCCTGGCGGGCGCATTTTCACTGCACGGCAGCCCTGGCCTTGCCGGATGGCGAGCTGGTGATGGGCGAGGGGGAGGTCCAGGGCGAGGTGATTCCCGAGGCGCGCGGCCAGGATGGCTTCGGCTACGATCCGATCTTCCTGATCCCCGAGCTGGGCCGCACCATGGCGGAGTTGACCATGCAGGAGAAGAATCGCCTCAGCCACCGGGCCAGGGCGGTGCAGGCGTTGAGACCTTACTTGATTGAAAGGCTGCTTGGCGGGTCTTGATGCAGTCTCTTTTTGGATATCGGTTATGATACAAGCATGGGCCTCACCTGGAATGCCGAACGGGTCGATTGGATAGCCGTCTCGCTGCGCTGGCTGCTACTGTTGGTCGTGGCGGTCGTACTGGGGGCGATGGGGGGAATGCACTTATATAATGTGCTCACTCTCGGGGTGGCGGCAGCCTGGAATGGCTTCCTGACCATCACGGCCAGCCTCAGCCGGCGGATTCCCGACCACCCATATTTAAGCGTGGCTTTCGACCTGGGGTTTGCCTACTTGTTGTTTTTCACCAATGGCGGCCTGCAGGGTGAGGTGGATTGGATCGGCCTCCTGCCGCTGGTGTCTGCCGCGCTGTACTTCAAGGTGCGGGGCGCGGTGATCGCCTCCATGTTGAGCGTGCTGTACCAGGGCATCGTGGCGCTGTTCAATGCCGGCCCGCTGGAGGTGTTGCTCCTGGTGGTGGTGCTGTTGCCGCTCTACTTCAGCCCGGGCGTCGCCATCGGATACCTGGTGCGCTGGATGGAGGAGAAGAGCGCGCCGCCCAAAGAGGAGCAGGTCGCTGCCCAGCGGGAAACCGAGCGGATGGAGCGAGAGTGGCAGCGGGAAAGGGAACGCCAGCACCAGATTTACCAGTTGGTCTCTGCACTGAGCTCCAGCCTGAACTACCAGCGGGTGCTGGAGACTGCCCTGGACATGAGCGCCTCCGCCCTGGGCACACCCAGCGAGCCGGAGGAGCGTTTGGTCAGCGCTGTCTTGCTATACTCGGAAGACGATGCGGACCAGCCGGCCCTGCGGGTGGGCACCGCCAGGCGCTTCACCTCCACCGATCATCGTATCAGCCTGCCCGGCGTATCCGGGTTACTTGGGCGCACGATCGATGAGGGCGATGCTCAGCTCTCGCAAGACCTGCTGAATGATCCGGAATTGAGACGCATTGTGGCGTTTCGAGCCTGCCAGGCGGCCTATTGCCTGCCGCTGCGCAGCGGATTGGATACGTATGGCGTATTGCTCTTCGGCCATCCCGAGGCAGACTATTTCACGGCGCAACGCCGGGAGATCCTGGATATCATCGGCAACCAGGCCATGATCGCAATTCAGAACGCCCGCCTGTACCACGACCTGGAGGAAGAGAAGGAACGCATGATGGAGATCCAGGAGGAGGCGCGCAAGAAGCTGGCGCGCGATCTGCACGATGGCCCCACCCAATCGGTGTCTGCCCTGGCGATGCGGGTGAACTACGCCCGGCGTCTGATGGAACGCGATGAAAAGGCCGCCGCCGATGAGCTCTATAAGATCGAAGACCTGGCACGACGCACCACCAAGGAAATCCGACACATGCTCTTTACACTGCGCCCGCTGGTGCTGGAATCCCAGGGCTTGAACGCAGCCTTCGAATCGATGGCGGAGAAGATGCGCGAGACTTATAATCAGGAAGTCATCATCGCGGTAGACCTGGCCATTGTCCCCATGTTGGAGCTGTCGAAGCAAGGGGTGATCTTCTATATCGCCGAAGAAGCGGTCAATAATGCCCGCAAACATGCCCGCGCCGCTCACATCTGGGTGCGGCTGAAGCCCTGGGAGAAGGATGTGGCCATGCTGGAGGTGGAAGACGACGGAGTTGGCTTCAGGGTGGACGCGGTGAACAGCGATTATGAGAACCGGGGCAGCCTTGGCCTGGTCAACATGCGTGAGCGTACCGAGCTGGTGAACGGCATCCTGCAGATCGATTCGCAGGAGGGGCGCGGCACCCGGGTGCGGGTGTGGATCCCGCTGAGCGAGGAGGCGGCCGACAGGCTGCGCCGCGGGCCATGAGCCAGGCCCGTTTCGCCCTGCCCTGCTGGAGCGCCATCGGGTTGGGCAGCTCCTACTTCCGGCTGCCGGTCGAGGACCAGGATCATCGTTAGGCACCCTTCTTTGCAGCCTGGCTGTGCTTGCTGGCAGACGGAGTATTATCGGCAGTGCGAAAGAATCAAATGACCAGTCGAACGAACATCTGCCTGCCGACAGGGGTCCGGGCGCGTAGGAGACTCTGAGCATGCCAATGGTGGCGAACCTGTACTATCATGCCTACAGGGAGGCAGATCGCGAACGGCTGCCGGTGGTGTTGATCCACGGCGCCGGCGGCAGCCATCTTCACTGGCCCTCCCGGATACGGCGTCTGGCGGCATACCGGGTATATGCTCCCGACCTGCCGGGCCACGGAAAGTCGGGTGGATTTGGTGGGCAGTCGATCCAGTCCTACGTGCAGGCGCTGCTCGAATGGCTGGAGGAAATCGGCCTGACGCGGGCCGTGTTTGTAGGCCATTCGATGGGCAGCGCCATTGCCCAGGTGCTGGCGTTGGAACACTCCGATCAGGTGCTGGCACTGGGACTGGTGGGCAGCGCTTCCCGGCTGCGGGTAGCGCCGCAGTTGATTGAGTATGCCGCCCATCCAACGAGCTTCCACAAAGCGGTGGAGACGATCGCTAACTGGTCATACAGCCCCACTGCACCGCCCGAGCTGGTGGCGCTGGCGCTCAAGCGCATGCGCGAGGTGCGGCCCAGCGTGCTCTATGGCGACCTGCTGGCCTGCGATGCCTATGACCAGACCGAGCGGATCGGCGATATTCATCAGCCCACCCTGATCGTGTGTGGCCAGGAGGACAGGATGACGCCGGTGCGAAATTCTCTATTCCTGGCCGATCATCTTGCCAGATCGCAACTGTGCATCATCCCAGCCGCCGGTCACATGGTGATGTTGGAACAGCCTCAGGTGGTGGAAGAGGCATTGTTGGGATTCCTGGCTCACGTAGAATATTAGGCTGCGCCCAAGAATTGTTGGATTCTTTCGGCTTTTTGGTGTGCGAGCGGCGCCCGCCGCTCACACCCCAAAAAGCTGACAACAACATTCGAGTGCTCCCCGGATATTGCCTGATCTTGCCTTTTTGACCTGCGCAAGTTATAATCAACGGCACTTTGTGCGCGGGCGGTTAGCTCAGTTGGTTAGAGCGTTGCGTTGACATCGCAAAGGTCGTAGGTTCGAGTCCTATACCGCCCACTGCAGCCGCAATGACCGGGAAAAGTAGCCAGGTTGTGGCGCGACAGAGAACGGGGATGACTGGTTGAGAATCCCCGCCGCAGGCCGACCGGTAAAAACCACCCGCGAGCGTGATCCCTAACGGAGCAGCAGCTCCCAGTAAGGTGAACGGTGACCTCGTTATCGGTCCAATGAGATGGGCCAGCTGGGCTGGTCCTAATCTGGGTGGAACCGCGTGAGCCAAGCCGCTCCCGCCCCAGTCGGGCGGGATTTTTTTATTCGGCGTACTGCCTGGCTGAGCCCCGGGTTGCCGCCCGGTGAAACCTGTAAGGAGGACGAGGTGTCGGAACAAAAACAGGAAAGATATCAGGATAGCGACCTATACCGCATTCGCCACTCGGCGGCGCACGTCATGGCGCAGGCGGTGGTGGAGATGTTCCCCCAGGCCAAGTACACCATTGGCCCGCCGATCGAGGAGGGCTTCTACTACGATTTCGACCTGCCGCGCAGCCTGACTCCCGAAGACCTGCAGGTGCTCGAAAAACGCATGCGGGAGATCATCGCCGGGAAGTACGCCTTCACGAAGCAGGTCATCAGCGCCCAGGCAGCCCGGCAGATCTTCAAGGACCAGCCCTATAAGCTGGAATTGATCGCCGGATTGGAGATGGGCGGCTTCGACGAGTATGGCAACCCCCTGGCAGAGAAGCCCGAGATCTCCATCTATACCCACGACAACTTCGTGGACCTGTGCCGCGGGCCGCACGTAGAGAACACCGGCATGATCAATCCGGATGCGTTCAAGTTGTTGAGCGTGGCCGGAGCCTACTGGCGCGGGGACGAGAAGAACCCGATGCTGCAGCGCATCTACGGCACGGCCTGGCGGACCGCCCAGGAGCTGGAAGAGTTCCTGTGGAGGCAGGAAGAGGCCAGGAAGCGCGACCACCGCAAGCTGGGTAAAGAACTGGGATTGTTCTTTTTCTCGGAAGATGTGGGGCCGGGCCTGCCGCTCTTCACTCCCAAGGGCGAAATGCTGCGTTACCTTATGGAGAGCTATGTACGCCAGGTGCAGAGTCGTTATGGGTACCAGCATGTCTGGACAGGCCACCTGGTGAAAGAAGACCTCTACCGGCGGTCCGGGCACTACGAGAATTACAAGGACACCATGTTCCCGCCCATGGTGGATGAAAACGTGGTCTTTCGCCTAAAGCCGATGAACTGTCCCAGTCACATGATTTTATATAAGGAAATGGGGCGCCACTCCTATCGGGAGCTTCCTCTGCGTTTTGCCGAGTTCGCCACCCTGTACCGCTATGAGAAGACCGGCGAATTGACCGGCCTGACGCGGGTGCGCGCCCTGACGCAGGACGACTGCCACATTTTCTGCACCGAGGAGCAGATCGAGGCCGAGTTCGCCCTGGCGCTGAGCCTGATCCAGGAGATATTGGGGCGCTACCGCTTCACTCAATACCGGGTGCGCCTGTCGCTGCGCGGCGAAGGCGGCAAATATCTGCAGGATGAAGAGCGCTGGGCAAAGGCCGAGGCGAAGCTGCGCTCCGCCCTGGTTGCCAGTGGGATGGAATATTTCGAAGCCACCGGCGAGGCGGCCTTCTACGGTCCAAAGGCGGATTTTTTGGCCAGGGACGTCTTGGGGAGAGAGTGGCAGCTTTCGACCATACAGGTCGACTTCATCCAGCCGGCCCGGTTGGGGCTGGTCTACGTCGGCGAGGATGGCCTGGAGCACACTCCGGTTGTGCTGCATCGGGCGGTGACCGGCAGCACTGAACGCTTCTTGGGCGTGGTAATCGAGCATTTCGCCGGGGCGTTTCCGGTCTGGTTGGCGCCGGTCCAGGCAGTGCTGATCCCGATCGCCGACCGGCACCTGCCCTATGCCAGGCAGGTGGCCGAGCGCTTGAAGGAGGCTGGCTTGCGCGTGGAAGTGGACGAACGGGGCGAGCGGATGAACGCCAAGATTCGTGATGCCCAAACCCAGAAGGTGCCCTATATGCTGGTGATCGGTGACCAGGAAGTGGAAAAGGGTCTGGTGGCCCTGCGCCTGCGGTCGGGAGACAATCCAGGCCCCATGCCGGTCGAAGCGTTCCTGGAATACGCCGGGCGTGAAGTCCTCAACGGCGACTAGCCCAATTACGGCTAGCCCAATTACGGCTAGCCCAATTACGGCTAGCCCAATTACGGCTAGCCCAATTACAGCTAGCCCAATTACGGCTAGCCCAATTACGGCTAGCCAAATTACGGCTAGCCAAATTACGGCTAGCCAAATTACGGCTAGCCAAATTACGGCTGGCCGGATTTCGACTTGTCGGATGGCGGCTGGCCTGAACCTTAATTGCTGAGCAGTGATCTGGTCACCTTCCCCGGGTCCAAACTGGTTGACGATTCTTGCCCTCTTATGGTATCATGCCATCGACTGGCGTTTCGCCAGTCATCTATTATGAAACTGTCCGAAAATTGGGTGGTCGCTGAAAAAGCGAAACCCTCCCTCAATATTCGGATGGATGCTAATTCTTTAAGCAGGAGCGAGATATCAGCGCAACGGATTACCGCGTAAACGACGCCATTCGTGTGCCGCATGTGCGCCTGATAGGGCCAAACGGCGAGAATATCGGGGTAGTGGGTATCGACGAAGCCCAACGAGTGGCTCGTGAGGCGGAACTGGACCTCGTAGAAGTTGCCCCCAATGCCGACCCCCCGGTATGCCGGGTGATGGATTTTGGTAAGTTCATATACGAACGCGCCAAGAAGGAGCGGGAGGCACGCAAAGCACAGACAAAAATAGAGGTAAAAGAAATCCGCTTACGCCCAAAGACCAACGTACATCATCGCTATCTGAAATTGCGCGACGCCCGGCGCTGGCTGGAATCCGGCATGAAGGTCAAAGTGCGCATCCGCTTCCGCGGTCGGGAGATTACCTATCCGGAAATCGCCCTGAATGACCTGAAAGAGATTGCCGAGGAGCTGTCGGACCTGGCGGTGGTGGAACAGACGCCTGCCCTGGAAGGCAGGACCATGTTGATGGTATTGGCGCCAGGCAAGGCTCTGAAGAAGAAACCAGCCTGATTGCGCTGAACAAACCTAGAGCTGGTGACCAGAGGATTCCGCGGAGGCCAGTCTGCCCCGCGGTAATTTGTGTGAGAGGAGATACGACGTGCCTCGCAAGAAGACGACGGGCAAGTACAAGATCAAGACCCATAAAGCAACCGCCAAACGCTTTCGACTGACGGGTGCGGGCGTGTTGGTGCGCACCAAGGGAGGCAAGAGCCACCTGCGCCGCCGCACCTCCAAGCGCACCAAGCGTCTGTTCGACGAAATGATCCCGGTTAAAGGGCGCGGCATCGTCAAGCGCGTCCACCGGCTGGCCCCCCACCTGGAGAAGAGCAGCTAAGTCTCCAGGCAAGATTATCGTATCCCGGTTAGAGCGGCTGCTGGGTGCATGCAACGGGCAGGTTGTAACAACTGCCGGCGCACAGGAGCTGCAGGAGATTGAATTATGGCTCGTGTGAAGACTGGCCCATATCGGCGTCAGCACCATCGAAAAGTATTGAAGATGACCAAAGGCCAATTCGGCACCCGCCATCGCTTGTTTCGGCGGGCGAATGAGGCCATGCTCAAGAGCCTGTGGTACGCCTACCGCGATCGGCGCAACCGCAAGCGCGACCTACGCAGGTTATGGATCGCCCGTATTAATGCTGCCGCCCGGCAGAACGGCACTACTTACAGCCGGCTGATCAATGACCTGCGCCATGCCCGCGTGGCGCTGAATCGCAAGATGCTGGCCGACCTGGCGGTGCGCGATCCAAAGACATTTGCGGCGGTTGTTGGTAAAGTCCAGGCAGGTTAAATAAGACGATATGCCCGATAATGGACCGCGCCCGATCATTCCTTCTAAAGGCGGCGGAGTCTTCCAGGGATTGGCGCTGCGTATCAAACTGGTTTTTCGCCTGTTGGCCGATTCCCGGATCAATCCCCTGCTGAAGCTACTGCCCATCGCCTCGCTCGCCTACCTGCTCATCCCCGACCTGGCTCCAGGACCCATCGACGATGCAGCCATCATCTGGCTGGGAGCCTACCTGTTCGTAGAGTTGTGCCCGCCTGAGGTGGTGCAGGAACACTTGCAGGCACTGACCCGCGAGCTGCCCGGCGAGTGGCGCGACCCGCTGGAAGGCAAGACAGAAGAGGATATCGTGGATGCCGAGTGGGAAGAAAAGTAGAGCGCGGGCGGTTGCTGTTTTGGCAGCCGTTTTGACCTGGATCGTTGCTGCCTGCAACACCTCCTCCCCAACCGGAACACAATCTCCCCCCTCACGTATATCCTCGGCAACGCTGATCGCAGCGGCAGGAACTCCCACCAACGGGCCCGGCCTGACAAGCACCACCTTCCCCACGAGCAGCTCGCCGGTTACGGCACTTCCCACTATTTTCCCAACCACTGAAGATACTCCGGCTGGCACGCCTGCAGGTACACCGCTTTCACTGACCGCGCTGAATCCTGCAGTTTACACCTGGACACTCTTTTCCGGTGGGCTGCAAACCCCGGTGGGCTTGACCAACGCAGCCGACGGCTCGGAACGGCTTTTCGTGATCGATCAACAAGGCTGCATCCGCATATTGCACCAGGGTGTGCCGTTGCCTGATCCTTTTTTAGACCTGACCGACCGGGTGGGCAGCAGTGGACTAGAGCAGGGGTTACTTGGGCTTGCGTTCCACCCGCGTTTTGCCGAAAATGGTTACTTCTATGTAAATTACACCGATCTGCACGGGGATACGGTCATTGCCCGTTTCACTGTGTCGCCGCAAGACGGTAACCAGGCAGATCCAGGCAGCGAACAGCGCCTGATATTCATTGACCAGCCGTATGCCAATCACAATGGCGGCGCCACCGTCTTTGGCCCGGATGGCTATCTATACCTGGGCCTGGGAGATGGCGGAGCGGCAGGCGATCCGTTGGACAACGGGCAGTCTACGGATAGCTTGCTGGGCAAGATCCTGCGCATAGACGTGGATGCGGGCAACCCCTATGCCATCCCGCCGGATAATCCCTTTGCCAGCGGCGGCGGCCGCCCGGAGATTTGGGCGTACGGGCTGCGCAATCCATGGCGTTTCTCGTTCGATCGCCTGACCGGCGACCTGTACATTGGCGATGTGGGGCAGGGTTCCTGGGAGGAGATCGATTTTTTACCAGCGGGAGCGCCCGGGGGGGTGAACTTCGGATGGAATTATCTGGAAGGAGGCCATCCGTTCCAGGGTACTCCACCTGCCGGCCTGGAATTGGTGCCGCCGGTAGCCGAATACAGCCATGCCGAAGGCATCTCGGTGATCGGAGGGGTGGTGTACCGTGGAGCAAAATTACCCGAATTGCAGGGCATGTATCTGTATGGCGATTATGGCTCCGGGCGCATCTGGGGTTTATGGCGCAGCCCCGATGGCGCCTGGCAGTCGGTTGTCTTGTTCCAGACAAATGCCACCATTACCTCTTTTGGAGAGGACGAGGACGGCGAGATCTACCTGGTGGACCACGCCGGAGATATATACCGGTTAGAGCGCAGGGAATGACCGATCGTAAACTTCGAAAGCATAATCTGCGACCGCATTACCTGGCTTCGGTCTGCCTGTTGGTTTTACTGGTCGGTTGTGCCTCGCCGATGACGCCCGACGAACCCGAGCCGACAGAAAGCGCTACCATGCCTGCCGACGCAGCCAGCCCATTGCCGGTATGGACTCCCGCCTGGACGGCCACACACATCCCTTCCTCCAGCCATACCACTACTCCCGCGCCCACCTTTACGGCGACACCTGACCCGATTGTGCGCTTCGCAGTGATCGGCGATTTCGGAGATGTGGGCGATGCAGCCCGGGATGTTGCCAATCTGGTGGATAGCTGGAATCCAGAGTTCGTGATCACAACCGGCGACAATAACTATCCGGCAGGCGAAGCGTCTACCATCGACGCTAACATTGGGCAGTATTACCACGAGTACATCCATCCGTATACCGGCAGTTACGGGGAAGGTGCAGAAATCAACCGCTTCTTCCCCGTATTGGGCAACCATGATTGGATCACCGATGGCGCCCAGGCATACTTTGATTATTTTACATTGCCGGGAAATGAGCGCTACTACGATGTTGTCTGGGAGCACGTGCACCTTTTTGCACTGGATAACCTCACCCAGGAGCCAGATGGGGTAGGGATGAGCTCACGCCAGGCAGCCTGGCTGCGGGAACGCCTGGCAGCTTCGGCTTCCCCCTGGAAGATCGTCTATATGCATGCGCCGCCCTACTCATCCGGCTTACATGGCTCGATCGATTGGGCGCGCTGGCCTTATCGAGAGTGGGGCGCGACGGCGGTCCTCTCCGGTCACGATCACACCTACGAGCGCATCCTGGTCGATGGTTTCCCCTACTTTGTAAATGGATTGGGTGGCGGAGCAATCTACTATTTCGAGACGGTGGTCGAGGGCAGCCAGGTGCGTTTCAACGGAGATTATGGTGCGATGCTGGTGGAAGCCAGCCCGGATTTCATAACGTTCCAGTTTGTCACCCGTGCTGGGCTGGTCATCGACAGCTACACGATTGACCAAACACCCGGATGATGGGGTGCTTGATGGGCGTGCCCATCTTGCGTTCATCGTCCGGGCGGTTCCTGGCGTGGATGCTGGCACTGGTGCTGGTATCGAGCGGCTGTCGGCCTGGCTCGTCTGCTGACAGCCAACCATATCCATCCGCTGAAGCGGTCGCCGTCACACCGGAAAGGCGTTCCCAGCAAAGCTTGGCACCGAATGAAGCGCTCGACCCACGGGATGCGACCGAGGCACCCGCCTCGCTTGGACAGGCCGCTGCCCTGCTGCCCTCCGAATGGGAGACACTTTCCCGGCTGGAAGGCCTGCCTCACTATGCTATCGAGGTATACACTGATTACGCTGGCCATCGCTATACGCTCGTGCGCAGGTGGATTACACCAACACTGAGTCTGTTCCCCTCGAAATGTTGTATTTCCGGCTATATCCCAATGGGAAGAAGAGCTATGGCGATGGCTGGTTGAAAGTGGAGGCAGCAGGAGCCGCCGGGCCCCAGTGACGCTGTCGCACTCGAACACTGTACTGCAGTTGCCCTTGCCAGAGCCAGTGCATCCCGGTGGAACGCTGCGGCTGGAACTCGAGTTCAACGGACAGGTGCCCCAGGATTTTGGCCGCGGAACCGGGAAGACGGGATACGGCATCTTCAATTTCAGCCAGGGTGTGATGTCCATGGCGGGCTGGTATCCCACTTTGGCAGTCTACGATGCAGAGGGGTGGAATCTGGATCCGGTTTCCCAGATCGGAGATTCGGTCTGCAGTGACATGGCCTTCTACGACGTGAACGTCGTGGCAGATCGCAACCTGGTGGTGGCTGCCACGGGGGTGCGAGTGGGCCGCGAGGAACAGGGTGGCAAGGTGCACAGCCGCTTTGTGAGCGGTCCGGCGCGTGACTTCTATCTGGCATTGAGCCCCGATTTCAAGGTGGCCAGCCGTGAAGTCGGCGGTACCCTGCTGAATGCCTACACCTTGCCGGAACACGAGTCAGCAGGGTTAGAGACGTTGACTAATGCAGACCACGCTTTACATACCTACAACCGGCTTTTTGGCAGCTATCAGTACGCCGAATTTGACGTGGTGGACGCCCCGTTGCGCTATGCTCTGGCGGTCGAGTTCCCTGGTATCGTTCTGATCGGGAGCGAGCTCTACGAAAGACCGCACGCGGTGGACTTCGAAGGAGCCATCGCCCACGAGATGGCCCACCAGTGGTGGTATAACCTGGTAGGCAACGACGTGATTGACGATCCCTGGTTGGATGAAGCCTTCACCACGTATTCCTCCAGCCTGTACTTTCAGGAGGCGCATGGTGAAGATGCCTACCAGGCGATGGTTGCCTCACTTGAGGAGCGGTATAACAGTTTGATCGAGGACGGTCAAGACAGCCCGGTTGACGGGAGCTTGAGGTTTTTCGAAGCCCCCGGCAGTTCAGGCAGGTATGGCGGTGTGGTGTATGCTAAAGGCGCCTTGTTCTTTAAGGCGGTTAGGGATGAGATCGGTGATGCGGCTTTCTTCCAGGCCCTGCAGCGCTACTACTCAAGCTACCGCTATCGGATTGCCCAACCTGCCGACCTGTTGGCGAGCTTTGAGACTGCTGCGGGTCGGGAACTGGATGATCTATACGAAACCTGGTTATTTAACCCTTGACAGGTCTTGGGGGGACATGGTAAACTGCGCAGGTTCTCATATTCCTTTAATGAATTAGAGAGGTATTCACTCTACATGGTTATTCTGTTGGTTGCCAATGATCAGGAAGGAGCCGCCGTTGGTTACAGCGGTTCGGCCTTGCCTTCTAGGAGTGCGCCTGTCGACCGTTAGGTCCGAATGATGGCAGTGATCCAGCCACGGGTGCTCTCCAGCGCCCGTGGCTTTTTTTATGCGCTCTTTTAAAAGGCCACGGGACCGACCGTGGCCCTTTCGGTTAATCTCTACGGAGGAAATCGTGTTAGGCCATTATCTTAAGAAAAATTGACCCAGCCGGAAACCTGAACCGTATTATTTGAGGAAGCGAGGGGAACGGTTTCCGGGAAGGGAGAGATCGAGATGATCATCATAGACATTGTCGAGGAACAGAATGCCCAACCCGTGAGACCGTATGACCGCACGGAGCAGATCGCGCGTAAGGAGAGGCGCGGAGTGTTATCCTTCATCAGTCGGCTGGTAAAATCTCAACCAAACGATCCGATTGAATCCGCGCGGTCCGAGTGGCTGCCGGAAATCGCCAGGACGGCGGCTCCGGGCATGGATCTGAAACGTCTTCTAAAGTAAGCATGCCGGCTTACCGGCCGGCATGCTTATCTGCCGAAGGTGGAATGCGCAGGCAAAGCTTGATGAGAATATACCATTTGCTTCGACGAAGGCGGTCGCGAATGAGCCGATTATGGAAATAAACGATCACCGGGTATCAAGGGCGCCACTGCTCAATAACCTGCCGCGTTTATTCATGGTGGCGATGGTATTGGCGAACATAGCCGGGCACATGTATGGGGCGCTCCTCCCGCTCTACCTGAAGGACCTGAACGCCAGCGTGGTCCAGGTTGGGTTGTTCTTCACCCTCTCGCAGATCATCCCGTTGGGCCTGCAGATCCTGGGTGGCTGGCTTTCAGATATGTTGGGAAGGCTGCGCAGCATCGCCCTAGGCAGCCTGGCGGGCGTGCTGTCGTACGTCGGCTTGATCCTGGCGCCAACCTGGCAGTGGGTGCTGCTTGGAGAAGGCTTTGGCGCCGTGACGCGCTCGCTGGTAGGGCCCAGCTTCGGGGCATTCATCGCCGAGCAGTCCAGCGAGGAGAATCGCGCCCGCGTGTTTGGAATCACCGAGACCATATTCATGGTGGTGGCGGTGGTAGGCCCGCCCCTGGGCGGCTGGATGGCCGATCGCTACGGATTCAAGTTTATGCTGATCATAGCGGGCATCCTGTACACGCTGGCGACCGCCATGCGGGTCGGCATGGCCCGCGTGGCTGCCCGCGGCCATGAGGCTAATCCTCAGAAATTGACCCTGGCCGGGCTGCGTAACAACCTGGGGATGATGGCGGGCATGCTCATGGCAGGCGGATTGCTGGCCTGGATCTTATTGACCGATGGGCTACGCGACGTGGCCTATGCCATGTCGTTTACGCTCATGCCGCTCTACCTGGAAGGTATTGGCGGGTTGACGATCCAGCAGATCGGCTGGTTGGAATCGATCTTCGGCATGGCAGTGATGCTGATCACCGTGCCGGCGGGCTGGCTGGCCGACAAGCGCGGCGAGTGGCTGGCGATCGCCCTGGGTTTCGCGTTGCAGACCCTGGCGATGATCACCTTCGTCCAGGTATCGGGTTTCGTGGGATATGCTGGAGCTTGGGTGTTACTGGGGCTGGGGGTGGGGATGATGTCGCCGGCTTACCAGGCGTTGATCAGCAAGGTGGTACCCGAGAAGCTGCGCGGCACGGCTTTTGGCCTGTTCAGCACCAGCCTTGGGTTGATCTCGCTGCCGGCGCCGGCGATAGGTGCCCAGCTCTGGGAGCGGGTGAGCCCGCGCACTCCCTTCACCGTGACCGCGGGGCTGACCCTGCTGGCGGTGCTGCCGGTGTGGCGAAAATTCCGGCAACCTGCGATCGCCCAGGGCGACCGGGAGGTCTCAAGGATCGAAGCCCCGGCAGCGAAATGACGATTTCCGCATTGATCTTCGACCTGGGCGGCGTCTTGCTGCGCACGCTGGACCCCGCTCCCCGCCAACGACTGGCTGAACGCTTCGGGATGAGCCGGGAGGCGCTGGAGGAGCTGGTGTTCGAGGGAGCTTCAGGTCGGCGCGCCCAGCGCGGTGAGATCACTGTCGAAGGCCACTGGAGCAACCTGGGCCAATTGTTAAAGTTGGATTCCCGTCAAATGGAGGAATTCCGGCGTGAATTCTGGAGCGGGGACCGCCTGGATGCCGAGCTGGTGGGGTTGATCCGGGCATACCGTCGCCGCTATCGCACCGCCCTGCTCAGCAATGCCTTCTCGAACGTGCGTTGGCTGCTCGAGACGCGCTGGGGCATCGCCGATGCCTTCGATGAGATGGTCATCTCGTCCGAGGTGGGCCGGGTGAAACCGGATCCGGCCATCTACCAGATGGTAGTAGAGCGCCTGGGGGTGGCGCTGGGTGAGGCGCTGATGGTCGATGATTTCGTCCGGAATGTGGAAGCGGCGCGTGCAGTCGGCCTGCAGGCCGTTCAATTCCGCGACCTCGATCAACTGCGCGCAGATTTTAAACGCCTAGGGATATGAACCATGGAACTTACCGCATTGACCCTCACCGAAGCCGCTGGTTTGATCGACCGCCGGGAGGTCTCGCCGCTGGAGCTGGCCCAGGCGCACCTCGAGCGCATCGAGCTAGTGGACCCCAGGCTGAACAGCTACCTGACGTTGATGGCAGAGAGCGCCCTGCAGTCGGCGCGCGAGGCGGAAGCGGCCCAGGCGCGCGGTGAGCGGCTCGGGCCTCTGCATGGCCTGCCGGTGGCGCTGAAGGACCTGTTCGACACGCGCGGGGTGCGCACGACGGTCGGCTCCAGCTTCTTCAAAGATAACATTCCCAGCCAGGACGCCTTCGTGGTGCGCCGCCTGGCGCAGGCCGGCGCGGTGATCCTGGGTAAGCTGAACATGCACGAGATCGCCCTGGGGGTGACCAACGCCAACCCGCATTTCGGGGCCTGCCATAACCCGTGGGACCTGCAGCGGATACCGGGCGGATCCTCGGGGGGCTGCGGGGCGGCCCTGGCGGCGGAGCTTTGCCTGGGCGCCCTGGGCACCGACAGCGGCGGCTCGATCCGCATCCCGTCCTCCCTGTGCGGCGTGGTCGGCCTGAAGCCGACCTACGGGCGGGTCAGTCTGAAAGGGGTCATCCCCCTGAGCTGGAGCGTGGACCACGCCGGGCCGATGGCCCGCCGGGTGGCAGATGTGGCGCTGCTGCTGCAGGTCATCGCCGGGTACGACCCATACGACCCGAGCAGCGTGGACCTCCTGATAGAAGACTATCAGGCCCAGCTTCAGCAGGGGGTGGGCGGTTGGAAGCTGGCGCTGGCCGATGACGCCTACTTCTCCAGGGTCGAGCCGGATGTACAGTCTGCTTTGCAGGAAGCCGGCAAGGTCTTCGCAGGGCTGGGGGCGCACGTAGAGCCGGTTGAGGTGCCGCGCGCCCGCGAAGCCGCCCGCACCAATGGGCTGATCCTGACCAGCGACGCAGCCGCCTACCACCGGGAGCGGATGGCTGAGCGGCCGCAGGGATTCGGGCAGGACGTCCTTCAACGGCTGCGCAATGGGGCTTCCTACAGCTCCACGGACTATGCCCTGGCGCGCCGCATACAAGCAGAAATCCGCCGCCGTTTTGAGAAGCTATTCGCTCATTACGACCTGCTTCTGACCCCCACCACGCCCACGCCGGCTCCGCCCATCGAAGGACCCGATGCAGTAGAGCAGGCCCGCATCCTGACCAGCTTCACCGCGCCCTTCAACCTGAGCGGGCTGCCGGCCCTCTCCCTGCCCTGCGGGTTCAGCCAGGCCGGGTTGCCCATCGGTCTGCAGATCGTCGGCCCGCCCTGGGCCGAGGCCCGCCTGCTGCGGGCTGCGGCGGCGTTCGAAGCGGCTACCGAGTGGCACACCCGCCGGCCGGCCTTGTAGCTGGTTATTAAGCTGTACAGACTTCTGTCGGTATCGAGCAGCCCATGAATCCCTTCCGATCCATCCTCTCGCCGGTGCGCACGTTCAATCGCCCCGCACGCCTGTTCCTGCTGGCGACAATCTCGGATGGCATCGTCTTCAGCGCGTGGATGTTGTTTTTCAATTTCTACATTTTGCAGCGCGGCTTCGGGCGCGATTTCCTGGGGCTGGCCAATGCCATGCCTTCGATCAGCGCCTTGCTGTTGAGCATCCCGATCGGCATGCTTTCCGACCGGATCGGGCGGCGACGCTCCATGTTGATCGGGCTAGGCCTGGGCATGACCTGCATGGCGCTGGAGATCACCCTGCTGGACCCCACGCTGATCCTGGTCATGGCCTTCCTGAGCGGGGTGGGCAACATGCTGTTCTACCTGAGCCAGGCACCGTTCATGATGAAAGTCTCCGGCCCTGACAACCGCGCCTTGCTGTTCAGCCTGAACTTCGGCCTGGTGACTCTGGCGGGATCGGTGGGCAACCTGTTTGCCGGGCAGTTGCCGGCCTTGTTCGGGAGCTGGCTGCAGGTGCCGGCGCGCAGCGCTGCGGCCTACCAGGCGGTGCTGCTGACCAGCGTGGGGATGAGCCTGTTCACCCTGTTTCCAATCCTGCTCATTCACGAGCCGCCGGCGGGCGCTTCACCACCGGTGGAGGGCCGGGCTTCCCAGAGTGGGTGGCGCATCGCCTTCCGCGCCATTGTGCTCAAGCTCACCCTGCCGAACCTGCTGCTCGGCTTTGGGGCCGCCATCCTGATACCCTACATGAACGTGTTCTTCGCCGATCGCTTCCAGATTCGCGACCAGACGCTGGGCCTGCTGTTCAGCCTGTCGGCGCTGCTGACCGGGGTAGGATCGGTGATCGGCCCGCAAATGGCCCACCGCCTGGGAGGCAAGATTCGATCGGTGGTAGCCACCCAGTCCTCCAGCCTGGCCTTCTTGTTGTTGATCGGTTTTTCGCCAACCCTGTGGCTGTCGGGGATCGGCTTCCTGATGCGGGCCGTGCTTATGAACATGGCGGTGCCGCTGTATCATGCCTTCGCCATGGAACAGATTCAGGAGCGTGAGCAGGGCACGGTCAACAGCGTGATTGAGACCGGCTGGCAGCTCGGCTGGGCAGCAGGCACCTATCTCTCGGGGTTGGTGCAGCAGGCCTACGGCTTCACCCCGCTGTTCATCATCACCGCCATCATGTACGGCGGATCGATCTTGTTCACCTGGGTCTACTTCCGCGAGCACGAGCCCAAGGCGGCGGCGGAGGTCCTGTTGGATGTTGAGTAGGGGGGATGATGGTTGTGCCTGGCATATGCCAGGATGCACGTAAAGCCTCGCGCAGCGCCTTTGTCAGCGTCGCCAACCATAGCTGCGGCGCATGAATGGTCATTATATCCGCCATGGTCAATGCCCTTTCCGATGATCAGTTTATCGGATCATCAGAAGCGCGGTAATGCAGTGAGGGGCATTAATAGCTCGCACTCACCATTTTGTGGGTTTTTAGAAGGTTCCGTTGGTATTGATCAGCTTAGTTGGGAACTGTGAAGCGACTAAAACGCCCTTACGGATGGGCTTGACGAATGTGGCATGCTTCTGTAGCTAGTGACTGGGAATGCTTACCCTAGGGTTTAACACGCCCACCGGGGGATGTAACTCATACGAATGATCTTGATTGGTTCGATCAAGTCAGAATCATTAGTGATCAACCGCCTCGCGCCCTGACTCCGAAGACCCCGGGGGCATGTGTTTATCTTATAGAACAGATGACTGGTTTTATTAAACTTATGAGTGCTCCTTCCAGTAATAATCACTAGCCGAACTGCGTCCTATACTCTATCTGTTTTTTTCTACCCCGTATACTCCTTTTCCACCGCCTCGCTGCTCTCGGCGTAGACGGGCTTGTTCCAGCGCCTGTAGCGGTCCAGGCGGCCACGCGTGATGTCGTCGTACAGCCGGCGCAGGCGGGAAGTGATGGGGCCCATCGTCCCGGCGCCGATCGGGCGGTAGTCCACGCGGGTGACGGCGGTGATCTGGGCGGCGGTGCCGGTCAGGAACAGCTCGTCGGCCAGGTAGACCTCCGAGCGGTCGATCGGCCGTTCGACCACGGTCAGGCCCATTTCGGCGCGCGCCAGCTCAATCACGCTTTTGCGGGTGATCCCCTCCAGGATGTTCTCGGTGATGGGAGGGGTGACCAGGGCTCCCTCGCGCACGATGAACACGTTCATGGCGCTGCCCTCCGAGATGTGCCCCTCCTGGGTGAGCACCAGGGCCTCGTCGAAGCCGGCCCGTAGGGCGTCGCTCTTGATCAGCGCCGAGTTGGCGTAGGCACCGCTGATCTTGCCGCGCGCCGGGATCACGTTGTCATCCACCCGGCGCCAGGAAGAGATGGTGACGTGGGCGTTTTCGTCGTTCTTGACGTAGGGCTCGTAGGGGAAGGCCACTATGGCGAGCTCGTCTAGCAGGTCGTGCAGCTTGACGCCGATGATCTCGTCGGCCTTGTAGGCGATGGGGCGAATGTACAGGTCACAGCGATAGCCATCGGCGCGCAGCAGGTCCAGGGTGATCTGTGTCAGGCTTTCGGGGGTGTGCTCGAATTCCATCAAGAGCAGCCGGGTAGAATTCAGGAACCGGCGGTAGTGATCCAGGGGCCGGAAGACGTATAGCTGCTCCTGGTCCTCGTTCCAGTAGGCCCGGATTCCGCCGAAAACCGCCGTGCCATAGTTGAAACCGTGGGTCAACACCCCGATCCTGGCTTCCGAGTAGGGAACGATCTCCCCCATAAAGTACGCATTCTTGGGTACCACCACAGATTACCTCCTGAAGGGTGTGAACAAGGCGGTCTGGCTCCGATACTGGCATTATATCACTGGGCGCAGCGAGGGCAACTTTCCTGCCTTCCAAGGGTTTTACAATTTGGGTCTTGCATGTATACTCAAAGCTGAGCCAGGCCTGTTCTGGCCGAGGGTTTCATCACCGTTATTCGAGCGACGCGGTAGAACGAGCAGTTCGAGCGTGACCAGACTATTTACAGCAAAGGAGGGCAGGACACTGTGAAGCGTGCAGTGAGCATCAGCATCGGCTCCTCCAGGCGGGATAAGGCCGTGGAGGTCGAGTTGTTAGGGGAGAAGGTGCGTATCGAGCGCATCGGCACGGACGGAGATATGGAGAAGGCCGCCCAGTTGTACAAAGAGCTGGATGGGAAGGTGGAGGCCTTTGGGGTAGGCGGAGCAGACCTGGGGTTGATGGTGGATGAACGCTGGTACCCGCTGTATTCCGTACAGAAGATGGTGCGCTTCGTCCGGCAGACGCCGGTGGTGGATGGCACCGGGCTGAAGAACACCCTGGAGCGCCGCCTGGTGCCGTTCATGGAAGCCCGCATCGGCGGCTACCTGCGGGAGAAGAAGGCCTTCATTACTATGGGCGCCGACCGCTGGGGGATGACCAAGTCTTTCCTGGAGGGCGGCTACGAATGCGTGTTCGGCGACCTGATGTTCGGCCTGGGGTTGCCGTTTGTCGTGCGCAGCGAGCGAGGATTGAAGACCCTGGCTGCACTGCTGATGCCGATCGCCGGGCGGCTGCCTTTCGAATGGGTCTATCCCACCGGCGAGAAACAGGAGCAGCGCGCACCCAAGTGGGAATCGTATTACCGCTGGGCGAGCGTGATCGCCGGCGATTGCCACTACATCAAGCGCCACATGCCGGACCGGCTGGAGGGCAAGGTGCTTGTCACCAACACCACCACCCCGGAGGACATCGAGTTCTTCCGCCAGGCAGGCGTCAGGTACGTGGTCACCTCCACGCCGGTGTTCGATGGGCGCTCGTTCGGCACCAACATGCTGGAAGCCGCCCTGATTGCCGCCTCCGGCAAGGGGCGCGTGCTCACCCACGCCGAGCTGAATCAGATGCTCGACCAGCTCGGCCTGGAACCTCAACTGCAGGAGCTGAACTGAAATGGATGCCATCGTCACTGCCGGTGGGGTGCCACAGCCCGGCGAAGGGCTCTACGAATTCACGCGCGGGGAATGCAAAGCCTACCTGGACATCCTCGGCAAGCCGATGGTCCAGTGGGTGTTGGACGCCCTGAACGAAGCCAGCCGCGTGGAGCGGGTGGTGATCGTGGGCCTTCCGGATGGCAGCATGGTCAGCAGCCCAAAGCTCGCTGCCATGATTCCCAGCCAGGGAGATTTATTCGACAACGTGCGCGCCGGCGTGCGCAAGATGATCGAGATCGATCCGACACCGCGCCACGTGCTAAGCGTTTCCTCGGATATCCCTGCCATCACCGGAGAGATGGTGGACTGGCTGGTGGCGGCGGCCATGCAGAGCGACGAGGACATCTACTATAACGTTATCACCCGGCAGGTGATGGAGAGCCGTTTCCCCGCCTCCAAACGTTCCTACACCCGCTTGAAAGACGTGGAAGTGTGCGGGGGCGACCTGAACGTGATTCGCACGCTGACGGTCACCGCCAATGACGAGCTGTGGCGGCGCATCGTGGCGGCGCGCAAGAACGTGTTCAAGCAGGCTGCCCTGATCGGCTACGACACCTTGATCCTGCTCCTGCTGCGGCTGGTCACCCTGGAGCAGGCGGTGCGCATCGTCACCCGGCGCATGAACATCACCGGTCGGGCGATCGTCTGCCCGTACGCCGAGATCGGCATGGATATCGACAAGCCCTTCCAGCTCGAGATTGTGCGCGCCGACCTGGCCAGGCGCATGGCGGGGAGAGGCCCGCTGGCAGAATGAGCCTCGGGACCTGGGAAGACTTGCTGGAGCTAGACCGCCGTCTGACGGTGCGCATCCGGGTGGCCGAGCGACCCGGCCTGCTGCGCAGACTGGCAGCCCTGCTGGCCCACTCGGGCGACTCCTGGTTCTGGCTGCTCGGGTTGGGGCTGCTGTGGTGGCGGGGGTCGGATTTCTGGCGCGGCTGGGCCGTCGCCCTGGTGATCGGCATCGCCGTCACCGCAGCGGTGGTGATGGCGACCAAGCTGCTGGTGCGGCGCCGGCGCCCGGAAGGCGAGTGGGGCAGGTTCTACCGCGAGACCGACCCGCACTCCTTCCCCTCTGGACATGCGGCGCGCGCCTTCATGTTGGCCGTCCTGGCGCTCGACCTGGGACCGGGCTGGCTGGCAGCCGTGCTGTGGGTCTGGGCGCCGCTGGTGGCCCTGGCGCGCGCCGCCATGGGCGTCCATTACCTCTCCGACGTGCTGGCAGGCGTCCTGCTGGGCCTGGTGATGGGGGCGGGGCTGGCCCGGTTATTCTGACACGGGATGGAGCAGGCATCCGGTGGGATAATCCGGTTGAGTTTCAAAGAGCGCCTGCTGGACTGGATGGCCCACTCCTGGCTGCCCCGCTTGTTGGGTTCGGTCAATCTATACCGCTATTTTCATATCTGGCAGCAACAAGGGTTTCACGTCCTGAAGGCGCACTACAGCTCCCTGGTGCCCGACACGCGCCAGTTGCCCGATGAGCTGTGGGAGCGGCCCTTCTCGCTGGCCGGGCTGGAGATGAACGACGGGGAAGAGCTCAGGTTCTTGCGAGAGATGGTGCCACGCTACCGGGACGAGACCGATTGCCTGCCGCGGGCGCCGGACCCTACGAGTATTATTTTGATAACTCCTTTTTCGTCGGCGACGACGCGGTGACTCTTTACTGCACGCTGCGCCATTTTCGTCCCCGGCGCATCGTGGAGGTAGGCTCGGGTTTCTCCACCCGCCTGGCGGCTCGGGCTGCCGGGTTGAACGAGGGCGCAGTGCTGGTGTGCGTCGAACCGCACCCTGACGAGATCTTGAAGACCTATCCCGGCGTTAGCCGCCTGGTACAGAGCCTGGTCCAGCAGGTGGAGCTAGAGCTGTTCGAGGGACTGGAAACCAATGACAACCTGTTCATCGACTCGACCCACGTGGCCAGGACCGGCAGCGATGTGCCCTTCCTGTTCCTGCAGGCGCTGCCGCGCCTGCAGAAGGGGGTGCTGGTGCACGATATCTTCCTGACCAGGGACTATCCGCAGGCTTGGATCAAAGATTTCTTGATCTTCTCCAACAAGCATTACCTGTTCCAGGCCTTCCTGTCCTTCAACTCCCGCTTCGCGGTGCTGTTCAGCAGCGCCTACCTAACGATCCGCCAGCGGGCAGAGATGGAGCGGGCTTTCTCAGCCTACCTGCGTTGGGAGGAGGGCTGCAGCTTTTGGATCAGGCGAAAGACAGCCTCGTCGTAAAACCTATTCATGCCCCGGCCAGCTCCGCCTTGAAGCCCTCGATCGCCGCCACGGGGGTGGGATCAACGCCGTAGGCCATCGCCAGGTAGTAAGCCATGTAATCGCCGAAGTGCAGGGCGGTCCACATGTGGGCCAGGGGGGTATCTCCGCCAGCGTCATAGAAATCTGTGTTCAGCCCTTCCAACATGAAGGCCTTGCGGGTCAGGTCGCTGCGCAGGCGGTTGCGCGGGTGATCTGAGGGGCAGCGCAGGAAAATCACCATCAGGGTGGAGAGCACGTCAGGGGGATGCAGGATGCCGGCCAGGGTGTTGTGGTCGGCCTCCGGCAGGAACTCGAACTGCGCCCAGGCCTTGGCGATCTCGCTGATCTGGCCTTTCCAGCGGCGGGCCACCGGCGCCAGCAGGCCGGAGCCGAAGACCACTACCGCGCGGCCCATCAACTGGCCGGCGTAGCGCTTGGCGGGATTGCTCACTACGGGGACATCCGCACTCAGGCGGGCCTGCTGGGCGCGCATGGCGGAGATGGCGCCATTTAGCTCGGCGGAGGGGTCGGTGAGCAGGCCCAGGCGGGCCAGGGCTGCCAGCAGCAGGCCAAAGGAGTACCCGACCGCGGCGCGCGGCTGGCCGCGGTGCTCGAAGGTCCACAGGGGGGTGTTGGCCTGGCGCGCCAGTCGGCCCAGCTCCCCGCCGGTGGTCACCGCCAGCAGGCGGCAGCCGCGGCCCAGGGCTTCATCGAACGAAGACAGGGTCTCCTCGGTGTTGCCGGAGTGCGAGCTGGCAATGACCAGGGTGCGCGGGCCGGCCGCCCAGGCGGGCAGCCCGTAATCGCGGTGCACGCTGACCGGCAGGCGGCACCGCCCGGCGAGGTAGGCTGCCAGCAGGTCCCCGCCGATGGCGGAGCCGCCCATGCCGGAGATCAGCACCTGTTCGAGGCCTTCCCAGGCAGGCAGCGGTTGGCGCTGGCCGAGCTCCCAGGCAGCCTGGAGCTGGCCGGGCAGGCCATCGATGGCACCCAGCATGTCCTGTGGGTCGATCTGACGGAAGGATTGGATATCGTCAAGGTCGATCATTTCACGCGCTCACTCCTGTCTTGTTGGACTAACAACCGATAAACTGCGCGGCGCGGCCAGCCGGCTTCGAGCGCCAGGCTGGCAGCCACCTGAGAGGGGGATTCGCCGCGCCCCAGCCGCTCCTGGATAGCAGAGACCAGGCGGGTTTCAGGCCATGCAGAGGGTTGTGGCTCCTCCTCTGCCACCACCAGGGTGAACTCGCCGCGCACTTCCCGCCCGGCGAAGTGCTGACGGGCGGCGGCCAGGCTGCCGTGAAAGATCTCCTCGTGCAGCTTGGTCAGCTCGCGGGCGATGGCAACCTGGCGCTCTCCCAGGACGGCCTGCAGGTCGTCCAGACAGGCCAGCAGGCGGTGCGGTGTCTCCAGGAAGACCAGGGTGTAGGGCAGGCGGGCGAGCTCTGATAACAGGCTGCGCCGGTCGCCGGCCTTGCGCGGCAGATAGCCCAGGTATAGAAACCGCCCTGCGGGCAAGCCGGAGGCGCTCAGGGCAGCGATGGGGGCGCTGGGTCCTGGAATTGGGCTGACCTGGAATCCGGCCTGCACGGCAGCCTGCACCAACTCGTAGCCGGGATCGTTCAGCCCAGGGGTGCCGGCGTCGGAGACCAGGGCCACGTCACTCTCTGCCAGCGCCTGCAGCAGGCGGGGAATTTGCTCCCACTTGTTGTGTTCGTGGTAGCTGGCGAGAGGGGTATGTAGCTTGTAATGGCTGAGCAGGGCGCGCGTGCGGCGGGTGTCTTCGGCGGCTACCAGGCCCACCTCGCCCAGCACGCGCAAGGCGCGCAGGCTGATATCTTCCAGGTTGCCAATGGGGGTCGCCACTAGGTAGAGGGTGCCCATGATGTCCTTCGCCGGCTGCGCCAGTCTTGCGCAGGACGATGGCAGGGATTGTAGCCGGTTTTTAATGGTTAAACAAGGCGGAAGCCTGGGGCGTCGACGAAAGCCAGGTGAGCAGGTCCAGGGTCAGGCTGTAGTCATCTATGTCGAGGCCAAGCAGGCAGGCGCGACCATAGGCGCCCTGGGAGGTGCGGTAACACAGCCAGCTCCCGGAAGGCAGTGCTTCGACTCCGATTGGTGTGTCTCCCAATGGAATGGCCTGGCAGCTCGCCAGGGAAGGCTCGCCAGACAGGAAAATCCCCAGCAGCGCACCGCCCACCGGGACGAGCGGGTGGGTGCCGTCCGGGTTGCCCAGGTAGACCAGGTCGGCCCCCTCAGCCGGGTTGCGCTGCAGGCTGTCCAGGTCGAGGCTGTCGCCGGTGTGCAGGGTCACCTGGCTGCCGACCTGGGTGGTGGGGGCGCTGGTCCCTGTTGGGGTGGCGGGGGTGGGAGTGAGGGTGGAGGTGGCGGGGGTAGCCGATTGGGTGGGAGCCGGGACGACGATGATCCGCACCCAGAAGGGCGAGCTGCCACTGGGGCCCAGCCCGAACAGAATATTTGAGGCGTTGCGCAGCTTCCAATTGCTCTGGTAGGTGCCAGGCGACTCTGGCGCCAGCATGTCCACGGCGATCTCGATCGTCTGGCCGGGGGGCACTTCGGTGCCCAAGGGCATGCTGGCCGGCGCCCCCATGCGCTCGCCGGAGAACCAGACGATGGCGTAATCCCTGGTCCAGGAGCAGGTGCCGGAGTTCTGCAGCCGCCAGATCTTGGTGAAGGATTGTCCGGCGGTCAGGATAGTATCGTCGTCGATGGTGACGTCGATCTTGGGTGAGCCGGCGGCAACCCGGTCGCATAGCGTGCCGGGCGAGGCGGTTGCCTCCCGGGTGGGTGGGGCGGTGGTGGCAGCAAGTGAAATGGTTTCACCGGTGGGGCTGGTTGTGGGGCTGGCGGGCGACGCGGTGGTGGAGATGGGGAGCGTGACCGGAGCGGCGGTGAGCGTCAGGCCACTATCCACCGTCTGGTAGACAGAGGTAAGCGGTGCTTCTGGGGTAGGCGCATGGGGGGAAGGAGGCAGTTGACAACCGGCGAGAGCCAGGACTGCCAGCAGCGTAGCCAGACTGTGCGAGAGGGGAGCGGATGGCGCCATGGACCTGTGGCTGCTTGTGGACAGGCAGCAGACTCGAAGCCGTTGGGTGGTGCTTAACCGTGCTTTGACAGCCGGCGCGGTTGGGTCTGCGCCACTGGCCGAATGGACGACCGGTCAGCGGTAGGCGCGGGTTTCCAGGTCATCGGGTCTGGAGGAATGAATCCCCACCTTCTCTGCGAGCAGGCGAGCGATCTGGCGGGCAGCCTGGGGCCGCGCCAGCCGGTGGCATGCGGCGACGGCCTGCGCATGCCGGCCCGGGTCTTCGAGCAGGATGCGCAGGGAGGCCACGATTTGCTCCGGGCGGGGGGCCCATAGGCCGGCCTCGTGCGCCACCACATAGCGAATATTGCCGTCTTCCTGACCCGGCAGGCGGCTGTAGAGCACCATCGGCAGGCCGGCGTTGAAAGCTTCGCTGATCGTGCCCGGGCCCGCCTTGGTGACCAGGATATCGGCTGCCTGCATGAAGGCCGGCATCTCCCTCACGAAGCCGTAAACCAGGGTGGGTGTTGGCCAGGGGTAGTGCTCCAAGCGCGCCCTGAGAGCCTGGTTGCGGCCCGCCACCACCACCAATGTGATGGGCAGGCCGGCGGCAGCGATGGCCTGGGCGGTGCGCTCCAATGGCCCCATGCCTTCGCCTCCACCCACCAGCAGCACCACCCGACGCTCCTGTGGCCAACCGAGGCGAGCACGCAGCGATTGGCGGTCTCCGGCAGGCTGGCAAAAACGCTGGGCAACCGGCAGCCCCGCCACCTGGACCTGCTCGGGCTGCAGGCCGAATTTCAGTGCACGCTGGCGGGCCTCCAGGGTGGGCACGATGCACAGGTCGGTGTAGCGGTGGTACCACAGGGCGTGCACGCTCACCAGGTCGGTCACCACCGTGACGAAGGGAGGGCGGTTCCTGCTCAGGGCGCGCAGGATGGGGGCGTTCGCTGCCGGGTGCAGCGCCACGATCAGGTCGCACGGGTGCTGGGCGATGAGCGCCTTGGCCGAGCGGCGCACGTAGGGCCAGGCGCTGCCGGTGAGCAGGCGGGCGCGGCGCGAACCATCGCTCAGATGGAAGCCCAGGCCCCAGGCCTGCGGGATGCGCACCATGCGCGGGTACCAGTCGGGCATGCGGTTGAGAGGGCGAGGCGCATAGTCCTTGAAAATGTCGACCATGCAGGTCTCCACTTGCTCGCTCAGCTCCAGGTTGAGTGCCTCGATGATCGCTTCAGCCGCGCTGCGGTGCCCGCCGCCCGTATCTGAAAACAGGAAGAGCATGCGTGGGCGGGCCAGTTGAGTTTCACTCATTGGCGGGTCTTGGCAGGATGCTCTTCAGTCGTCTGGCCAATATGCGCCGGGGAAGCAAAACACGCCGCCCGCACTGCTGGCACTCCAGGCCAATATCCGCACCCAGGCGGACGACTTTCCATTCGTAGCTGCCGCAGGGATGCGGCTTGCGCAGATGGACGATATCGTCCAACCGTAAATCGGGCAGCATGAGGCGATTATATCATGGCGCCTTGTCGCTCCTCTTCGCGGGACCAGCAAGGCCCGGGAGAACGCCGGAGCCAGGGGCAAGCCCCTACGGGCAGGATGGTATAATGTCCCCACCGGGAGCCTCCTGAATGCTGCGCAGCCTCGATCTTTCTACACTGATTACCTATGTGGTCATCTTGTTGGTCTCCTTCCCGATCCATGAATTTGCCCACGCCTGGATGGCAGACCATTTTGGCGACGACACCCCCCGCCGCACCGGGCGGCTGACGCTCAACCCGCTGGCCCACCTGGACCCGATTGGCTCCCTATTGTTGATCGCCTTTGGATTTGGCTGGGCCCGCCCGGTGCCGGTCAATCCCGTTACGCTGCGGCGCAGCTCGCCAGCAGCCCTGATGTGGGTCTCCCTGGCCGGGCCGCTCTCCAACTTTGCCATGGCAGTGCTGGCCGCCATCCCCTTCCGCCTGGGGTTGGATTCGCTCGGCGATGCGTTGCTGGCCCCTGTTTACCGCCTGTTGCCGTTCCTGCCCACCGTATCCGAATTCCTGTGGGTCTTTATCTACATCAACCTGCTGCTGATGTTGTTCAACCTGATCCCAATCGCCCCGCTGGATGGCGAGAAGGTGGCCGAATACTTCCTGCCGCCTGCATGGGCGGATGCCTTGGAGCGGCTGCGGCCATTTGGGCCGATGATCTTGTTAGCTGCGGTGGCGCTGGGGCTGCTGGGCTGGGTGATCCGCCCGCCGCTTTCCCTGTTGATGCAATTACTGATCGGATGAGGGCTTCGCCTACAACGCGTTCATCGCGAGCTACCCAAGCACCGCAGGCTGCTCCGGTCGTAAAGACTTTGCGGTTCAGTCGCCTCGCCTACCGGGCGCGCCAGTTCTGGCAGGCGATCTGGCCGGGATCCGGCGAGGAGGAGCCTGGCCCGGCCAAGAAAAACCTCACCCCGCCTCTGATGGGACTCTTTTACCGCATGCAACCGGGCGACCAGGCCCACGCCCTGCGGGTGCTTGAGAGACTACAAGCCGGCGGTTATTCTCAACCGGACCTGCTGGCGGCAGCCTTGCTGCACGACGTGGGCAAGGTGCGCCGCCCGTTGAAGGTATGGGAGCGGGTGATCATCGTGCTGGGCCAGGATTATTTTCCCCAGGCCGGACGCTGGTTTGGATCCGGGCAGGTTGGCGGGGGCAGGCTTTCGAGCCACCTGTGGGGCATCTTCGAGGTGGCGCAGCGCCACCCGGAATGGGGCGCCGAGCTGGCCCGCCAGGCGGGGGCTTCACCCCTGGCGGTGGAGCTGATCCGGCACCACCAGCAAGGCGCGCTGCCAGAGGACCATTCAACGGAAACCAGGCTGCTGCAGGCCCTGCGGGCAGCCGACGATGACGCCTGAGGCTAAAAGACGATGACCATCCAGATCACGATTGTTGGACTGGGCCAGATCGGGGGGTCAATGGGCCTGGCGCTGGCTGCCCACAAGGAACAGGTAATCCGTGTAGGGCACGACCGCCACCTGGAGGTCGCCCGCCAGGCGGAGCGGATGGGCGCCATCGACCGGGTGGAATTCAACCTGCCCACCGCGGTGCGGGGCGCCGACCTGGTGCT
>Ga0073934_10002429_pt1 | contig 38868 bp, 32 predicted proteins | sample LarsenN4metaG_FD_76834 | JGI IMG/M metagenome (GOLD analysis project Ga0073934, IMG submission 76834) | Hot spring sediment bacterial and archeal communities from British Columbia, Canada, to study Microbial Dark Matter (Phase II) - Larsen... ... | reverse complement strand
GGGGCGGCCCGTATGTGCTGCCGCGATACACGCAGGAGTTCGCAGCCGGCCGACTGAATATGCATCGCGACGGCTACGGCTTCGTGATTCCCGATGAACCCCCGGCCGGCATTCGCGGCGACATCTTCCTGCCGCCCGGCTCGGCAGGGCAGGCGATGCATGGCGACCGCGTTCTTGCCAGGGTCACCCGCGTTGCTCCAGATGGCCGCGCCGAAGGTGAAGTCTTGCGCATTCTAAAGCGCGCGCACCCTACCGTAGTCGGCGAATTCCGTGTTGGTCGACGCGAGAACTTTGTGGTTCCGCACGATTCGCGAATTCAGAACTGGATCCTTATTCCGGAGGGCCTGGAGCTTCTGGGCACAACGGCGAACCCGGACCGTGTCGGCGTCGCCGCTCCCAGGATCACCGCAGTCGAGGATCTGGATCACATGATCGTCAACGTCGAGGTCCTTGAATTCCCGGAACGAGGCAACGATGCAGTAGGCAGAGTCATCGAGATCCTTGGCCATCCCGACGACTTCGGCGTCGATGTGGAAGTGATGATCCGCAAGCATCACTTGCCGCACCGTTTTCCGGCGCCTGTTCTGGAACAGGCGCAATCTTACCCCAACGTAATCCGTGCCGGCGAGATGGCGGGACGGCGCGACTTTCGCGGCATGGATATTGTCACGATCGACGGCGAAACGGCCCGCGATTTCGACGATGCCGTGTGGGTGGAGAAACTGCCCAACGGCCACTTTGCGCTGCACGTCCACATCGCCGATGTCAGTCACTATGTGCGCCCGGGGAGCCCGATCGATGAGGAGGCGCTGATTCGAGGGACCAGCGTCTATTTTCCCGACCGCGCCGTGCCGATGCTGCCGCTGGAACTGTCGACCGAAATCTGCTCCTTGAAGCCCGGCGTCGACCGGCTGGTGATGTCCGCCCTGCTGGAGATCGACCGCGCCGGCGATGTTGTCGCGCAGGAGTTTACGCGCGGCGTAATACGAAGTGTCGAGCGCATGACGTATACCAACGTGCACCTGATTCTCCAGGGTGATCCAGGCTTATCAGCCCGCTATGCACACCTGGCGGATCGCTTCCGGCTGATGGAGGAACTCGCCCTGATCCTCAACCGGAAACGCGTCAAGCGTGGCTCGATCGATTTCGATCTCCCGGAGCCCTATATCGAATTCGACGAGAGCGGAGTTATGACCGGAGTTTCGCGTTCGCCGCGCAATATCGCACATCGCATTATCGAGGAGTTCATGCTTGCGGCGAACGAGGCCGTGGCGTCGCGCCTCGAAAGTGCCGAAATCGAGTCAATATACCGGATCCATGAGCCGCCGGAAGCGGCTCGTGTGCTCGAGTTCGAAGAAGTCGCTGCGCAGTTCGGCTACTCCCTTGGAATTGGTGCGATGCCGGTGAAGCGGCATTCCATGGTGATCCGCCATCGCGACGGGCGCAAGACGCAGCGGACAATCACACGCGCGGACGAGAGTTTTGTGATCAGTTCGCGCTTGTACCAGAAGTTAGTTGCACGACTGGAGGGCAAGCCCGAGGAACGGATCTTGAGCTATCTGATGCTGCGTTCGCTCAAACAGGCGCGCTACAGCACGCTCAATACCGGGCATTTTGCGCTTGCGGCCAAGACCTACACTCATTTCACCTCGCCCATACGGCGTTACCCCGACCTGATGGTTCACCGGCTGCTTGGGGCGCTGCTCGATCAGCGCGAGCCGCAGGGCTGGGACCTGCGCGGCATCGCCGATCTGTGCTCGACGACAGAGCGCCGCGCGGCGGAAGCGGAGCGCGAACTGGTGGAGTGGAAGAAAGTAAAGTTCATGATTGAGCGTGTGGGCGAAGAGTTCAACGCTCTGATTATTTCGACGACGAGGTTTGGCTTCTTTGTTGAACTCGATGACCTGTTTGTGGAGGGATTGGTCCCGATCGATACGCTGCCGGGGGAGCGCTACACCTATCAGGAAAACGCTCGCAAGATCGTGGCGGAACGGTCACGCCGTGCGTTCTCTATCGGCGAACGGCTTAAAGTGCGGTTGGACCGGGTGGACGGAGTGGAAAAGAAGCTCTACTTCTCTTATGTAGATCCAGCGGCGCCAAAGAAAAAGAGCCCGCGCCGAAGATGAGGGTGCGCCACGGAGTCACCTCCCGGCGATGGCCTTCCAGCACTCCAGGCAGTACGAGGCCGCTTTCAGGTCGATACGTTCGACAGCGTGAGACGAAGACATCACGCAATTCCAATCGCTACAGTGCCGCAGTCCCTGGGTGTGGCCTATTTCGTGTAGCGCCTCCTTCTCTGTGCGTTCCAACAGCAGGGGCGGATTCTGCGGCATGCCATAATATTCGTCTCGCAGACGGGCCGTCGAGACGAGCGCAAGCGGCCCCGAGATCTGCGCCTCACCAAACACAAAGGTAAGGATTGGGACAAACAGATCCTCTTCGGTGACACCAAGCAGCACACGGTCCGCGGGCACCCGGTAGGCTTGCATCGCCTGGAGAATCGCCGTGGAGTGGTATTGTCCGCGGCTCTCGTCGAACGTTTCGCTGGCGTCAAACGCTTCCGTCTCGACCCGGCAGGATGTTTGAAGGGTATGCGCCAGGCGGGCTGCGGCGGCGTCGAGCAACTCAGTGAACTCGGCGCCCGGCCGCCCGTTCAGGCCGTAGACCGCCATCAAATGGATGGCGCGTATCAAGGTTCATTCTCGCTGGCGACGAATCATTCGACCGTGGCTCCGCGTTCGGCGCCGCGCAAGCCGTAACGCCGGATCTTGTTATACAAGGTGGTGCGGTCGATATCGAGGATTCGCGCGCTCCGCGAAAGGTTCCAGTTCGTTTCTTCCAGAATTCGCTCGATGTGCAGGCGCTCAATATCCTCCAGGCGCCGTCCGCTCGACGTTGCTGCCGGATGTAACTGGAATGGAAAATCCTCCGGCCGGAGATCCGTTTCCCGGTTCATCAGCAGGGCCCGTTCTATCGCGTTTTCGAGTTCGCGCACATTTCCCGGCCAATTGTACTCTATCAGCAGTTCCAAGGTACGCGGCGCCAGCCGCTGCACCGGCCGGTTCATGCTGGTTGCGAACTTTTGCAGGAAGTGGTTCGCCAGCAGTGGGATATCTTCCCGCCGGGCGCGCAACGGGGGGATTTCGATCGTGAACACATTCAGCCGGTAGTAGAGGTCCGGACGGAATGTGCCCTCTGCGACCAGCTTCTCCAGGCTCTTGTTTGTCGCCGCGATAGCGCGGAAATCCACCTTTAGTGATTGCGTGCCACCAACCCGGACAATCTCTTTTTCCTGGAGCACACGCAGCAGGTCCGTTTGCACGCGCAGGCTGATGTCGCCGATCTCATCCAGGAACACCGATCCGCCCTCAGCCAGCTCGAACTTGCCCTTCTTGCGCGCCTGAGCGCCGGTAAACGAACCCTTTTCGTGACCGAACAACTCACTTTCCAGCAATGTTTCCGTCAGCGCGCCACAATGGATGACCACCATTGGATGGAGTCGCCGGGGGCTGGCTGCGTGAATTGCGCGTGCCACGACCTCCTTCCCCGTTCCGCTTTCACCCGTAATCAAAACCGTGGCGTCAGTTGATGCAACCGTCTCCACCATTTCAGTGACGCGCTTGATACCGGCGCTCTGGCCGATCAACTGCGTTGCCGGGAAAACCTCCTGCAGGTTCTCTCGCAGCCGCACGACCTCATTTTCAGCTTTGCGGTGGGAGATGGCCCGGTTCACCAGGTGCACCAGTTCGTCCGGGTCGAAAGGCTTGGTGATGTAATCATAGGCGCCATTCTTCAATGCGCGAACCGCGGTGTCCACCGAGGCATAGCCGGTCATGATGATCACAGGTAATTCCGGTTCGATAGAGCGAATCCGCTCCTGCAACTCCATGCCGTCGGTGCCCGGCATCTTGATATCGAGCAGGGCGACGTCGCAACGCACAATGGACAGCCGGTCTATCGCAGTCTTGGCGTCCGGGCAGAGTACCACCTCGAAGCCCTCAGCGTCAAACCATTTACCGAGAGAATCACGAACGACGGGGTCGTCGTCGACGATCAAAACTACTCCACGTGTCATGCGTTCTCCGCGATCCCGGCGGGAACTCCTGTTTCCTCGCCGTGCTGACTTGGTTGGTGTTTTTGTTCTTCCGGCTCCGGCGGCGCTTCCAGCGGAAGCCAGATATCGAATTGCGCGCCTTGTCCCGGTTCGGAAGAGACGGCGATTGTGCCGCCATGCCGCTCCACGATTCCCTTCGCGATCGCAAGCCCAAGCCCGGTACGATGCTGATTGTCTTTCGTAGTGAAGAATGGCTCGAAGATCTGGGGCATCGACTGTGGCGGTATGCCCGGGCCGTTATCGGCCACGCGAAGGTGAACTCCCTTGTTCCCGGCGAAGGCCTCGATTCTTACGATGCCGCCTTTGCCCAACGCCTCGCCGGCATTCACCAGCAATACCACCAGCACCTGCTGGATTTGCTGCGCGTCGGCCACGATCTGCGGCAGGTCCGTCCCGATGCGCTTCTGCATCTCAATCTCGGCCAGTGCATACTGATGGGCTACCAGGGCGGCCGAACGGTCGATCACTTGCCCGACATCCACAGGCGCGCGCTTGGGCGGAGCCTGCCGCGCAAACGCAAGCAAGTTTTTCATTAACTCGCCGCAACGGCGGCTTTCACGCTCGATTACTTGCAAGTGCTCTTCGATCCGGCTACGCATTTCTGGAGCCATTTCCACTTGCTTCAGGTCTTTCTGCGTCAGACGGGCGTAGGTCAGCATGCCGAAGAGCGGATTATTGACCTCGTGTGCGACGGTAGCAGCCAGGCGGCCGAGCGAGGCCATTTTCTCGCTGTTGATCAAACCTTTCTGCGTGCGGCGTAGTTCTTCCGTCTTCTGATCAACGCGCTGCTCCAGGGTTTGCGCCCATTCTCTTAACTCCTTGTGCGCGGAGTCGAGTTCGACCGCCATTCGGTTGAAGGAGTCTGCCAGCAGACCGAACTCGTCCCTGGAGCCGATCTCGATCCGGTGGCTGAGGTCGCCGCCTGCCAGCGACTCAGTGCCTGACATGAGCTTGTGAATCGGCTTATGGACAAATACCCACACGAACACCGCGCTGAACACTGAGAGCAATAGAGCCGCACCGGCTGTGGCTGCAAGCATCTGGCGCCGGTGTCCCGCCAGCAGACCGTCCACTGCTTCCAATGAAAACTGAGTGTCGATCACTCCGAGCACCCGGCGCGAAGAAGGGTGGGCATGACATGCCGCATTCGAGCAGTCGGGTTGGTTTTCAATTGGCAGGATCACAGCGAGCGTCCGCTGGCCGTCGGGCTCATTGAAGATCCGTGAGCGCTGCTTGCCTGGCAATTTCTCGAGCGGCTGTTCCTGGCTATGGCAGGCAAAACAGGCTTCGGTCTGTTTGTCCACCATCGTGCCAATCTCGCTTTCGATCGAGGAATGGCTGATTCGGCCCTGCTCGTTAAAAATGCGGAGCCGGCGTATTCCGGGCTCGCGCCCAATGCGCCGGATCAGGTCGTAGAGTGAGTCGCGGTCGTTTTCGAGCATCGCCTTCCAGGCGCTGCTCCGAATCACTTCGCCAACGCCCTCGGCGTTGACTGAAATCAGCTTCTCCAGGTGCCGCCGCTCCAGTGTCTGGTGGACGTACCCAAACATCGTGGAGAAAACCAAGGCGGCGCAGATCAGACCTCCAGCCAGCTTCGCGGTTAAACCGAAGCGTGCAATGCCTGCCTGCTGCTGGCGCCGCCTGTTCATCTACCGTCAATCACCTCGCGCTAACACGGGTGACCAATCGCCGGACGATCCCGCGGTCGTGGTTGTCGCAACTGTCACGGGTGTGGCTTGATGATGCTCCTCCTGCGGGAACACCGGCAAGTGCTTGGCCGCCAAGCGGAACAGCGCGAACCCGGCGGCGATCATTGCGGCGGTGATCACCAGTTCAGTCCACTTCGGAATGTACTGCACGCCGGAAGCGCGTTCCATTCCAGTCACGCTCACGTTAAGGCGATGTGTGACGAATCCAAGCAGGAACATCACCACCACGCCGTACAGCGCCCCAGGCGTGTTCCGCCTTGTCCCGGAACAGCAACAGCGCAGGCACAGCCATCAGGAACAACTCCAGTCCGAACAGCCACTTTTCGACCCCCGGCTTTTCCAACTCCACGAAAACGCCGCGGTGGTACAGGTCGAGGATGCGCAGCACCAGGTAAACCGACAAAACTACGGCCAGCACTTCAGCCAGTTTCTTGATGATGGGGTATTCGAGCTGTTTGCCAAACGCCCGCGCCGAATGCCATGACTCGAAGATTGTCATGGCCAAGCCCACTGCAATGGCGGAGATATAAAAAAGAATGGGCAGCAGCGGCGAGTACCAGAACGGGTGCAGTTTTTGCGGCACGATCAGGAACAGGCTGCCCAGCGAAGACTGGTGCAGCGTGGAGAGAATCACGCCGAGGATTACCAGCGGGATCATCACCATCTTCAACATCTTGTTCAAACGCTCCAGCTTGAAACGCTCAAGCACGACCGGCAAGAACTCGAGCGCAAGGACGGAGGTGTAAAGGGTCACACACCAGGCAACTTCAAACATCACCGAGTGCGGGTTCCACATTACCAGCGGGTGCCAGATGCGGTAAGGACGCCCGATATCGAACAGCAAGGCGATTGAAACCAGTCCGTATCCGAGGAACGCCGTAAGAATCGCGGGACGCACGATCGGCTTAAACTGCTTGATGTTGAAGATATGGACGGTCGCCGCCAGGGTGAACCCGCCGGCTGCAAGTCCAACCCCGCACAGCACGTCAAAGCCGATCCAGATTCCCCACGGGAACCGGTCGCTCAGGTTCGTACTCGCTCCCAAACCTTTGAAGAAGCGGAGGTAGGATGCATACGCGGCCGCGGCCATTATGATCCAGAAGACCCAGTGCCAGAAACCCATGCCTAGAATTCGCTTCACCATGGCTAACTCTCCTTCCCCTTAGCGGGAACAGCGGCTTCGGCGCGCGCGACCTCCTCGCGGCGGTGCGAAATCCAATAAATGCCACCCAGCAGAACGGAGCCGATCGCGGCGACATCAGGTACGTGTGCCAGTACCTCCCAAGTGCGATGCGGCAGAGTCTCCATCGGAACGTTGGCGTTGTAGCCGAGTTGTTCGAAGGGGACTGCAGCGATGACGAAAACGGAGGCGCCGCCTGCCTCCCGCAGACCGTAGATTCTGTCGACGTAACCCGCCGGGTTCTCCTTGATCCGTTTGCGGGCTTCGGCGATCATCGCATCGCGGTCGCCTGTGATGGTCGCGTTTGTCGGACAGGCTTCTGAGCATCGCGTGACACCCTTGCCGTCTCCGGTGCGATCTGAGCACATATCGCACTTGCGCACTTTCGGCAGAACGGCGTTCCACTCATAGCTCGGAACGTCGTGCGGGCAGGCGATCATGCAGTAGCGGCATCCAATGCACCGCTTCTCGTCGTAGACCACCGGGCCGGCGGACGTCTTCTGTAACGCGGCAACGGGGCACACCGAGGCGCAACTCGGTTCCACACAGTGCATACAGAGCTTGCGGGAATACTTGTCTCCGAAGGTCCTGACCGCGGTCAGCTTGTGAGCCGAGATCTGCTCCTCGGCCGCGATCTTCTCGTTGTATGGCAGACCCCAGCGCGTGGAACAGGTTTCCTCGCATTGGCGGCAGCCCACACACAGCGTGCTGTCGTAAAGAACCGCCCTAGCCATGAATACCTCCCGCCAACCTAAGTCTATCGATCCAAGTTACAGATTTCAACACCTTTTTCTCCTGTTAACTGGACCGCCTAGCTGAGGAAGAACTCTTTCGAGAGCTGCTGTGCGGTTACGCCAGTGGTTGCGCCGGGAACCGGTTGCCCGCCGTCGGCGGCGGTAGCTCCTGCAAGCTGCGGTTGGAGCCGGAACAGGCGGTCTGCGGCATCCTGCATCCATCCGCGCACCAGGTTGGCAGGGAGAAGGTTGCGCGCCGGACCCTCCTCGTCGGGCGCGAAAATGGTCATCAGCCAGCCCTTGCCGTACGGATCTTCCCGCAGCAATTTGGGATTCTTGAGCGCTTCGGCGTTCACTTCCATCACTTCACCTTCGAGCGGGCACACCAGCGTGAACTTCTCTCCGCCGCGCACGACTTCAATCGCCTTCTGGCCTTGACGGACCCAATGCCCGGGCTTTGGCAGTTCAATGGCCTCAACATCGCCAATCAGTGCAGAAGCAAACGCATCCGCCCCAATGCGATGAACGTTCTTGCGCTCGCGATGGACCCACGTGTGACCGGGGTGGTAGCGGACCGAATCTGGCGTGTAGTAGCCGCCGACAATGTCGGTTCTTGCTGTAGCTGGTTTCTGAACCGCCGGCTCGGGCGCCGCGACAGGCACCCGGTTCCTGTTGAGATAAGCATCTACTGCGATGAAAACCGCGAAAGTGAGAACTACGAATACAACGACCATGATCTGAGCTCCTTTTCCTTTTCGCCTCGGTTTGCTGCTGGCTCACCGATGGCAGGCGATTTTGTAAAGGGCACGGGACGGGCCAAAGAAAAAAAGACCTGTAAGTCGTTTATGCGCAGCGGTGTTACATGCACGGATCTGTCAGCGGGCTGTCGAGGAACTCCACAATCGCGCGTGTAGAAATTCAGCAAACCTGACGTAAGTGACTGGAAAGAAAAGCGGCTAGCTCTGTGTTGGAGAATCCAACGTCGATTGTTGTGAAACCCTACGCCGCAAGTAGACGTAAGCCGGGATCCCCGAGCAAATCAGCAGCAATCCGATTAGTGAAGGCCCAGGAGTCTGAATCAATGTGCTCGCTACAAAGGCGGCGCCGACTGTCGCGAAAGCCAACGGAGTCCATGGATACCCCGGCATCTGGAAGGCTGAGGGGTTCTCCGGATGGCGCCGCCGCATCACGATCACCCCGAGCACCGTCATGGTGTAGAAGATCCACGCCCCAAACGTACAGTATGAGAAGAGAACCTCATAACTCCCGGTCCAGCACAGAATCGCACCCCACAGGAATTGACCGAACAACGCTACCGCTGGAGTTCCGTGGCCGGGATGAAGCCGGGCGAAGATCGGTGGAAACAAACCGTCGCGCGCTTGCGCAAAATACACCCGGGCCGCCGTCAGAACGCAGGCGTTGGTCGAACTGACCAACGCTACCAGCATCGTCAGGGTAACAAGCGTGCCGCCGACCGGACCGAGAACTCGCAGCACAGCATCGGCTGCCACGCGATCCGATCGGACAATTTCGGACACATTCAGCGCTTTGAAGTAGATCCAGAACGAGAGACTGTACACGATGATGACACCCAGGAGCCCGATGGCCAGTGCTTTGGGTAGATTGCGCTGCGGGTCTTTGATCTCCTCGCCGATGAACGTCAGCATGTTCCAGCCTTCGTACGCCCACAGCACGGGCACGAGCGCCGCGGCGAACGCGGCCATACTCCAGTCGGTTGGCCAGGACCAGTCCACGTTAGGGATTTGGGGGCGCTGCAGGACGGCGCCGATCATCACGGCTAGCCCGCTCAGCTTAAGGATATTCATCACGTTGCCGAAGGTGGCTCCGCTCCGAACCCCCAAAAAGTTCAACCAGGTCAGTAGAGCAAGCAGACCGATAGCGGCCAGTTTCGCGGAGACGCCTGCGACCGGAAGAAGCGAGCCCAACAGTTGCGCAAAACCGACAGCGAGCGCGGCGATGCCTCCGGTTTGGGTCACCCAGAAGAAGGCCCAGCCGCAGAGGAACCCCCACAGCGGTCCCCAGGTTTCTTTCAGGTAGAGATAATCGCCCCCACTCGTGGTGAAGCGGCTGCCGAGCTCAGCGTAGGCGAGCGCCCCGAAGAACGACAGCACCCCGGCGAACCCGACAACGAGGAGGGCAGCGAAAGGGGACGGGTGAATGCGGAGAACCGTGCTCGGAACCAGAAAGATTGCCGAGCCGATCACGGCGCCGATCACCATTGAGGCTGCATCCAGCAACCCGAGGCGGCGGCGCAGACCGGATTCGGAAGAGCTCAACGGGCGGACCTTACCAGCACGAAATCGACTTCGAAGAACTGGTAGTTCGAACGGCTCATGCCAACCTTCTCGTACGTGGCTTGCGCTCGCTCGTTTTCGGCCTCCACGTAGAGGCGAAGACCGCATACGTCCTTCCGGGAGCGCGCTTCCCGTTCGACATGGCGGTACAGTGCGCCGAACACCCCGCGCCCGCGGAACTCCGGCACTACATAGACGCTCTGAATCCACCAGAAGGTAGCGTTGCGCCAGTCGCTCCACTCATAAGTGATCATCAGTTGCCCGGCGCGGCGCCCGGCGATTTCCGCGATCAGGTAGAACCCGCGCGCGGCATCCTCGAAAAGCCCGTGGACGCCGTCGCGCAGGCGGTCGAGATCGAGGCTGAGATTCTCCGTCTCAAGAGCCATCGCGGCATTGCCGCGCACGATGAACTCGGCGTCTTCCGCTGTTGCTGGTCGAATGGTGATGTTGTCAGACACGGCGTAACTTGGTGACCCTGCCCACTTCCACCCATTCCACGACAAAGATGTTGCCGTCCTTGTCGAAGCAAGCGCCGTGCGGGCAGATGAACTTTCCAGGAATAAACTTGTCGCGAGTTTGCGTGCGCAACTTGCGCCAGTCGCTGGCGCTGTCGTCGCCAAGATGAGTGACCACCTGATTGTTCCGGTCGATGAGCGTAACACGCGCGCCCAAGTCCGGGATCACCATCAGCCCTTTACGTTCGTGGAAATGGCAGGGCAGGTTGACGCCGCTGGCGAAGCTGTGATGTTTGCCGTCCAGAGTGAAGTTCTGCAGTCGCTTGTTGGTCCGGTCAGCTACCAGAAGCATCGGTTCCTTGCCGCGCTGATCGACGATCAGGCCGTGCGGGCAATCCAATTGACCAGCTTCCTTTCCCTTACCGCCGAATGTCCGGATGAACTGTCCCTTGGAGTTGTACTGATTGATGTAGGACGAGCCGTAGCCGTCGCCAACATAAATGTCGCCGTTGGGCGCGAGGGCGACATTGGTCGGGCTGTAGCGGACTGGTTTCCCGTCGGCGCCCGGCTTCTCATACGCCGGCGATTCCTTGGGATAGCCAATTGTCCACACTTCTTCGCCCTTCAGCGTTGTCTTGACCACGATGTTCTGCCGCGTATCGCATAGGTATAGGAACTCGTCGCGTCCTTCTTTGCGAATATGTAGCCCATGAGCGCCGGCCTTGAATTTGCCGCCCCAGGAGCGCACGAACTTACCCTTGGAGTCGAAGACCACCATAGTGTCCGGGCTCTCGCTGGTCGAGTGCACGGTGTGGTGAATGTAGACGTGCCCCTGTGAATCGGTGCAAACGCCGTGTGTGTTGCCGTACTTGATTCCGGCGGGCAGTTCGCCCCAATCATGGATCACTTCATAGGTGTGATCGCCGCTGCCTGTCACCGGGTTCTTCGACCCGCTCTTGTCTCCCGCGCCCAGGATGGCCGGAGCGCCTGCCGCGACACCAGTCAGAAAACCGCGCCGGTTCAATTGCATATCCACGTAGCGTAGCAGGCGGGAACAAAGCTTGGTGCACCCCCCGAGCCCGTTACCGTTTGGACAGGCTGGTCCGAGTAAAAGAAGAGACGAAGTTGGGTCAAAGATTTCGCTTTCTCTTTTTCAGTTTGGCCGTCCCATGGTATGGTGAAACCAGAGATGGCTCTCATGTGGACAGGCCGGGTTATGTCACTGCTTCTGGCGGTGTCCTTGTTCGGCGCTCCATGTGTAGCCTGCTGCATAGAAGCCAAGCCTCAGGCGGCAGAACCGTCTCACGACTGTTGTCCTACTAAGCCGGCCGGCAGTCCCACCAAGAAACAGTGCGAGGGCCACCAGCACGAACAGGCCGTCAAAGACCAGTCTGTTGACAAGATCTTTGCGGCGCCTGCGGTGGTAGAACTTCCGACAGCCGTTTCCGAAGCGGAGAGCACTAGATCGTTCCCCGAGTTTTCTGCATCGCCTGTTTCGCCGACTCCTGCCTATCTTGCCTTCCACACCCTGCGTATCTGAACTCCTCGCCCGTAGTGCGTCTCTAGCCAGCTAATCCAAAGTCGTTCATTAAAAAGGCGAGGAGAAATTGCCATGCGAACCACGGTTTGCGCCGTGGTGGCGTCTATCTGGGCGCTATCGGCAACGGCGCAGGAAATGAAGCTGCGGAGCCTCATCGAGGAGGCACTGCAACGAAATCCGGAAATACTGGCCGCTCAGAAGGCCGTGGAAGCGGCACGGCAACGGCCGGCACAGGCGTCGAGTCTGCCGGACCCGATGCTTCAGGCTGGGTACGCCAGCAGCGGGGGGCCGCTGCCGGTTCAAGGACTGGGGACCCAGATGACAAGCAACATCGGGTTCTCCGTTTCGCAGCAGATTCCAGCGCCCGGCAAGCGACGCCTGCGCGGAGAAATTGCCGAGCGCGAGGCGGAAGCTGTGTTCGCGGACTATGCGCGGGTGCAACTCAGCGTGATCGCCCGCGTCAAGCAGGCGTGGCATGAGCTGCATCACGCGCAGGAACGGATTGAACTTCTCGAGCGCAGCCGGACTCTGCTGGAGCGCGTACTCAAGGTAACGGAAGCGCGCTATGCCACTGGCGCCGCAACCCAGCAGGACGTGCTGAAGGCGCAGACGCAGTTGTCGCTGATCGCGGTGCGGCTGACACGTTTGCAGCAGAGTCTGCACAGCCGCGTCGCCGCAATGAACCAGTTGCTTGGCCGGGCTCCGGATTCGCCTCTCGGCCGCGTAGCGGAGATGGAGCCGCGCGAGTCCGTGGTTGCGTTGCAGACGATGTACGAAGCGGCGCGCAACAGTTCGCCGCTGCTTCGGCGCGAGGAGAAGATGATCCAGCGGGCCGAACTCGCGACGAACCTGGCGCGCAAAGATTCGCTGCCAGATTTCACCGTTATGGGCGGCTACTACAACATGGGCCGCATGCCGGATATGTTTGAGGCGCGTGTGGAGTTTAACCTGCCGTCGTTTACGCGCTCCCGGCAGCGCGCGGCGGTGGCTGAGCAGGTGCACACGCTTTCGCAGGCGCGCCGAAATTACCAGGCGGCAGACCAGTCGATCCTGCTGCGGATCAAAGACGATTACCTGTTGAGCGAAGCCTCCTGGCGGCTCATGAAGATGTATGCCGACACGCTCATCCCGCAAGCCACGCTGACGCTGGAATCAACGCTGCCCGCGTATGAGACCGGCCAGGTGGATTTTCTGACGCTGCTGAATAACGTAATGGCGGTGTTCGAGTACGAGGAGAACTACCACGAGGAGTTTCTCAACTATCATTTGGCGCTGATCCGGTTGGAAGAGATGACCGGCCTGAAGCTGGTGGAGGACTAGCGGCGATGACTCCTCATTCACCAATCTGTGGGGCAGCCAATCCTGGCTGCCGACCTGCTTTCCAGCAGGTCGCGCCGGCGGGAAAGCCGGCTGCGGGCAAGATTGCCCGCCCCACGATGACCGGGTGGCCGCTATGAAACGGGCCGCTCTGGTTCTCGGGCTGGTGTTGCTGATCGGCGCCGCCTTCGTGGCTGGGTTCGGGTACGGACGTTGGTATGGACCGAAAGGCGAAGCTGCAACCGCCGGCGCCGGAAAGAAAATTCGCTACTACATTGACCCGATGCATCCGTCCTACAAATCCGACAAGCCGGGGATTGCTCCGGACTGCGGCATGGCGCTGGTTCCTGTGTTCGAAGACGGCTCGTTGGGCGGCGAAGAAGCACCCGGCGCTGACAAGAAAGTCCTCTACTACCATGACCCGAAGCAGCCGTCGTACCGTTCCGATAAGCCGGGAGTGAACCCAGAGACCGGAAACGACCTGGAGCCGGTTTACGAAACGGCCGCTCCCGGAACGATCTCCATCAGCGCGGAAAAGCAGCAGTGGATCGGCGTCCGCACCGAAGAAGCGCGCGTTGAAAGCGGGCACGAGATGCTGCGCGCCGCTGGGCGCGTAACTGCGGACGAGACGCGCGTCGTGCGCGTCACTTCGCGAACCGGCGGCTGGATCGAAAAGGTGATGGTCGATTTCACAGGCCGCTTTGTCCGCGCCGGTGAGCCAATGTTCACACTTTACAGCCCCGAACTGATGGCGAGCCAGCAGGAGTATTTGCTCGCGATCAAGGCCGAAGAGACCATGGCCCATTCGTCCGTGCCGGGAGCCCACACTTCCACGCTGTCCATGAAGGATTCCGCACGGCGGCGTTTAGAGCACTGGGGTCTGGACGATGCCGCGATTCAGGAACTGGAACGGACCAAGAAGCCACAGCGCTCGACTACCATTCACGCGCCGAGCTCGGGTTTCGTGTTGACGCGAAATGCGTTTCCAAATGCCCGAGTCACTCCGGAAACCGAACTCTACACGCTGGTGGACCTGAGCCGCGTATGGATCATAGCGGATGTGTATGAATCCGATATGTCAAATATCCGCATGGGGCAAACTGCGGTAGTGATGCCCACCTACCTTCCGGGGCGCAAGATCAACGCTCGAGTGACGAACATTTTGCCGCAGGTCGACCCGCAGACACGTACGTTGAAGGTCAGGCTGGATGCTGAGAATCCGGGATTGGTGTTAAAGCCAGACCTGTTCGTGAACGTCGAATTCCATAGCTCGCTTCCGGCTCGACTGACTGTGGCGTCGAGCGCTGTGCTCAACTCTGGTCTCCGCAAGATCGTGTTTGTGGCGAAAGGTGACGGAATATTCGAGCCGCGCACGGTGGAGACCGGCGAGTACTTTGACGGCCGAGTCGAGATCCGCAGCGGGTTGCGCGCGGGGGAGCAGGTGGTGAGCGAGGGCGCATTCCTGCTCGATTCGGAGAGCCAGATGAAGAACCCGGCTCCGCCTGCGGCGGCAGCGGGACAGACAATAGCTCCGGCGGGGGCGCCGGCAAAGAGCAGTGGCGGGCACAAACATGATTGATCGAGTCATCGAGTTCTCCGCCACACATCGCTTTTTCGTGCTGCTCATCATCGCGTGCCTTTGTGCGATGGGCTGGTGGTCGATGCAAAGTGTGCCGCTGGATGCGATTCCCGATCTCAGCGACACGCAGGTGATCATCTATTCGCGTTGGGACCGCAGCCCGGACATCATCGAGGATCAGGTCACGTACCCGATCGTGACGGCGATGCTCTCGGCGCCCAAAGTGCGTACTGTCCGGGGGTTCTCCGATTTCGGCTACTCGTATGTCTACGTGATTTTCGAGGATGGCGTCGACATCTACTGGGCGCGATCACGAACTCTGGAATACCTCTCCGGAGTGATCCCGCGCCTTCCGCAGGGAGTGCGAACTGAACTGGGTCCGGACGCGACCGGCCTTGGTTGGGTGTTTCAGTATGCGCTGGTGGACGAATCCGGCAAACGGAACATGGCGGAGTTGCGATCGTTGCAGGATTGGTATCTCCGATATCACCTCCAGGCCGTACCTGGCGTCGCTGAGGTCGCGCCGATTGGTGGATTCGTGCGCCAGTACCAGGTGAATGTCGATCCGAATCGTCTGCGCGCCTACAACATTCCCATCAGCAAAGTAGTGGAAGCGGTACGCGGCAGCAATAGCGACGCAGGCGGACGCCTGGTGGAGCTCTCGGGCGCTGAGTACATGGTCCGCGGCCGCGGTTACGCGCGCAGTGTCGAGGACATCGCTTCCATCTCGGTAGGCGCGAGTGACAACGGTGTTCCGATTCGCGTTCGTGATCTGGGTTCTGTCACGCTCGGTCCGGACTTACGCCGCGGCGTTGCAGACCTGGATGGCAAAGGCGACGTGGTCGCGGGCATTGTCGTCATGCGGCAAGGCGAGAACGCGCTGGATGTCATTCAACGGGTCAAGGCCAAGCTGCACGAAGTCGAGCCGGGCTTGCCCGAAGGCGTGAAGGTGGTCACCACCTACGACCGCTCCGAACTGATCCTCAAAGCAATCGAGAATGTCCGCGAGACGTTGATTGAGGAATTACTGGTTGTCGCCGCCATCATCATCATTTTCCTGTGGCACATCCCCAGTGCATTGATTCCGATGATCACGTTGCCTGTGGCGTTTCTGATCTCGTTCATCCCGATCAAGGCGATGGGCATCACGGCGAACATTATGTCGCTAGGTGGTATCGCGATTGCCGTGGGCGAACTGGTGGACGCGGCGATCGTTGTGGTTGAGCAGACGCACAAGAAGCTGGAAGAGTGGGAACGCAACGGACGCGTGGGCGACTACCGGCGCGTTGTGATCGAGGCGGTGAAAGAGGTCGGCGGGCCGAGCTTTTTCAGTTTGCTGGTGATCGCCGTTGCGTTTCTGCCGGTGCTGGCGCTGGAGGCGCAAGAGGGCCGGCTATTCAAGCCGCTGGCCTATACGAAAAACACAGCCATGATCGTGGCCGCGTTTTTGGCGATCACGCTCGACCCTGCGCTGCGCTTGATCTTCACGCAGACCGGCTCGTTTCGCTTCCGGCCGCGCTGGCTGGCTCGTGCCGCAACCTCGGTATTTATCGGCAAGATCCATTCCGAAGAGCGGCATCCGGTGAGCCGCTTTTTGATCGCAGTCTACGAACCCGTGTGCCGGTTTACGCTGCGGCACAAGTACGCAGTCATCCTCGGCGCTGTGCTGCTGATGGCGGTGACCGTACCGGTGTACTTCAAGCTCGGCAGCGAGTTCATGCCGCCGTTGAACGAAGGATCGCTTTTGTACATGCCCTCGACGCTGCCGGGAATCTCGATCGCGGAAGCGCAGCGGCTGCTTCAGGTGCAGAACCGGCTGATCGCGCAGTTCCCCGAGGTGGATCGCATCTTTGGCAAAGCGGGACGAGCCGAGACATCGACTGACCCGGCGCCGCTTTCGATGTTTGAAACGGTGATTCTGCTGAAACCGGAAGAGCAGTGGCGCAAGAAGGACACCTGGTACTCGTCGTGGGCTCCCGGCTGGATGAGAGGCACGTTACGTCACATCACTCCCGATCACATTTCCTACGACGAACTGGTCAATGAGATGAACGCCGCACTGCAGGTGCCGGGCGCCAGCAACTCGTGGACAATGCCGATTAAAGCGCGCATCGACATGCTCACCACCGGCATACGGACTCCCGTTGGGCTGAAGATCTCAGGGGCGAACTACCGTGAAATTGAGCGGATCGGCGCCCAGGTGGAGCGAGTACTGCCGAAGGTTGCAGGCACGCGCAGCGTCTTCAGCGAGCGCACCGGAGGCGGCTATTTTCTCGATTTCGTGTGGAAACGCGACGAGATGGCGCGCTACGGAATCACCATAGCCGAGGCGCAGATGGCCGTGGAGAACGCTATCGGTGGGGACAATTTGACAACCACGGTGGAAGGCCGTGAGCGGTACCCGGTGAACGTGCGCTACCTGCGCGATTTCCGCCAGAGCTTGCCCGCGCTCGAACAGGTGCTGGTTCCGGCGCCGGGAAGCGCGACACAGGTTCCCCTAAAACAGCTCGCGGAAGTGCGGCTGGAGTCAGGGCCATCCATGTATCGCAATGAAGACGGCATGTTGACCGGATATGTGTACGTCGATGTGGGCGATCGCGATATCGGCACCTATGTCGAGGAGGCGCGGCGTGTGGTACGCGAGCAGGTCCCGTTGCCCGCAGGCTATGCCATCGCGTGGAGTGGCCAGTTTGAAGCGATGCAACGCGCCGCCGAAAAACTGAAAGTCGTACTGCCGGTCACGCTGTTCTTGATCATCCTGTTGCTGTACATGAACACCCGTTCGGCCGCGAAGACATTCATTGTTCTACTTGCCGTGCCGTTCTCCGCGATCGGCGCGATCTGGCTGCTGTACCTGCTTGGTTACAACATGAGCATCGGCGTGTGGATCGGGTTGATCGCTCTGCTGGGTGTGGACGCTGAGACAGGCGTATTCATGCTGCTTTATCTCGACCTTGCCTACAAGGAAGCGAAAGAGAAGGGACGACTGAACAACCTGCGCGAGTTGCAGGAAGCCATCGTGAACGGGGCAGTACGGCGTATTCGCCCGAAGTTCATGTCGGTAGCGACAACGTTTATCGGGCTATCGCCGATTCTATGGTCCACGGGAACCGGCGCGGACGTAATGAAGCGCATTGCGGCCCCGGTGATTGGCGGTGTGTTCACGTCGTTCATTTTGGAGTTGGTTGTGTATCCGGCGATCTACGAGGTATGGAAATGGAACTCCGAAGTCCGCAAACGGTCAATCGCGTAGGACAGGCCTCCGGCCTGCAGCATCGCTTTCAGCGGTCCCGGCCGGCTGGAAGCCGGCCGCAGCCTGCAAGGCTGCCCTACGCTGCCCTGCTTTCTCTTATTGCTACTGGCGCATTTGGCTCAGAGGTGATTCGTATCGAGGCGCGTCACGACCATCTGTGGAAATCCTGCAGCGGTGTTCTGCGTCTCACAGATGGAGGAGTACAGTTTGAAGGTCCCAAGCACAGTTTCGTCTGGGCATACGGAGCAATCCAGCAACTGCGGCTCGCCGAAGATGACATCCAACTCACCACCTATCGTGACCGTCTAACCCGTGCGGGCGCGGATGAAGTGTACCGCTTTTCGTTTCTAAAGCCTCAAGAAGCGCCCTGGCGGGAGATCTACGCGCGATTGCAACCCGCATTGTCCGGCCGCCTCATAGCAGCGGTTCCAATCACCGGTGGCGATGAACCTGTGTGGCAGTCGCCCGCGAAGCTGCTTGGCCGCTGGAAAGGCAGCATCGGGACTGTTATTGCCTATCCGGATCGCCTTGTCTTCCGCACAGGATTGGAAGGGCAGTCGTATACCTGGCGTGACGCCGGGATCGACAATATCTCGTTGTCCGATCCTCTCCGTTTATCGCTGGTCGCGAATCGCAAGGAATACGTCTTTCAACTGCAACAGCCTATGTCCGAAGAACAGTTTCGTAATCTCTGGCTGCGCCTGAACCGGGCGAAGGGCCTGGAAGTGATTGAGACTTATCAGAAAGGGAAGTAGCGTAATGAAACCAATGCTTATACCGATGTTGTTTCTCGGGCTGTCCTTACAGGCAGCACAAACGTTCACCGGTGTGATCACCGACACGATGTGCGGCGCCAATCACACCCACATGAACATCCGACCCGACGAGAAGTGTGTTCGCGACTGCGTGAAGATGGACAAGCGTTACAAGTACGCCCTGCTCGCGAACGGGAAAATGTACGTGTTGTCGGATCAACAGACGCCGGAAAAGTTCGCTGCCAAAAAGGTGAAAGTCACCGGCACTTTGTTCGAAAAGACTGGAATCATCAAAGTCGACAAGATTGAAACTGCGAAGTAGGCAACAAAAAAGGCTCAGCCTGGGGAGAGGCTGAGCCGTCTGAAGTGCAGGACTGAAGAGATTACGGAGAAGTTACTTCTTCGGCATGATCACGGTGTCGATTACGTGGATCACGCCGTTGTCGGTGACGATGTCGGTCTTCACAACCTTCGCATTGTCGATCATGACGTTGCCGCCATTCACGGAAACCTTGGCGCTGCTGCCCTGAACGGTCTTGGCGGACTTGATCTTCACGACGTCGGCGGCCATCACTTTGCCGGCAACAACGTGGTAGGTGAGGATTTGCTTCAACTTCGCCGGGTCTTTCAACAAGCCTTCCACGGTACCGGCGGGCAACTTGGCAAACGCCTCATCGGTCGGGGCAAACACGGTGAACGGGCCGGGTCCCTTGAGGGTTTCGACCAGTCCGGCAGCCTTAACTGCGGTGACGAGCGTGTTGAAGCTGCCCGCGGAAACGGCGGTATCAACGATGTCCGCTGCGGATGCGGAGAATGCGGCGACGGCCAGCAGGGCCGCGAGAGTGAGAATACGCTTCATTGAGGTTTGGGTTCTCCTAAATGTCGATTGGCCTTTTGTGAATCGGGCCTCACGAGTTTGGATGAACCGATCTATGCGCGGTTGTATTATTTCGACAGAGTCGGCCGCAGAACTACGGATTCCCTTGTCACCCACTGGCCCGGGTGGCCTATGCGGAGTTCTACGCGGTCCAGGGCGCCGTTTGGCAGGTAGTGAAAGATGCCTTTGTTGAGCGCTTGTGCGTTGGGCGTGATCTCGGCTGCTCCAGACGCGTCCTGAATGCGTAAGACAACAGGCAGTGCCGAATCGAATGGAGGTATCCAAGAGATTTCCACCTCTCCGGCCTGAAGCTGATTCACGTGAAGCGAGGCAGATTTCAGCGGAGTGGCCTCGATGGCAACCGGCGCAGCAGGCTTGGCGACAACCCCGTACTCCTGCATTTTGAGATACAGAAATGCGCTGGTACCGGCGGCGGCAAGCAGCATGCTCACAGTTGCGAGGAGTCCGCGGAACCGCCCCTTCCTTCGCACAGCGTTCCCGGACGCCGGAACGGCGCCCGCTGCACGTTGTGCAGGCGCGGCTTCCCTTGGTTCGAAACGTGGCAGCGGAATGGGTCCGCGCTCCAGCTCCAAGGGAGGGTTTAGAGGCATCCATAAAGCGGACTTTTCCGTACGCACATTGAAGTGCACGTAAAAGTCACCCGCACGGGAGGGGCGCAACACTGCGAGAATCAAACTACCTTCGGGGAAAAAAAGTTGGGCAATCCTGCGATCCTCATCGGTAGGCTGAGGACCCATGCGCGAGCGGACCACACAGATGCCTAGAATCTGAAGATCTCGAGTTTCAGGCTGCAAACCCGAATCGGTAATCATGCGTTGGAGCCCCGCTTCGTCTCGCGCCGTCAGACGAAACGCGGGCCCAAAGGCATATTCGCAAGGAATGATTCGAATGGCGAGGATTCGGTAGACCTCGCCCAGACGCGTTCCAAACAGGAGTGCTCCGACTTCCACCCGTCCGCTATGGGTAGAGTTGCGGATCACGTGGGCTCGTAACTCTTCGATGGCCTTGCGGGAATACTCAATCCGGCGTTCACCGCCCTCTTCAAGCCATAGGCCGAAAATGCGGTTGGCGGCGGACTGATGCCTCCCTCCAGAAGCGACCGTCCTGGCTGTGCTACCCAAACGAACCCTCCACAATGGCAAACGGAGACCGTTGCCGTTCAAAACAACACGTCGGAGGGGCTCACGGGAGTGTCGCCGCCGGACAGCGGCGGGTCTAACCTGTGCGGGCTAACGGCTGGCGCTGCCCGACCTCCGAATTTCCGGTGTCCGAAATCGCAGCTTGCCACGTGCCAGGATGCCACCGGTCGCTCATCCCGACACTACCGCTTCCTCTACCGATTCTAATGTTACAAAGAACAAAGAAGCAACATCTAAAATGTTGCCCACAAGTGGGCTGGGATGCCAAAACTCCTTCGTTCGTTTTCCACCGCTGCGGTGCAAGCCGCAAGTTCGTTACGCGCGCACAAGCTGCGCAGCTTCCTCACTTTGCTTGGCGTGATCATCGGAGTCAGCAGTGTGGTGATCGTCGGCTCGGCCGTTGATGGGCTTGGAAACTATGCAGAACAAACGACTTCTAAAGTCTTCGGTAGCGACAGCTTCCAAGTCGGGCAACTCCTCCAGGTCGGCCGCATGTCGCGCCGCGAGCGCTTGGAGAAACTAAAGTACAACCGCCGGATCCGCGCCGAAGACCTTTCCTACCTGCGTCAAGTGACAGGCGAAAGCATTGTGTACAGTCCCTACCGGCTACGGGCTGAGGATACCCAACGCGGCAGCGAAATCCTTGAGGCGACCAGCATCGTCGGCGTATCGGCCGAGCTGGCGCAGATTCGCGACGTGAACCTGACGGAGGGGCGGTTCTTCACCGAGCAGGAGGAGCAGAACCGGGCTTTCGTGACGATCATCGGCGAGGATTTGCGGGCGAAGTTTTTCCCGAACACCACCCCGCTCGACAAAACCATCCGATTCGCCGGCTATGAGTTCCGGGTGATTGGCGTACAGGAGAAAATCGGCAACGCCGGAGGCCAGTCGCAAGACAACATCCTTTTCGTTCCCGAAACGGTCTATACGAAGCTGTACGGACCCGATCGCACGATGGTCCTATTTGCGCGCGCGCGGCCAGAGTCCGGCTTGAGCCTGGACGAGGCGCTGGATCTGGTCAGGGTGGCGCTGCGCACGCGATTTAAAGCCCGCCCCGGCATGCCGGACAACTTCGATTCGATTACGCCCGACTCGATCCGGCAGTTTATCGCTCAAATCACCGGTGTAATTGGAGCGGTGGTAGTACCATTGACTGCAATCTCGTTGGTCGTCGGCGGCATTGTCATCATGAACATCATGCTGGTTAGTGTGACGGAGCGTACACGCGAGATCGGCGTGCGCAAGTCGCTGGGCGCCAGACAAAGCGACTTGATGCTGCAATTCCTGATGGAATCCGTGTTCATGTCGGCTGCGGGAGGGTTGATCGGCTTGGCCATCGGAGCGGGCGTGGCGCGCGTCGGTACTGCGCTAAGCGGGGTGGAGCTATCGATCTCCGCTACGTACATTTTCCTTGCTTTGTTTGTTTCAAGCGCCGTTGGAATTGTGTCGGGTTGGTATCCTGCCCGGCGCGCAGCGCGAATGGATCCAGTGGAGGCGCTGCGCGCGGAATAACATGCTCAGAACTACTTTCGGCGAGAACATCAACATGGCGATGGATGCCGTTTGGAGCCATCGCTTCCGCTCCGCCCTGACGATCCTCGGTATCGTCGTCGGGATCACCACTGTGGTCACAGTGGGCAGCCTGACGACAGGACTGCGCCAGGGAATTGTCACGTTCTTCCTTGAGTTCGGTCCTGACAACATCTTCGTCAACCGTGTGAGCGGCGATCCGAGCGCGCCCGGGACACTGAAGGAACAGAAGCGCAAGCCGATTCTGCCCGAGTATGCCGCCTACATTAAGAACGCAGCCCAGTATGTCGATGATGTGGCCGTTCAGATGTTCGTCACCTCTCAAACGAGCGGATTGATCACGGCCAAGGTGCCCGGCTTCGAGACAGAGCAGATGTTCCTATCCGGTTTCTCCGCGAACAGTTTCGAACTGCAACCGCTGGCGCTGCGAGAAGGACGGGTGTTCACAGAGGAAGAAGCGCGGCGTTTGGCGCGGGTGGTCATCATCGGCCCGCAGGTTGCCTCTGCTTTGTTCCCAGATGGCCGCGCGCTCGACCAACTGATCACGATTGCAGGCACGGAGTATCGCGTGATCGGTGTTACCGAGGAAGCCAAGGGTGGGTTCTTCGGCCAGAACGGCAAGGATCAGCAGGTGATCGCTCCTTTCGATACATTGCAGCAGCGGTTTCCCACCGAATCCCGCATTCTGCTGGTTGCGAAGGCGAAGACCGGCTATCGCGACGACGCATTTGAGGAAGTACGCTCTTTGCTGCGGCGGATCAGAAACACGCCTCCGGGAGCCGAGGACGATTTTGCCCTTAGTACCGCGGATCAGATCGTGAAAAACCTGGATCAGATTCTGCGGGTCGTTCTGGGTGTGTCGATCGCTTTGGCGAGTCTCGGTCTGCTGGTCGGCGGTATCGGCGTGATGAACATCATGCTTGTTAGCGTCACGGAACGCACCAAGGAAATCGGGGTGCGGAAGGCGATCGGCGCGCGCAAGTTCGACATTATCGTGCAATTCCTTACGGAAGCTGTGACACTCACCGGACTCGGGGGTGCGTTAGGGGTGGTCATCTCAGTGCTGATCACTCTCTTAATCGGCGCACTGGTGCCGGCCCTGCCATCCTCGGTGCCAGTATGGGCGATCGCAGCCGGGTTCAGCGTTTCGGTGGGAATTGGGATCTTTTTCGGCACCTGGCCGGCCTTGAAGGCAGCTCAACTGGACCCCGTAGACGCGCTGCGCTACGAGTAAATTGCGTTCAGCCCAGCTTGCGAAGGGAGTGTTGAAAGTTTCATCATAGAGGAGTAAAGGAGTTGTTAGTCAGGAATAATCTATGGCCGCCTCCACCCTCCCTCATAAACCTGAAACCGCGCACAACTTGATGCGCCAATCTCCTCATCCGCTGGATGTATTCTTTACTCCCAAAAATATAGCCGTCATTGGCGCCACCGAGAATCCGGGCAGTGTTGGCCGGACCACTCTTTGGAACTTAATCAGCACGCCATTCGGCGGCGCCGTATTCCCGGTCAACCCGAAACGCCCCAGCGTGCTCGGAATCAAAGCTTACCCCACAGTAAGGGACGTGCCCGCGCACATTGACCTGGCTGTGGTTGTTTCACCAGCGCCCACGATTCCGGCTGTCATTCGGGAATGCGGTGAGGTAGGCGTCAAGGGCGCAGTTGTTATTTCAGCCGGATTCAAAGAGTTAGGCCCTCCGGGCATAAAGCTTGAAAAGGAATTGCTTGAAGAGGCGCGCAAAGCGAACATCCGTATTGTCGGCCCGAACTGCCTTGGGGTTATGGTCCCGCCTACTGGCGTGAACGCGACGTTTGCCGCTGGGATGGCAAAGCCCGGTTCGGTCGGATTCATCAGCCAGAGCGGCGCTCTATGCACCGCAGTCCTGGACTGGTCCTTCCACGAGCTGGTGGGATTCAGCGCTTTTATTTCGCTTGGCTCGATGGTCGACGTCGGTTGGGGCGACCTGATCTACTACCTCGGCAACGACCCGAAAACCCGCAGCATCCTGATTTACATGGAATCAGTCGGCGATGCGCGGTCGTTTCTTTCCGCGGCGCGTGAAGTCGCGCTGTCGAAACCGATCATCATCATCAAAGCCGGCCGGACCGCGGCGGGCAGCAAAGCCGCTGCTTCACACACCGGTTCAATGACGGGAAGCGACGACGTGCTGGACGCGGCATTCCGGCGCAGCGGCGTCCTGCGTGTAAACAATATCTCCGACCTGTTCTACATGGCGGAAGTGCTGGCGCGCCAGCCTACTCCAAAGGGCCGCAGGCTGACGATCCTGACCAATGCAGGTGGACCGGGTGTATTGGCCGCGGATGCCTTGCTGCTGGGGAATGGCGAACTGGCCGACATCTCTGCCGAGACGATCGAACAGTTGAACGGGTTCCTGCCGACTTCCTGGTCGCGTGGCAATCCGATCGATGTGCTGGGTGACGCCACAGCGGAGCGGTACGCAAAATCGCTCGAGATCGCCGCGAAGGATCCCAACAGCGACGGCATGTTGGTCGTGTTGACGCCGCAAGCAATGACTGATGCGACGCAGATTGCCGAGCATCTGAAACCCTATGCCAAGCTTGGCGGCAAGCCGGTGCTGGCGAGTTGGATGGGCGGTCCCGGGGTAGCTGCTGGAGAGTCGATTCTGAACAAGGCTGGAATCCCCACCTTCCCCTATCCGGACACTGCGGCGCGCATGTTCAATTATATGTGGCGCTATAGCGAGAACCTGAAGGCGCTGTACGAAACCCCGGTCTACGCGAAAGGCGACACCAGCCTGAACCGCGAACTGGCTGCCGAAGTGATCGCAAGAGTCCGTGCCTCCGGGCGCGACATCCTCACTGAGTTCGAATCAAAGCAGGTACTGGCCGCGTATGGTATCCCTACCGTGCCGACGTTCCTGGCGAACAGTGCGGATGAGGCCGCGGCAAAGGCAAACGAACTTGGATATCCAATCGTTCTGAAGCTGAATTCCGAGACGATTACGCACAAAACCGATGTCGGCGGGGTCAAGCTGAATTTGGCCAATGAAGCTGCGGTGCGTGATGCATTCGAATCGATAAAAGCCTCGGTTACTGAAAAGGCGGGCGCCCAACACTTCCAGGGTGTCACGGTGCAACCGATGATGAAGCTGGACGGTTACGAAGTGATTCTCGGGTCGAGCGTGGACCCGCAATTCGGACCGACCTTGTTGTTCGGTCTTGGCGGGCAACTGGTGGAGGTCTTCAAGGACCGCGCGCTGGGTCTGCCTCCGCTAAACACAACGCTTGCCCGGCGCATGATGGAGCAGACCAAGATCTACAAGGCTCTAAAAGGCGTGCGCGGGCGGCCCCCGGTCGACCTTGCCGGTCTCGAACAATTGATGGTCCGTTTCAGCCAGTTGGTTGCCGAACAAAGCTGGATCAAGGAAATCGACATCAACCCGCTTCTGGCGTCTCACGAGCGCCTGATCGCCCTGGATGCACGCGTGCTGGTCTACGATTCGTCAGTCCAGGAATCGGAATTGCCGAAACTAGCCATACGGCCTTACCCGGTCGAATATGAACAGCCGTGGACGCTGAAGAACGGCACTTCGATTCTCATCCGTCCGATCCGTCCGGAAGATGAGCCAATGTTGGTGAAGTTCCACGAATCGCTTTCGGAACGGACTGTTTATCAGCGCTACCTGCAGACGCTCCAATTGAGCCAGCGCGTCGCGCACGAGCGCCTGACCCGAATATGCTTCATCGACTACGCGCGCCAGATTGCACTGGTGGCTGAGTACGTCGATCCGGCAACGGGCGAACGGAAAGTGATTGGCGTAGGCAGACTTCAGGGGCTGCAGGGCTCGCCGGAGTCTGAGTTTGCGATAGTACTTTCCGATGACTTCCAGCACCAGGGACTGGGGAGCGAGATCCTGCGCCGGCTGATCGAAATCGGGAAGAGCGAAGGCGCAAAGACGATCGTAGCCGACATTCTGGCCGAGAACACAGCGATGCAGAAGGTGTGTTCTCGGCTGGGATTCAAGCTGACCCAGGAAGTGGGCGATCCGGTGGTAGGCGCTCGTCTCGAACTGCGCTAAAGCTTCGATACAGACCGGGGCGGCACGCGCTGCCGCCCCGTTTCCAACACAGGCTCTCAAGCGCGCAGTAGGTTGCGCGCGATGAAGAACACATTCGCCGGACGCTCCGCCAACCGCCGCATGAAGTACGGATACCAGGCATCTCCATATGGGACGTACAGCCTCATGCGGAAGCCTTGCTCGGCCAGTTTGCGCTGCAAATCCCGTCTCACGCCGTAGAGCATTTGGAACTCGAATCCATCCTTCGGACGCTTACCCCAATGGGTCAATGTGGCATCAATCATCCTGTCGTCGTGACTCGCGATTGCGGGATAGGCGCCTTCATCCAGCAGAATTCGCGTCAGCTTGATGTAGTTGTCGTCCACCTTTGCTTTCTCGGGAAAGGCGATGGACGCCGGCTCATTGTAGGCGCCTTTACACAGCCGGACCGGTATGCCGAGCCTGCACATACGTCGCGTGTCATCTTCTGTTCGATAGAGGTAAGCCTGTAAGACGCAACGGATGCATGAGTAGCGCTCATGCATCTGTTCGACGATGCGCAGCGTGCGATCGGTGTACTCGCTTGACTCCATATCGATTTCGACCCGGCTGCCGAGCTGCTTCGCCAGAAGCACCAGCGGTTCGACATTGCGGATGCAAACTTCGTCGGAGAGGTCCAGGCCGAATTGAGTGAGCTTGATCGATATCGTGCCGCCGACATTCAGTTGCGCGAGAGAACGCAGAGCCTCCAGGGCTTCGTCGCGCGAACGCTGCGCTTCTTCCAAATTCGTGACGTTTTCACCCAGGTGGTCGAGAGTTGCAAGATAACCGTCCTGGTTGAGTTTGCGACACGCGTTCAGAACATCGTCCAGCGTGCGCCCGGCAATAAAGCGCCGGGTCAGTCCCTGCGCGGATCGTGATGTCTCCATCCAGCGCCGCAGTGTCTTCTGGCGCGAGAGGAACAGAAAGAAGTTGCGCATCAGCAGCAACGGGCAACAAGCCTCCGCCGTAATCGTACAACAGAGCACCACTTTGAAGTTGGAGAGTGGTGGATCGGTTCATCAGCAGGCTGCAAAATCAGCGCGGCGCCGCAGCGCAGCCGTTCACGGTGACTTTGTACGTGCCGGTAATGCGGGGACTGAACGACGACACCTCGAATGTCCAGTAGCCATCTTCGGGCAACTGTGTTCGGATTCGCGAATTCGAACCGGAGCCGGTGTCGTCATTGAACTCGCACACGAAGCCGTCCGGCCAGGTCCGAAGTTGGTGGATTTCCAAAAACCAGCCTCAAGTTGAAAGGCTCAACTTCATCGACGTTAGGAACACCGTTAATGGTCGTACCGGCCCAGACGGGTACCCTGCCGTTGCGCAGCTACCGCGCGCGCCGTTTCTGAGTCGATTCCGGGATTTAAAAGTCGACAAGATAGACCCGAAAGAACGATATCAGGTTCCGTTGTCTTAAATTGGCGGGGTGGCTGGAGTGTGCGACCGGCTATTAAGGGATGAAGATCTGGTGCACGCCGAACCCGATCGCTAAACCGATAGCGGCGCCGACCACCACGTCACTAAGAAAGTGCATTCCGAGGATGATGCGTGAGAGCGCGATACTGAAAGCACAGAACAGCAGTCCGACGATTAAATCGGGATAGTAAAGCATTAACGGCAGCGAAACAGAAAATGCAGTGATGGTGTGGCCCGACGGGAAAGAGAATTGATCCGGCGGCAGCAGCGTAGCCCAGCAGTGTGGCTCAAAAGAACTCGGCCGGCGGCGTCCGGCTACTTTCTTCATCCAAAGAAAGACAAAGATCCCAAGCGACGCAGCAAGACCAGACTCTACAACAGCTTGGAACCGGGCCGGCCCCCCGAATAGAAGAAGGGCGACGCCCATGATGTACCACAACCACCCGTCGCCACCGCGCGTAGCGCAGATCATCCAGGAACGGATCCAACGCGGTGGACGCCACCGGTTGATCTTCCTCATGACCCTGTGGTCGCGTTGCTCGATATACTCGAGCATGCTCTGAGGCAGTGCCAAGATCGTAGACCTAGTGCCTTTCAGCATACTCCCTTTTCACAACGTCTTGCGACCCCCTCCTGTTCCCCAGTTTTTGCATTTTTCTCATTACACGGCTGTGAACAGGGCAAGAAACATTTGTGACAAGGAGTGTACCGGCTGGTCGAATTCCCTCACCCTGTTCGAGGCGCCCGCAATTCGATAAGATGCAAGGCGCTAAGGAGCCGACTTTCTTGTTCAATTCGAACGTATTAGACGTCGCGATCGGCCTTGCCTTCGTGTACCTGCTGCTGGGGCTGATGTGTACGGTGATCGTGGAGTGGGTCTCCGGAATCCTCCGCACCCGGGCCCACCTGCTGGAAGAGGGCATCCGGCGGCTGCTGAATGGCCCGGCGGCGGGAACCTACCAAGTACGGGTTGAGGATCTCAAAGACCCTGGCTCACTGCTTGAAACGCTCCGGGATTCGGATGATCCCTTGCCCAAGTTCATTCGCGATAATGCATCTCCCGAGGCGAAAGCGGCATTTTCATCATACGCAGGCAATCTGACTCAAGATTTGCTGGACGTACTGGTGATGGAGTTGAACCGGCAGATCTCCAATCCGGATCTTTTCGACCGGCAGCGTTTTCCAAGGACCAGGCTTTCGCCACAGGAGACTGAAGCGGGGCGACGCAATCCAAAGCAATTGGAGAAGTTGAACCGCCGGCTGCTTCAGGAGGCCTTCCATACGCAGATTGCCAGCCTCTCCGATGATTTTTATGGTCACCCTCTGATCCGGGCTCTTTCTCAGCGCGGAGGGCGTCCGTCGTATGTTCCTGCCCGAACATTTGCGACGGCCATCGTGGACATCATGGCCCCGGCGGCTGTGGCAGGGAAGGTGACTTTTAGCGAAATCCGGGAGGGAATCGGCCGTTTGCCCGATAGCGACATCCGGCGTGCCCTGCTGGCTCTATTGCAGGATATCGACGAACATGCCGGGAACGCGGTAGACCAAGCCAAACTGCGCATCGAAAGCTGGTTCAACGACGCGATGGATCGGGTTAGCGGCTGGTTCAAGCGTCGCACGCAACTGGTAGCTGCTATCGCCGCGGTAGTTGTGACTTTGCTGACGAACGCCGATTCGATGCAGATGGCGCGCCGGCTGTGGACCAATCCGACCCTCCGGGCGCAGATCGTTGAAGAGGCTCGAGTGCGCGCCGCCGGTCCGCGGCCGCTGCCTGTTGCCGAGTATGTGAACCCTGACGATCCGATGCCGGACACCCCTGAAGAAGTGGTGGTGGACGAAGCTTCGGCCGACCCGAATCGGATTACGGACAGGCAGCGGCAACTGCTGGGTGACTTGATCAGTTGGTCGGACGATTTCCGCCGTCTCAACGAGTTGATTGTGCGGAATTCGGTCGGACGTGACCCGCGGGAATGCAGCGCCGCGAACGATTCGAGCGCAACGTGCGCCAAAGCGATTGAGCAGGCACGGATCCGTGGCGATGCCATGCCGGGGTGGGAAGCCTGGACAAGCCGAGCCATCTTCCCTTGGGTTTGGTACCTCCTGCTGGTGCATTTCTTCGGCTGGGCACTCTCCGCCACAGCAGTATCTCTGGGAGCTCCGTTCTGGTTCGATACCTTGAACCGGTTCATGAATCTACGATCGTCAGGCAAGTCTCCGGAGGAACGTGCACGCAAGCCGGCCAAGCCAGGAGAACCGGAGCGTTCGGCATGACCCGGATGAGATGCAGGTGGTTGGCCTTGACCTTGGCGGGGTCCATGCTGCATCTACCCTGCGATGCGGCGATTCTGGTTCTGAAACGCGCCTTCGTGGAGAAGTACAAAAACCGGGTGGCAATCGACGTCGATTTCTTCCTCGATAAAGCGTTAGCTCGCCCTCATCCTCCCAAAGAGGACGGCGATAACCATATGGCGGGGCGGGCCGAGCAGGTGGGACTGGCAGTCATGGCCGAAATCATGAATGCCGGTCTTCCGGCGCAGAAACCTGTGATCGAGGTCGTAAAGAAGACGACAAACGCTGCCCCGGTCAAGATGACCGGGGTGTGGCGGCTGTGGTTCGAACACCCCGGCGGGGCCGATGAAAGGCACGTGCAGGGTGCTCCGGTAGCCCCGCTCACCAGCACCGCTGCGGATCACCTCTTCGAAGTTCACCCCGTGCTGTCGTTTGCGGGTATCCCGGTGTTGGGTTCAGTGGACCGCGTCGTTGGCTTCGACGCCCATAACGCCGAGAAAGCGTTTGCACATTACGAATCGCGGCAGGCGACCATCCGCTCGAACGCGGATTCGATAACGATTGAGTCTGGCCGGTCCGTGTTCAACTACGTTCAGTTCACCCTTGAACTCGCCGGCACTCCGAAAAAAGCCACGGGAGGCGGTTTCTTCGTGCTGGCCGAAGTTGTCGGCGCCGAAGGAGGAAAGCTGACCAGCGGCTTACGGCGTATGGTGCTGGCGGAGGGTACTCCTCCTGCAAAGGCAATTGGCGCGATGAAAAAAGGCGACATTGTCCGCGTTCTGGGCACGCCGCGCATCAACCTGGAACGAGTCGCTTTCGAGGTGCAGCGGCGCCCAGGGCGGCAGTTCACGCTCACGCAACTGCCCTACGAGATTATCGTGGTGGGGGTAATTCCCGAATAGACGGCGAAGCCCATAAAGCGCCCACGCGGCCGAGTTTCAGAGCGTCCGATTTCCGAACCGTTTTATCCTCTGTCGAAAGCAGCCTTGACGTTTACTCCAGTTGGGGCATATCATCTTCTCGCTAAGGCGCTCGATCCAAATCACCGAGGTGAGCCTACAGAAGGAGCCGTATGGGCAGAGAGAGTACACAACATAAACTGGACCGCGTCCGGTCGCCGCGCGTTCAGATCACGTACGACGTCGAGGTCGGCGGAGCGATTGAAATCAAGGAGCTGCCGTTCGTAGTGGGAGTGCTGGGCGATTTCACCGGCATGCCCACCGATCCGCTCCCCAAACTGAAAGACCGGAAATTCGTCGAGGTGAATCCGGACAATTTCGACCAAGTTCTTGAGGGGATGAAGCCGCATCTCGCATATGCCGTCGAGAACAAATTGAGCGACGACCCGAATGCGCCGCAGCTCAAGGTGGACCTCACGTTCAAGAGTATGGACGACTTTTCGCCGGAGAACGTCGCACGCCAGGTAAAGCCGCTCAAGGAGCTGCTTGACCTGCGGACGCGGCTTTCCGACCTGCGTGGCAGCATGCAGGGTAACGACAAGTTGGAAGAGATGCTGCGTGAGGCGGTCAGCAACAGCGATCAGTTGGAAAAGCTGAAGCGCGAATTGGGGGGTAAGGAGTAACCAGCCATGGCGGAACAAGAAGCGGCGGCAGCAGCACAACAGGCGGCGGCGCAAGAAGTAAGCCTGCTCGATCAAATCGTTGAGGAAGGCCGGTTCGGCACAGAAGCGGCGGCGCGCGAACGCGGCAAGAACCTGGTCAAAGAGTTCGTCTCGCAGTTCCTCGAAGGGAACATGACCATCGCGCGAGACGCGGAGTTGATGATCAACCAGCGGATTGCGACGATTGACCATCTGATCTCAATCCAGCTGAACGAGATTTTGCACCATGAAGCGTTCCAGAAACTGGAAGGTTCCTGGCGCGGGCTGAAGTACCTGGTGGACAACACGGAAACCGGTACCATGCTCAAGATCCGCATGATGAACGCGAGCAAGAAGGAATTGCTCCGTGACCTCCAGCGGGCTCCTGAGTTCGACCAGAGCGCGCTCTTCAAGAAAGTGTACGAAGAGGAGTACGGCGTTTTTGGCGGCGCTCCGTTTGGCGCGCTGGTGGGCGACTACGAGTTCGGCAAACATCCGGAAGATATAGAACTGCTGGAGCGGATTTCGAACGTGGCGGCGGCGGCACATGCGCCGTTCATCACCGGCACGGCCCCGGACATGTTCAACCTCCCATCGTGGACACAAATTGACGCTCCGCGGGACCTTGCCAAGATCTTTGACACCACGGAGTATGCAAAGTGGAAGTCGTTCCGGCAGAGCGATGATTCCCGCTACGTCGGTCTTTGCCTGCCTCGCGTGCTGGGCCGTCTGCCCTACGGTAAAGAGACCAAGCCGATCGAAGCCTTTGCATATGAAGAACATGTGGACGGGACGGATCACAGCAAGTATCTGTGGATGAACGCCGCCTACACAATGGCAACGCGCATGACCAACTCGCACGCGAAACATGGCATGTGCGTTGCAATAAGAGGCGTCGAGGGAGGCGGGCTCGTGGAGGGGCTGCCAGTACACAACTTCTACACGGACGAAGGCGATGTGGCAATGAAGTGTCCCACCGAAATGCCCATCACCGATCGGCGTGAGAAGGAGCTTGCCGACCTTGGGTTTATTCCGCTGGTGCATTGCAAGGGCACCGATTACGCCGCGTTCTTCAGCGTGCAGAGCGCCCAAAAGCCAAAACTGTACGATTCGGATGCGGCCAACGCGAACGCCAGGCTGTCGACGCAGTTGCCCTACATCATGGCCGTATCGCGGTTCGCGCACTATTTGAAAGCGATGATGCGCGATAAGATCGGCAGTTTCATGTCACGGGACGAAGCGGAGAACTTCCTGAACCGCTGGATTCGCAAGTACGTGGTGCCGGACGATTCAGCATCTCCGGAAGCGAAGGCAAAGTGCCCGTTGCGCGAAGCTCGCGTAGATGTGATGGAAGTGCCCGGCAAGCCGGGCGTGTACCGTGCGGTTGCTTTCTTGAGACCGCACTTCCAGTTGGATGAACTCACCGTGTCGCTGCGCCTGGTGGCGGAGCTTCCGGCGCCCGCGAAATAGACCTGCGGGTGGGGAGAAGTAGTAGGCAGATTGACGGCTGAGAATTAAGGAGAGAGAGCGAAATGGCGGTAAATGCATACCTAATCGTTGACGGCATCGAAGGACCCAGCACCAGCCGGGCCAAAGCCATCGACATTCTATCGTTCAGCTTTGGCGTCAGCCAGACTTCGGTCTATGGCGCTGGAGCATCGGGCAAAGAAGCCAAGGCGGGACGGGCCGATTTCAGCAACCTGACCTACATGCAGGTACTGGACAAGACCTACCCACTGATGTTCGACCACTGCGCCTCCGGCGATATCATCAAGAAGGTCGAACTGTTCTACGACAAGCCGGTCAAAGACAAGCAGGAGGACTACTTCAAGATCGAGTTGACTGACGTGCTGATCACCAGTGTGCAGATCAGCGGCAGCAACGAGAACCCTGTGGTGTCCATCAGCCTCGCATTCCAGAAGGTTGCAGTAGCCTATGCGGCGGAAAAGGACGACGGTACGCTCGAGGCCTTCCTGCCGAAGGGCTACGACCTGGCTACTTTGAAGCCGTTCTAGTCGAGTCGACGCTGGCGACCAGTCCAGTGCAACAACCACGGCGGTGGACGTCAGCCGGCAGGCTTGGCCGGTCGGCGTCCGCAGCCGCATCTCGGAGAGGCCGCCGTTCCAGACGGCGGCCATTCTCATCTTCAGGAGAAGACCGGTTCTATGACCCCCAAACAACTTTTTGATGCAGGCCGGGTACGCGAGGCGCAGCAAGCTTTGGCGGCGCATCTCCGCAACAGGCCGGATGACATCCAGGCCCGGTCCTTCCTTTTTGAACTGCTGTGTTTTTCCGGCGATTATGAGCGCGCAGAAAAGCAACTAGGCGTGCTTGCGGACAGCAACGAAAAGACCAAATTGGGAGCGGTTCTTTATTACTCTGCCTTGCATGCGGAGAAATCGCGGCACCAGTTGTACAAGGAGAGCGCGTTCCCTCAGTCCGTGGCGCCCGCCGAGGTAAAGGGCACTCTGAACGGTAAGCCGTTCAGTACCATTCGTGACGCCGATCCCGACTTGGGGGCCCGCCTGGAGGTTTATGCTGCCGGCGCCTACCTGTGGATTCCCTTTGCTCACCTTTCTTCAGTGAGAATGGAAGCGCCTACGAAATTGCGTGACACGCTGTGGGTTCCAGCTTTCGCGGTCGGAGGTGAAGCCCTGCGGGAGAGAGACTTGGGTGAAGTGCTGCTTCCGGCGATTTATCCGTTCTCTTGGCGCCATCCGGATGAATCGATCTGGCTGGGTCGCGGCACGGAGTATAGCGAAGACGAGAATGGTACTCGCTATCCTGAAGGGCAGAAGATCCTGATTGTCGATGGCGAAGAGGTGCCGTTCCTGGAGATCAGAACGCTGGAGATCGAACAGGCTGCGGCAGGCGACTCAGCGGAGTAGCCGCGATGGCGCTGCGAGAAGACATCTTCACTCCGATACCCGGCGAAAACCCAGGCGGGCAGGACCTGCGCTACACGCCGATTTACGACAAAATCAAGGAAGCGCGCCGCGAAGAAGAAGATATTGCGCAAGGGGCGTGGCAAACCGAACGAAAACTAGCCGATTGGCCGCAGGTGATCAAGCTGTGCCAGGAAGCGATCGCCACCAAGAGTAAAGACCTCCAACTGGCGGCGTGGCTGACCGAAGCGCTACTGAAGACACAGGGCTACGCTGGTCTGGCCGAAGGGTTGCACCTCTGCCACCAGTTGATTGCCGGCTTTTGGGACAGCCTCTACCCCGAGTTGGAGGATGGTGATGCCGAGCTCCGCGCAACGCCGCTTGAATTCGTAGCCAACTACCTTCTGGTCCCGGTGCGCTCAGTCGCGCTGGTTCGCGAGCGCTATTCTTACCTGAAGTACAAAGAATCGCGCGAAGTCGGCTATGAAGACGCCGCCAAGACCGACAAAGAAAAGAAAGCGCGCGAGGCCAAACTCAAAGACGGCAAGCTGACTCCGGAACTTTTCGACAAGGCCTTTAACGAAACTCCAAAGGTTTTCTACGTCGAATTGATGAAGAACCTGGATGCGTGCATTGCCAACCTCCAGGCTCTCGATGAACTGTGCCAGGAAAAGTTCGGTGACATCGCGCCCGGCTTCGGCAAGCTGAAGGAGGCACTGAACGAAATCCACCATGTGGCCAAGGGCTTTCTGCAAAAGAAGCGGGAACTCGAGCCCGACCCTGTGGAAGAAGCCGCTGTTGAGGCGCCGGCGGCAGTGGACGCTGAGGGAGGACAGGAGGCAGCGGCCGCCGCGCAGGCAGGCGGGGGCATTGGCGCTGTTTCATTCACGATCCCAGCCTTTAGCGGGCAGGATCCCGCAGATGTCCGGCAGGCGATTGGGGCTGTAGTTTCCGCGGCGGCTTTTCTGCGAAAGAAGGACCCTACCAGCCCGGCTCCGTACCTGATGCTTCGCGGTTTGCGGTTTGGTGAACTGCGGAGCGCCGGTCCGGAAGGCGACCTGAAGCTGTTGGAGGCTCCGCCTACCGATCTGCGGCGGCACCTGAAGATGCTGGCCATGGATGGAAAGTGGAAAGATCTCCTCGAAGCATGTGAGAACGCCATGGCGCTTCCCGCCAGTCGCGGCTGGCTGGACCTGCAACGCTTCACCGTGGAAGCGTGTGTGGCGCTGGGAAGAGAGTATCACTGCATCGCCGCCGCCATTCGCTCGGAAGTGCGCGCCTTGGTCAGGGATCTGCCCGAGTTACCAAAGTCGACGCTGACTGACGATACACCGGCGGCGAATGCCGAAACCCTCCAGTGGATCAAAGAGCTTGTCGAGGAGCCCGAGGCCGCGCCAATGTATACCAACGGTGATTCCGGGGACGGCTTGCCGGGCTGGAAGCGCAAATTTATCGACACGAGGCAGCTCGCAGAAGAAGCGCTGCGCAAGGGACAGGAGCAGCGTGCCCTCGAGATTCTTTACATGGACGCCGAAAGGCAGCGCGCCGGACGAGAACGCTTCCATAAGCGTCTCCGGCTGGTGGAGTTCGCTCAAAAGGCCTCCAAAGACACCATCGTGCAGCAGATGATCGACGAGATGCTGGCGCAGATCGACAACAACAAGCTGGAAGAATGGGAAGACCGGGCCTGGCTTGCCTCGACGCTGATTACATTGATGAAGGCGTCCAAACGCATACAGGCGGACGCCAAAGAAAAACAGAAAATCATCGATCGCATCTGCCGGCTAGACCCGGTGCAGGCGTTGAGTGTGATGTAGTAGTCCCCGTCTATGGCAAGAAGCGGCCCGGAAGCGGCAGTCACATTATCGGTGCTGGACCGGTTGATCGACGAGGAGCCCCGAGTTTCTGGGGAGGCGCCTCTCTCTCGCGCCCAGGCTGTCCGCACTCTCAAAGCTGCTGTCCGGCGCGACCTGGAATGGCTGCTGAACACGCGCCGCATCGTCGAAGAGCCTGCGGACAACTACAAGGAACTGAATCGCTCCGCATATATCTTCGGACTTCCGGACTTCTCCTCGATGAGTATCCGCTCGGCCAGCGATCGGGACAGGCTGCTCAGAACGGTGGAGGAGGCCATCGAGCTGTTCGAACCGCGTCTCGCTAATGTTCAGTTGATTCCCGTCGAGGGCGAGGAAAAGTCAATTCAGACTCTGCGTTTTCGGATCGACGCTCTCCTGCTGATGGACCCCGCGCCGGAACAGGTCTTCTTCGACACCGTGCTGCAACTCACCAGCCAGCAATACAAGATCAAGGGAGATAGCGATGCGTGATGAACTCCTGCTCTATTACGAGCGGGAACTCACCTATCTCCGGCAGATGGCGGTTCAGTTCGCCGAGAAGTACCCAAAGGTTGCCGGCCGCCTGGTTCTTGAACCGGACAAGTGCGAGGATCCGCACGTGGAGCGCCTGCTGGAGGCCTTCGCATTCCTTGCAGCGCGCGTCCACATGAAAATTGACGACGAGTTTCCGGAAATAACGGAAGCATTGCTGGGAATCGTGTACCCACACTTTGTGCGGCCGATTCCCTCGATGTCCATCGTCGAGTTCGAGGTGGACCTTGACCAAGGGAAACTTACCGGCGCTCTCACCATCCCGAAGGATTCTCCGCTGCATTCCCGCTCAGTGCAGGGCGTGCCCTGTATTTTCCGCACGTGCTACGACACGGTACTGTGGCCGGTCTCGGTGACGGCCTGCGAACTGAAAACGCTGGACCGGCTACAGCCCCCTATACGCGCTACCGACGCGGCTACGGCGATTCGGCTCGAACTCAAGACCGCTCCGGACATCGAGCTGAACAAACTAGGGATGGACAGCCTGCGTTTTTTCCTGAATGGGGAAAGCAGCCTCGTTCACACCCTCTACGAATTGCTTTCCTGCAATCTGGTGCGAGTGGTTTTGCGCGATCCCACTCCGGGTTCCCGGGTCCGCCCGGTCACTTTGCCGGCATCCTGCCTGCGCCCGGTCGGCTTCGGCGAACACGAAGGAATGCTGCCATATGCCGGCCGGTCCTTCCTGCCGTATCGCTTGTTGCAGGAGCTCTTTGCGTTTCCGGACAAGTTCATGTTCCTGGATCTCACCGGCTTGAAACGCGCCTGGGACCAGGGCTTCACGGATCGTGCGGAAATCGTCTTTCTTTTGTCCAAGTTCGAGGGGGAAGCACGCCGCGAGCGGCTCCATAGCGAAATCGACGCCCGGACATTCCGCCTGAGCTGCGTTCCCGTGGTCAATCTCTTTCCGCAAACGGCCGAACCTATCCTGCTCGATCAGCGGCGCTACGAATATCCGGTGGAAGTGGACCTGCGCAGACCCAACGCGCTCGAAATCTACAGCATCGAGGAAGTGGTCAGCGTCGACACGCACCAGAACTCGACGCGCGACTATCTCCCGTTTTATTCCATACGCCATGGAGCGCAGGCCCAGAAACACCAGACTTTCTGGATCTCGCATCGACGTGCATCGAACCGCCTGAATGACGACGGGACCGACGTTTATCTTTCGCTTGTCGATCTCGCACTCCGTCCCGTGAATCCGGACGAGGAAACGCTCACGGTGCGCACGATCTGCACCAATCGCGACCTGCCCGCGCGCTTGCCCTTCGGAAATGAGGCGGGGGACTTCGAACTCGAAAGTAGCGCTCCCATCAAGCGCATCATGGCCTTGAAGAAGCCGACACCCACGATCCGGCCTGCTTTGGGCAAGAGTATCCAGTGGCGGCTGATATCCCATCTCTCGCTGAATTATCTATCCCTGGTAGAAGAAGGGCGCGAAGCGTTGCAGCAGATCCTGCGCCTGTATAATTTCCAGGACTCGGCTTACGCGGCGAAAATGATCGCCGGTATATCACGGCTCCGCAGCAGCAGGCAGTTCGCGCGTCTGTCAACAGACCACGGCATTGCCTTTGCCCGCGGAACGCGCGTCGAAATTGAGTTTGACGAAGAACAGTTTGTCGGCGGGGGCGTGTACCTGTTCGCAGCAGTGTTGGAACGTTTTCTGGGTATGTATGCGACGTTGAACAGTT
>Ga0073934_10002428_pt1 | contig 38872 bp, 41 predicted proteins | sample LarsenN4metaG_FD_76834 | JGI IMG/M metagenome (GOLD analysis project Ga0073934, IMG submission 76834) | Hot spring sediment bacterial and archeal communities from British Columbia, Canada, to study Microbial Dark Matter (Phase II) - Larsen... ... | reverse complement strand
CTCGCCCAGGCGCAGGCGGCCCTGGCTGCCAGCCAGGCCCAGCTCGAAGAAGCCGACGCGGAGCTCGAGCGCGCCCGGCTCGACTTCGAACGCGCGGAAGGTCTCTTCCGCGACGCCATCATCTCTGCCCAGGAGCGCGACCGGGCCGAAGCCGTGTTCAAGGCCGCCCGCGCTCGCGTGCAATCCCTCACTGACCTCGTCACAGCCAGCAAAGCTGCACTCGAAGTTTCCCGCTCCAACCGCCAGCAGGTCGAACTCCGCCAGAACGAATGGGCGAGCATCCGCGCCCAACTGGAAGAAGCCCGCGCGCAAAAAACCCAGGCCGAGACCCGCTTGGGCTACACGGAAATCCGCGCGCCCATCGGCGGCGTGGTCTCGCTGCGGGTACGGCGCCAGGGTGAGGTGGTGCAGATGGGCGAGCCCATCGTCACCCTGGTGGACATGGATCACCTCTGGGTGCGCGCCGACTTGCCGGAAACCTACGTCCACCGCGTGCGGCTCGGCAACCGCTACCGCGTCCGGCTGCCCGATGGCAGCGAGCTGGAGGGCGAAGTGTTCTTCAAAGGCGTCGAATCGGAGTTTGCCACCCAGCGCGACGTCAGCCGCACCAAGCGCGACATCAAAGCCTTCGCCCTCAAACTCGCCATCCCCAATCCCCAGCGCCGCCTCTCCCTCGGCATGACCGCCGAGGTGTTGTTGCCCTTCGAGGATTGATGATGGACGCGGCCATCGAAGTTACAGGCCTGACCAAGAAGTTCGGCGACTTCACCGCCGTGGACCACGTCAGCTTTCAGGTGCGTCCGGGCGAAATCTTCGGCCTGCTCGGGCCCAACGGCGCCGGCAAGACCACGCTCATCCGCATGCTCACCACCATCCTCCCGCCCACCGCGGGCACCGCCCGCGTCAACGGCTTCGACATCGACCGCGAGTCCGTCCAGGTGCGCACTTCCCTCGGCGTCATTCCCCAGGGCATGACCTCCGACCTGGAGTTGACCGTCGAGGAAAACATTACGATCTACGCCAAGCTCTACGGCGTGCCCGCCCAGCGCCGCCCGCAACTTGCCGACCGGCTGCTGAAGGCGGTGGACCTGGAACCGTGGCGCGACCAACTGGCGCGCAACCTCTCCAGCGGGATGCGCCGGCGGCTGGAAGTCGCCCGCGGCCTCGTCTGCGACCCTCAACTCCTCATCCTCGACGAGCCCACCACCGGCCTCGACCCGGTCTCGCGCGTCGCCGTCTGGGAGATGATCGTCGCGCTCAAGCAGCAGAACAACCTGACCATCCTGCTGACCACGCACTACATGGACGAGGCCGACCGGCTCTGTGACCGCATCGCCATCGTCGACCACGGCAAGCTCGTCGCCCTCGACACCCCCGCGCGGCTGAAGGCTTCCATTCCCGGCCAGCACATCTTGGAAGTCGAGTTCGAGCAGGCCCCCGCGGACTGGGCCGAGCAGCTTCGCGCGCTGCCGGAAGTCGTCCAGGTGCGCCTCCGCGACGGCATCTATCGCATCGCCAGCAACCACGGCACGCGCACGGTCACCGAACTCATCGATCGCGCCCGCACCGCCGGCGTCGTCATTCACTCGCTCTCCGTCCAAACCACTACCCTCGACGACGTCTTTGTCCACTTCACCGGCCGCGCCCTGCGCGACGAAGCCGGCGCCGACCACCGCCTCTACATCAGTCACCTCTACCGGTAATCGGAGGCCGTCATGCACCGCATCCTCGCCATCATCGAACGCGACATGCGCAAGTTTTTTCGCAGCCCCGCCCTCATGGTCGCCTCCATGATTTTCCCGCTCATGCAACTGCTCATCCTGGGCCACGCCTTCGGCGGCAAGATTCGCAACGTAGAGGTGGCCCTGGTGGATTCGGACCGCGCCGGCTACGCGCGCGAGGTGCGCCAGCTGGTCGCTGCCGTCGGCGCCAATCCCAAGACTTTCCGCCCGATTGATTATCCCGACCTCGCCTCCGCGTATCGCGATCTCCGCGCCGGCAAGATCGGCGCCATCCTCCACATCCCGGAAAACTTCACCCGCGATGCCCACGCCCGCAACCGCCCCCGCATCGCCCTGGTGGTCGACAACACCGACAACTTCCGCGCCGACACCCTCATCTTGGCCCTCCGCCAACTCGTCGAGGCGATGAACGAGCCGCCCGTTGATCCCCGCCTCGTCCGCCAGATCCGCCTCGAGGTGGTTGAGCTCTATCCCTTCGTCCGTTACATGAAGTACCTGCTGCCTGGATCGATCGCGCTGGCGATCTTCATGATTTCGATGATCGGGGGCGGCATCATCTTCATTGACGACCGGGCGCGCGGCCTGCACGAGGGCTACCTGGTCACGCCCATCCGGGAAGGCGAGTTGGTGCTCGGCCTCACCTTCGCCGGTGCGCTCAAGGGCTTGATGGCGGGGATGGTGCTGGTCGTCATCGGTGGCTTGATGGCCGGCGTCGACCAGCTCTGGGAGCCTGTGCGGCTGTTCTATCTGATGCTCGTCCTCGGTATCGCCTCGCTTGCGCTCATCAGCTTCACGTTCCTCATCTTCGTCCGCGTGCAAGATCCGTTGGTTCCCCGCGCGATCATCGGCGTGCTGATGACCCTGCTCTTCTTTCCCAGCGGCGCCATCTATCCCATCGAAGGCTTCCCCTTCTGGCTCAAATGGATTTCCGTGTTTGACCCCTTTACCTACACCGTGCACGCGCTCCGCAACCTCCTGCTCCGCGACACGGGATTCGTCGGCATTTACACCGACTTGCTCTATCTGCTAGCCTTCGCGTTGGTGACCACCGTCGCCACCATCCGCCTCTTCCAGCGTACCGTGTGAGAGCCCGATGTCGCTGCTCGAGCCCGAACCCCTACCGCCCGCGCGTCCCTGGCTGCGCTGGCTCATTCTCGGACTGGCGGGAGCGGCAGTGCTCGCCACTGTCCTCTACTTCGCTTTCCGGCATTATCCGGAGAAGCGCCACGTGGCGCGCTTTTTCGACGCGCTACTGGCGCAGGACTACGCCCGCGCCTACCAGCTCTGGAAGCCCAAGCCCACCTTCAGCTACGAGCAGTTCCTCTCCATCTGGGGACCCAGCGGCGACTACGGCGTCATCCGCAGCTACGAAATCGTCGGCGTGGAAACGATGAAGGCGCTTCTCTTGCAGATGCCCATCGAAGGCGGCGAACGCCGCCGCACCCTTGCGCTCCAGGGAAAGGCGACGGGGATCATCGTCAAAGTCCGCCTGAACGGCCTCGACCCGCCTCTCCGCCTCTGGGTCGAAGAGAGGGACAAAAGCCTCTCCTTCCCGCCCTTCTAGGGTTTCACCAACACTTTTCCGATTTTTACCTTTTTGACGCCAGCGCTTCTTGCTGTTGTGCTTCCTGGGTAGGGTTGGCAGCAGGTGAAGCCAGCGCTTTCCGGGGTGGCAGAGAACTGAGCGCATGAAAGAGTGTTCCAAGAAACAGGAAGAAAATGCCCGCAGTGGTCAACGGCCGCTCAAAGCTGCCGCGGATCGGTTCCTGATAGAAAGCGGCCACCAGCAGTCCCGTGCAGGCCAGAATCAGCAGTGACCCCAGCCATTGCAGGCGCCGCCGCCAGCCCGCTGCCCGCGCCACCAGGTAGCACCCCATCCCCAGGTTCAGCAGCGCGGCCAGCAGGATGTAGATGTGATTCGCCCGGAACATCATCCGAATCGCTTCATTGCCATGGTAGATGTCGGGAAAACGGTTCTGCATGTAGCCGCCGGTGGAAAGAAAGATGACGAACGCAACTCCACCCACGACCAGGTGCAGGAATCTCATCTCTGCGCTCGCCCCGTGCGGCCCCGTCCTGCATGCATAAGCACGTGCAGGCTTTCCAGCAAGTCATTCGGGCTGCAGGTGGCTGTGCCCGGCTTGCTCACCACTACGCCGGCCGCGTGCGTGGCCAGCTCAGCCGCCTCCGGCAGCGTCGCTCCTGCCACAAAGCTCAAGGCCAGCGTGGCCAGCACCGTATCGCCCGCTCCGGTGACATCAAAGACCTCCCAGGGCCGGCTCTTGACGTCGCGAATTGGCGCGCCCGAATCGGGCGCGCCGGCTTGTACTTCGCGCCGGTCAAACAGCATCATCCCTGCCGGCCCGCGCGTCATCACCAGATACTCGCACTCGAGCGCTTCCAGGAGTTGGCGCCCCACGGCGTGGGCGGTTTCGCGGTCGCGGATGTCCTTGTGGGTCATCTCCACGGCCCGCCGCTCGTTCACCAGCACCAGTGTCGCTGGAATCTCCCAGGCGCGCCACCGCTTCAGGTCCACGAACACAGGAATCCCACGCGCCCGGCAGGAATTCAGAATCACTTTCAGCAGATGATCCGTCAGCGTCCCCTTGTCGTAGTCGGAGATAACCACAGCGGCCACTCGCGGGAGTGCGCGTTGCAACCGTTCCAGCAGCTCCGTCTGCACAGACTTTCTCAGCGGGTCGCGTTGTTCCCTGTCAACACGGGCAATGTGCAGGTGGCCGGAGGTAATGCGGAGCTTCTCCGTAGTAGGTCGCAGGGGGTCCGCAATCAGCCCGCGCGTAGGTATGCCCAGGCGTTTCAAGGAGGCCTGTAACTCCTGCCCGGCTGAGTCCTGACCCACGACACCGAAGACGGTAGCCGCGCTGCCCAGAGCCGAGAGGTTCACCGCAACGTTGGCCGCTCCACCTGGATGGAGCTCTCCCGCGAAGTCCTTGACCTCCACAATCGGAACCGGCGCCTCCGGAGAAAGGCGCGTGGCATGCCCGCGCACAAAGCGGTCGAGCATGACGTCACCGACCACGGCCAGCTTCTTACCCCGGAACCGGCCGACCAGTTGGCGCAGCCGGCGGTGCGAAACTCGCGGCATGGCCTCCGCCTTCATGCGTGGCTCGCTCGTGCAGCGGCGGAAACTTCCGGCACCGCCGCACGCAGCGCCTGCTCCACCGCCCGCTGCACTTGCTCGAGTGTGATGGAGAGGATGCACTGCGGCTCGTCAAACGCGTAGCAGCGGTCACCCGGACAGGGGATGCACGGGAAATCGTTCTGCACGACCTCAGCCGCCGCTTTCCACGGCCCCCAGATGCCGGCACTGGAAGAGCCGAACAGGACCACCAGGGGCCGCCGCAGGGCCGCCGCGAGATGCGTCGGGCCGCTGTCGTTGCCCACGAAAAGCGCTGCTCCCTCGATCAGGGCGGCCAGTTCGCCGACTGAGGTCGCCAGGCAGACCCCCGACCGCCCGCGCAGCGCCGGCGCCAACCGCTCCTCTTCGCCGGGCCCGCAGTTGAATACCGGCACCAGCTCGTGCTCGTGGTGCAACCAGTCCGCGAGTTTCGCGAACCGTGCGAGGGGCCACTCCTTGGTAAAGAAGCGTGCCGTTGCCTGGATGACCGCATAGCGCATCCCCGCCGGCACGCCGTGCACAGCCAACCGTTCCCGGACCGCTGCGCGCGCGGCCGGCTGCGGAAAAATCTGTAAGGCAGGAATCTCGCCGAGCGGCACACCCAGCCAGAGAAACGTCGTCATCCGATCTTCCACGCTGTGCATCGCTGTCCGCCCCAGCACCTCCGGCGGCTCTGGACAAAGAACGTTGTAGGCGAAGCGGAACCGGTAGTGGGTGCGTCCGGCCCGATGGCGGGCTCCACTGGCCAGCGTCAGCAGCGCGCTGGTTGCACCGCCGTGCACATCCACTGCCAGCGCGAACTTCCGCCGCCGCAGGGCCGCCACCGCCGAGGGAACCTGCGCCCGGCTCTCAAAGCAAAGGGTCTCGACCACATCGGGATTGCCCGCGAATACATCTGCAAAGCGCTTCTCCACCAGCGTAGAAACTTCCAAATCCGGGCGCCACGCCTTCAACGCCCGCAACGCCGGCGTGATCAGCAGGGTGTCGCCGAGCGACCGTAACCGCAGCACCAGCACGCGCGCGCCCGTCGGCAACTCCGCCAACAGATTGCCCCCGGAGGGACGTACCATCGAAAGCTCAGGATTCGATGCGGGCTTCGTCCACCAGCATCACGGGAATGTCGTCTTTGATGGGATAGACGCGCCGGCAGGTGCTGCACTTGAGGCCCTTCTGGTCGGGCGTGAGCGCCACCGGCGTCTTGCACAGCGGGCAGACGAGAATCTTCAACAGTTCCGGATCAACCGTCATCGCAGTCCCCTCAATGGCGCACGACTCTAGCAGATGATTCGCGCACTTTTCAAGCTGACGCCCGGGGGCATCCTCTCTCCGCCGGCTCAAGACCCTGTGCTATGATGCGATGTCACTCCCCCGAGTGGAGGCCCTGTGCCTGCGCGCATCCTCGACGGCAAGCAAATCGGCAAGGAAATCCAAGACGAGCTCCGCCAGGAAATCGCTCAGCTGCGCGCGCTGGGGATCACCCCGGGCCTGGCTGCCGTTCTCGTGGGTGAGAACCCCGCTTCCCACATCTACGTGCGCAACAAGATTCGCGCCTGCCAGGAGCTCGGCTTGCTCAGCGAGCAGCTATTGCTACCCGCGACCACCAGCACCGAGGAACTACTCGCCCAAGTCGAAACCCTGAACCACCGTGACAGCATTGACGGCATTCTCGTTCAGTTGCCTCTGCCTGCCCAGGTGGACTCCCAGCGCGTTCTGCTGGCCGTAGACCCGGCCAAGGATGTGGACGGCTTCCACCCCGTCAACGTCGGCAACCTCGTCACCCAGCGCGAGGCCCTGCGCCCTTGCACCCCCGCGGGGATTCTTGAAATCCTCCGGCGCAGCGGGATTGCCCTTGCCGGCAGCCGCGCCGTGGTGATCGGACGCAGCGACATCGTGGGCAAGCCGGTTGCTCTGCTGCTGTTGCACGAGCATGCCACCGTCACTCTCTGTCACAGCCGCACGCGCAACCTGCCCGTCGTGGCGCACGAGGCCGACATCCTGGTCGCCGCCATGGGCCGCCCGGCCTTCGTCACTCCCGACTTTGTTCGTCCCGGGGCCACGGTCATTGATGTGGGCGTGAACCGGATTGACGACGCTGCCAGCGCGGAGAAAATCTTTGCCCGTCATCCCCAACGCTTGGAGGAATTTCGCCGCAAGGGTTCGATCCTGGTGGGCGACGTGCACCCGGACGTGGCCGAGGTGGCGGGCGCGCTCACCCCCGTGCCCGGAGGCGTGGGCCCGCTGACGATTGCGATGTTGATGGTGAACACGGTGAAAGCCGCACGCCTGCGGCGGGCGAAATCCCAAGCGGTCGTCGCCTGAGCGGCCCTTCCCCCTATGCTGCGAGTCGGACTCACCGGCGGCATCGGCACCGGCAAGAGCACGGTGGCGGGAATGCTCGAGGAGCTCGGCTGTGTCGTACTCCGGCTCGACCAATTGGCGCACGAATTGATTGCGCCCGGTCGCCCCGCCTACGAGGAAATCATTCGCACCTTCGGCGCGGAAACTCGCACTGGGGATGGAACCATTGACCGGAACAGGCTCGCCCAGCTTGTCTTTGCCAACCCCGCCCAACTGGCGCGGTTGAACGCCATCGTGCATCCGCGCGTAATCGAAGAGACCGAACGCCGCCTGGAAGAAATTGCCCACGACGCGCCCGATGCTATCGTCATCGTCGAGGCGGCGTTGCTGGTGGAGAGCGGCTATCACCGGCGGCTCGACAAGCTCATCGTCACCTGGTGCACCCCCGAACAGCAGCGCGCGCGTCTAATCGCACGGACGGGCCTGACCCCGGCGGAGGCCGAGCAGCGTATTGCTGCGCAAATGCCCCAGGAGGAAAAGCGCCGCCATGCCGATTACGCCATCGATTGCTCCGGTACCCTGGGCGAAACGCACGCACAGGTCGAGCGCGTCTTGGCCGATCTGCGACGCTCGGTGCGCGCCGCAACGGTCAGGCCGCCGCCTTGAGTTCTGCGGAGAAATGCAATGAAAAAGCGTTACCTGATCGGCATCGCCGTGTTCCTGCTGGCCGCCGCCTTGGGCTATTGGACCAAGTCGCGGATGGCGGACTCGCACCGCACGGCTCTTTCCGGCGGCGAGTCCTCCCCCACCGTTGCCGCCGTGGAACCCCCTGCTATCGGTGCATCGAGTACGGAGCCAGCACCGCCCGCGGCACAGCTCAGCGGGGATGAACAGAACACGATAGGAGTCTATCGCACGGTGTCGGCCGCCGTCGTCAACGTCAAGACCCAAGCCGTGGAGTGGAATTTCTTCTATGGCGCCATCCCCTCGCAGGGTTCCGGCTCCGGCTTTGTCATTGACCGCCAGGGCCACATCCTGACCAACTACCACGTCATCGCCAATGCCGACGAAATCCAGGTTACCCTCGCCGACCGCTCCAGCTTCCGCGCGCGCGTCATCGGCGCCGACCGCACCACCGACATCGCCGTCCTCAAGATTGATCCCGGCCGCAAGACCCTCCCCACCGTCCAACTGGGCGACTCCGACCGGCTGCGGGTAGGACAGAAGGTTCTGGCCATCGGCAACCCCTTCGGCTTCGAAGGCACGCTCACCACCGGCATCATCAGCGCTCTGGGACGGACGCTGGAGGTGGACCGCGGCGTGATTCTGGACGAGGCCATCCAGACCGATGCCGCTATCAACCAGGGTAATTCCGGCGGCCCACTGCTCGACTCGGCCGGGCGCGTCATCGGTATCACTTCAGTCATCTTCTCACCCACCGGCGGCAGCGTCGGCATCGGCTTTGCCATCCCGGTCAACACCGTCAAGCTCATCCTCAACGACCTCCTGCGCGAGGGCCGGGTGCGCCGCCCCTACCTAGGCATCAGTGGCTATCCGATTGACCCAACGCTCGCCGGGGCGCTGCGCCTGCCGGTGGAAAAAGGCATCCTGGTGGCTGAGGTCGTCCCGAATAGCGGGGCCGAGGAAGCCGGCATCCGAGGGGGTGACCGCTACGTGGTGGTCGGGCGCGTGCGGCTGCTGGTGGGCGGCGACATCATCGTTGCCCTCAACGGCCAGGCCATCGAATCCCAGCTCGACATCACCCGGACGCTCAACCGGAAACGTCCGGGCGACACCGTCGAGCTCAAGCTCTACCGCGGGCCCCGCCAGATGAGCGTGACGGCACGGCTGAAAGAACGCCCGCGCTGAACTCCGCCCGCACCTGTGCCCGCTCGGTTTCGGAAAGCTTCCACCACGTCTCTCCCAACTCGCGTAGCCGATCCAGTGTCGCCTGCATCTCTCTGTGCTTGGCTTCCTGTGCGGCTTCGTCGGCGTTGGGGGGAACGTAGATGGCCGGCGCCTGGAAGATGGCGACGCGGCTGAAGAGATAGGGAATCTGGAACAGGTCCCAACTTTTCTTGAACTGATAGGCGCGCTCGGGCGCGATGTGGAAGCAAAAGATGGCATCACCCGTGCGGCGCGCCAGCAAGACCGGTCCGGGCTTGGCCAGGAAGCGGGGGCCGCGCGGGCCGTCAATGGTGAAGGCGACATCGCGGCCGTCCTCCAGGTGTTGCTTCATCTCCGCCAGCGCCCGCAGGCCGCCACGCGAGCTTGAGCCGCGTGCGGCACCGTAGCCGTGCCGCTGGATAATGCGGGCAATGTACTCGCCATCGAAATTCAGGCTGGTCATCACCACGATGCCGCGTCGGCGCCAGTACCAGGTGGCCGAGAAAATTCCCTGGTGCCAGAAGGTGTAGATGACCCGCTTGCCGGCGCGCCGGATGGCGTCCCAGTTTTCCTGTCCCACCACCTCCCAGCGCAGGGTGCGCCCGATCAGCGCGATGGACGCGTACCCGGCTCCTGCCGTCAGCCAGACCAGGAATCTCTGCCAGCGAGTCAGCGGCCGCGGCGTGCCGTCATAGAAGATATTGGGCTCCGCGTGTGCTTCGGCGGAGACAGCCGATGCCGTGCGCGTCATTGCGGCTCTTATAGCACAGCCCGTCGAAGTCTTCGAGGCAGACGAGCGCTAGGGCAGGAATACAGAACGGGGATTGATTTCGGTAATCTTCCAGCCCTGCGCGGTGCGCTGGAAGTCGAAGGTCACCTGTGCCGTGCGCGTTTCCGGCGGGTCGGTCGAGTCGCGCCGGCTGAAGACCAGCTCGGTGTCCACGATCACGACGGCCTTCTCCCCCTCGACCTGCACGTTCACCTCGCGCGTGAACAGGCGCACCTCGCTCGCCGAGCGCAAGAAAACCGTGACGCCTTCCTCGAAGCGGGGGTAGTCGTAAAACTTCTGGGGATCGATCTGCTCGCTCACACTGGTGGGGCTGAGCGACTCGAACCCGTCTTTGTAGCTGCGCAGCACGCGGCTCAGGACTTTTCGGACATTGGTTTCCGGCTCACGCTCGCCCCCCGGCGGCGCGTCCTTTTTCTTCTTCTCGCTCTTCTTTGCCTCGGCCGCTCTGGGTTTCTCTTCCTGCCTGGATGCAGGTGGCTGAGGAGCGAGCGTGCCCGCGCCCAGCAAGAGCGCGAGGAGGAGGAAGAAAGCCCAGCGCATCGGTGTAGGCAGCATTCTCATCGCACTGAATTCTACTCGTTGGGATGCGGGAGAGGAAGGGCTAGCTGCCTGCTTTTGTTTTTTCCAGTTCGTCGATCAACGCGGGCACGACCTCGAACAGGTCACCCACAATGCCGTAGTCGGCCACCTCGAAAATAGGTGCATTGGCGTCCTTGTTGATGGCCACCACCGTGCGCGACCCTTTCATCCCCACCACGTGCTGGATGGCGCCGGAAATCCCCAGAGCGAGATAGAGCTTGGGCGCCACCGTCTGCCCTGAGCTTCCCACCTGGCGCTCCATCGGCAACCAGCCTTCGTCGCAAATGGGCCGCGACGCGGCAATCTCCCCTCCCAGCAGGCTGGCGAGCTTCCGCGCCAGCTCGAGATTCTCCGACGCTTTGATGCCGCGGCCCACGGCCACGATGATTTCCGCCTGGCTCAAGTCCACGGCCTGCTTCGCCTCGCGGAACGGCTCCTCCGCCTGCGTGCGGATTTTCCCCGCATCGAGCACGGCCGCAAACTTCTGTACGCACGCCCCCGGGCTGCCCGCCACCACCCTATCGGCGCGGAACGCGCCCGCCTGCACCGTAACAAACCAGGGCGGCTCACCGGTGAACACCACATCGGCGTTGGTCTTCCCCTGAAACATCAGACGCACGAAGACGGGCGCATTGCCTTCGACGCGGAAGCCGATGCAGTCGCTGATGAGGCCGCGCTGGAGCGAGGCCGCGAGCTTGGGGGCGAAGTCACGCACCTGATAGGTGTGCGGCAAGACGACATAGCTCGGTTGGAGTTTCTCCACGAGTTGGCGAAAGCCCACTGCATAACCGTCAGGGGTGTAGTGGGCGAGCAGGTCGTGCTCGACGAGCCAGACCGCTTCCACCTTCTTGCTGGCCAGCTCCTGCCCCAGACCTGCCAATCCCTTGCCCGCCAGCGCCACCGTCACGGCTTGGCCGAGTTTCTCCCCCAGCTGCTGCCCGGCCGCCAGCGCCTCCCAGCTCTGCCGGTGCAGCTTGCCCGCCTCGGCGGGCTTGCCCTGCTGTTGCTCTGCGATGACAAGTATCTTGTCAGCCACCAAAGTCTCGCTCGTTGTCATTCCGAGGAGCTTGGTGCGACGAGGAATCTGCCGTTCTCACTTGGACTGAAAAGCAGATTCCTCGCCCCGAATCCCGAAGCTTCGGGATCGGAGCTCGGAATGACAAGCAAAGGAAGCGGTAACCGGATCAGCGATGATAAGGACGTTGCCTGCCATATGGTTAGCCGAGAATGCGCGCCTCGTGCCGGAGCTTTTCGACCAGCCTGCCGGCAGCTTCTTTCGCCGTTCCAGTCAGCAACTCGGTCTTCTTGCTTTTCTCCGGCACGTAGATTCGTTTGGTTTGCTGCGTCGGCTTGGTGTCGGCACGGAGCAGGGCGCTGCGCTCCAGGCCCCGAATCTCCTTCTTCTTCGCCGCCATGATGCCCTTCAGGCTGGCGTAGCGGGGCTTGTTGATGCCGGACTGAATCGTCAGCACCGCCGGCAGCGGCATTTCCACCCACTGGAACCACCCGGCTTCCAATTCACGCTTCACGCGTAAGCGACCATCCTGAACTTGAATCTCCATGATGATGGTGGCGTGCGGCAGCCCGAGCAGCTCGGCCAGCAGGACGCCGGTTTGCCCGAAGCCGTGGTCGTCCGATTGCAGCCCGGTGAGCAGGAGATCGAACTTCTCCTCTTTGACCGCAGCGGCGAGTGCCGCCGCGAGTTGCAAGGGGTCAAGCTGGTAGAACTTGTCGTCCTGGACGTGCAGGGCGCGGTCGGCGCCCTTGGCCAGCGCTTCTTTGATGGCCTGCCGCACGCGCTCCGGCCCCAGCGTCACCACCACCACCTCGCCGCCGAACTTCTCCTTCAATTGCAGGCCGGCTTCGAGCGCGAAGGCGTCCGGCTCGTTGACCTCAAAGGCAATGTCGGCCTCGCGTACCCAGGAGCCGTCTTCGGCGATGCGCAGCGTGGCGTCTTTGGCCGGCACCTGCTTGAAGCAGACAAGGATGTTCACGGTCGCGTTAGCTCAGGCCCAGTAGGTCTACTTCCCTTCCCAGCGCTTGAAGAGGAGGGCGGCGTTGGTGCCGCCGAAGCCGAAGGAATTCGAAAGCGCGTAGCGCAGCGCGGCCTTGCGTGCCTGATTGGGGACGTAGTCGAGGTCGCATTCGGGGTCGGGCTTTTCGTAGTTGATGGTGGGCGGCATCATCTGGTCGCGCAACGCCAGCACGCTGAAGCCCGCCTCCAGTCCGCCCGCCCCGCCCAGCAGGTGGCCGGTCATGGACTTGGTGGAGCTGACCGCCAATTTCCTGGCGTGGTCGCCGAAGAGGCGCTTGATGGCCAGTGTCTCCAGCCGGTCGCCCACCGGGGTCGAGGTACCGTGGGCGTTGATGTAGCCCACGTCCACCGGGCGCACGCCTGCGTCCGCGATGGTGGCTGCCATGACGCGGTAGGCGCCATCCCCGTCATCGGAAGGCTGGGTGATGTGGAAGGCGTCGCCCGACATCCCGTAGCCCACGATTTCGGCCAGAATCGGTGCGCCGCGCTTCTCGGCACTTTCCAGCGCCTCCAGAATCAGGATGCCGGCGCCCTCGCCAACCACGAAGCCGTCGCGGTCAGCGTCGAAGGGGCGGCTGGCGCGTGCGGGCTCGTCGTTGCGGGTGGAAAGGGCGCGCATGGAGGCAAAGCCGCCGATGCCCATGGGCGTGATGGCGGCTTCCGCGCCCCCGCAAATCATCGCCTCCGCATCGCCCCGCTGGATGATCTTGAAACTGTCGCCCACCGCGTGCGCGCTCGCCGAGCAGGCGGTGGCGGTGGCGGAGTTGGGCCCCTTGGCGCCGGTGCGAATCGAGACCACACCCGAGGCCAGGTTCACGATGGCTGCGGGAATGAAAAAGGGTGAAATCCTGCGCGGGCCGCCCTTGAGCAGCGCTTCATGCTCGCGCTCGATGATGTCGAATCCGCCGATGCCCGAGCCGATGTAGACCCCAACGCGCGGGGCCAATGCGGGGGTGATCTTCAGGCCGGATTGCTGGACGGCGTTCTCGGTAGCCGCGATGGCGTACTGGATGAATACGCCCATTTTTTTGAGTTCTTTTTTCTCCACAAACTGGAGCGGGTCGAAGCCTTTGACTTCGCCGGCGATACGGCAGGAGAAGTTGGAGGCGTCAAACCGGGTGATGGAGCCGATGCCGCTGCGGCCAGCGCAGATCCCGCGCCAGGCCGATTCGGTGTCGTTGCCCAGCGCGCACAGCAGGCCGATCCCGGTAACTACTACCCTGCGCGGATGCAAGCCAGACTCCCAGAAAATAGGATGCGTCTCGCCCGCTTCAGGCACGGGCCGGACTAGGACTTCTTCCGCTTCTCGATATAGGCGATGGCGTCCTTGACTGTGGAAATCTTTTCGGCGTCTTCGTCGGGGATTTCGATGTTAAAGGCCTCTTCGAAAGCCATCAGAAGCTCCACCGTATCGAGGGAGTCGGCTCCCAAGTCGTCCACGAACGACGCATTCGGGGTCACTTCGGCTTCGTCCACTCCGAGTTGCTCGACGATAATCTGCTTGACCTTCTCCTCAATCGAGGCCATAGCCTCTCCCTCCTGTTCGTTCAGCGGTTGAGCCGAATTGGAATCAGTCCTGAAACCTTGCCTGCGCCTGCCTGCGCAGGCAGGACCAGCAGGCCAAGCACCCGCCGCCATTCTAGTCGGCGCCCCGCACACGGGTCAAGCAAGGTAGAGGCCGCCGTTGACGTCGAGGACGTGCCCGGTGATGTAGGCGGCCTCGTCGCTGGCCAAGAACCGTACCGCCCAGGCCACCTCGCGGTCCGTCCCCATCCGTCCCAGCGGAATCCGCCCCAGCAGCTCCTGTTTACGTTCTGCGGGCAACGGGTGGGTCATGGGCGTGTCAATGAAGCCCGGGGAGACGGCATTGACGGTGATGTTGCGCGAGGCCACCTCGATCGCCAGCGCCTTGGTCAAGCCGATCAAGCCGGCCTTGGCAGCAACGTAGTTCGCTTGCCCGGGTGCGCCTGCCTGGGCGGTGACGGAGGTGAGGTTGATGATGCGGCCCCAGCGGCGGCGGATCATCCCGGGCAAGACCTGCTGGATGCAGAGGTGCGCGCCGGTCAGATTGGTGGCGAGCACAGCGTCCCAGTCGGCGCGCTTCATGCGCAGCGCCAGCTGGTCGCGCACGATGCCGGCATTATTCACCAGAATATCCAGCCGCTCGAACTTGGCCTGCGCGGCTTCAAAGGCAGCCGTCACGGAGTCCTCGTTCGAGACGTCGAGGGAAACGGCCAGGACTTCGGCCCCCAGTTTCCGGACATCCTCGGCCACCTGCGCCAACTTCTCCGTGTTGCGCGCCCCCAGCACGACGCGCGCGCCGCCCTCGGCCAGCACGAGCCCACAGGCCCGGCCGATGCCCTGCGAGGCACCAGTGATGAAGGCCACTCGATCCTTCACGTTCATGACGCCGCCTCGCGTGTGGTCGCCGTAAGTCTCTCCAGCGTGGTTTGCAGGCTTTCTTCGTCCTCCACGTTGTAGCCGACCGCGGCGCGGTCGATCTGCCGCAGCAGCCCGCGTAGGACTTTCCCCGGGCCCACCTCGATGAAGCGAGTACAACCGAGTGCGATCAGCTTGCGGATGGACTCTTCCCAGCGCACGGGAGCCGTCACCTGGCGCCGCAGGGCGTCGCGCGCGGCCGCACCGGTGCGGACAACCTCCGCATCCACGTTGTTCACGACCGGGAACCGAAGCGCGCGGAAGGTGATGCGAGCCAGATCAGCCGCCAGGCGCTCGGCGGCCGGTTCCAGCAAGGCGCAATGGAAGGGCGCGCTCACCGGCAACAGCACCGCGCGCTTGGCACCGGCAGCGGTGGCCAAGCGAACAGCACGCTCGACCGCCGCGGTGTTTCCCGCAATCACGATCTGTTCGGGCGAATTCAGGTTCGCCGGCGCCACCACCTGCCCCTGGGCTGCCTGGCGGCAAACGCTTTCCACTTTCTCATGGGCGAGGCCGAGGAGGGCGGCCATCGCGCCTTGGCCCGCCGGCACCGCCTCCTGCATGTACCGTCCGCGGTTCTGCACGGTTGCGAGAGCATCGCGAAGCGAGAGAGCACCCGCTGTCACCAGCGCCGAGTACTCTCCCAGGCTATGCCCGGCCCCGTAGTCGGGTTGCACGCCCTTCTCCTCCAGAACCCGGGCGGCGGCCACCGAGACCGCCAAGATGGCGGGTTGCGTATTGGCCGTCAGCTTCAGCTCTTCATCCGGTCCTTCGAAGCACAGCCCCGAAAGCTTTCGGGGCCACTCAAGAACTGCGTCCGCTTCCTCAAAGACGGCGCCGGCGACGGCGTAACGCGCGGCCAGCTCCTTTCCCATGCCAGCGTACTGAGAGCCCTGTCCGGGAAAGAGGAATGCGAGTTTGCTCATCATCGTTCCGGTAGGGGACTCAGCGGGGGGCTACTTGCGGGCGCTGGTCACAGCCAATTCGCGCTCGATTCTCTCGTTGATGCGGCCATGGGAGAACTCCATCGCCACCCGGATGGCGTTCTTGATGGCGTTCCCGTTCGAGCGGCCATGGCAGATGATGCCGACGCCTTTGACGCCGAGCAACGGCGCCCCACCGTATTCGGAATAGTCCACCCGCTTGCGAAAATCTTCGTACGCCTGGCGCGACAACACGTAGCCCACCTTGGCCTGAATGGTGCCGGAGAGCGCATTCCGGAGTATCTCCGTGACAGCTTCGGCCATCCCTTCGCTGATCTTCAGGGCGACGTTGCCGATGAAGCCGTCGCAGATGATGACGTGCACTTCCCCGCTGAAGACGTCGCGGCCTTCCACGTTGCCGATGAAGTTCAGAGAAGTTTCTTTCAATCGCCGGTGCGCCTCGCGTACCAGCTCATTCCCCTTGGTGGCTTCCTCTCCAATCGAGAGCAGGCCCACGCGCGGCCGCTGCACAGCGAACATCGCCCGGTAGTACACCTCGCCCATGATGGCGAATTGCTCCAACTGATGCGGCTTACAATCCACGTTGGCACCGACGTCCACCATCACGGCCGCCGTCCCGGCGGTGGTGGGAAAAACCGAGGCCAGGGCAGGGCGATCCACGCCGGGCAACGAGCCCAGTTCCAGCTTCGCCGTCGCCATTACGGCTCCCGTATTGCCGGCGCTCACCACGCCTGCGGCTTCTCCGTTGGCCACCAATTGGGTGGCCACGCGAATGGAGGAGTCGCGCTTCTTGCGGATCGCGCGGACAGCGCTTTCCTCCATGGAGATCACTTCACTGGCGTGGACGATGTCGAGAGGAAGACCGCGCGCCTCGTGGCGGGCAAGCTCGTGGGCGATGAGGTCGCGCTGGCCGACGAGGACGACACCCACGCCGTAGGCGCGGGCCGCCTGGACGGCCCCTTCCACCTCGGCGCTGGGGGCGTGGTCGCCCCCCATGGCGTCCACCGCGATCCGAATCAGGGACACGACAGCACCGGCTCCCGCGGGACGCGCTACTCGGTCTCTACCGCGACCGCGGCCCGCCCCCGATAGTAACCGCAATGGGGACAAACGCGGTGCGGTAGCTTGGGCTCGTGACAGTTGGGACACTCGGTCCGATTCCGGACCGTGAGCGCATGATGAGAGCGCCGCTTGTTCTTGCGGGCATGAGAATGACGGCGTTTCGGATTCGGCATGCTTGCCTCAGGACTCCTTTCGGCCCTGCTTCCAGCGGGCGAGCGGCGCCAACCGCGGATCCACACCCGAGCGGCGGCAACTGCAAGGGCCCAGATTCAGATTCGCGCCACATTCCGGGCACAGACCCCGACACTCCTCGCGGCAGAGGCTCTTGATCGGGATGGCGAGGTTGACCTGCTCGGCCAGCACGTCGGCCAGGAACAGCCCCTCGCCGTGGTAGAAGCCGATGTCGGTGTCCTCCTCACTCAGCCCGATTTCTTCGTCGCGCGCCATAGTGGCAATGGGCCGATAGCGCAGGTCGAAATCCGAAGCAATCGTCCGGGTAACGGGCTCCAGACACCGGGCACAGCTCAACTCCACGTCCGTCTCCAGGTGGCCCGCAATGTGGATTTCCCTGTCTTCGAGTTCGGCCACCACGTCCGCGGCCAGCGGTCCGCGCTGGCGGAATTCGCGCGTGTGAAAGTCTATCGCCCCGGGTGCGAACCGTTGCGAAATCGTCAGCTTGTGTTGTTCCAGCTCCTTGACCGCAATGAACATCGCGCTGACCGCAGTCAACCGCAGGGGAACGGCCGCGGGAAAGAAGAGTCATTATAAGGGGCAGGGTGGCAAAGTCAACCCAAGCGGCCGTGCTGGCTTGACGCTCGGAAAACGCCTCGGCTAGACTGGCCTTTGAGCAACCCAGGCCGTATCCTTCCAGCACGTGGAAGTACATCGCTGACGGAGAGGCAGCCGACCTGCGACCTCTGCGTGCCTGCCGCCGCGTCAGCCTGAGACACGCTTGAGTCCACGCAAACCCAGCGGCGAACTGACGGAAGCGGAAGCCATCCAGCGGGCCCAGCGGGGCGACCTGCAGGCGTTCGAACGGCTCTACTACCTCCACAAGGGCCGCGTCTATTCCCTCTGCCTGCGCATGCTCGGCAATCCTGCCGAAGCCGAGGACATGACCCAGGAGGCTTTCCTGCAACTGTTTCGCAAGGTGAAAACCTTCCGCGGCGAATCGGCGTTTTCCACCTGGCTGCACCGGCTGGCCGTCAACGTGGTGCTGATGCATCTGCGCAAGAAGGGCGTGCCCGTGGTGTCGCTGGAGGAGCCCAGCGAGCTGGACGAGGATGAGGCTCCGCCGCGGGAATTCGGCTCCCAGGACCTGGTGCTGGCCGGCGCGCTCGACCGGGTGGTGCTCGAGCGCCTCATCCAGAAGCTGCCTCCCGGCTATCGGCTGATTTTCACCCTGCACGACGTCGAAGGGTACGAGCACAACGAAATCGCCGAGATGCTGAACTGCTCAATCGGTAACTCCAAGTCCCAGTTGCACAAAGCCCGGCTCCGCCTGCGGGAGCTCCTGCGGGGGGAGCACCGGAGGGCAAAAGGGTGAGGAAACGCAAAGCCGGTTTTTGTCATCATACCTAGCTGTGAAAGGAGGCGCGTGACCGAGGAATCCGCCATGATGACCTGTGGAGAACTGCGGCGCCGGTTGGGGCCGGTACTGGAGGGCGAGTCGGAGCCTGAGGCGCTGAACCATCTGAATGCCTGCCCGCACTGTCGGGCGCTGGCCGACGAATTGATTGCCATTGGCCGTGCCGGCGCACACCTGCCCGTCCAGGAACCCAGCCGCGGTCTGTGGGGGCGCATTCTGCGCGCAGCGGAGGCAGAAGAACTCATCGAAACCTCCTGGGCCGGGCAGCTGGCTGGCCGCTTCGGACTCTTCCAGCCCGTGGCTGTGAATCTTTCCTTTGCTGCGACCCTGGTGGTGATTCTGTTGGCCGCCGCAGCCCTGGTCGGCTATCCGGGCCTGAATCTCAGCCCGGTGAGCAAGCAGGCAGCCGACCGCATCGCTGTTGCCCGGACGGAACTGGCACTGGCGCCCGAGTACGGCGACCGCTATGCCCGGCACCTCGACCGCATCGAAGAAGCCGTCCGCGACGAGGTGTTGCTTCCGGACACCCAGTTGACCCTGGTCGCCCAGAGCAACCTGGACACTCTGGACCGCTACATCCACCAGTGCCAGGCGCGACTCTCGACGTATCCCGACGATGAGTTCACCCGGGACGAGCTGAACCGTCTCTACCAGCAGAAAACCACTCTGCTCCAGGCGACGCTTGACCCGAATTGGCAAACCTCGGTACGCTAACCGCCCTATGCCGAGCCGCAAGACCTTCTTGGTGCTCCTCTCTGTCCTGCTGCTGCCCGCCCCGCTGGCAGCCCAGCGCATGGAGCGCGCCTTCCCTTCCTCGGCGGACGCTCTGGTGGAACTCCGCAACCAGGCCGGGCGCGTGCTGGTGCATGGCTGGGATCGGCCCAACGTTTTGGTCGTCTATGACCGCCGCTCTCGCTCCACCGACGTGCATTTCGACGAAGGCGCCAACCGGCTCCTGATCCACACGCAAGTCCTACAAGGAGACATTCAGGCCAGCGAGCGCGTTGTGGACTTCGAAATCTGGATGCCGGCCGCGGCCTCCCTGGACCTCCACCTAGACGTGGGAGAAGTGGAGGTCGACGGCCTGCGCGACACCACCAAGGTTGAAACCGTGGCCGCCGCCGTCGTCCTCCGCGAGGTGCAGGGCACGATCCAGGTCACCACTACAAGCGGCCCGGTCAGCGTCACTGAATCCGCCGGACGCTTGAATGTGGTGTCTGTCAGTGGTGACTTGCGCTTTGTGAACACACCCGGCCGCTTTCTCGCCGCGCGCACCGCCTCCGGCTCCATCCACTTGGAAGGCGCCCTGCTCGACGGCGGCGACTATGAACTCTCCAGCCACGAAGGAGCAATTGAATTATGGCTGCCGGCCAACGCGTCTTTTGAGCTCTTCGCACGCTCGCTACAGGGCAAAGTCACCAATAGTTTCCCTCTCAGGCCCAAATCCCGCGGCCGCCTCCCCCCGCCCAACCATGCACGGAGCTTGCTGGGTACCGTGCAGAGCGGCGCGGCTCTGCTACGCGCCTCCAGCTTCAGTGGTAATATCTCCATCGAGAAGCGCTGACCAGACGCGTTGCCGAAAGAGACCGCCATCCCTGCGTCGCCCGCGACCCCACGGCCGGTGGCCATCCCTCGGTTCGTCTTCCTGGTCGGCTTCATGGGCTGCGGGAAGACCACGGTCGGCAAGCTGCTCGCGGGTCGCCTGGGGTGGGGCTTTTTCGACCTGGACGAGCAAATCGAAGAGCGCCTCGGCCGCACTATTCCGCAGATCTTCGCGCAACAGGGTGAGCCGTACTTTCGCGAGGTGGAACGAAGCATGCTGGAAGGCTTCCTGGCACAGGCGGCGGAGAGGCCCACGGTAGCGGCACTGGGCGGGGGAACGATTGCCCAGCCAGAGAATCTGGCGCGGATTCGTGCCCACGGCGGGATCTCCATCTGGCTGCGCTGCTCGCTGGAGGAACTGCGGCGGCGCTGCAGCACTCTGACCAACCGGCCGCTCTTCCGCGACGCCGCCAGTTTCGAGCAGTTGTACCAGCAACGGCTCCCCTACTATCAGCAGGCCGATTTTGTGGTGGATGTCGGCGACCGCTCGCCGTCCGCCGCCGTAGAAGATATCCTCGCGCTCGGGGTACTCAAGTGAGGTTCTCGCTTCCGCCCGGCACCGGCGCGCTCGGTGTGGGGCTCATCCTGGTGTGCAGTCTGGGGCTGTCTTCCCGGGCGGGCGCGCAAACGGCCAAAAGTTCAGGAGCAGCCCGTGGAGCCTTTCGAATTCTGGTCGAGGGCAAGGAGATCGGCCGCGAGGAGTACGAGATTGAGCACCTGGCCAACGAGATTCGCGCCCGCGCCCGCCTCGTGCTCGATGCCGGAGGCCAGAAGGTGGAGGAGACCGCCAGCCTGACGCTCTCCCCTACCTACGAACCACGCAGCTATGAATGGAAGCGGGAGAGGCCCGCGGGCCAGTTTCTGCGGGTGCAGTTCGAGGGCCCCAAAGCCTCCCTGGAGTTTTCTGTTGGCGGCTCCGAGACCGAGCAGCGCGAGTTCCTGTTTGAGAACACGGAAGTCACCATCCTCGACAACAACTTCTTCCATCACTACCTCTTTCTGGTGCGTCGCTATGACTTCACCCGCGGCGGCCCGCAGCCGCTGCGGATTTTCATCCCGCAGGAGGCACTGCCGGCACTGGTGACGCTCGACAACCGCCCTGGGGAAGGGGCTCCGACCGGAACGACAGAGGCCAAGCTTCGCCAACTCCGGTTAACTACCGAGGACAACGAGGTCTGGTTGTGGGTCGATGAAAACGGGGAGCTTGTGCGCCTCACCGTCCCCCTGGCAAAAGTAGAAGTCCTGCGCGTCCAGCCCTAGAAGCGAGGAAAGAAAAGGTCCCGCCTACACCACTACTTTCCACTTCAGCTCTTCGCGCACCCGGCGGAGCTCCTGCTGGAGTTCCCGCTGATTTTCGTGCATTTCCCGTCGCAGCCGGTGCTGAAGCTCCCGCTGCACTTCGTCCTTCAACTCCTTCTGCCGCTCGGCCCACTCGTGCTGGAGATGCCGTTGCACTTTGTGCATCTCGCGCTGCACTTCCCGCATCGCTTCCCCGAGTTCGTTCATCTCATCGGGATCGAGCTGGAAGTCAGTGGTGAGCTCTCGCGGGGGGCGCTGGGTTTCCTCCAGTTGCACTTGTACGGAGGTCTCCGCCTTCTGGCGAATAAGGGTCAGGGTCACCTTTTCCCCGCCCTTCTTTCCTCGCAGCGCCTGCCGCAGGTCGCTGACCGTCGCGACCGCCTCACCGTCCGCGCGCACGATGACGTCGCCGGCTTTCACTCCCGCCTTTTCCGCCGGCGAGCCGGCCGTCACTTCCTTCACCAGCACGCCCTTTCCTTGCTTGACGCCGAAATACTCGGCAAGCTGCGGCGTCAGTTCCTCGGCAGAGACACCCAGCCGCGGCCGTGCGCCGAAGACTTCCACGTGGATGTCGGGAATGCGAATCTCGGGTATGCGGATTTCCCTGCGCAGGATTTGTCGCCGCTCGAGGGTCGCGGTCAGAGTTTGGGGGCGCCCGTCGCGGCTCACCACCAGCCGTACCGTCCGGCCTTCGGGTGTCTCTCGCACCAGCCGGCCGAGCTTGGCCGCGCTCTCGACGCGCTCACCCTGGTACTCCAGGATGACGTCGTTCTTCTGCAACCCGGCCTTCGCCGCCGGGCTGTCCGGCTCCACTTCGGTGACGAGGGCGCCGTACTCTTCCTTCAGCTTCAGCTCGGCCATCTTGTCTTTCGTCACCTCAGCCAGGTGAACGCCGAGCCACGCGTTGCGGCCCGAGAGAACCACGAATCCCTCCTCATCGGCCATCGCCAACGCCGGCGGGCACATCCCGGAGCGGCACTCCGTGTCCCGCTGAAACCACACTTCCTGCGCAGGGGCGGCCAAGGCCACGCCCGCAACCATCACCGCTGCCAGGATCAACCCTCTTGTTGTCGCTTTACCGTTCATGGCACTGCTCCTTCTTGCGTTCTGTCGGGCAACCTCGTTCCTTCCCTATTGGTCCGGCTCGGGCGGTGGGGGCGGAGCCGGTGGTTTGGGCGCGCGCCGCAGCTTGATCCGCTCCTTCAGCCACTGCAAGCGGCCTTCGTGTTCTTTCAGCAACTCGTGCTGTTTCTGCAGCTCCTCGGTCAGCTTCCGAATCACAATCGCGCCGCCCACGGTCTTGATCTTGAGAACCTGGCCGCCGCCGTTCAGCTCCCCGTAGGCGCGGACTTGGTAGACATTGAAGTGTTCGGCTCCGCTGCTTTCGATCTTGAGCGGAAAGTCGGTGCGAATCTTGCGTCCCGCTGCCATCTCGATCACCGCTTCGATGGTCAGTTGGAGTTCCGGCGGGATGTAAACCTCCACGTCGCCGAAGGAGGTCTGCAGAACCGAAGCCGAGACCAGCTTGGTGTCGCCACCCAGCCGCGCCAGGATATTGCCGGCCATGGTGGCTGCGCGGATGGCCCCGCGAATGCGATCGAGCTCAATCCCACCGCCCGCCGTTTGCGCTTCGACCAGCCCGCCGGCATCCGCAATCCGGATATTTCCGCCTGCGGTCTCCGCTTGCACGCGCCCACCGGCTCCGCCGACCACAATGCGCCCGCCGGCGGTCACGGCGTAGACATCTTCCGTTGCGCCCTCGATGTAGATATCGCCGCCGGCCGTGCGCGCGCGGATGGCGCCCTGGACGTGCCCGATGGCAATGCTGCCGCCATTGGTTTCCAGCATCGCCAGTCCGCGCACGCTCTCCACGTGGATGTCGCCGCCGGCCGTCAGGGCGCGCAAGGGGCCCCCGATGTGCCCGAAAGCGATATTTCCCCCTGCGGTCTCGGCCGAAGTCTCGCCGCCGATGTCACCGGCGCGGATGTTGCCGCCCGCGGTGACAGCGCGCAGCGACACCAACGGCGCCGCGATCTCGATGTTGCCACCCTGGGTCTGCACATCCGCACGGAAGGTAGGCGGCACGGTGAATTCGTATTCCACCTGGAACTTCTCGAATTCGTCCTGCCACCGCTGCCGGATCTGCTCGCCCACAATGCGGACCTCGGTGGCCGTGGGCCGCACGCGCACGACGAAGGCACGGAAAAGCCGACGGGCATCCTCCTCGCTGCGCCAGTAGGCGCGCTTGCGAATGTGGTAGCTGACCTCACCCGGCTTGCCGGTGTTCACCCGCACAGTGCCGCGCTCGGTTCGGAGAGAGAGGAGCTGTCCGCCCGGAATCGAGATCGTTCCCTGGGTCTCTTCCACCCAAGCCTTGGCATCCCGAAAGACCTGCGTGTTGGGCTCCTCGCTACCGGGTTCCTCAATAAGAAAGGGCTCCCCGGCCGCCAGGCTGGCGGGCAGGAAGAAGAGCACCAGCAGCCCAGCGGCGGCCCAGCCGGTACCGGCCCACGGATTGCGCGGAAGCAGAGTTCGCATCGGTGCTTAGTTCTCCCCGGAAACAGCCCGCAGTGTGCTCGCGCACTTCAAGCGCACGTAGGGATTCTTGTCTTTCTCCGAGAGTTGCCGGAACACCGGCACGACGGAGTCATCGGCATGCTCAGCCAGCAGGTTGACGCTCGCGACGCGCATGCCGGGGTTGGCGTCCTGCGTCAGCACTTGAATCAACGTCTGCCGGATGGGTTCATCCCATTGCAGCTCACTCAGGGCGCTGAGAGCCGCGCGGCGCACGCCATCGTTGCGGTCGTTCAGCAAGGCATAGATCAGGACGTCGCGCACTTCCGGATCATTCGTGCGCCGGTCCAACAATTCCAGACTTTCCCGACGGATTCCCGGGTTCTCGTAGTTCTTCACCGCGTAGATCAGCAGCCGCTGAATTCCTGGGTCATCCACTGTGCCCCGGAGGTCCAGGCGCTGCTCCGCGTCCACGGTCAGCCGTACCGTGCCGGTTTGCGGCTCGGCGGCCACCTGGCGGATGCCCGCAATGCGGAGATTGGACAAGTCCGTCATGCCCGCTGTCACCGGGCCGGACACAGTTGCGGCCGGAACCGCCTCCACCTGCGGACGCATCGTCCAGCCGGCACCAAAACCCAGAATCAGTATCCCCAGAACCGCCAAGGCGCGGGAAGCCGCCGGAACCGGTGTGCCGGCCAGCCAGGCCCGCAGCAGCGCGCGCCAGCCCATGGCTTCCTCGGCCAGCCGCTCTTCCAGCAGGCTGCGGCACTCGACCACGAGTTCGGGCGAAGGAAGGCGGAGCGGGCGCTCGTTGAGCCGCTCGTGCAGGCGCTGGTGTGCCGCCAGCTCTGCCGCGCACGCCGAGCAGGTGCGCACGTGGTCGTCGAGTGCGGTGCGGGTGTCCGCCGTCAGCTCATCGTAGAGATAGAGCGGAATCTGCTCGCGAACCTGTTCACAGTTCATGGCGCTTTCCTCCGTCCCCCTCAGGCAAACTCCGCCAACTGCGCGCGGAGTTTCTGGGTGGCGCGAAAGAGGCAGTTCTTGACGGTCTCTTCCGAAGTTCCAAACATCTCGCCAATCGCACGCAGCTTCAAGCCCTGGTAGTGCTTAAGCTCAAACACCATCCGCTCGCGCGGATTGAGCCTGCCCAAGGCTCTTTCAATTTGGCGGGCCAACTGCCGGCTCCGCAGAACCTGCTCGGGGTTCGAGTGCGGCCGGGCCTCGGCCTGGCTTTCGAAAAACTCGATGTCCGCTTCCCGGGGCTCGGGCGCCTGCACCTCCAGGTTGGCGCGGCGACGGCGGAGATGGTCGAGGCACACGTTGGTCACAATCCGATACACCCAGGTGGAGAAGCGGGACTCGAAGCGGAACCGGCCGAGCGAGCGGTACACCTTGAGGAATGCTTCCTGGTAGAGGTCGCGGGCATCCTCATCGGAACCGACGATTTGTACCACCAATCGCAACACATTTTTGTCATGCAGCCGCACCAGTTCTTCGAAGGCAGGCATGTCGCCTTGCTGCGCGCGTCGTATCAGTGCGCGCTCTTCTGCCAGCCCCACATCCGCCTTGCTCGCGGGAACTGTCCGGGCTGTCTCCAAACAGACACCGTTCATCGCGGCCGTTATTCGTGCTCGCTCACATCCATCTTAGACGTAGAGCTGGCTAAAAGGTAAGCCCTAGGAGGTGGGCGCAGGGCGGAGCACGCGCTGGCAGGCCGCTCTAACCTCCCGAGCCGCTTGGGCTTCTGCGGAATCCGCCGCGGCCCGTCCCAGAACGGTTTCGGCCAGCCCGAGTGCCTTCTCATGAAACAAGCTGAAGTAGCCCGGGTTGTCGAGCACCTCGCGGGCAAACAAGGCGCTCAGGTGGAGGAATTCCTGCCCGAAAGTCAGAAACACGTCCACCGGCTCAACACTGGCTTGGGGCCGGCTCAAGCGAGTCTCCGCCCGGGCAGAATCTCCCCGGGCGCCAGCCAGAGCGGCCATCACTTCGGCGAAGGCCCGCCGCAGGGCGTCGCGTTCAATCACCTTGCGGTCTGATTCCGTAACGCGCAGTCCGGCGCGCAACATCCGTTCCACCGGCTGCTCGGGCGGAGGCTGCAAGGGAAGGAGCGCGTCCAGGAGAAGCGTCCGTCCCGCCAATCGGGGAAGTTGTTCATCCACAGCGTCCAGCAAGGCCAACGACCAGCTTTGCGCGAGCGCAAGGTGGTTCCTCGCTGCGGTACCGAACTCACCCCGATCCGACTCTGCCGCCGCCCGTTCGCCTGCTTCCCGGTAGAGCCGGCCGAGCGCCAGCGAGCTCCGGGCCAGCCCGGCCAGGATGGCCCAGCGCGTCAGCGTGGCTCGGACGGCCTCTGGTGAGTCCGGGGATTCGCGGGCGACACGCGCAAGCGTGTCGGCCGCGCGCAGGTAGTTTTCATTCCGGATCTGTTCGCGCGCGAGCTGGTAGAGCTGGGCGGGCCCGCGCGGCACGATGGGCTCGCGGCACGCCGTCGCGGCACCGATGCCGGCCAGCAGGAGGACGACAGAAACACGCCGCAGCCGCATGCGGCTGCGATGCTAGCCCGGGGCGCGAGCCAGGTCAAATCGGAAGCAATTGCAACCGGTGCCGCGAGTGGTTAGAATCGCCGCGCCAGCATGTGTTCGCCCTGCCGCTCGTGAGCGAGACTCTACGCCAGCTCGAAACCCGGTGCGACGACTTGAGCCGCATCATCCCCCTGACAGAGAAAATCCTCAGCCGGCTCATGTGCACCTCGCCGCCTCCCACGGCTCCGCAGACGCTGGCGAACCTGCTCCGCTGCTACCAGCAACTCGAGCAGCGCGGAGAAGGCGAGGTGGCCGAGCAGGTGCGACAGCAAGTGGAAGCGGGCATCCGCAGCCTGCTGGATTGGCTGGCGGTAGCCGATCTCGGCATCAGCCCCTACCTCTTGCGAACCCATCTGGAGCAGAATCCCCTGGAAGCGGAAACGCAGAAAGCTCTCCTCCGCTATCTCCTCAGCAAAAGCCCGCATGCCGAAAGTGACCGGGACAAACTGGACTACCTGCTCAGCTCCTACTTCAGCCAGGTGAAAGGCACTGAGCTGGCTGCGCGCTTCGAGAACCCGGACGAGCAGCAGCGAGAACTCCTCCGCCTCTACCCGAAGCCGGTCACGTCCGCCCTTGACCCGGCGGCCGAAACCATGCTCCACGACCTGGAGTCCCTGACCGCACGGGTGGGAGACTTCGAGGAATTCGAACAACTGGTGGGCGCGCGGATGGTCGAGCGAGCCCGCGCGCTGAAAAGCAATCTGGGTGACGACTTCTACCACCCGCGCACGCTCGCCGTCATCCTCCGGTTCAATCTGACCTTCCGACGGCACTTCGAGCAGCTCTTCCGTCGTCAGATCGAGCAGTCGAAGGCACAGACCGCCGCCTTGATTGCAGCCAGCCGCCAGATATACGCCGCGATTGAGTCCGCCTTTTCCACTCTCCCCGTCCCCAGCGAGCCGCCGAGCGCAGCCGCGACGGCGCCCTCGGTGGCAGCGCCGGAAGAACGCGTAGGAAGACCTCCGACCGCGCTCCACGAGCGGCTCCCCATTGACAGCCTCGTGCATCGGCCGCAGGACCCCCAGAAAGAAACTGAATTGCGCGGGATTATCAGGCGCATTGCGCGCCACTTCCAAGCGGTCGCCCCGGGCTGGGCGGTCCTCCCTTCCCGCAACACCTCAGTGGTGCTGTATGACTGGGAGCGAGAAGCGTTCAGCGCGGGGATAGATGAGAAAGCGCCGCTCGGGGCCCGGACGGTCCAGGTCTCTGTGGGGCTTATTGTCTGGATGGAAGAGGAGTACGTCCTCTATCAGCAGAACCGCGGCGACCGCTACCAGTGGAAGCCCCACATGGACATGCTCAACTATGCCGTGGAGCGCGCGCACGAAGAGTTGCAGACCATCCACGGCCTGCTGGAACTCGGCGGCCCGGAAGAAGAAGCCGTGTGGTTTCCGGCGCTGGTGAACACGGCCAAGCGTCTGCTGACGGTGATGGAAAAAATCGCCCCGGTCTTTGCCTGAAGTCGCGCGCCGCCCGAGCGGTGCTATAGTAACCGGCAGGTCCCTGTGATGCGCTTGGAGTGGAATTCCTCCGTCGAGAATCTGCCCGGGGTGGGGGCGGCGCGGGCGCAGCAACTGGCGGAAAAAGGCATCCGGCGGGTCGGAGACCTGCTCACCTACTTCCCCTTCCGCTACGAAAACCGCATCACCTTTACGCCCATCCGCGAGCTGCAGGCGGGTGTGACGACCTGTGTGCAAGCCGAAGTGATGACGGCAGGCCTCGTCCGCTTTCCCCGCAGCCGCCTGCGCGTGTTCCACGTGGCGGTCAGCGACAAGACCGGTATCCTCTACGCCAAGTGGTTCCACGCTGACTATCTCCAGCGGGTGTTCAAGCCCGGCCAGCGCGTCGTGCTCTACGGCAAGGTGGAGGAAGACGCCTATCGGCCGGCGCAACGCGTGATGGTGCAGCCCCAGCACGAAATCCTCTCCGGAGACTCGGAACCGGCGGACTCGACCGAAAGCGGGCGCATTGTGCCCATCTATGAAGCCGCCGGAGCCATCAGCTCGCGGGTGTTCCGGCGGCTCGTCCACTATGCGCTCCGCACGCTGGATGCGGCGCTGGCGGACCCGCTGCCCGCGACCCTGCGCGAACGCTACCGCTTTCCCGACCGCCGCAGCGCCCTCTGGCAGGCGCATTTTCCCGAACCCGAAACCTGCCTGGATGACCTGAACCGGTTTCGCACACCTGCGCAGGAGCGGCTCATCTTCGAGGAGTTTTTCTTTCTGCAACTGGGACTGGCGCTGCGCCGCCGACAGACGCGGCAGGCCACCGGCATCCGCTTCACCCTGAACGAGGGGATTCGCGACGCGATCAAGACAATCCTGCCCTTCCATCCCACCGCGGCACAGAAACGCGTGTTGAAAGAAATCGCCGAAGACATGGAGCGGCCGGCGCCCATGAATCGCCTGCTCCAGGGGGATGTCGGCTCGGGCAAGACCATTGTGGCGTTCGAAGCCGCCTGCATCGCGATTGAGAATGGTTACCAGGTAGCTTTGATGGCGCCGACGGAAATTCTTGCCGTGCAGCACTACCTCTACGCGCGCCAGCGCTTCGCCGCCACCGGCTATCGCCTGGGGCTTCTCGTCAGCGCCCTGCCGCCAACGGAAAAAACGCGGGTGCGCAAACAACTTGCCGCCGGCGAAATTGACCTTGTATTCGGAACCCATGCGCTGATCGAGGAAGAGGTCGGGTTTCATCGGCTCGGCCTGGCGATTGTGGATGAGCAGCACCGCTTCGGGGTGCTGCAGCGGCTGGAGCTGATTCGCAAGGGTGCGCAGCCCGACGTGCTGGTGATGACCGCCACGCCCATCCCGCGCACGCTGGCCCTGACGCTCTACGGTGACCTGGACTTGTCGGTGATTGACGAAATGCCGCCGGACCGCGCTCCCATCGAAACCCGCTGGTTGACGGACGCAGAAGCAGCCAGCGCGTTCGAGTACGTCCGGCAGCAGGTCGCCGCCGGCCGCCAGGCCTACATCGTCTATCCCGTGATTGACGAATCCAAGCGCGAACTCAAGGCCGCCACCCAGGAATACCGCCGGTTGTCGGAAAAAGTCTTCCCCGAGTTGCGCGTGGGATTGCTGCACGGGCGGAAGTCAGGCGAGGAGAAGGAAAGTACGATGGCGGAGTTTCGCGCCGGGCGCCTGCAGGTGCTGGTTGCCACCAGCGTGGTGGAAGTGGGCGTGGATGTGCCGAACGCAACCGTGATGGTGATCGAACACGCCGACCTCTTCGGTCTGGCGCAGCTCCACCAGCTGCGCGGCCGCATCGGCCGTGGCGCGCATCGCTCGACCTGTCTCCTCCTCACGCCCGAAAAAGTCAGCGACATTGCGCGCGAACGCCTGGAGACCATGGTGCGCACCACCGATGGGTTTGCGATCGCCGAGATTGACTTGAAGCTGCGCGGGCCGGGCGAATTTTTCGGCACCCGCCAGCACGGTTTTCTCAACTTCAGCATCGCCAACCTGCTGCGCGACCACGAACTCCTCACCCGGGCGCGTACGGAAGCCTTTGCCTGGGTGGAGCAACCGCCCTCAGAAACCGAACTCGAGCGGCTGGCGCACTACCTGCACGAAAGCTGGGAGCAGCGCTACGGACTGGCACAGGTGGGCTGAGGATGCGCGTCATCGGAGGGAAATTCCGCAGCCGGCGGCTGAAGACGTTCGCGGGCACGCGCCTCCGGCCCACGAGCGACCCTTTGCGGGAGACGCTGTTCAACGTGCTGGGCGCGAGCATCGTCGGGGCCACCTTCGCGGACTGTTATGCGGGCAGCGGGGCCGTGGGCATCGAAGCGCTCAGCCGCGGCGCGGCCAAGGTTTTCTTCCTGGAGAACTACCGGCCCGCTGCCGCGCTCATCCGCGGCAATCTGACCAGCCTAGGCGTTTTCAACGGCTACGAGATTCTTCCCACCGACGTGCTCGGCGGACTCGAGCAACTGGAGCGACGCCCGGTGCGCTGCGATTTTATCTTTCTCGATCCACCCTACGACGCCGCGAACGAGTATGCGCGCACGCTCACCTGGCTGGGGGCGAGCGCGTTGCTCGCCGCCGACGGGCTGGTGATCGCCGAGCACGCGCGTCGCATTCCCTTGCCCGCGAGCGTGGGGGCGCTCGAGCGGATGCGCGAGCTGCGCCAGGGAGACTCCCGGTTGAGCTTCTATCGCCACCCGCCGGCCTGAGCGAGCGGGGCTAGAGGATGCTGATGATGGCGGGGTGGAGGGCGACGTGGGAGTAGGGGAAGCCGTTGATGGTATAGAGCGGCTCGCCGCCCGCGCGCGGGCGGTTCTCCGCGTCCGGGGCGCGCGTCAGCCTGAGGTAGCGGCTGATGTGGTAGTCCTCATCGTAGGCGGCGAAAATCCGCTCGAGCTCCGCCTTGGGCAGGCCGAACTCGGAGAGGTGAACGGGCCGGCCGAACTCTCCCGCCAGGGCGCGGTAGCGTTCGACCAACGTTCGTAAATCCATTCTCAGAAGTAGGGCGTGGGAACGTCCCCCCAGCGGACGGTGGCCGGAGGCTTCTCCCAGCCGAGAACAGCGTTGGCGGCGAGATTCACCTTGACCAACGCAATCGGCTCGCGGCGAACGGCCCGGCGGACGATGTCCAGACCCTGGGCGCTTGTGTCGTACAGCTTGACGCGGGCAAAGAGGACCTTAAGCGCATCCGAGTCGAAATCGCGCGGGGTGTGATGGCCGCCGGCGGGATAGTGCTCCATGGGCAGGTCGGGCAGCCGCCAGTCCACCGGCACCACGTAAACAAGGAATTTCTCGCCTTTGCCATAGCCGCGCACTTCCAGCGCCGCGGCGACCTCGGCGTGGCCGGCGGCCAGTTCCACCGCCTGCGCCAAGCGGGCGGAAGGAATCTGTGCCGGGGACAACACGGCCACGTCGGGCGTGGGATAGGTGGAAATGTGGGCGAGCGAATAGCTCTGCAGCCGCAGGCCCGCCAGCACGGCCGCACCTACCAGGACAGCATAGAGCGCGAGCAAGGCCAGGGCGCGCGCCCAACCGCGCTCGGGCAGGAAGCGCGGAATCCAGCCGAACCAACCGCGTGGAAAAAACATCCCGGTGCGATCTAGGTACTGGCGGTAGCTTTCGCCATAACGGGTCAGGCAGCGCTGCTCTTCATGCCGGGCCAAGAAGTAGTAGAGGAAGATCATCGTCACAAATCCGACCAGCACCAGAAAGCGCGGCCAGTGCAGGAGCACGCCAATGCCCATGAGAGACAGCATCAGATACTGCGGATGGCGAATCCAGCGATAGAGGCCGCCGGTGACGGGCTGGCCGCGGCGGAGAAACTTTGTGGCGTAAACCTGGATGAACCCCACGAGAAACAAGGTCAGGCCGACCAAGAAGATGGTTTCGTCCCAGCGCGCCAGCCACTCGAGCACTGGCGACGAGGTGTGGGAGAAGTGCGGCAGGAAGAAGCGGTCGAGCCACGCGGTCGCGGGCGAGCGGCCGAGCAGGTTCAGGAAGTGCGCGTAGGCGGAGTAGTAGTAGAGCGCGAACGGGCTGATCATGAAGAGGATTTCAAAGACGATGACGACGTAGACGAACCAGACCGCGGGTTTCCACCAAGCCGGCGATGTACTCATCGCATTCTCCCTGCGGCGCTCTTGCCGCCGCTCTCAGCCAATCTTGGCCAGGGCGTTGAGGATTTCCTGGACGTCGGGCGCAGTCGGCAGGTCATACATCTTCTTCCAGCGCACCGTGCCCTGCTTGTCGATGAGGAAGACCGCGCGATTGCTGATGCCGGGCACCGGCGGGCCTTCCCGCAGCAGACCGTAGTCCTGAATCACTTTCGCGTGCGGCCAGAAATCGCTGCAGAGCGGATAGCCCAGCATCCCGATCATGTGCTTCTGCCAGGCACTGTGTGACGGTATCGAATCAACGCTGATGCCCACGACCTGGGCATTGTGCGCGGCAAACTGGGGCCGGGCGGCCTCCAGTGCCGGCATCTCCGTGCTTCAAGTCCCGGTCCAATCCAGCGCGTAGAATGCTAGCACGACGTTTTTCTGCCCGCGCAGGCTCGAGAGCTTGAACGTTGCTTTCTCTTCCCCCGTCACCGACGGCAACTCGAAATCCGGCGCCGTGTCTCCCACCTTGATCTCCGCCATCACGCCCTCCTCGCCCCTCGTAGGTACGGCATTCTCTGTTGGACACCCACCCAGCGTCAAGGCTCTTGCCCTGTTTATCCTGAGCTTGCCGAAGGGCTTGCCCTGAGCTTGCCGAAGGGAGCAGCGTCGAAGGGCTCATCGCGCCCGCCCGCGCCCGATCCAGCCGGTTCGCGTCGGATCGCGTCGGATGGGCGTCAGATGCCGTAGTGATCGCGGCGGATCGCGGTGCCATCGCGGTGCCCCCCCAACTCTCCGCTGTCATTCCGAGACCCGATGGAATCGGGACGAGGAATCTGCTTGGCGACTCACTCTCTGAGCTCCTTTGTCCGGAAGCGGTGCGGAGCCTGTCCTGAGCGACTTGTGGTGAGCGGCGCCGAACCAAGTCGAAGGGTTTATCCCGCTTGCCCTCAGGCAACCCGAAGGGCCTGCCCGCGTACCCTGCCTCTGGTTTCCCCAACCAGAGATCGCCACCGCTGTGCCAAGAACAAACGCTTTTGGCACCGCCCCCTTGCGCCTTCAGCCCCTAGCGCGATCCCGACGGCGCCTCCCGACTCTTCCGCGAATACTTCCACACCTTGCCCTGGCACCCCACGAGCAAAACCTCGCCTTCCCCCCCGGGCATAGCCCCCAGGGTCGCGCAGGCCTCCGGCAAAACTTCAAAATAGAGCAGGTTGCCCTCGGCGTCCCATACGTAGAGAGCTGCTCGCTTCTCGTTGCTGTAATCCACCAGCACCACGAGGTAAGAACTCCCGCCAGTCTCCCACGCCGCTGCATGCGTCTCGCCCAGAAACCAACAGTCCGGTGCCGTGAGCTTCGCCACCTTGCGCCCCTTAAGGTCCATCACAAACACCGCATCATCCGCCGCCGTCACCACGCGAACAGCTCCCTCCTTGCCTCTCCAGCGGACCAGGGCAAAGTCGGATAGGTGCGTGGCAGCGTCATCCCTGTGGAGTTCTTTCCCCATAGCGTCGCGAATCACCCAGCTACCCCTGTATTCCACGCTGCTGTGGAGGATCTCCCCCCGGCCGTCCCCGTCAATGTCAGCTATCTCCACGTGCCAAACGTTGCCGGCCGGTTGCCGCCAGCGCTGCTTCCCCGATGCATCCAGCAGGTGCAACCCCCCGTCCCCGTTGAACCCCACCACCACTTCTGCCATCCCGTCGCCGTCCACATCGCCCGCGGCGGCGTCATCCACTCCCGTCGGGCCGTCATACGTCCAGCGAATGCTCCCATCAGCGTTGAACACCACGACTGGCCTCGCCCAGGAGTTGTTCCGGTTCAAGAACTCCGGGACGCCGTCACCCTCCAAGTCAATCAGCGCCGGCTGGCTGCTCCATTCTCGGGCAAGACGCACCGTCCGCTTCGGCTGCAGTGTTCCGTCCAAGAACACCGCTCCGGACTCTCCCACCAGCGCCAGCTCCCGCCCGGGCTGCTGGTCCATTTCGCCGTAGCGGATGTCGCTTAGCGGCCCCAGGTCAGAATCCTCGTAGAAAACCGCTTTCTCTACGCTGCCCGCGTTCAGAACCACCCGCGCCACCTTCAACCCTTCCGGCATCGTGGTCCGCGGCCGCATGATTTCTGGTCGAAAGTAACGGTCTGCAACCACAGGCGCCCCGAGCAACAGACCCGTCAGCGCGAAGCCCGCTAGGGCTACCCGCGGCATCCGCCCCCGTTCGACCGCCGCTGCCTCATCGGCGCCTTCGACTTGCGGAATCCACGAGCGGACCTGCCGCAGAAACTCCTCCGGCTCACCGGGGCTCAACACATACGGCCGGTCGGCCTCAAGTAACACCACGTCTTCATTGTTAGTCGCATAGACCCGATAGAAACCCAGCCGCCGCGAATAGAAGTGGCCCACCGCCCCTAGCAACCCTGCAAACCCCCAGACGGGCCAGCCCCGCAAGAGTTTCTTCTCCCCGCGGCGCGCTCGCCGGATAGATTCCCGTGGGATCAGAAGCGGCCGCAGCGGCCGGTGAATCCGCACTCCCTCCGGCCCTACGCTGTACCGCCGCGGCGTAAAACGTGACAGCACCAGTAGCTCGGCGGCTGCTTCCACCAGCACCAACCCCCACACTCCTAAGAAGAGGCGCTGCAGGCGGGAAGGCTGACGGAGGATCCAAAGGCTGCCCGCGACGAGAATAGCTAGAACCACCCACAATCGCCGCCAACGCTTCCGGTCAGGCCGCGCCTGGAAGAAATACATCTGCGTCTCCCCTTCCTCCAACTCCTTCCATTTTGCCACTACCTCCCCGCGCCCCGCCACCGCCCCCCTTCGCTCTGGCGGATGTTTTCCCGTTGGAAAAAGGTCATGGTTTCGGTATCATGCTCTGGTTTGGGCAACCAGAGCTTCAAGAGCCTGATTTCAGGGCAGAATCAGCGGCCGACGTAGCGGCCGGTGGAGGGGACAGCCGGGCGAGGCCTAAAGCGAAGCCGGGATGGCCAGGCTCGACCCGCGACGCGCCCTCGCCCGCCCTTGCAATCTGGCCTTGAAACAAGCAGGCGAGTAGCGCAGAAATACGACCTTGAAATCCGAAATTCTCAGTACAAGGAGACCCCTGTGAGACGCCGCACCCCTCTCTTCGCGCTCGCACTCATCGCCGCACTTGGCTTTGCCCTCGCCGCCCAGGAGCCCAAGCCCGCCCCGGCGGGCAAGCCGCAACCGCAGCCGCCGATGGACCCGGCCGCGATGGAAGCCATGATGAAGTACGCCACCCCGGGCGAGCACCATAAACACCTCGAGGCCATGATCGGCACCTGGAACACCCAGAGCACCTTCTGGCCCGCCCCGGGCGCGCCCCCGCTGGAGTCCACCGGCAAGGCCCGCCACAGCTCGATTCTCGGCGGCCGCTTCCTCCAGACCACCTATGAAGGCGACATGGCCGGCCAGCCCTTCACCGGCCAGGGCACCGTCGGCTACGACCAGTTCAAGAACAAGTACGTTGAAACCTGGATGGACAATTTCGGCACCATGACCCTCTACTCCACGGGCGAGTGCGACGGCCAGGGCGGCGTCCGCATCATGCGCGGCGACGTGGACGACCTGCTGGCCGGCAAGCCCTCCTGGTTCCGCTCGGTCTATCGCTTCGACGGGCCTGACCGCTACTCGCTCGAAATGTTCGGCCCCGGCCCCGACGGCAACGAGTTCCGCATGCTACAGATCGTCCACACCCGCGCCAGCGCCGCCCTCGCCCCGGCCGACCTCGCGCGCGCCCGCAAGCACCTCGAGCAGAGCCGCTCCTACCTCCAGGGCGCCATCGCCGGGCTTTCCAAGAAGCAGTGGAGCTTCAAGGCCGCCCCCGACCGCTGGTCGCCCGCCGAGATTGTCGAGCACCTCGCCCTCAGCGAGGACTTGCTGATGGGCATCATCCAGGAGCGCGTCATGACGACGCCCGCCACCCACGAGCCGCGCGACCTCCGGGCCATGGACGATAAAATCCTCGGCGTCATCGCCGACCGCACCTTCTCCGCCCAGGCGCCGGAGCCGGCCCGGCCCACCGGCCGCTTCCAGACGCCCCAGGCCGCCATCGAGCACTTCCTCGCCAGCCGCGCCAAGACCCTGGCCTTTCTCGCCAATACTCCCGACCTGCGCGCCCACCTGTCTGAGACGCCCATCGGCAAGACCGACGGCTTCCAGTGGGTGCTCTTCATCTCCGCCCACACCGAGCGCCACACCAAGCAGTTGCTCGAGGCCATGGCCGACCCGAAGTTCCCGGCCCGTTAGCCCCGCCAGTGGCGGGCCTAGCCCCCGCCCTGCCCTCCAATTTCGCTCGCCAGCCAGTTTGGAAGAGGTGCCTGTCCTGAGCGAAGTCGAAGGGCTCTGCACCCGCTCCCTTCCTCTCCCTGCCTACTACAGACAGGCTTGGAAGAGGCGCTTGCCCTGTTTATCCTGAGCGAAGCGAAGGAAGCGTAGTCGAAGGGTCAGCCGTGCCGAACCAGCGTAAAGAAAAGGCACGGGCTTCAGCCCCTGAGGACCTCTAGCGGTAGCGGCCTGCCCGCCCTGAGGCGAAGCCGAAGGGCCCGCCCTGCTGGCGGGCAACGAACCCCTTCTCCGGCTCGTCGTCCGGCTGGCGCGCCCCCTAGCCCGCTATCCTACTTCCGCTTTCCCCAACCAGAGCCACCGTGGCCTGAATCTTTTCGCTGCTGGCGTGTTCTGTGGCACACTTTTATACTCAGCTTGGCTCTCTGGCAGAACGTTATGAAATAATAGAGCCTACTAGATGCTGGCTACCCTAGGCTAATATCTTTGCGGGGGTTAGGATGATCAAGAACATCGAGGTTCGAAATTTCAAGTCCCTGAAGCACGTGCGAGTGGGCCTTGCGCTACGGAATGTGCTCGTCGGCCCCAATATGTCAGGGAAGAGCAACCTAATCGATGTTTTTCGTCTGCTGAATCGCATGCTGACACCCGCGCCCGGAACTTACGGGCTTCCGAACGCGCTCCAGAGTATGGGCGGATTTCTTGAGCTGATATGGAAGGGAGGGGATACGAATCTGATCTCGATTCGGCTAGAGGGAGACCTTCCCATTGACAGTGGCTTAGAGAACGCTGGGACCTGGGAGTACCAGATATCAGTTCTGGGCGATCAGCGGGGATGGGCAACTGTCCAAGACGAGGCTCTCCTCGTGTCCCGCCGGGGAGACGCACAGAGCCTAATTGGAAAAGATTCGACAGGCTATCGTGTCCTAAGGAACGCTGATGGGAAAGTGCGAACCCAGATGACGGACCCCAGCAGGTCGGCGTTGGAATACGAGATTCCCGATTGGGAGGGAAATGCAGTTCGGAACCTAATTGCGTCTTGGCGGTTCTACGGACTGATTCCTGGTCTGATGAAGCAAGCAAATCCCAGTGCGGCCGCCCGCTTTCTGACCGAGCATGGGGACAACCTTTCCTCATGGTTGATGACTATACAAACCACGCATCGGGAGTTGTTCGACAAGATTACCCGTGTAGCTTCAGACGTGTTTCCCGACCTCGAGAGTATTTTCACCATACCGACGCAGCAAGCAACAGTGTTTGTTGCCTCTAGGGAACGACACCTGAAACAGCCAATCGGTGTATGGCAGATGTCTGATGGCCAACTTGTTTTCGTTGCCCTTCTATCGCTGATATTCGGCCCCTCGGAGCACAGGGATGGCCTCTACTGCATTGAGGAGCCAGAGAATCACCTTCATCCCAGGCTATTGGAGACATTGGTGGAACTCTTGAAGCAACTCCAGGATGAACTGAGACCCGAAGAGCGAGGACAAATCATTATCTCCACGCATTCGCCTCATCTCGTGGACAAGTTTGATCTTGACGAAATCATAGTTGCAGAGAGGAGCGAGGGAGCCACGGTTCTTACCCGGCCGAGCAACAAAACCCACCTCCGAGAACTTCTAGAGCGGCAAGAAGTAGGCCTCGGCGAACTGTTCTACTCCGGAGCCCTCGGCAGTGTCTGATCCGAGCTATGGGCTCATAGTTGAAGGTGACTACGATAAACGGGTTTTTGAGGAGTTGGTCCGGAACCTATCTCGGCCGGATTCTGTGATTGTCGTTCGTCCCTGCGACGGCGTTGCTAACCTTAACCGACTGTTCCCAGCGTTTCTGCACGATTTGGAATATGTGCAGCAGGGGCGACCAGTAGATAAGGCACTAGTCATACGCGATTCGGGCGGAAAGGATGCAGTTGAGTTGGAAAGAGACTTGGAACGAAGAATCCGGAATCGTGAGTTTCGCTTCCCGCAGGGAGTCAAGTTTTGCATTGTTAACCGAGAAATGGAAACGTGGTTACTGGCTGATGCCGATGCCATAAGCGCCGTGGCCTTAGCGAGAGGTGGACGGGCCGTTCCTCGAGTTCAAGAAACCCCTGAGAGTATTGTGGACCCTAAGGATCGACTAAAGAGGCTCCTGAGGCAAGCGAGATTAGAATACACTGCTGAGGTCTGCGCTCAGATCGCTCAGCAGGGCCGAATTGAAACGTTGCGGTACCGATGCCCTTCCTTCCGTTCTTTTGAAGAAAGAGTCCTTGATTGTTGAGCCCAAGACTCGCTCAAGCGGCGAAGTTTTGTTCTTGGCCCTTCACGATCAACAGCTATTCTGGCACCTCTGGTTTGGGCAACCAGAGCTCTCTAACCCTGCTCGGGCAGGGCGAGAGGGTGAGGTAGCGGCCGGTGACGTACCTCACCAGCAGCCCGGCCAAGGGCCGCCGCGGCCCCTCTCGCTAGAACGTACCGCCGAAGGTCTGGTAGAGCAGGAGCCCGTTGAGCGCCAGGATGACCGCCGT
>Ga0073934_10002427_pt1 | contig 38901 bp, 38 predicted proteins | sample LarsenN4metaG_FD_76834 | JGI IMG/M metagenome (GOLD analysis project Ga0073934, IMG submission 76834) | Hot spring sediment bacterial and archeal communities from British Columbia, Canada, to study Microbial Dark Matter (Phase II) - Larsen... ... | reverse complement strand
TTCCGTTTCTTATGGAACTTGCAGTTGGTGAAATCCCGCGGGCTTGGATTGAGGATCTTCCCGGCTTCGCCCTGGCCGTCCCCGTTCTTGCCATGACAATTGAAGCAGGTGCCCTTCCCCTCGTAGAGCGCCTTGCCCTTGGCGATGCTTTCCGGAGTGGAAGCGACCGGATTCTTCAGAGCTTTTGCGTCCGCAGCTTGATCAGGCGGAACGCGAGGCTTCAACGGATCCTTTTCCTCAGCCCCAACCACTGAGACCGAGAGGAATATGATTGCTGCACTCATTCCCAAGAACTTGGACAGATACCCCATCACACGTCCTCCTTTGTGTTGAACTCACCGACCTGACTGATACTCCAGGCCACCGACTCGTCTTCATGATTTGCAAGGGCCAGGTAAAACGCTCGAACTATACCAATGCCCTTGAATTCCTGTCAAGAAACATCCCCCTTCGCCATCGCGCTCATCTCGTCTTCTTCCCGTAAGGAAGATCAAACCTCATGCCAATATCGACTCGAAAGGAGACAAGAAAATGTCGGCACTTATGTGGAGTCACCATAAGCTCATTCCATCGTTTTAGCGATTTCGTGACACCTTTGCGCCTCACCGACACCATCGACGCCTCATCGACCGTGGTGTTGAATGAGCTTGATTCCTTGACTGAAAACAGGAATGAACGAAATCGGTGAGCTGTGCTATCGCTTCAGGACAATATCGCGGGCGACTTTTCCGCTGGGTCCGAAGGGCTTTTGAGGTTTGCCGTTCAACTCGGCCTTGACTCCACCGGCGTTTCCGAGGGTCAGGATAAATTGATCCTGTCCCGTCCAATGGGCCTTGTCGCCTGGCCGAAGGAGCGACTCCTGAGGGCTTCCATTATCGATCTGCACGACTACCCAGCTCAACTCCGTTGCCTCCAAATCCAGCACAAGCTGTCCATCACTACGATTCTCTATGGCATTCATCGAAATTCCCGCCAGAGGACCGTCGCTGACGGGGGAAAGCGACGACGAAACCGTTTCTGACTCTGATTTCGAAACTACGCCGCTAGGAGTGACCGGTTCTTGTCGCGCTGGAGCATCGGTCATGGCCTTTGCCGCTCCGGCAGGCGGATCGGTCGGTTTCGGCACCTCTGCCGTACGTTCAGACTCACGGACCGTCGAGGCCGGCACTTCTTTCGCCGTTTGTGTCGTACGTTTCGTCGTCGGTCCTTGCTCAGGAGCCCCACGCCGAAAGACCGATGATTGTTCCCGACTGAGGAGAAAGATCAGTGTCAGTACGGAGATACCGATGGCAATCGTCACCGCTTTCCGATTGGACTGCCGCTTCCGATCTTCTTCAATCTGTCGCACCTTGAGCCGTTCTCGCTCGTCTTGCTTCTCGTAAAAGGAGCCGGCCGATTGGATAAAACGGTGAATCGCATCTTCTTCATCCAAGCCCAACGATCGGGCATAGGAGCGCACAAACCCCTTGGCGAAAACTTGGTCGGGCAACTTGGCGAAATTCCCGTCCTCGAGCGCCCTGACGAAATCCGTGCGAATGCGGGTTTTCGACGCTACCTCGTCAACGGTCAACCCTTTGGTCTCTCGAACTTGCCTGAAGAATTCGCCGACCGACTCCATAGGTCTCCTACTTCAATCGTGTCAAGAGTTCCGCTGCTGCTGTCGCCAGCTCTCCACCCTTATCCAAGGTCGCCACTTTCTTCAGAACCTCCCGGGCTCTGGTCGTATAGCCTAATTTATAGTACACCCGACCCAGCTCAAGGTGAGTCATGGCGGGCGGAACACTGGGAGGACTGGCCGACGCCGCATCCTCCAAGGCCTCCATCGAGCCTTGCAGATCACCCTGGTGTGCCAGTGCACGACCGAGATGGAATCGAGCGAGGTCCGGCGTCGGATAGAGAGGATTCGCCAGGGCCTGCCGATAGGATTGGATCGCCTCGTCCCACCGATCCTGATTGGCCAACACTTGTCCGAGATACGTATGGGCTTCGGAGTAGTTTTCATCGATCGTGATTGCCGCGCGGAATTGTTCTTCCGCGTGGGATAACTTGCCCTGCTGCGCGTATACATGTCCCAGTGCGTACCGCGCTTCCTTATTGGCCGGATTCAACTGAACGGCCTTCTGAAATGAGACGAACGCCTTTTGGCGATCCCCTGGGAGGCTGGCGACTCCCTCTTGATAATACCCTTGCGATTTTTGCATCACGTCTTTGTCGGTCGCACACGCTCCCAACATACTTATGAGTCCTACATACACCAAGGGGCAATACGCTCGCCGCCGATCGCGTGTAGTCATTGAACGTCCTCAAAGTGCGTGAGCCGCTTAAACTCGGCGAACCGAGCCTGAATCTCTTTGTAATCCAGGATGCGCAATCGGTCAAGACTAAAGGATTCTACTGTAAATGACGCCATGACGCTTCCAAAGATGATGGCTTGCCTCATGGCCTCCGGAGACCGGTTCCCTGTCGCCGCCAAGTAACCCAGAAATCCACCGGCAAAGGTATCGCCGGCGCCTGTCGGATCGCGGACGTCTTCGAGCGGAAAAGCCGGGGCGCCGAAAATCTGCTTCTCATTGAACATCAGCACACCGTACTCGCCCCGCTTCACGATGAGATGTTTGGGTCCTCGTGAGAGCACGAGCTTCGCCACTTTCACCAGATTGGGGTCTTGTCCGAGTGCACGCGCCTCCCCGTCGTTGATGATCAGAATATCCACCTTCTCCAACACCTTCCACAGTGCGTCACGCTGGCCGTTGATCCAGAAATTCATCGTGTCGCAGGCCACCAACGCAGGACGTTTCACTTTGTGCAGGACATCGAGCTGAAGCTCCGGGTGGATGTTCCCGAGAAACAACACATCCGGCGCACGATAGGCCTCCGGAATCTGAGGACGAAACGTTTCGAATACGTTGAGCTGCGTATCCAACGTATGGGCTTCGTTCAACTGGTGTGTGTATTCCCCCTTCCAGCGAAAGGTTGCGCCTGGGCGCCGCTCAAGACCGGTGAGATCAATCCCACGGCTTTTAAGGAATGCAATGTGCTGTTGGGGAAAATCCTCTCCCACCACGGCAATGAGCGCGACCGACGTGAAGAAGCTGGCCGCCGTGGAGAAATAGGTGGCCGACCCTCCAAGAATCTCGGTTCCCTCGCCGAACGGGGTCTTGACCGTATCGAGTGCGACCGATCCCACGACTAACAGTTTCCCCATCACGAACGATCTCCTTTCTTTCGCATCAGAGGACGGTCAATGAGCAGGGCGAGCTTCTTCCGAACAGCGGTAGGAATTCGGTTCGGCGCCGTCAAAATGGCATTGTCCAAGGCCCGATGACAGGCACATTCTATCGGCTTGGCGAAGGACGGCACCACCGCGCGGAGTATTTGTTTGGCCAGCGCCACGTTCCGATGCAACGTGGCCAACACCGCCTCCACCGTGACCGACTCTTCCGTCTCATGCCAACAGTCATAATCCGTCACCAGCGCCAAGGTCGCGTAACAGAGCTCCGCCTCACGAGCCAGTTTGGCTTCCGGCATATTGGTCATGCCGATCACGTCGACGCCCCATTGGCGATAGAGCCGCGATTCCGCTTTCGTCGAAAACTGCGGCCCCTCCATGCAGAGATAGGTGCCGTTGCGATGGACCTTGGCACCGACCTTTCCTCCAGCCGACAGGAGCGCCTGTCCCAACTCGATACACACCGGCTCACCGAAGGCCACATGCGCCACGACTCCGTTGTCGAAAAAGGTCGAGACACGCCGCTTCGTGAGGTCGATAAACTGATCCGGCACAACGACGTCACCCGGCTGAATTGATTCCTTCATGCTGCCTACCGCGCTGACTGAAATCACATGCGACACCCCCAGCGACTTGAGTGCGAACATGTTCGCGCGGTAGTTGATCCCGCTCGGATTCAACAAGTGTCCCCGCCCATGCCGTGAAAGAAAGGCGACTCGAATTCCTTCAAGCGAGCCCACGGTAATCGCATCGGAAGGAGGCCCGAACGGCGTACGCACTCGAATAGATCGGGCGGAGGTGAGCCCTTCGATATCATAGAGCCCGCTTCCTCCGATCACGCCGACGGTCACCCTCTCATCTTGTTTTTTTCGCTTCATACAGATCCTTTTCCTAGGAGGCTGGCTGCACCGCAGCAAGCTGTTTCTGTTGTTCAAGGGCGCTCACAAATTGCTCGATGCGTGCGATCACTCGTTCCGCCGTCCGCTCATACGGCTCGTTGTCCTCGATCGACAGCCACACCACTCCCGTTTCACTTCGAAACCAGGTCATCTGTCGTTTGGCAAAACGCCTCGTGTCTCGCTTGAACCGACGCACCATTTCGTCGTAATCGCACTCATTCGCCAAATAGGCGCCGACCTGGCGATAACCGAGACCTTTCATCGAACCGAGCTCGCGCCCGTATCCCTGACCGAGCAAGGAGCGAGTCTCTTCTACCATTCCATGAGTCAGCTGCCAATCGATCCGTTCTTCGATCCTTCGATACAGGGTCTCTTTCTTTCGCTCGAGGCCGATTAGAAGCGTGGAAAACGGCGTCTCATGAAACCCGTGTTCGGCTTGCACCGTCGACAGTGGGCGCCCCGAGAGCCGATAGACTTCTATCGCGCGCATGACCTTGGATTCATCGTTCGGATGCAACCGCGCTGCCGTTTCAGGGTCAACGCGCATCAGCTCGGCATAGAGACCATCTCGCCCTCGTTCGTCTTTCAATTGCTTCAGGCCTGCCCTCACATGCAGGTCGGCCTGGGGGGCCAGACATAACCCTCTCACCAAAGTTCGAATATACAACCCTGTTCCACCCACAACGAAGGGCAGCCGCCCCGCACTATATAAACGTTCGATTTCGACCAGCGCAACCTGTCGATACCAACCGGCGTTGAAGGTTTCGCTGGGGTCGACTAAATCGATCAGTCGGTGCGGCACCCCCTGACGCTCCTCGGCGGTCGGTTTATCCGTTCCAATGTCCATCCCGCGATACACTTGACGGGAATCCGCCGCCAGCACATCAGTATCGAAGTGCTTGGCCACGTGTGTCGCAATCCGACTCTTGCCGACGGCCGTCGGACCGAGAAGCACGACTAACGGACGGTGGTGAAGCCGGAGATCTGATCGCATGTTCACATGAACGTTGCCGAGCCGATGAGACATCTATCCGTCGGGATCACAGTTCTCCACCCCATTCTGTAGCCGTTGCCAGAATCATCAGCTACCAGCCGGCTCGTCCGAACATTTTCTCCAGGTCGGTGATGCTGAGTCGGAACGACGTTCTCCGCCCGTGCGGACAGGTCGTGATCTCCCCTTCGGCACGCCATTTCTCAACCAGCGCCTTGATTTCTTCGGGCTTCATCGAACGACCGGCCCGAACCGCTCCGTGGCAAGCCAACGATGCCAGGACCGACCGCACTCGTGCCTCCAGACTGGAGACACTGTCCCACTGCGCGAGATCATCCAGGAGATCCTGCAAAAATGTCGTCGGATCGATTTTGCCAAGACCGACCGGAATCGCTCTGATCAAGATAGTGGAAGAACCGAATGGTTCAATTTCCAGCCCCAATTGCTCCAAATCATTCTGGTAGCGCTGAAGCAACGCCGTCTGATGTGGTGACAGTTCCACCGGATCTGGAATCAGCAAAGGCTGGACCTGGATGCCACGTGCCGTCCACGCGCGATACAGTCGCTCAAACAGGACTCGCTCATGGGCCGTATGTTGATCGATCACCGTCAAATCGCCCCCTACTTGAGCGATGAGGAATGTCCGGTTGATTTGCCCCAGCGCGATCACCTCAGCGGAAGGTACTCGCACGTAGGGCTCTGCCGCTTCGCTCACCAACGACAATTGCGTTTCGGAGCTGGGCGGCAGGGTCGTCGATCCCGCTTCAACGGATGTGACCGTGGGGAGCGTTGTCACGATGGAAGCCAAGGTCCGTCGCACAGAGGACTCGTTGAACGGCGTCTTCCCCAGCGCATCCGTTTTTCCACCACTCAAGGCTTGGCGGACCGCGCGCCGTACGAGCTGGTGAATCAATTCATGGTCAGAAAATCTCACTTCCCGTTTGGTCGGATGGACGTTGACATCGAGGCGGTCCGGATCAACCTCTAGAAACAGCACGAATCGCGGCTGACTCCCCTTGGCAAGGAATGAACCATACCCTTCCCCGACGGCATGAGACACCGCGGCGTTGCGGACAGGACGACGGTTCACAAACAACTCTTGAGGTGTGCGAACGGGTTTTGCATGGACCGCATCTATGATGTACCCGCTGACCTGGGCCCCAGGAACCGAGGCCTTGATCCGAAGACTGTGGTCGAGAAAGGTGCGTCGATAGACCTGGGCGATCCGATCATCATCTGATAGAGCGGACGGGTAATTGAAGATCTCCTCGGCGTTATGCGTCAAGCGGAAATGGATGGACGGCCAGGCAAGCGAGATTTGTTGTACGACCCGGCTGATATGCGAGAACTCCGTGAGTGGCGACTTGAGAAACTTCTTCCTGGCCGGCTGATTGTGGAACAGCTCTGTAACTTCGATTCGTGTTCCCGTGATCGGAGGAGCTTCGGCGACTCTCCCGATTGTTCCGCCGACAACTTCCAATTCGGTCCCCACTTCGGCGAAACGAGTCGCCGTTATCAGCCGAACATGGGCCACGGCGGCGATGCTGGGCAGCGCTTCACCCCGAAAACCCATCGTTCGGATGGACCAGAGATCCAGATCGGACCGGAGTTTGCTCGTGGCATGCCGCTCAAAAGCGCGTGGGGCATCATCCCGACTCATACCTTCCCCGTCATCGGTCACCCGGATCAAGGCAAGGCCCCCGCCCTTCACATCGATCGTGATCGATCGGCTCCCCGCATCGATGCTGTTGTCAAGGAGCTCCTTGACAACCGCCGCCGGGCGTTCGACCACCTCTCCCGCAGCAATGCGACCGATGACCTCTTCCGGAAGAATGCAGATCTTGCCACTGCCGTCGGTTCTCAGCACCGCACGATGCTCCTCATGAGTGATGGGGACGGTGTCAAGGCGGGACGTCGCGCTGCGGCGACGATCATCGGATTTCGGCCAACTTATTCTTAGCCAACTTCGATTCGTCCGATGAAGGGAATTCTTCAAGCACGCGCTTCAGATTTTTTCTCGACTTGCCGAGATCACCGGTCTCGGCTGTCGCCAACCCAAGCTTATACAGCGCCGCGGGAACCTTTTCGTTCCCTGGATATTCCGCCACGAGAGAGTCGAACGTCTGGATGGCCCGCCCATAGTCTTTTAGGTTGTAATACGACTCCCCCAACCAATATTGAGCGTTCGGAGTCAGAGACGTACCCGGAAAATCTTTGATGAATCGTTGGAACCCTGCGACCGCAAGCTCGTATTTCCCATTGAGATAATCATTATAGGCCAGATTGAAGGCGGACGTCGGTGTAATCCCGGACACCGTCACCGTCGGTTCCGTAGGTAGTGTCTGTTTGACGGACTTGGGTGCACGAGGCTCCGTCGTGGACTCCAATTTGGTCGAGACCTGGCTGACCACTTCTTCCAACTTGGTCAATCGGCTTTCAAGTTTTTGAAAGCGTGCCGACAGATCATCGAATCGCGACTTCGCCGGATCCGTATCCTTAATCCTCTCTACGGCTTCCAATCGGCGCATCGCGGCATCCACCCGTTGGTGATCTTGCTCGTGCGTTCGCGAGATGGTTGAGAGCTGACTGCGCATTTCCAGAAAATCGGCATGCCGCGCACAGCCGACGAGTGCGACCATCGACGCCAACAATCCCCATGCTACAGAACCGGACACGAGTGGACGGACACGCATGTTGTTACCGCACCTCCTTCAGTTGCGCCAGTTTGTCCGACGCTTTTCCCGCCTCAGCGGTTTTCGGATAGAGCGTGACCACCTGCTTAAAGGCGGACGACGCTCGCTTCCTATCCTTTAGCGCCAGATACGCATACCCTTTCTTTAAGATGGCGGCAGGTACTTTTTCACTGCCGGGATAGTCGATCTCCACTTTATCGTACGCATCGATCGCTCTTTGAAACTCTTTCTTGCTGAAGTACGACTCTCCCAGCCAAAAGCGGGCGTTCGGCGCAAGGTTGGAGTTTGGATAGTCCTCGAGGAATCCTATAAAGCCTTGCCGAGCGCCTTCGAAATCCCCGTCCCGAAACATGCTTAACACCCGCTCATAGCGAACTCGATCCGGTGGATCGGGGCTCGCTTGAGTTGGTTCAAATTTCGGTGCTTCTTGAGGAGGAACGATCGTCGTCGCACTTCCTATAGCTTCCTGCCCAGCAGAGGACTTTGACGTTTCCCCGCCCTCCGGTACGGCCTCGTTCGACCCCAGCGCGGAGTGTTGCGCCGACTTGTGAGGCTGTTGGAGCGAAGCGGGCCTATTCGATACCTGCTCAAGAGTTTTCGCCAAGGCATCGATTCGATTATCCTGCTCGTCAAGGCGAGCCGTGACTTTTTTCCCGACAGCTTCAAGCGCTTTGGTGATGGACACCACGCTTCGGTTCACATCTTCAGCATGTGTCGCTGACGTTTTTGAATCGGCATCGAGCCTCGCGGTGAGGTGCTTCGCGGCTTGCTCCTGTTCACCCACCCGATCATTCAGACCGGTCAGAGCCTCCCGAAACCCCGTCAGCGCCTGATTGAATTGAACGAACTTTTGAGAGAGCTGCTCGATCTTATTCTGGTGCTCGGTCAACTCCTTTTGGTGCGCGTCCAGCTTGACATCGACGCGTTTTGCCAACCCCTCGTTCGTGCGCTGGACGACATCAATGACCTCTTTTTTCAGAGCCTCCATGGCCTTCGAGAGCTCGTCGAGCCGTGCCGATACCTTCGCGTCCTGCGTCTCGAAGCTCTTCTGCATCCACAAGTAGCGTGTACTGCTGTCGGTTTCGAGCTTCGTCGCCAGCTGTTCCAGCTTCTTCGTCTGTTGCTCCAACTGGGCCGACCGATGCTTAAAATCTTCCTGTTTGTTCTGGAGCTCTCGTGCCTGGTGCAGAGCCTTTTCCAATTCTCCTCGCAGCTGCGGCAATTCATGCTCGCGTAACGTCGAAATTTCCTGGCTCTGCCTCGCTCTGGTCTGGGACAGCTGTTGCTGAAGATCTTTTTCGGCTTTTTTCAGCTCTGACTGCTGCGCGACACACCCAGGCAGAAGGAGCCCCCCCACGGCGATACCGAGGAGCATACCGTGCGTGGTTCGTAACTGAGACATCATGTTGAGAGTTCCAAACGACCGCCTACAATCAATCAGGGCACGTTCAGGAAAACGGCACCACCGGCGCACTACTTCCCCGTCTTGACGACGAGATGGCCACGGCGATTCTGTGAGTAACACGATTCTGTATGTTCCATGCAGAACGGCCGTTCTTTGCCGTAGGAGACGACCGACAAATGCGTGGGAGCCACGCCCAGCTCGACGAGATAATTCCGCACGGCCTTCGCCCGCTTCTCACCCAGCACCAGATTATAAGCTGACGTTCCCCGCTCGTCACAATGTCCTTCGATTTTCAGCTGCACATTCGGATTCAGCCTGGCCCATTCCGCATCGACGGAAAGTGCGTGGCGTCCTTCATCGGTGATCGTAAAACTATCGTACGCGAAAAAGACATCTCGCAGTCCGGCCGCCACCGACGCCACCTGCTCCGCACGAATTTCAGCCAACTGACGAGCGGCCGCCCCGGAATCTGCTTTGGCGATCACGGCATTGCCGTGGCCGGCACCTCCTGGACCACCTGCATTGCCATTTCCACCCAGCCGTTCTTCTGAAGGGTTGCGATCCAATCCCCGCAGGCCGTTCGCATCATCGCGTCCGGAGAACGACGTATCGGGAAAACCTGAACTCGCCCCGTCTTTGGCCGTCCCCCCCTTCGCCATCTCTCCTCTGGCCATCTCTTCTTGTAACGCCTGGAGATCGCCTCCCGATCGGACCGCCTTCTTCGAGCACGCTGGAATTCCCAGTACGATGAGACCAAGAATCAACGGCAAGTAGCTGGCTGGTAACTTTTTCATTGGATTCCTTCCCTCCTGTGAAATATCGTCCCTTTTTCTTCTTACAGCGTAGGACGATTGCCGTCAACGCCTTCCTGGAAATTTACGAGGCCGGGGACCAGGACGGTGCGCTATTGTGCGTCCCGGTAAACGTAATGCGCTCGAGGTCTTTCCCGTCCGCATTGATCATGTAGATCTGACTCTTCCCATCCACCGTCGAGCTGAAGACGAGATGCCGTCCATCTGGAGACCAGGACGGAGAATCATCCACTCCCAGTCCCGTCGTTAATTGCAGATGTTTCTGACCATCGGGGGTGATCACACAGAGTTTGTACTCCTTTTTAGGAGTCCGGCACACGTAGGCGATCCAATTTCCTCGTGGCGACCAGGCCGGCGCCGCATTATAGTCTCCATCAAACGTCAATCGACGTACGTTGGATCCATCCGCACTCATGAGGAAGATTTGTGGTCCACCGCTTCGATCGGACGTGAATGCGAGCTCTCGCCCCGATGGGGACCAGGAGGGGGATAAATCGCCGCCCGCATTCGTGGTCAGTCGCTGAACGGCTTTGGTGTGGGTATCCATACGGTACAATTCGGCGTTTCCTTCATGGCTTGATGCGTAGGCCAGCCATTTCCCATCGGGAGATAACGCCGGAGTGATGTTCAACCCTCCTTGTGAGACAAGAGTCCAACGCTTTCCCGTGGCAAGCTCAATCATGTCGATATCCTGCGTGCTCCGATTGCGGTACGTCGTGAAGATCAAAAATCGGCGATCCGGCGACCAACGAGGCATCAGGTTCAAGAACCCGTCGGCCGTCAACTGGCGTGGGTCGTATCCATCGTAATCCATCACGAATAACTCGCGAGCCGTTCCCAATTCCGAGACATAGGCGATCTTCGTCCGTGCGATTCCCGGCTCTCCCGTATAGCGAAACACCAACTCATCCGCAAAACGATGCGCCATGAGACGAACGACCGATGTCGAGCCGACATATCGTTTCCCGCCCACGACTTCCTTACTACCAACATCATACACGTAACCATCCATACTGAGATCGGCGTCCTTACTCCCACTCTTGATTCCCGCTTTCCCCCACACAATGACCGACACCCCATTCTCGGCAGCTAGTTTGAAAGAAGGATCAGGCTCCGCCCCGAGCTGACTGACCTTGATGCCAAGACTCGGCAAATCGACAAGCGCAAAGACCTGCGAGCGCCGCACGTCCGCCTTGAGTACTTCCTCGATGCGGGTGCCCAGCTTCACCCGTGCCTCGGGTGACTCTGATCCACCGAGGTTTTCAATGCCGGCGATTCCGAGTGGGATCTTCTGAAAATCCGGTCTGGTGGCTTCAAGAAAGACATCGGCGGCACCGGATTCCATAATCCAAGCGATGCCGATTGATAGACATAGACTGACACACACAACAGCTCGAAACGTCATGGTTTATCCTTGCGGCTCTCCGACGGTAAAAGTGAAATGAGCATCGAAATATTGATCGGTGATATCAGGCGGAAACACGGGCAATGGGTTCGCATTGAGCACGGCTCGTTTTCCGGCTAAATCATAGTACTCGTTCCCGGAAGAGTGCTCGATCGCCACACCGGTGACGGATCCGTTCTTATGAAGTCTGAACTGTATGATCACGACGTACGCTTGACTGGTCAGATCCAGCGGCGGGGCGTTCCACGCATTGCTGATTCGCTGTCGCACAAGCGCAAGATACGCACTGGATCCCGGAGCCATGCCAGGAACTTTCAACGTGGTATCGATCGCCTTCACGTTCGGCACCTTTGCTTCAACTTGAGGGGCAGGTCTTGGCGGGACTTCCACCGGTGGCGCTGCTTTGGGCACCTCGAGCTTGTTAATCTTCTTCAGCTCCTCGTCCAATTCTTTTGCCACGTCTTCGGTCAAGGAAGAGGACTGCGCAGAGGCCACCAGCTTTCGTTGCGTTGGTTCCTTGGTTTCCGTGATAACCGGCACATCCGGTAGCTTGATCACTGCTGATTTCCTCGGCTTGTCCTCCGGACTGATATCACCACGCTTTGGGGCATCCGGTGGTAACTCAATGTCTTTCATGATATCGCGCATGAGATCATTCGAGGATTTTGCCGGAGGAGGAACGGGTGCTGCCGTTGTCGGCGGAAGAGACACGGGTGCCGCTTTCAGTGGAGGAGTAGATTTGGGCTGTTCAACGGGTTTGGGTGATTCAACAGGCCTGGGTTGCTCAATGGCCTTGGATTGCTCGATGGTCTTGGTCTGCTGGACCGGCTTGGGTCGCTCTACCTCTTTTTTAATCGGCTGACTTTTCTGAGGTTCAACGGCCTTCTCCGGAAGAGTCGGCAGACTCGCGAGAGAAATCTCAATCGACGCCAGAGGCCGTTCGCCATGTCGCGGCAATCGAACCCAGCCCACTATCACCAGTATGCCGATATGCAGGACCAGAGAGACGACGACGGCTAGGCCTAAGCGACGAGTCAGTGTCGCCTGCCATTCATCATCCGAGACCATGCCGGCTGACGCCCAAGCCTGCACCGTGGACCTTATCCTACTGGTTGTGTTTGGATGGCGTACCCTCACTGACATGTTCAGGTCCGGTGGGATCTGTCACCATGCCGAGTTTTTCGATCCCGGCTTTTTTGACTCCATCCATCACCTGAACCACAATTCCATATGGCACGTCGCGGTCGGCGCGTAAATACAATGAGACATCGGCATGCTCTTCTTTCATCATTCGCAGCTTCCGCTCCAGCTGAGCAACACTTACTTGATCTTTGTCGAGGTACAAGCGTTGATCCTTTTCGATGGTCAGCACCGCTCGGATCTCCGGCTTGATCGTATTCGACGCCGAAGTCGGCAACTTGATATCCATGCCTCGATAGAGCATCGGTGCCGTGACCATAAAAATCACGAGGAGCACAAGCACCACGTCCACGAGCGGAATCACGTTGATCTCCGCCAAAAATCGACGTTGTCTCGTCTCAAAGATCATCCCTTCGCTCCAACGGGAACCGGAGCGACGGGTTTCGCTTGGGCTGGAATCAAGGCCAAGAGCTCCACCACGACTGAATCCATGTGCATCGCCGCACGCCTGATACGGACGAGGAAATAATTATAGGCGACAACGGCGGGAATCGCGGCAAACAGCCCGGCTGCGGTCGCGATCAAGGCTTCGGAAACGCCGGGGGCCACCGCCGCAATGCTGGCTGTGCCTTGTGTGCCGATTTCCCGGAATGCGTCGATGATGCCCATCACCGTTCCCAAGAGGCCCACGAAGGGGCAGATATTTCCGGTGGTCGCAAGAAACGGGAGAAACGATTCCAACCTCGCGATTTGACCTTGAGCAAGATGGGCCGCCGTCTTCTCCATCACATGTCGATCATACGCAAGGGATCCGTTTTCATTTACCTCGGTGGGAATGTAGCCGATTCGTTGAATAACAGCGTGAAAAATCTTAGCACAAGGACTCCCCATCGTCTGTTGTGCATGTCGCGTGACTTCCTCCACATCTCTGGCCCGCAGCAACAGGGTCATAAAATGACGATCTTTTTTATCAGCGGTGCGAAACACGGCCAATTTATAGAAGATGATGGCCCAGGACGCGATCGAAAAGCAGACCAGGAGCAAGAGAACCACTTTGGACACGATCCCGAGCGACAGAACAACTCCCAGTGGGCCGGTTTGAAACATACGAATCTCTACTCTTTCCTCTCAGCGATCATCGTTTCTTGGCAACGTGGAGTGTACCAAACTCTGAAGAAAATGGCGGGGCCGACGGGATTTGAACCCGCGACCTCCAGATTGACAATCTGGCGTCCTAACCAGGCTGAACGACGGCCCCGCAAATCTAGTGATGGCAGAACAGCAGCACGACAAGACGAAATCGTTGGTCGCCGATCAATTCCTGCGTGTAGGAACAGATCCTCCGCACGGCAAGCACACTTCCTGTCTCTGCGTACCAAAGGCCTCTCAATGGTAGGCGGAACAGGGATTGAACCTGTGACCTCTGCCTTGTAAGGGCAGCGCTCTTCCAACTGAGCTATCCGCCCGATTTTCTTAGCAACCTCGCGGAGCCTATCAAGTCCGTGCTGCCTTGTCAACGGGTTCGCATACCGTTCGTCTGCCATTATAATGTAATGATTCCTAACTATTTTATCGAGTGTTCTGCGCGTGTCCGACGTCGCCCAAGCTGCCGTGGAAAATATCGGCGATGGATGAGTCTTAATCTGCTGCTTTCCACATGCGTATAGATTTGAGTCGTCGCGATATCTGCATGGCCCAACATGGATTGAACGGCTCGTAGATCGGCTCCGCCCTCCAGCAGATGCGTGGCAAAGGAATGCCGCAACATGTGCGGCGAGATCGACTTGGAAATACCGGCGCGTCGGGCTCGCCGCAGCAGCAACTTCCAAAAGGCCTGCCGCGTGAGCCCTCGTCCTCGCCGGCTGATGAACAGGGTACGGGACGATCGCCCTTTCAGTAGAGTCGGCCTCACATGCTCCACGTAATCAACCAACATCTTGGCCGCAGTCTGTCCGATCGGAACGACTCGTTCCTTGGCACCTTTCCCCATGACTCGTACGCAACCCAGACGCACATCAATCTGCGACAGACTGAGCCCCACAAGCTCTGACACACGAAGACCTGCCGCATACAGCAATTCAAGCATCACGCGGTCGCGTTGATCCTCGGCACGATCGCGAGCCGGCAACTCCAGCAATGCGGTGACTTCTTGATGCGTCAGGGTCTTCGGCAGTCGGACCGACCGACGCACCGTCGTCATGTCACGGAGAGGATTCGCCTCCACGAGGTTTTCCCGGATCAGAAAGCGATACCACCCTCGCATCGCCGAGAGTAGACGGGCAATCGATGAAGCCGAGAGGGCCTCCTGCTTGAGCGATGCAAGAAACGACCGTATAATGTGCGGCGGAACGGAGTCTCCTATATTGAGCTGATGCTGCTTCAAATATCGTTGTAAACGAAAGAGGTCGCGCCGGTAGGATTCTAGCGTATTGGTCGCCCGCCCACCTTCAATCCGCAGCTCGCTGAGATATCGGTCAAGAAGAGGGTCCGGCACTGGTATCGTTGGTTCAGCCATGGACATCGGATGACGAACTATAGCCAACTCCCTCCATCAGTACAATGAATCAGGATAATGGCGCCACAGCAGCTCTCCTTGACAGGTCGCACCCTTTCCGATACTAGTTTGCCTACGGCTTGCCGCCGATAGAATGTAATGCTCGCCCACGCTCATAACCCTTTCTCCATCTCTGCATGGCCGTCCCTGATGGTCACCATCGCTTTAGCACTGGTGCTCGGTGTCGGCCTTATGCAGACTCAATCGGGCGAGGCGGAGGCTGCAGACCCTGTAAAGATCAGCCCTCCGAACCCACCGGTCTTGAACCAGGCCAAACACCTGATCGAGAAAGGCGACCCGGAATCCGCGGCCACAATCCTGCGTCGATTCCTGACTACGAATCCACCACCTGAACACCTCGATGACACCTACCTCCTGTTGGGCGCCGCACTCTATGGGATGAAGGACTATGGAGAAGCGCTCCGCTACCTGAACCAACTTCAAGCGGAATTTCCTGAATCCGACCTCGTAGACCGTGGCAAACTCATGTTGGCCCGCACCCATACCGCGATGGGAAACATTGACCTGGCATTGCCGTTGCTGACGCAAGTACGCACAACGGCACCCGATGACACAACCAAACGTGAGGCGCTGCAGCTGACTGCCGAGGCATTGGCTCAAAAGAAGGATTATGTCCGAGCCATCCATACTTTGTTGGAGGGAATGGCCGGCAGCTCCGACGCACAGATGACGGAGGCACGAGAGCAGATTCGCCAATTCATCACAGAAAAGCTGGACAAGAAAGGGTTGATTCGAGTGCGGGATGCGTATCCCCGTTCATATCCCGGCGACCTTGCGTCTCTCCGACTGATCGACTACTACATTGGACGAAGCGAAGACCATTTGGCAGAACGGGAAACCAGACATTTTCTCGCGGCGTTTCCTGCGCATCCCTCCGTCCCAAAGGCCAGTGAGTCGCTGGAACTCATCAAATCGCGGTTGAAGGCCAACCAGTATTTTATCGCGGCTGTCCTTCCGTTATCGGGACACTTGTCCACCTTTGCCAATGACGTCTTGGAAGGAATTCAGTTGGCAGTGGAACGAGCTCGTGAGCAGCCTGGAGTCCCATCCGTCGGGTTGATCGTGAAGGATCTTGATGTCGATCGGCAGGGCTTTTTGGACGATCTCTCGACATTGCTCCATGACGACCGTCCGCTCGCCGTCATCGGCCCTATGTTGTCAAAGAATCTGCCGGTCATGGCCGAAATGGCGCAAAAGACTAGAGTCCCCTTGATTACACCGGCGGCGACGCTCCCCAATGTTCGCCGGTTGGGCAACTATCTCTTCAGCACATCGTTGACGTATGCCATGCAGGCTGAACGCATCGCGACCTACGCGGCGAAAGAACAGGGCTATCGACGGTTCTGCATTCTCCATCCCGACACCGTCTATGGGCGAGAACTTGCCCGGCTCTTCGCGCAGGAGGTGCGTCGGCTGGATGGTGAAGTCATCTCCATCGAATCGTTCAAGGAGGGGGAAACGGATTTTGGTCCACAGATCCAACGGCTCAAGGCCGAAGACCTGAAAAAGTATGGGCTGGCAGTTCCGGTTGACGCACCACGAGAGCCCGGCAAAGCCCTCGGCCGAAACGAAAAGCGCGTCCTCTATACTCCGGGGTTTGACGCGATCTTCATCCCTAGTCGCTCACACGAGATCGGTCTCCTCGCCGCACAGCTGGCGTATCATGACATCAAAGTCCCGCTGCTGGGCACCAATGGTTGGAACTCACAGGACTTTGCCCGCACCGCCGATCGGACCGTCGACGGCGCAACATTCGTGGACGGCTTTTTCGTCGATAGCCCGAATCCAGCCGTGCAGGAGTTCGTTCAGCGATACTATAAGCGTTTTCAATCAACCCCCTCCCTTTTCGCTATGCAGGGATATGATGCAGCCAGAGCCGTCCTCGAAGGAGTCCGCCACGGGGCCACTTCCGGCGAAGCGCTCCACGACTTCCTCATGACACAACGTAACTTGCCGACACTGGCCGGGCCGGCCAGTTTCGGACCTGACGGCACCCTGCACCGACCACTCTTTCTTCTGCGGGTGAAACAGGGTAAGTTTGTGCAGTTGGATTAGTAGGATGTTGAAAAAGTCCTCCAGCTTCGTGCTCGCAAGACACAGCCGCCTCACCATCTCGGCGGCGTTCACAAACGTGCCGCGCCTTATTCAGCGCGGCGTGAACCTCAGAAGGTCAACGTACGGCCCAACGTATGCCTCGCCTCTACGACACCGGGCGCTCACCGACTCGCGCCCGTCCGCATACGTGACGCTCATTATTCTTCGCGTCGCGGACCTCCCTGCGGCCTTGCCCGTGGAGAGGCGTGTCTCGGCGCGCCGGGATTGGGCGGGCGAGATGAAGGCCCTTTTTGAACATCCTGCAGGTTATTCGGACGGCAACAAGAGCTGACCACTTCATGAACTCTCTCTCACAGATTCTGCACACGATCTCGTATATGGGGCTTCCCCTGTTGTTCGCAATGGTCCTCCATGAATATGCCCATGGCTGGATGGCGGAGAAGTGCGGCGATTCAACTGCCAAGCTCGAAGGACGGCTCACCATTAATCCGCTCGCCCATATCGATCCGTTCGGCACCGTCATTCTCCCACTGATCTGTTTGATGTTGCCAGGAAGCTTTCTGTTCGGCTGGGCCAAGCCGGTTCCGATCGACCCTCGGAATATGCACCAGCCTCGACGTGATATGGCGCTTACGGCCGCGGCTGGCCCGGGAATGAATCTCCTGCTTGCCGTCGTGAGTGCCTTGCTCTTAGCCGTGCTCCTTACGGTCGAACCAACCCTGACGCTCCGTAAGACCGCCGAGGCCGACGCGTCATCAGGCCTTTTTGCGACCATGTTTTTGCGTCCGATCGCCGTCATGGCGCTGTATTCCGTGATGATCAACGTGTTTCTCGCGCTGTTCAACCTGCTTCCGATTCCACCGCTCGACGGCGGCCGGATTCTGACGGCGCTACTGCCCCCGAAACCGGCTATGGCACTAGCGCGATTGGAGCCTTACGGCATGCTCATTTTGGTGGGGCTCATCGTGTTCGACAAAGAACTCGGCGTGATCCACACGATCACCGGGACCTTCGCCAAGGGGCTGTCCGGTACGATCTTGTCAACGGCCCTCAGTCTCCGTCCAGGAGTCGCACAATGACCATGCCGCGCAGACGAGTCCTCAGCGGCATGCAGCCCAGCGGCCTCATGCATCTCGGCAACTATCTCGGTGCCTTAGAAAACTGGAAGGTCTTGCAGGAACAGTATGACTGCTACTTTTTCGTCGCCGATTGGCACGCATTGTCGACGAATTATGCGGACACCAGCCGCATTCGTACCTTCGTGCGCGAAATGCTGATCGATTGGCTTGCCGGCGGCATCGATCCTGAACGTTCCACCATCTTCATCCAATCTCGAGTTCCGGAACATGCCATCCTGCACCTCCTGCTCTCGATGCTGGCTCCCGTCTCGTGGCTGGAGCGCAACCCGACCTACAAGGAGAAACAAGACGAGATCAAAGAGAAAGATCTCACGACCTACGGCTTCCTTGGGTACCCAGTCCTGCAGGCCGCGGACATCCTCTTGTACAAACCCGACTTTGTTCCGGTGGGGAAAGATCAACTCCCTCATCTTGAGCTGACGAGAGAACTCGCGCGACGCTTTAATGACATCTATAAGACATCGGTGTTTCCTGAACCCAAGGAACATCTCACCAAGTTTCCCAAGGTGGTCGGTACCGATGGCCGAAAAATGAGCAAGAGTTACAACAATACAATCAACCTGTCAGACACGGAGCCGGTCGTCCGGCAAAAGCTCAAGACCATGGTGACCGACCCAGCGCGGGTGAGGCGCACCGATCCAGGCAATCCGGATCTCTGTCCCGTCTACGAATTCCATAAGATCTATTCTCCTCAGGCGATTCAAGACCAGGTCACTAAAGACTGCCGGACCGCGGCGATTGGTTGCATCGACTGCAAGAAGCTCGTCGCGGATCGCATGGCGGAACAGCTGACGCCAATCTGGGACGCGCGCACTACGCTCACGCAAAAGCCATCCCGCGTCGACGAAATCGTGGAGATCGGCAGCAAACGAGCCGCTGCAGTTGCCAGTGCGACTCTGCGCGAAGTGAACGAGGCCATGAAAATCTAACCCGATTCCCCCTCCCGTGCCCTGCCCTGCGAAATTTGCGAATCCGCTAGAAGAACAAGGCTGGTCAGTGGAAGAATGCCTCGCAGAAGATCTATAGGCGAGGAGAGATCGCTATGACGTGCAGAACTGCTCGGGGACGATTCCGAAGTATCGCCCTGCTCTTAGGGCTTATCTCGCTCTCCGGTTGCGGTACCTGGTGGCATGGCGACCATCAATCCGTCACGATCTTCACGACGCCACTCGATGCCCAGGTGGTCGTCGATGATCGTATCCACTTGCTGGCGCCGGGAACCGTCTCTCTCAGCCGAAAAGGCGACCACCAGGCAGTGGTTACCAAGGAGGGCTATGAGTCCAAGACCCTGCCCCTTTCGAGAACCTGGTCCTGGTGGGTCCTCGGCGATATCTTCGGCTGCGCCATCATCTTCTCACCTGCCTGCATTTCATCTGATAAAGACGAGGGCGGCTACTACACCTTTGAGGACAAGATCTACGTGACGTTGGAACAGAAAACCACTGTATCGTTGCCCCGCCAATAGCCACAATCTCGATCGCTAACCCCCAGAAGCAGATACATGCGCACTCTGTCCCTCCTTATCACGCTATGGTCTTTCGGTTGGGTTGGTTTGCCGTTTGCTTTAGCAGATACATTCGAGGGTACGGTTAAGAGCCAGATACTATCGAGAGGAAGGACTGCAGGGGTAACAACATACTTCAAAGGAGCTCGGGTACGAGCTGAAGTTGCCGTTTCCGGGACTGAATGGCTCACTCTCCTTATTGACACGCAGTCTCGCAGCCTTATGGTTACAGACCATCTCAAACATGAATCCCGCGAGTTCCCATTCGACAAATGGATGGCTACCTCGGGGAAAAATCCCAGGAGGAGGCATGGCCCCCTAGTAAAAACTGGACTAAGGTCAACAGTAGCTGGATACCCCGTTGAACAGTACGTTCATAGCCACGAAGACGGGACAGAAGGTGTATCCTGGGTGACTTCCCAACTCCCTTTGTCACCTCTCGCCTTATGGACTATTCACGAGCTCTGTAGTGGACAACCGTCTGATGAGGAAAGTCCTGAACTTCTAAGGAAGGGATTGGTACAAATGAAAATTGTGCGCAGGGCGGCTGATGAATCGACGATATTTCAGAACGAAGTGACCGAAGTCATCCCCCAAACATTGAGCAACGACCTTTTTATTGTTCTCAGGCTACGTTAATTAGCCGATCGGTGTTGTCGGTCACATCCGCCACATTCCTTGCCCAGCATTCAGATCAATCCACCCTTGCGCTCAGATCGCTCACGACTCAGACAAGCAACACCTTTCAATCTGCGCGCTGGAATGTCCGTAGCCGCCATTCTGTTAAGAGCGGTGTCAGAAGAGATCTGCGCAATATCGCCATTTGTGGTATGGTGCGACGGTTGCTGGATGGGCATTCCGATGAAAAACGTGATTCACTCGTGGTGGAACTTGTCAGCTCTAATTATCAATCTGGTTATCAGCCTGGCCGTCCAGCTGTCGGTTGCCTCGGCTGCCGATCCGCCCTGTGACAAGTATCCCTCCGCCAAACAATCGCGCTGTGCCGAGATTTGGAAGGAACTCAACAAGGTAGACGGGCCGCTCATCGCACAGTTTGGACTGGATCAACAAAAACGACGCGATGAGGGGAAGATCAACGCCCAGCAACATCTCTCCGAGAACATGAGCTTCATCAAACAATCCACCGAAAAGCGGATCGACCGTCTCAGAGAGCGCATGGCCAAGGAATAAGCTCTCTTATAATTCCGTGCCCTTTTCTTGTTCCGGTACTTTCCCGGCCGATTCCAGCAAGTCACGTCCGACAAGAATGGGGGCCTTGAAATGCACGGCCAGTGCGATGGAGTCGGACGATCGGCTGTCAAACACCTTGACCTGATCTTTAAATGCCACAGTCAACGCACCATAGTATGTACCGCCCTTCAACGTGATGACGGTCTGCGTCACCTTTCCACCGTAGGCGTCCAGGATGGTGTGCATGAGGTCATGCGACAACGGCCGAGGCAACTTCTCCCCATTCAGGGCGCTTTGTATCGAAAGAGCCACGGTAAGGTCGACAAAGATGGGAATCGTCCGGCCTTCGGCCTGCAGAAGCACCACCGGACCATGGTCCGTCATACGGACCTTCACCTCGTCAATTTTCACGGAATCAGAATGAGAGCGGGAGAACTCCTCGGCCTGAGCGACAGAATAAACCGGCACAAACCAGAGCAGCACAATAAGCACCAACAGCTTGTATAAAGCCATGGTCCCTCCCCATGCCGTCACACACGGACAAACTGATTCGTCTCCTTTTCAATGCCGATTTCGGTGTCCGGCCCGTGACCGGTCACAACCGTGGTGGCCTCATCGAGGGTGTAGAGTCGCTCACGAATCGATTGTTCGATGGTCTCAAAGTTCCCACCCCATAAGTCAGTTCGGCCGATACTTCCCCGAAAGAGCGTGTCCCCGGCCAATAAGAGTTTATCGTTCGGGACATGAAAGCTCATCGACCCCGGCGTGTGGCCCGGGGTATGGATCGCCACGATCGGCACCTGCCCCAACAACACTTTTTCCTCATCGGCCAGCCAATAGTCCGGCGGCAGGGCCGGCACATACGAGACCCCAAAGACCCGACATTGGAGCTCGAGGTTTTTCCAGAGCTCGAGATCGTCCTGATGCAGGCAAATCGCCGCACCGGTCGCCCTTTTGATCTCGCTGGAAGCCAGAAAGTGATCGAGATGGGCATGCGTATGCAGAATGCGACTGACGGTGAAACCCAGCCGCTGCACTTCCTGAAGAATTCGCTCCGGTGCACCGCCAGGATCGATGACAACCGCCTGCTTCGTGACCGGATCGCCGATGATCGAGCAGTTACAGCCGAGGGGTGGAACCGAGAACGTCTTCCGAACCAGGGCAGTCATCATACCGGCATGCTACAGTCCAACGAGCCGGAAGCGCAAGCTAGGACCTTGATCCTCCATCTCTGGGAGATGACGAATCTGCCTTTTACGACCCGATTGAACCGGCCCTAGTCCCCCATTGAACAAAGGACGCACGATACGGCCGAATACCACGTGGACAAGTTGACCTGAACTGTAGATAATCCCACAACTCTATTGGGAGGACTATCGCGTGCGCAATGAACCATTCGTTGATCCATGGTCACTCGGCATTTTGGCCCTGTTGTTCATGGTTACCGCCGGCTGTATTCCGGACGATAACCCCGTTCGGGCCGAGAATGAGTCGCTCAAAAAGCAAGTCACCAAGCAGGAATCCCTCCTGAACTCCTTGTTGGACGGCAATAAGGTGATGCAGCAGCAAATCGATCTGCTCAATCAAGAACTCCGGGATGCAAAGAGCACCACCGAAGCCACGAAGGCGGAAGCCAAACACCAGATCGAGCAACTGGAACTCCAGCTGGCTGAGACAAAACGAATGATTGCGACGCAAATGACCGAATCTCTCAAAGTCGAGGAGAAAGGCGCGCAGACCGATACACTACCTCGGCCGATGCCGACCGTGGCCAAGGTCGTTGAGGATGCACTGGCACGCAACGGGTATCAGCTAAAAGTCAGCGTCAAGACCGATCAACGGGCGGTCTATGTAACGGAACGCAAAGTCTCCAACCCTGCGTCGCTCGAAGTGACCGGCTCGCGGAATCAATACCTCATCTCCCTTCAAGCCCTTCCCGACAATCTGACGAAACTCGGCGTGAAAGCTGAATTCGAACGGATCGCGCAGGGAGGCCGCATCTTAAGCGTCAGCCACGAAGAAACGAGTGAAATCGAGCACCGCCTGATTCGTGAAGTCAACAAAGCGCTCGAAAATCCAAGTAAGACATAAGTCTTCGATGAGCGTCGGTCACAATCACCGGTTTTCTTGGTCCGGTCGAGGCCTCGTGCTAGCATTTCCCTCCAATGGCTCTGTCGACCAGCGTGCACGATCTCCGTACCCTGATCCGCTCCTCCCATCCTCTCGTCGTCATTGAAACGGTGGAGGAAGAGCGAGTCCTCGCACTCTTGCAATCGGTCACGGCGCAGGAGCGTCTGCCGCTTTTCGAGTGGTCCATTACCAGAGGGCTCACCCGCGCCGATGAGGGCGCAACCCTCAGTAAGATGACTGCGACCCCCTTGGCAGTCCTTCAGCATCTTCATGGCTTAACCGTAGAAGCGGTGTTTTGGCTCAAGGACCTCGGGCCGCATCTGCAAGACTCCGCCGTGAGTCGCCAGCTTCGAGAGGTCGCCGCTCTGTACAGTCGATCACGCGCGACTTGTATCCTCACCGGCCAGCCGGTCACCCTTCCGCCGGAGCTCGAGAAACTAGCTATCCGGCTAGAACTCAAACTGCCGGATCGAGACGAACTCCGGTCGATGCTACGCGGCTTGCTCCAATCGTTGGGACCTCGCGCAACTCATCGTCCACGATCCACGACTCTCGTGCAAAGCATTCTCAACTCGATCAGTGAGACCACAGCAGCCGAAAAAACCCCAGCGTCCCAGGCGTCCGACGCCATCCTCCGCGCTCTACAGGGCTTGACGCTCCATCAAGCGCGTCAGGTCATCGCTCAATGTATTGTGGAACGCGGGACACTCTCTGCCGAGGATGTACACATAATCCTGAAGCGTAAAGTGCAGGCGATTAAGGACGGCGGCCTCTTGGAATACTACCCCTTGGAGGACAATCGGTTTGAGTTGGGAGGCTTTACCAATTTGAAGTCCTGGTTGGAGCGGGCCCAAGTCGGGTTTACCGCCGAAGCCAAATCGCTCAATCTCACCCCTCCTCGTGGCATCATGTTGGTCGGTGTGCCGGGCTGCGGCAAGTCGCTCGCCGCAAAAGCCATCGCGCGGGAATGGAAACTCCCGCTCCTGAAACTCGATGCCGGCCGGTTATTCGACAAGTTCGTCGGTGAATCGGAAAAGAATTTCCGCAAGGCGATTGAGATGGCGGAATCCTTGTCCCCCATCGTCCTCTGGATCGATGAAATCGAGAAAGCGATGGTCGCCGGCGGAGGAAGCGGCGAGGCCGACGCAGGATTGAGCCGCCGACTCTTTGGGGCGTTCCTCACATGGTTGCAGGAAAAAAAGCAGGACGTGTTCGTGGTGGCCACAGCCAACGATCTGTCGTCGCTGCCGCCTGAACTCCTGCGCAAAGGGCGGTTCGATGAAATCTTTTTTGTCGATCTGCCGGACGATGTCGAACGTGAGGCCATCTGGAAGATTCACTTGGGCCTCCGGAAGCAGAACAGCAAGAAGTTCGACCTGGCCAAAATCGTCAGCGCAAGCGACGGTTTCAGCGGTTCGGAGATCGAACAGGCGGTGGTCGCGGCTCTCTATCGAGCGCTGCATCAAAAAACTCCCCTCACGACCGACCTCCTCGTCGAAGAACTGACCCAGACGGTGCCGCTTTCCGTCACCAGGCGTGAAGACATCGATGCACTCCGACAGACAGCCGAAGGCCGATTCGTGAATGTGCGGTAATCACCGATGCCACTTCCCCTCATCATGGCCCTTCTTGCGATGACGACTTTTGTGGGCTGCACCAAGCCGGCCCAGAAGCTGAATAGGGTAACCGTTGCGCCATCAATCTCAACGGTTAAATCTGCGCCTCGTGAATCGCCTGCAGTACCCCAACCGTCTCCATCGGCCACAGTGGATCAACCGACTCCATTCAGGACGTCTCTTCCCAGCCGATTGGCGATCGTTGAGTCGGCAGCAAGGCTGGTCGGAGCGGAGGCCATTACAAGCCAGGGGAAACGTATCGCTTACGACTGTGCGGGAGTGACTCGCGCCATCTTCCTGGAGCACGGCATCGATCTGTATCGTGGAACTTTTGATGACCCGAAGGGGAACGGCGTCCGGCTCATCCACAATCACGTGCGCCGGCATGGCATCCTTCATCGAGGGCCGAACGTCAGCCCCGGCGATCTCGTGTTTTTCGACAACACGTGGGATTTTAACGGAGACGGCAAGTTGAACGATCCCCTCACCCATGTGGGGGTCGTCGAACGGCTGGAACCGGACGGCACCGTGGTCTTTATCAGCCGTGTCGCCAACGCAGTGGAACGTTACCGCATGAACTTGGACCAGCCTCATGTCCACAAAACGGCCCACGGCCATGTGCTCAACGACTACATACGGCGGAAGCTTTCAACCGATCCCGACCACACGGCCCGCTTGACCGGTGAGCTGTTCTCCTTCTACGGAAATCTGTTAAGCCCCAACCAGCATATCTCTCCGGACGGAACGTTCACACAGAATCCGAACCAGGAGCAAGCTTCTGTCTCCTTGTCCTCAGAATCGCCCGAACAAGGACGCTGATTTCCAATGCACCTTTGGTCACTCAACCCCATGACATGGAATATGATGAGAATTTGGTCGTTCACTCAAACATCCCAATGCACCCATTGCGACTACAGAACAAGTTCATGATGTCCGATAAGAGCATATCGTGTGATTGACTAATGAAGGCCATGGGGTCCCCATTTTCCCATTGACCTGCTAAGATTACTTCTATGGCTATCTCATCAAAACAGACACATACTCGAGAAACCAATCCGCTCAGGAGAACCTTGACGGATGTCCGGCATGGGCTCTTAGGGTTGCATAAGGCCTTGATAGTCGCCGAACAGCTGACCTACGAGCGGATTTACGGTCGAGTGGACTCCACAGGCCAACTCTTACAGTTGGTGATGAACGACCCGTGGTTCACATGGCTGCATCCGCTTTCCAACATGGTCGTCCGTATCGACGAATTGCTCGATAGCAACAACCAGCTGACCGTCGACGACGTAGCGGTACTGTTAACCGAGGTGCGGGCGCTCATTCGCCCCTCGGAACTCGGTGACGGATATGAGCGGAGTTACTATGAGGCACTGCAGCGCGCCCCCGACGTGGTTCTTGCTCACTGCGAAATGAAGAAGTTGCTGACGCTGCCCTCCATGTAGAACCTACCAGCCTTCGGCTGAGGCCATGTCAAAGCCATCGGCCTATCAAGGCCGATGGCTTTGTCTCTTTATCTTTCGCCAAGCATACGCCGCCAGATCGCCGCCGCTCGATAGAGTCTGAAGACGCCTTGGCTCGATCTCTGGCATAATGCGGCATGACGAAGCCACACTGAACCAGCCCACAAGCGGACGTAGATGTTTTTCATCACTAGTCGCGCCGTGCTTTTTCTCATCATCATGGTTTCCCCGTACTCAAGTCCTGCCTTCGCACAAGTTCGCCAGATCGATGTTCTGGTCACGGTCGTAAAAGACAGAATCGTTGCCCTACCAGGAGGTGGTAGTCCTGTTGAGGAACCATTGGGAGTCAACGAAACGATCGTCATCACGGCGGCCCAGGGGCCGGCCGGCTTTGTCCAGACCTCCCGCCGACTGTTAGGCTTTTCTTCGGGCTTACGGCGATGGACGGAGGTACAGTTGGGCATCGAAGAGCATGTCGAACGGCATCATGTGTTGCCGCGTCTTCTGATGGTTCAGACAAACCGGCGAGTCCATGGATTCCAAGAGAGCCGCGGCCATTGGTTCAGCGAAGCATTGGGGCCGAATGAAACCGTCAAACAGCTGCGGGGTCGCGGCCATGTGATCGTCGTGGTGACCTCCGAGCGAGCCTTAGCTTTTTCGGCGTTTACGGGAGGTTTCTTTCCAGTACGCTGGTCGGCGCATGAACAGATGCAATCAATCGACCAGACCAACGACGTCACCGTGATTCGCACTACGACGCGCCAACTGGCCTTTCGCTCTCAAACAGGGGATTGGACGGAATTGAGATAGGGCCGATACGGTTTGCCCACTTAAGCAGGAAGCCATGTTGTGATCAAGGATGGCCATTATTCATGACGGTATGATCCCGCTTTGCCGAAACCTGACGACCCAAACAGAGATCGGCGATGGCAACACATTCAAGACCGAACGGCAGATATCCCGCGTAACCGAGCAACGGCATCTCAAACAGCTGGAATCGATGTACGAACGGAATGGCGTACTCCCAATGCGCGAGACTCCTCCAGTTCCAAAGCTCCCAAAAGAACCCGCAGATCAGCGCTGCCAGCGCCGGCATCCATACCCCTCGCCAATCACCCTGTGCAAGTGGTGACAGAACAGTCGGTCTTCCGGCCAATCCCTGAAGCGAAACGATGAGCAACAGCGGTCCAACCCAGACCAGTGGAAAGAGGTAATTGGGCCAGCGCCCGATGCCGAGAAGTCCGAGACAAGACACAATCAAGAGTGACCAACTTGCCAACTTCACGGATGGAAGTGGAATCGGTCTGAACCGATTCAGGCCGGCATTGACAGCGGGATACGAGGTCAGCAACTCCGCCGTTCCAAGAACGGCCGGCAGCACCGTGGAGAACGGAATCGTGGCTTGAGCGAGGTACTCGAGTGCCGACAGTTCAACGACGCCCACGTAATACCAGTTCTGCACAAAGCGATTCAGGTATTCGAACAGCCACCAGAAGGCGGCGCTCAACGGAAACAACGACAGGAAGTAGCGAGGGCAATGGAGCATCATGCACCGGCCGGTGCGGGCGAACGTGAAGGCATTCACGATCATGATATAGCCCAGCCACAGGGGCGCGAACGTATGTTCCTGGACCGCCGCAAGCTCAGAAAACCTGGTCCAGGCCACCACCCACCAAACGACCGTCCATCCGATTCCAAGCCAGCCCCACCAGGGAAAGGGTGAACGAAAGTGCTGAGTGTTGAGTGCTGAGGGCTGAGTGAGGGAAGACGATCGACGAAGATTTTCTTTCACCACTCGCAAAAGAACCGGGCCAACCACCAAAGCGATTAAGAGTGTTAGAGCGATGAACACCGGCCAGGAAAACGGTTCATGCTGGACATAAGTAGTACGGGGAGGAAATTCGAGATAGCGTCCGAGCGGTTCGCCAGCCCCCAGCACACCGAGAAGCGGAAGCCCGAGCACCGGCGCAAGGGAGACACAGATGATGCCGGCTCGATTCATGTCCCATGCTACTACATGCGCTCTTCATCAAGCTCGATCACATCCGCCCACGTCGTAACAGATGGCAAGGAACCGACCGGCACCCCTCGCTTGGTCGCAATCTCTTGAAGGCGGCCTTGGAATCGCTGGCGAGCCGAGTCATCTTTCGGACCAGAGGCGAGAAGGTTCTTACTCCACCGTGCGATCTCTTCATCGGACGGCCTGCGGCCATTGGCCTTCACCCAGGCAAGCAATTCCTCATCCGTCCCACCGGTCAAGACCCGCTGTTCAAATGCCTTCGCGTCGACACCAAGAAGATCGATCAGGTACTTATCAAAGCCCACTGTGATGTAGTTGTAATCTCGAATGTGCCCGGCATGGCGCAGACGAATCTTGTCGATAAACCGTCCGAGATGCGCGATACCACCGAGAAGAATCTTGGGGCTGCGGGGAAAATTTTGCCGAGTCATCGGTCGGTCCTTCACCATGCAAGTTTATGAACGATACAAAAATAGAACCGGGCACGTCTGGCGAGAATCACGAGAAGAGAAATCCCATCCCATCTCCTTTAAGTTTTTTCCCGCCTGGCCGATACAGGCAGTAGCACGGAGGCGAGTATGCGACTAAGGAGTAGCCCAAGAAAGTATGTGCGGTATTCCGCCAGCGTCCAGACCGACAACGGCGCGGCAGAAGGAATACTCTTTGATCTTTCTGCAACGGGATGCAGAATGCAAAGTAACGTGGCCCTGACTCCTGGAAGCTACCTTGCGCTGCACATCGAGTCTCCTGAAACAGAATCTCCCCTTGCCGTCGAGGTCTCCATCGTGCGCTGGCACAAAGATAATCAGTTTGGTATCGAGTTTCTTCGATATGCACAGGGAGTCCGTGAGCGAGTCACTAACCTGGTGGATGGTAGCGAGGCCCCTGCTACCTCGAACGACACTGAGCAAGAAGAACTCCTCCTCAGCCCTGTCGCCGCGTAAGCACTTCTCTCTCGACTGTTCCCGACCACCACGTCACTTCCACTGATTCTTGCCTAAACAGAGTGCGATCCACGCCACCAGTCCTGAGTGAGGTCAATTGTCAGGCATTGGATCACCGGCTTCTACTACACAGCCTTCTTGAGCTTCAAGTCATAGCCATCCTTGACAACCTCTCCGAGCGATCCATCCGGCTTCTGCTGTGTGTACTCAATCTCGATCTTCCCAAAGCTCAAGGATGTCTGATCCGTGGGAATGAGGTCCGATCCGACAGCCCCACCCTGCTGATAGGAAGATACCAGACAGTCGCTGAACGTAATCTTGTAGTACTCCTGCTGTCCCTCTCCCGTCTTTCTCGCCACGAGCGTCGCATCCTTCAAACGTTCACCTGTGGCACAGGCCTGAAAGAGTTTCGGTGAAGCCTTGCTGAGCTTCATCGTGAAATGAAAATCTTGAGCCGAGAACTTTCCCATCCCTCCACCACCGGCGAAATGCTCGCCACCCGTTTGCGTGCCTCCGAACGACCACGAATCCAGATGGATGTCCCCCTTGTGTTTCAGATCATTGCTCTCCCCCTCAATCCCGGCGATCTTGAGGAAATAATCAACAGCCGCCATGATAGCCCTCCTATAGACTTTTGAATGTAGCGGGACGGAAGACAGGCTACGTTCCTGGACGGAACGCTGTCAACGAGGCGTGTTGTAACTAGAACCTATCTCCAAATAGTTGACGGCAGGAAAATCCGTAGCTAACCGCCTTCCGGGGAGTAGGAAGAGGACCTCTCCCTCTCACAAACAAACAAGACGGATTCGATAGTTGTGAGTTCCACTGGGCCCGGGTGCCCGCACTCAATATGCGGAACAACTCTGTACGACCAGAGCTGCTCACTCATCCATCCTTTCCAGCTAAGCAATCGGTGATGTACCGATTCAGACAGGAACAATACAACAATTGGACTCGTTGGGCTGAGTGGCTGTGTCGGTAGACACTTGTCGAAGTGCTCCTTCCATTCAGGAGAACAGTGTTGTCGATAGTCAAAGAAGGAGACGCATCCTTTGATGCGAAAGTAGCCGTTTGCGCTGTTTCCGAAAGGCGACTTGCGGTCAGTGATGTTGACAGTCAAGCGCCCAGCGGCTGCGATTTCCGGCCAGGAGGAAGCCATCGTGACGTGAAACACTTTACCGAGGAGATGCGGAAGGAGCTCTTCAAAGAATTGGATTTCCAAAGTTGCATGGTCGGAATGAGACATGAGCGGAGGCAATTTTAAGGGGCCAGATGCCTACGATTCCCCATTGGCGATGACCCCATCGCATCCCATTCGTCCGGTGTCATCATCTTTCTCGGCTTCAAATCCCCGGTTGCATAGGCCAACTGCAGCACCTCTCCCAACCAGGCTATCCTTTGAGTGGGTGTCGCCATCAATGTAAGCAGATTCTGATCATCGGCATTCCAGTCTGCTGGTTACATCTGTTGCGAGGAAACCATGGACCTTTCAGCCAAGTCAGCGGCGCTCCATTTCCTTCGAATAGCTTCCAGCGGCACAATGTCCGCCAAATCCTGTGGCCTGTCGGCACTTCCCACATGATTCGAACAGCACAGCTTATTTCTTCTTTTGCCGACCCTTTCCTGATTTCCGTCTGAGCTTCTTCGCTCGGGATTGTGACCTTCGGAATAGCCCGGCAATATCCGTCCAGAGCTCCGGCATATCAAGAGCACTAGCCATTCCACGGACCTCTCTGCGAATTCTCTTAACATCCAGCTTCGGATTGGAAGTCACGATCACGCGGATATCCTGAAGATCCTGAGGACGGTGTGCAATAGCCTTCATAACAATCAGGTCTTCCGGAGCTACAACAGGAACGAGAAGATCATCGATCTTAACGTATATCGCATGCTCAAGCGCATATCGTTCGAACGGCAATCGTCCAAGCACAATGTCGACGCTGACGCCGCTTTCAGAATGCTCAAGAAGAAGGACGGCGTTCCGCTGCGCGAATGCGATCGCGTCCGATATTCGTGGATGCAAGCCCTCGGCTGCTGCTAACTTCACGAAGTGGTCTAGATGCCGTTCATCCAGCAAGACCGCAGCGTCGACGTCTTCTGTCGCCCTGGCTTGTCCGTGGATACTCGCAGCAACCCCCCCGATGATCATGCCGGGGACATCGGACGATTTGAAAAGATTATAGAGAGCGCGAATGGCAGGAGCGAGGGAAGCGAAGGAGGATAAATTTACGGGGTCGTTGTCTTTAGCTGTAGCCACCGACGTCTGACCTCTCGTTCAGACTCTTGCTTGAGTGCCTTCATCCGAGGAAGAAGGCCCAACCCCGCGGCGATCCTATAGGCAGCATCCATTTTTCTAAATTTTATTTCTGGTGGAGTACGCCGTAACTCATCAGCGATGACTTGATTCACCCTATGCCAGCGGTCTCGATAGGCTTTCGCTTCTTTCTTCGTCATTTCACCGCCGCTTTCGCTGACTTCCCGACTTGCAGATACTTATCAATCCCTGCCGCCATTTTGCGGCCTTCGGCGATGGCCCAGACGATGAGCGAGGCGCCGCGTTTGGTGTCGCCGCCGGCAAAGACGCCGTCGAGGTTGGTCATGAAGTTCTCGTCCACTACCACAGCCCCACGCGCGTCATACTTCACGCCCAGATCGTCGAGCAGACCATTCTTGACGGGACCGGTGAATCCCATGGCCAGCAACACCAGATCGACGTTCATCTCGAAGTCGGTGTTGGGAACAGAGGTGAACTTGCCGTTGCTGAACTGCACGCGATGCGCATGTAGTTTCGTAACATGGCCATCGTGGCCGGTAAACTTCGTGGTGGACACACTCCATTGCCGATCACAGCCCTCTTCATGGGCGTGCGACGTGCGCAACTGCATCGGCCAGAGGGGCCAGGGCGTCGATTCGGCCCGTTGCGGCGGTGGTTCCGGCAGCAATTCAAATTGATGCGCTTCGACGCAGCCCTGACGGTGCGCGGTGCCGAGACAGTCAGACCCTGTGTCGCCTCCACCGATAATGACGACCCGCTTTCCCTTCGCCGTAATCGGTTCGTCGTTGAACGGAATGCCGGCCGTGCGTTTGTTCTGCTGGGTGAGGTATTCCATGGCAAGATGCACGCCCTTCAGCTCGCGCCCCGGAACCGGCAGCTCGCGCGCCTGTTCGGCGCCCATCGTTAATCCAACTGCATCGAACTGTTGGCGCAGCTGTTCGCCGGTGATGTCCTTGCCGACGGTAACGCCGGTTTGGAATTTCACCCCTTCGACCTTCATCTGTTCGAGGCGGCGGTCGATCACCCACTTCTCCATCTTGAAGTCGGGAATACCGTAACGAAGCAAGCCACCGATGCGATCGGCCTTTTCGAAAACCGTCACTTCATGGCCCGCCCGAGCCAGCTGCTGTGCGGCCGCAAGACCGGCCGGGCCGGAACCGACGATCGCCACGGTCCTACCGGTTTTCACGACCGGCAGGATCGGCGTCACGAAGCCTTCGTTGAAGCCGCGGTCGATGATGTTCCATTCAATGACGCGGATGGAGACGGGGTCATCGTTGATACCGAGGACGCAGGCCCCTTCGCAGGGAGCCGGACAAAGTCGCCCGGTGAACTCGGGGAAATTATTCGTTGTGTGTAAGGCTTTCAGTGCATCCTTCCAGCGGCCGCGATAAACCAGATCGTTCCATTCCGGAATCAGATTGACGACGGGACACCCGGTGTGGCCCTGACAAAACGGCACCCCGCAATCCATGCAACGTGCGCCCTGGATCTTCAGCTTATCTTCGGAGATCGGTTCGTACATCTCCTTCCAATCGAGCACACGCAACTCGATTGGTTTGCGCTTCGGGCCCTCACGGGCGTATTTCATGAAACCCTTTGGGTCACCCATCTTTTCTCCAGGACTGAGGACTCAGGACTGAGGACTAAGAAATCCGTTCCATTCACTCGGCCCTCATTCTTCAGCACTCAGCCTCATAGCGAGCAAACGCGAGCTAGTGTACCGCACTCGCCTTGCGCTTTCGTTCTTCGAGGACTCGCTTGTAATCGACCGGCATGACCTTCACGAACTTGGGTAAGGTCGCGTCGAATGCATCCAACACCTGCTTCGCTTTCCGGCTGCCCGTGTACATAAAGTGCTTGGTGATCAACCCGTGGAGCAGCTGCTTGTCTTCTTTCGTTGTCACCGACTCCAGTTCGACCATCCCCGTGTTACAACGGCTCTGGAACGTCCCGGCATCATCCAGCACGAACGCCACTCCCCCGGACATGCCGGCCGCGAAGTTGCGGCCTGTCTTGCCGAGCACCACGACCACCCCACCGGTCATGTACTCGCACCCGTGATCACCTGTGCCTTCGACGACGGCCTGCGCGCCGCTGTTTCGAACGGCAAATCGCTCACCCGCCATCCCGTAGAAATAGGCTTCACCTTGCGTCGCGCCGTAGAGCGAGGTATTGCCGATTAAAATCGTCTCTTCCGGATTGTAAAGGATGTTTTTTGGCGGGAAGACGATGATCTTACCGCCGGACAACCCTTTGCCGATATAGTCGTTGGACTCCCCTTCCAGAGTCAGCGTGATGCCTTTCGCAAGGAACGCTCCGAAGGATTGACCCGCCGAGCCGACAAACTTGATCGAGATCGTGTCTTCCGGCAACCCGTCCGGCCCGTACTTCTTCGCAATCTTGCTCGAGAGCACCGTGCCGGTCGTCCGATTGATGTTCCTGATCGGGAGATCGAGTTTGACCTTTTCGCCCTTCTCGATCGCGCCCTTGCAGAGCTCAACGAGCTTATTGTCGAGAATGTCGGCAAGACCATGGTCCTGCTTCTGTACGCAATAGCGCGGGACATCCGCCGGAACATCCGGAGCCGTCAGCAGCGGCGTGAGATCCAGTCCTTTGGCCTTCCAATGATCGACGGCTCTGGTGATCTTGAGCTTGTCGACGCGGCCGACCATCTCGTTGATCGTCCGGAAACCGAGCCTCGCCATCAACTGTCGGGCTTCTTCGGCCACGAAGAACAGGTAGTTGACGATGTGTTCCGGCTTGCCGTTGAACTTCTTGCGCAATTCGGGATCCTGTGTCGCGATCCCGACCGGGCAGGTGTTCAGATGGCACTTGCGCATCATGATACAGCCTTCGACGATGAGGGGGGCCGTCGCGAACCCATACTCTTCCGCACCGAGCAGCGTGGCGATGACCACGTCGCGGCCGGTCTTCATCTGGCCGTCCGTTTCGACACGGATGCGCCCGCGCAGATCATTGAGGACCAGCGTCTGGTGAGTTTCCGCCAGCCCCAACTCCCACGGGATACCGGCGTACTTGATCGACGACAACGGTGACGCACCGGTGCCGCCCGAATCGCCGCTGATGAGTACTTTGTCCGCATGGGCCTTAGCCACACCGGCTGCGACCGTGCCGACACCGACCTCCGCCACCAGTTTCACGGAGACACCGGCATCGGGGTTGGAATTCTTCAAGTCGAAGATCAGCTGCGCTAAATCCTCGATCGAATAGATGTCGTGATGCGGCGGCGGCGAAATCAGTTGCACCCCCGGCGTGGCATAACGGAAGCGCGCGATGTTTTCGTCCACCTTGTGCCCCGGCAGTTGGCCGCCTTCTCCGGGCTTGGCACCTTGCGCCATCTTGATCTGCAACTCCCGCGCGTTCACGAGGTAATGCGCCGTGACTCCGAACCGGGCCGATGCCACCTGCTTGATATAACTGTTCTTCGAATCGCCGTTCGGCAAGGGTTTGAACCGCTCGGGATCTTCGCCGCCTTCCCCCGTGTTGCTCTTGCCGCCGAGCCGGTTCATCGCAATCGCCAGCGTTTCGTGCGCTTCCTTGCTGATCGAACCGAACGACATCGCGCCGGTATTGAATCGCTTGACGATTTCTTTGGCCGGCTCCACCTCTTCGATGGGAATCGGCTGAGGATCGAACTTGAAATCCAGCAGGCCACGCAAATTCGACCGCCGTTGGCTCTCGTCGTTCACGAGCTGCGCGAATTCGGCGTAGGTCTTCGGGTCGTTCGAGCGGCTGGCATGCTGCAGCTTGTAGATGGTCTCCGGATTCCAGTTATGGTGCTCACTCTGGATGCGGTAGTGGATCTCGCCGCCGAAATCGAGTTGACGGATCGCCGCCGGTTCATAGGCCACACGGTGGCGGCGCAAGGTTTCTTCGCCGATTTCTCTGATGCCGACCCCTTCCACACGCGACGGCGTCCCGGTGAAATAACGATCGATAAGTTCTCGATTCAACCCGATCGCTTCGAAGATCTGCGCGCCACAGTAGGACTGCACCGTAGAGATCCCCATTTTCGAAAAGATCTTGAGCAGGCCCTTATTGATGGCCTTGATGAATTTCCCTTCTGCCGTCTGCGCGTCGAGCCCTTCCGGCAGATAATTGTCGCGCTCCATGTCGACGAGTGATTCGAAGACGAGATAGGGATTGATCGTTCCGGCGCCGTACCCGATCAAACAGGCAAACTGATGCACATCGCGCGGCTCGCCGGTCTCGAGGATCAGGCCCACTTCCGTTCTCGAACATTCCCGCACCAGGTGATGATGCACGGCTGAGATGCCGAGGAGGCTCGGAATCGGTGCCCAGTTTTCATCGACACCACGGTCGCTCAAAATGAGAAATTTGTAGCCTTCCTTGATCGCCTGCGAGGCCTGCCGGCACAGATCGTCGACCGCCTCGCCAAGCCCATCCGGGCCTTCGGCGACGCGGAACAACATCCGGAGCGTCTTGCTCCTGAAATGCGGATCGGAAATACCGCGGATCTTGTGCAAATCGGCGTTCGTGAGAATCGGCTGCTGCACTTTAATGCGGCGACAAGACTCCGGCGATTCGTCCATCAAGTTCGGCTTCGGGCCGATGTTGGTCACGAGCGACATCACGAGTTGTTCGCGGATCGGGTCGATGGGGGGATTCGTCACCTGCGCAAAGAGCTGCTTGAAATACTTGAACAGAAGCTGCGGCCGATCGGACAGCACCGCCAAGGGGGTATCGGTGCCCATTGAGGAGACCGCTTCTTCGCCCGTCATGATCATCGGCGTGATGACCATCTTCAGTTCTTCGACCGTGTAACCGAAGGCTTGCTGTCGCTGGCGGATCGTCGGGTGGTCGGGCTGCGGAACATTCAGCGGCTCCGGCAACTCGTCCAGCGAGACACCGTACTGCGTCACCCAACTGCGATAAGGCTTGCGACCGACGATATCGGCCTTAATTTCCTCGTCATCGATGATGCGGCCCTGCACCGTGTCGACAAGGAACATTCGGCCCGGTTGGAGCCGGCCCTTCATGCGGATTTCTTTTGCTTCAGCCGGCAAGACTCCGGCCTCGGATGCCAGGACCACGAGACCGTCGGTCGTCACCTGATAGCGGCAGGGACGCAGCCCGTTCCGGTCCAACGTCGCCCCGATCATTTTGCCGTCGGTGAAACAGACGGCCGCCGGCCCGTCCCACGGTTCCATCATCGCCGCGTGATACTGATAGAACCCGCGGCGATCCAAATCCATCTGCGGATTCGCCACCCATGGTTCGGGAATCAACATCATCATGGCATGCGGCAGAGAACGGCCCCCGAGCAGCAGAAATTCGAGGGCATTGTCCAGACAGGCCGAGTCGCTTTGATTCTCCGAGACGATCGGGAACAGTTTCTCCATGTCTTTCCCGAACAGCTCGGAATGAAGACGACCTTGGCGGGCCTTCATCCAGTTGACGTTCCCTTTCAGCGTATTGATTTCCCCGTTATGACACACATACCGATAGGGATGAGCCCGCGGCCACGTGGGAAAGGTATTGGTACTGAAGCGTGAGTGCACCAAGGCCAGTGCGCTCACCATCCGTTCATCGGTGAGGTCCTGGTAGTAGGCCGCCATTTGATGCGGCAACAAGAGTCCCTTATAGACGATGGTGTTGGCCGACAAGCTGGATACGTAGAAGTGTTCTCGTCCTTGAATGGCCGACTCTGCCACGGCCTTTTCAACCCGCTTGCGGACCACATACAGCTTTCGCTCGAACTGAGCTTCGTTCAAGGCATCGCGCGCGATGAAGATCTGCCGCATGAACGGCTCGGTCGTTCGCGCTTGGTCGCCGATCTGGTCACTCTTGACCGGCACGTCGCGCCAACCGAGGAGGCGCAGGCCTTCTTCCACCAGTATCTCGGTGAAGAGTTTCTCGCACAGCCGTCGGGAGTCGGCGTTGGGCGGGAGAAATAGCTGCCCCACTCCGTACTCACCCACGTCCGGCAATGACACGCCGACATCCCCTGCAACCCGCTTCAGGAACGTGTGCGGAATCTGCAAAAGAATTCCGGCTCCATCTCCCGTGCAGGGATCACAGCCTTGCGCTCCACGATGGGTTAGGTTCTCCAATACTTGGAGTCCTTTACGGACAATGTCATGAGATTTCTTCCCTTTGATATTGACGACAAAGCCGATCCCACAAGAGTCTTTTTCGTACTGAGGATCGTAGAGTCCTTGTTGCCGGGGAAACCCAGGAATATTCATGTACCTATCTCGTTCAAAGAATGAGAGTTTCCTTAATAATATGGGGAATGGAGCACGCAGAAACCGTGGGGTGGATTTGCCCCCATAGCGCTCAGGGTGAACCTCACCCGATTGTTAGGATCCGACCTTACTGGATGGGTCATTCTTCTGTCAAGGTGACGCGGCATATACCTCTTTCATTTGCTTGACTTTATTTCCTCGGCTGCCATACCATCCGCCGCATGGCACAAGGTCCGGTTATCGCACCCCTGCACAGCATGTCGGATGTGTGGGACGCCTACCGTGGTGAACTGGACGGAGTGGAGGATCGAGTCAGAAAGAACCTCGACTCCAGCGTAACCCTCGTCAATACGGTTGCCGCCCACATCTTGAGCGGCGGCGGCAAACGTATCAGACCCTTGCTCCTCCTCTTGTCGGCTCGCCTCTGCGGCTATCCTGGAACCGAGCATCATCAGCTCGGCAGCATCGTGGAATACATCCATACCGCCACCCTGTTGCACGACGACGTCGTGGATGACGCCGATATCCGGAGAGGCAGAAGAACCGCACGGAAAGTTTGGGGAAATCAAATCAGCATCCTGGTCGGCGACTACCTTTACACGAAGGCCATGTGCAAAGTCGTCGAGTTCCAAAGTCAAGGCATCAATGAAGTCCTTGCCGAAGCCTGCAAGAAAATGGCGGAAGGTGAGGTCCTTCAGCTGTACTATAACGGAAACCCCTCGATGCCGGAGAACGATTATATCAAGATCGTCGAGCACAAGACCGCCGGTTTGATTGCCGCGGCCTGCCGCATGGGTGCCATTCTGGCCGATGCTCCTGAAACGCAGCAGAAGGCGCTGTTCCGCTTCGGCCAATACCTCGGCATCGCCTTTCAAGTCGCCGACGATACCTTGGATTACATCGCAAACGGCGAGTCGCTTGGGAAAACGATCGGGCAGGATCTCCGGCAGGGGAAAGCGACGCTGCCCCTTCTGCATCTGTTGCAACATTGCTCAGAGCAGGACCGCCAGATGATCAAGGATCGAATGGAAACGCGGACCCTTAGTACCGCCGATCTTGAACGAATCTTATTGTTGATGGCCGATTTCGGTTCGATCACCTATGCGATGGATCGCGCGAGCGCCTATATCGCCGCGGCCAAACATGAGCTTGAACGCTTCGAAGATAGCACCGCACGGCGAG
>Ga0073934_10002426_pt1 | contig 38902 bp, 38 predicted proteins | sample LarsenN4metaG_FD_76834 | JGI IMG/M metagenome (GOLD analysis project Ga0073934, IMG submission 76834) | Hot spring sediment bacterial and archeal communities from British Columbia, Canada, to study Microbial Dark Matter (Phase II) - Larsen... ... | reverse complement strand
CGTTCAACAAGCCCGTTGCGCAAAAAGGCCAAAGAATATCTTTATGATTAATATCACACGTTGCCCGTCTTGTGGCAGCAAAAAAAATCAAAAGGTTGAAACGAGATTGGGTTGACGAATTTAAAGGTGAAATCTATATCGTTCCAGCGTTGGAATATCACGAATGCTCCGAAGAAAATTATCGCCAGCGTACGAGTTTAGCCACATGAACGCGGAGTGCAAAACTTTAGTTTTGCGATGATAAATCATCGCACTCCGGCTCAGATGGCTAAATTCATACTCGCCAGCTAATTCGCAAAATACTCGGTGTTGCCGGCGAACTTTTCAAAGCCGGAGTTCCGAAAGACCAGATTGTTTTGGGTTTTCGTTCGCCGGAAATCCGTCGCCATACGGAGTTTGCGGTCGCATAATGGACGAGATCAATATTCCCGAAACGAAATTTTCGAGCGAAATGGAAATACTCAACAAATCCTTATCTCAAAAAATCGCCGACGCGCGCAAAAAACTCGATGCCCACGTCCGCGATATCATCCAATGGCACTTCAGTCCCGAAACCGGCTGCTCGTTTTGGCTGGAGTTTGCCACCAAGCTCGATTTCGATCCGCGTAAAGAAATTGGCGGCTATGCTGATTTAAAGCTGCTCGGCCATTTTCAAGATGAATGGCTGCGCGGCGGGCCGGTGCGGCGCTGGCTGCCGAAGGGTTTTTCCAACGAGCCGCTTTACGTGTTTGAAACCGGCGGCTCGACCGGCGTGCCGAAATGCCGCCTCAACATCAAGGACTTTCAAACCGATTACGAGCTGTTCAGCGAGACGCTTTCGCCCGAAGGATTTCCGCTTGGCAGCGATTGGCTGATGCTCGGCCCGAGCGGCCCGCGGCGGCTGCGGCTCGCCATCGAGCATCTCGCGCAATTTCGCGGCGGCATTTGCTTCATGGTCGATCTCGATCCGCGCTGGGTCAACAAGCTTATCAAGCGCAGTCTGTTGCAGGAATTGGAAGTTTACAAGAGCCACGTCATCGATCAGGCGCTGACGATTCTGCGAGCGCACGAGAATATTCACTGTCTCTTCACCACGCCGAAGCTGCTCGAGGCGCTTTGCGAAAAAATCAATTTGAAGAAACACGGCATCAAAGGCATCTTTTGCGGCGGCACGGAAATGACAGCGCAGTTTCACCGTTTCGCGCGCGAGGAGCTGGTGCCAGGCATCGACTTTGTGCCGACGTATGGCAACACGCTGATGGGACTCGCATGCCACAAGCCGTTCGATCCGGCGGACAATTACGCGATTACGTATTACCCGCCTTCGCCGCGCGCCGTGATCGAGCTGGTGAAACCGGACAATTACGAAGAGCCGGTCGACTACGGCAAAACCGGCCGCGTGATGCTCACGACTTTGACGAAGGATTTTTTCATGCCGCGCTTTTTGGAGCGTGACGAAGGCGAGCGCGCCGAGCCGATTGATTTGTATCCGTGGGACGGCGTGAGCAATGTGCGGGTTTTTGCGCAATTGCAAGAGGCGGTGGTGGTCGGGGTTTATTAATGATTTTTAGAATTAGCTTCTGATTTTGGCATCTAATTCATTAATCCCATTTCAACCTTTATCTCGGAGGAAGGAACCATGTTAAAATCCGTCTTGCGTTTTGTGCGTTTGCCGCTTTTGCTGGTCACGATCTGGGCGACCGTCCGCTTCATACTCGGCGTGGCGGGAGTTCCCTACGCGCCGCGCGGCAATGCGATGTTTTCACTTTATAGCGTGATGATGTTGAGCTGTCTTTATTTTGGCGCGCTTTCCAAGAATATCGCCGGATTCAACTGGGGCGGCACGATCTTGACCGGTGTGACCATCGGTGTGTATGCGCAAATTCTCATTTTGCTGGCGACCGTCATCAGCTATGCCGGTGATCTCAATATGTCGTACTTCGTTCATTGGGACGCTTTAAATGTCGATCCGGCCAAGCTCACACCTCCGGTGGCAATGGCCGATGCGCTTTTGCATCCGGAGCAAGTGGCCATGCCGCCGATGTCCCAAGCGCTGGTCGGGCGAGTATTGGGCATCATCATCAATGGCGCTATCGCCGGCGTCTTCGCTGTGATCGGTCGCTTGCTCAGCGGGCTGGCGCCAAAAACGACGGCATAAAAAGTTCGATATACTTCGCACGGTTGAAAGTTTGACAGGAATTGACCGGTCGCTCAGACTCGTTGTTCACTGGAAGTTGATGAAAACGCAGCGACCGGTCAATGAGTTTCTGGGAAGATACAAAAAATGATCTTATGAGATAATGATCCACATTCCCCTTCTTCGCGCCGGCCGGCCTTACACCAGCTTGGACGTGGTCGCGATTCCTCACTTCAGGACCGGCGAGCCGGTTGCCAAAGTCAGCCAGGCTAATCGCGGCTTGATTGCCAAAGATTTCGGCGCGGCAGAAAAAAATCAACGCGCTATGCAAACGCTTCCGGCGGCGCAGCTTTTGGAAATTTGCAAAAAGGCCGCGAATCTTTTTTTAGAGGCGGATCTGCCTTTGGGCGAAGACACGCAATCGCCGGCGCAATATGTCACGCAATTGTCCGGCACCACCGGCATGCCCGAAGCCCTTTGCCGCCGCAATATGAGCAAAATTAATTTGGTGCTCACCGAAATGGCAGCGGTGTTGGGCGGATTGACGCGCGGGCTTGATCTTGCCATTCTCGACACCGGATGGATAGAGCAAAATCATCGCCCGTTGAGTTTTTTCTGTCAAACACAGACGTTGGGCGCGGTGTTGCCGAGCAACTCGCCAGGCGTGCATTCGCTGTGGCTTCCCGCCATTCCGCTGAAAGTGCCGCTCGTGCTCAAGCCCGGCCGCGAAGAGCCGTGGACGCCGTTTCGCATTGCGCAGGCCTTCATCGCCGCGGGATGCCCGCCGAAGGCTTTTAGCTATTATCCCTCCGATCATTCCGGCGCCACCGAGATTCTGCTGCGCTGCGGACGCTCGATGTTTTTTGGCGACCAATCTTCCGTGCGAGCTTGGGCGAAAGATCCGCGCGTGCAAATTCACGGGCCAGGTTGGAGCAAGGTTATCATTGCCGCAGACAAAATTGCCAGGTGGGAAAAGTATCTCGATCTCATGCTGACTTCTGTGGTCGAAAATGGCGGTCGCTCATGCCTTAATGCCTCCGGCGTTTGGGCGCCGGCATACGGCCGCGAGATTGCCGAAGCTTTGGCGAAGCGTCTTGCACAAATTGAAGCAAAGCCGATGGACGATCCGGCGGCGCAGATTGCGGCTTTTACCAATAAAAAATTCGCGCGCCGAATCAACGATATGATCGACAGCCAGCTCAAAATTTCCGGCGCGGAAGATTTGACCTCAAAATTCCGTGGCGGCAAACGGCTCGTAGAAAAAGACGGCTGCACGTTTCTTTTGCCGACCGTGGTTTGGTGCGAGAATCCCGAACACCCGCTGGCCAATGTTGAGTTCTTGTTTCCTTTTGTGAGTGTCGTCCAAGTTCCGCAGGATGAATTGTTGACTCGAATCGGCTCGACTTTGGTGGCGACGGTGGTAACGGAAGATGAAAAATTCATTCATGAGGTTTTTGCTGCGTCAAACGTCGATCGTCTGAATCTCGGCAACATTCCCACCAGCCGGATTTCGTGGGATCAACCGCATGAAGGGAATTTGTTCGAGCATTTGTATCGGCAACGCGCTTTCCAAAAACCGGGGGAACGCGAGTGATTCACATTCTTCGTCAAAAGGCAACTCGCCAGCAGATCGATGAAATGCTGCAAGAGTTGGGAACATTCATCAAACTGGCCGTAGCTATCCAACGCAACTTCTGGAAGGTGTATGAAGAATCTTGAGAATCGGCGTATTCGGTATTTGCAAGATGCTCTTCCTATTCGCTTGGGTGGATTGGCGTCAAACTTATCACGCCTCGCGAGTTTCTCGAAACATGCAGGCAGCCAGCAGGTGGTCGCAGAAATTTTTCTGGAAAGCCGGTGGTTTATTGAATGGACGGCGCGAGAACTCGAAATTTTACAAGCTGCTGAGTTAGTGGAATTGCAAGTGAAACTCGCGTTGTGGGATTTTGAAAGCCGGCAAAACTGGAATGATGAAAGTTGGCGAAATGCGCTTGTGAGCAAGGCGACGCAGTGGTCGCAGCGTGTTCTCGAAATGTCGGGATTGCTAACGACGCGTGTTGCCGCATAAAATCCGCGGATGATTTTTTTCTACAAAATTGTTGTCATCGGATTAATATGTTTCTCATCGGCGTTTCGGCGTCGCCGGTGATCGACGGATTACGATCAAAATATTGTGACGCCGATCATCTCGCAAGGCCTCATCATTTTTCTTTTTCTGTTGAATGATGAAGCGAATCTGATCTTCGCCAAAGCGGGCGCGAAAGCTTATGAGCCGGTCGCCAAATACGCCGTTGCCGAAAGCTCGTCATGGGCGCATCCGGCGGTGAGCGGCAGGCAAATTTTGGTCAAAGACAAGTCGGCGCTCGCGCTGTGGAGTTTGGAGTAAAAATTTTGTTTGTAAATGAAACGAAAATATGCTAACTTTTGCGCAAGCACAAATGTGCGAAAAACAGTAAACATCTCAATTACGTTACGAAATTTTTTATGACCAAACGAACGACTTCTCTCGATAAATTGCTTCGGCGTATTTCAGTCAATCCTAAAGTCATGGTAGGAAAGCCCGTTATTCGCGGTACTCGCGTTCCGGTTGAGCTCATCGTCAAAATGCTGGCGCAAGGCATCGCCGAAGATGAGATTCTCAAAGAATATCCGCGATTGAAAACTGATGATATCAAGGCGGCGTTGGCTTACGCCTCCGTCGTGTTGAGTAATGAAGAAATCTACCATCTCACCGCGCTCGAGGCCACCGCTTGAAATTCGTTGTGGACGAGAGTACGGGAGATGCCGTAGTTAACGAGCTCCGTCGACTTAATCACGATGTGATCTCGATTCACGAGCAAGCCCCTGGCACGGAAGATTCAACCGTCCTAAATATCGCTGCGCTTAAAGATCGCCTGTTGCTGACGAATGATAAAGATTTTGGCGAGCTTGTCTACCGTTCCGGCTTACCCCATCATGGCGTTGTCTTGTTTCGTCTTCGCGACGAACGAACTGCCAACAGGGTACATATGCTCAGAGAAGTGCTCAAGCTGCCTCGCGATAAATTGACTGGAAATTATTTTATTGTCGTCTCTGAGAGCAAAATCCGCATTCGACGACCTTAATAACAGCTCATTTTCATTCACGTTTCCAAAAATAACAAGCGGATCAGCACGACAGCTCTGATCCGCTTGTTGACTTTCCCCCCTTCTACAAACAAACGCGCGCGAACTCCGACTTGCGCTCAACGCTTTTTCTAATTCCGAAAATACGCGGGCGAGTCCACTTTTCAGGTTCAGCCATCAGCGAACAGTGATCATCACATATCCGCCCGAATTGCCGCCGCGGGTATCGGCGACCTTGACGGTAATGTAGGCTGTTCCCAAGGTATTGCCCGCCGTGAACGTCACGACCTTGCCGCTGCCGGAAATTCTGCCGCTCGAGACCTCATGGGATTATTGAGGTCGTGCAAAAAATTCGTGAATCGCTCTTGAGCACGATCGAATTTGTTGATGCCGCCAAAGGAAGTTCCAAACCAGAGCGCACCGGAACGGTCTTCATAAATGACCTGAACGTGATTGTAACTGAGTATGAGGATTTTTCAGATCATGCGTAAAATACGTAAACCACTCTTGCTCCCGATCAAATTCATTGAGCCCACGATCAGTTTCAATCCAAAGTGTGCCGGCGCGATCCAAATCTTTTTCTTGCGGCAATCATGTGGTTGATGTATTTTATCTTATTGAAATGGAATAGCCAACGAATAAGCTGATAAAATTTTATCCAGATGCAAGCATTTGATTTCCGCCCCTCCAGCCGCGTCATTTTCGGCGAAAATAGTCTCGATCAAATCGGCGGCTTGGCAAAAGAATTGAGCGGCCGCCGTGTTTTATTGGTCACCGATTCTGGAATTTTGCGCGCCGGACACGTTGAACGCGCGTTGCATGTTCTCCAAAAAGAATCACTCGAGGTTTTCATCTTTTCCGAAGTCGAAGAGAACCCGACGACGAAACACGTTAAAAACGGCTTTCAGTTTGCCAAAGCCGACGCGCCAATTGATTTGATCATCGGCCTCGGCGGCGGCAGCGCGATGGATTGCGCCAAGGGCATCAACTTCTTGCTCACCAACGGCGGCAAGATGGAAGATTATTGGGGCGCGGACAAAGCGACGAAGCCGATGCTGCCTTCGATTGGAGTTCCCACCACCGCCGGCACCGGCAGCGAAGCGCAGTCGTTTGCGTTGATCTCGCAAGAGAAAACGCATATCAAGATGGCCTGTGGCGACAAGAAAGCCAGATTTCACGCCGTCATTCTCGACCCCGCTCTCGTCAAAACTGCGCCGCAAAGGGTTGCAGCCATTGCCGGCATCGACGCGATTTCACACGCCGTGGAAAGCTACGTCTGTACGCGGCGCAATCCGATTTCGCAGATGCTTGCTCGCGAAGCCTGGCGATTGTTGGAGAGCAGCTTTGAAGTGATATTAAAAGAGCCGGAAAATATTGCAGCACAGAGCCAAATGCTTTTAGGCGCCCATCTCGCCGGCGCCGCCATTGAAAACTCCATGCTTGGCGCGGCGCACGCTTGTGCGAATCCCTTGACGGCATCTTACGGTATTGCTCACGGCATCGCCGTCGGCTTGATGCTGCCGCACGTCATTCGATTCAATAGCCAAGTTGTCGATGAGCTTTATGCCGATTTGCTTCACGGTGCCGGAATTTCGGCCGAACCATCATCCGGTTTTGGCGAACGGCTGAGCGAAAGAATTGTTGAATTAAAAACAGCCGCCGGATTGCCGCAACGATTGCGCGAGTGCAACGTAGAAAAACATGCGGTGCCGGAATTAGCCAAAGCGGCAGCGAGCCAATGGACCGGAAAATTCAACCCGTGCGCGGTTGCCGAAAAAGAACTGCTTGAACTTTATGAAGCGGCGCTTTAATGTCAAACCACGATCTCTCGATTCTCTTGTTTTTAGAGCTTGCTTTCATCCTCGTTGTCATTCGGGTCGTCGGCATCGTCGCAAAAAAAATCGGCCAGCCCCAAGTCGTCGGCGAAATGATCGCCGGTGTGCTGATGGGACCCTCTCTGTTTGGCATGTTGCTGCCCGATCTGCAAGCGCAGCTTTTCCCCAAACCCGCCGTCACCGTCATTTACGCGGTCAGCCAAGTGGGGTTGGTTCTCTACATGTTTCTTATTGGCGTCGAATTCAACGTCAACTTGATTCGCCAACGCCTCCGTAGCGCCGCGCTGGTTTCACTCGCCGGCATTCTGACGCCATTTGCTTTGGGCAGCGCGCTGTCGCTTGTCATGATCAAGAACGACGTCTTATTTTCTCCGGCAGTCACAACGTGGGAGGCGATGCTGTTTACCGGCGCGGCGATGTCCATCACCGCCTTTCCGATGTTGGCGCGCATCATTTATGAGCGCGGCTTGACCGGCACGGCGCTGGGCACATTGGCGCTGGCGGCCGGCGCGATGGACGACGCGGCCGCGTGGTGCATTTTGGCGATTGTCCTGGGGAGTTTTGGCGGCGATCTCAAAATCGTCGTCTCGGCCATCGGCGGAGGTTTGCTCTACGCCGTCGTGGTGCTGTCGATAGCCAAGCCGCTGCTGCGCCGGTTGGAAACCATCGCCCAACGCCAGCAAGGACTGAACGGCTCAATGTTTGGCTTCATTCTTATGCTCTTAATGCTCAGCGCTTGGTTCACCGACTACGTCGGAATTTACGCCGTCTTCGGCGCTTTCATTCTCGGCATCGCCATGCCGCGCGGCGTGGTGTTGCGCGATTTGCAGCGTTTCCTCGATCCGCTCACCACCAACTTTCTGTTGCCACTATTTTTTATTTACTCCGGCCTGAACACCAGGCTTGATTTGCTCGTCACACCGTCCTTGATACAAATTACGATCGTGGTCGTGCTCGTGGCTTGCTTGGGCAAAGGCGTGGCGTGCTGGGCCGCCGCCCGCCTGAGCGGCGAAGACAATCGCGACGCCATGGCCATCGGCACGCTGATGAATGCGCGCGGTTTGATGGAATTGATCCTGCTCAACATCGGACTCCAGCACGGCATCATTACGCCGACGTTGTTTACAATCATGGTGATCATGGCGATAGCAACCACGCTGATGGCCTCGCCGGTATTTGAATTGGTCTATCGAAGATTGCCCGGACGTGAAATGAAAATTTCGCCGTCGGTGACCAGCGAGTAGATGATTAAAAAAAGATATTGACATACAACACGTTCTTGCCATCTGGCGTCTTATCTTATCGAGCAGTTGATCTCACAACGTGGAGTAGCTTTGTCATCAAACAAAAACCGCAACACCAACCCAACATGCTGCAACACTGGCCGCGTTTAATTCGTAAACCCTTGCTAATCCTGTTGTCGTATGTCCGGCTATTTGGCGAACAAGGCGACGCCTTATCGCAAACAAACAATCTCGCTAACGACTGGCCGGTCTTTCGCGGCAACCCCCAACTCACCGGCGTGAGCAACGCGGCTTTGCCCCAAAATCTCGAGCCGCTGTGGATTTTCCAAACCGGCGAGGGTTTTGAATCTTCGGCGGCTATCTCCGGCGGCATTGTTTATGTAACCTCGTTGGACAGTAACCTTTATGCCCTCGATCTCAGCTCCGGAAAGTTAAAATGGAAATACCGCGCCACGGAAACGAAATCATCGCCAGCGGTATCTAAAGGAATAGTGTACTTTGGCGACGCCGCGGGCGTGTTTCATGCCGTCGATGCCAACACCGGCAAACGCCAGTGGACGTTCAAAACCGACGGAGAAATAATTTCTTCGGCTAATTTTGCGAGCGACCGCCTGCTCTTTGGCTCCTACGATCATCATCTTTATTGCTTGGCCGCGAGCAACGGCGCGCTCTTGTGGAAAGTCGAGACCGACGGCTACGTTCATGCCACACCGACAATTATCAATGAAAACGTTGCGGTCGCGGGTTGCGATGGCTATTTTAGAATAATTCGCCTTCGCGATGGCGTCGAAATCAAAAAGCTTGAAGCCGGCGCTTACGTGGCAGCCAGCGCCGCCGCGCTCGGCAATCGCGCTTACGTCGGCACCTTTGGCAACAACGTTTTGTGTCTCGATTGGTTCAGCGGCAAGCCGGTGTGGCTGTACGATCCGCCGCAGCGAGATTTTCCTTTTTACTCTTCAGCGGCAGTGACTGATAAAATCGTGGTCGTCGGCGGACGGGACAAGATGCTGCACGCTCTCGATCCGCAAACCGGCAAAGCATTATGGACGTTCGCCACAAAAGCCAAGATTGACTCCTCGCCCGTCATCGCCGGCGCGCGCGTTTTTTTCGGCGCCACCAGCGGCGAGATTTATGCGCTGGATTTAAGCTCCGGCAAAGTTGTCTGGCAATTCGAAACCGGCTCGGCGATTGTGGCGTCGCCGAGTGTTGCCAATGGAAAGCTGATTATTGGCACGCTTGATGGGACGTTGTATTGCTTTGGAGGGAAGTGAGTAAAGATTTTTTAAATTAATGCCCAACGGATGGAAAAGCGACCAACGGATAATTTCAGTGACGTTTTCGCATATCTCTTGAATTTCTTTACAACAGCAAAAAACCTCATGACCGATAACCTAAAAATCATCCACGCCGAACCCGCTACCGCCACCAAGCACGATTGGAAAGAAACCGAAGTCGGCAGCGTGTTCGTTTCCAACTATCCGCCGTATTCGTTTTGGAAACCCGACTATTTGCCGAAAGCCTTTGAGGCGCTGAATTCGCCGCCGCGACCGGAGGCCACGCTCGGGCTTTATCTGCACATTCCGTTTTGCCGCAAGCGCTGCAAGTTTTGCTACTTCCGTGTTTATACCGACAAGAACAGCAGCGAGATTCAAGCCTATCTCGACGCGCTCGCCAAAGAAGTTCAGCTTTACAGCGCAATGCCGGCGATCAGAAGCCGGCGGCTGAAGTTCGTCTATTTCGGCGGCGGCACGCCTTCTTACATCAGTGCCAAACATTTGCAGCAATTCGCCAAAACGTTGAAAGAGACGATCCCTTGGGAGGGCGCCGAAGAAATCACCTTCGAATGCGAACCAGGTACGCTCTCAGAACCCAAGCTGGAAATGATCCGCAAAATCGGCGTGACGCGCGTGAGCCTGGGGATCGAGAATTTCAACGACGCCATCTTGCAGGAAAATGGGCGCGCCCATCTTTCCGAAGAAATCTTTCGCGTGCTCCCGTGGATCAAAGCCTTGCAATTCGACCAGCTCAATATCGACTTGATCGCGGGCATGGTCGGCGAGACGTGGGAAAGGTGGAAAGACTCTGTGCAAAAAACCATCGACATTGATCCGGATAGCGTCACGATTTACCAAATGGAGCTGCCTTACAACACCGTTTATTCAAAATCTCTGCTCGAAGGCCAAGCCGAGGTGCCGGTGGCGAATTGGGACACCAAACGCGCCTGGCATGCGCATGCGTTCGAGCAGCTTGCGGCAGCGGGATACGAGCCTTCCAGCGCCTATACAATGGTGAAGAAAGATAAACATTGCCAGTTTGTTTATCGCGACGCCGTCTGGCACGGCACGGATATGCTCGGAACCGGCGTGGCGTCGTTTGGCCATATCAGCGGTCTGCACATTCAAAATGTCGCCGGCTGGAACGAATATTTCGACGCGCTCAAAGCCGGCAAGTTGCCGCTCAGCCGCGCCTTCGCCACCTCGAAAAAGGAACGCATGACGCGCGAGATGATTTTGCAATTGAAAACCGGAAAAATCAAAACGGATTATTTTTTCAAAAAATTCGGCGCGGACGTCGTGAGCGAATTTGGCCCGGCTTATGAAATGCTCCGTGACAAGGGCATGCTTGATTTCACCCGCGAGGAGGTGGCGCTAACCCCCAAAGGCTTCCTGCGCGTTGACCAGTTGCTGCCGGCGTTCTACGAGCAAAAATATCGCAACGGGCGGTATACATAGACATTCGGCTATGATCAACGCCGATTAACTCATTAACGGAGTCTGTTAATATGAAAAAACGCTTTTATGGTTTTGCTCTCATCATCGCCATCTTTTTCACAATCGGTTGGAATTTCAACTCGAAAAATTTTCCGGCCGCCAATGCCCCTGATGATTGGCCGCAGTGGCGCGGGCCGAACCGTGATGGGATTTCCAAAGAAACCGGATTATTGAAAAGCTGGCCGTCGGGCGGCCCAAAAGTTTTGTGGCGCGTGCCCTCAGGAGAAGGCTATTCCGGCATCGTCATTGCCAATGGCCGCGGCTACACGATGTACGGCCAAAGCGCCAGTGAATTCGCCGTATGCTTCGATGCGGCCAACGGCAAAGAGCTTTGGCGTTTCAAATCCGACGCGCTGTTTGATAACGATCAAGGCAACGGGCCGCGCTCGACGCCGGTAGTGGATGGCAATATTGTTTTTGTTTTAAGCGGCAGGGGCAAGCTCCACGCCTTGAACGCCAAAGAGGGCAAAGCGGTGTGGAGCCACGATTTGTGCGCCGAGTTCGGCGGCAGAATTCCTCAATGGGGAATTTCCACGACTCCGCTCGTCGAAGGCAATTTTCTCGTCGTCGACGTCGGCGGCAAGTCCGGTCATTCGGTGATGGCGTTTGACAAAACCAGCGGCAAAGTCGTGTGGAAATCGGAAAGCGACATTCCCGGCTATTCCGCGCCGATAGCGATCACCACCAATGGCGTGCGGCAGATTCTGGTATTCACTGGCAGCGGTTTGGTTTCGCTCGCGCCCAACGACGGCAAACTGTTCTGGCGCTATGATTGGGAAACCAGCTATGACGTGAATGCCGCCACACCGGTTTTTATTCCGCCGGACAAAGTTTTCATTTCATCCGGCTATGGCAAAGGCGCGGCTCTGCTCCAAACGCAAGCCAACAACGGCAAAGCCACGATGCGGGAGGTTTGGAAAAGCCGCGAGATGAAAAACCATTTTTCATCTTCTATTTTGTACGATAATTATTTGTACGGCTTCGATGACGCGTTTTTGACTTGCCTGGATATCGCGAGCGGCCAACCCAAATGGCAGCAACGCGGCTTCCAAAAAGGTTCGCTGCTTTATGCCGATGGCCATTTGATCGTGCTCGGTGAGTATGGCAATCTTGCGCTGGTCGAGGCGACGCCGGCGGGTTATAAGGAAAAAGCCAACGCGCAAGTTTTGAAGGGCAAATGTTGGACGATGCCGACGCTCGCCGGCGGCAAGCTTTATCTGCGCAATCAGAGCGAGATGATTTGTTTGGAGGTGGGGGGAAAATAACGTCCGCCCGACGATCAATCGTCGGGCTAAGAAATGTAAGACTGCTAAAGCAGTCTAAAAATTCAGTTCGACACGGAGGAAATAACATCACATGAAATCGACAAATTACACACGCTTGGTCGCGCTAGTTATTTGTTTGATCGTTCTATCATCCACCGCGGCGTTTGCTCAAACCGGCGCCGGAAAAAATTACGTTTCGACGGACACCATCTTCGTCGTTGGCGAAAGAGAAGTGATACCAGTCGCGAACACGATTGCGACGAAATTGCCGGTTTCGCTGCGCCAAACGCCGGCGAGTGTCGGCGTCGTGACCAACACGCTCATCGAAAACCAGGATGCTGTCGTGCTCGGTGACGCGCTCCGCAACGTCAGCGGCGTCAATGCGCAAACCGGCTTCGGTGTTTTTGATTATTTCATCATCCGCGGCTTTGAGTCGCTCACCAACGGCCTGGTGCTCACCGACGGCGCGGCCGAGCCGGAGATCACGTTTTACAATTTGTATAATGTCGACCGCGTCGAAGTGCTCAAAGGCCCCGGCGCATTTTTGTACGGCGGCAATCCGCTTTCCGCAACCGTCAACCTCGTGCGCAAGCAGCCGGTGTTCAAAAATTTTTTGCATGCCGCCGGCTCGTATGGACATTTCAGCTCCTATCGCAACACTGTCGATTTGGGGTTGGCTGATGTGAAATCCGGCGCCGCATTTCGGTTGAATGCCCTGTGGCAGGATTCGAAAAATTATCGCGATGATAAAGACAATGATAATTTGAGCGTCAATCCGGCCTTGACGTGGCGATTGAATGAGAGAACGTCGTTGACGGCCAATTTCGAATATGTGAAGAGTAAATACAAGCCGGATTCCGGTTTGCCGCTGCTCATTCCCGACAACAGGATTCCGGACGTTCCGCGCACGCGATCCTATCAATCGCCGTTTGATATTTCCGATCAAACCGTCATGCGCGCCAGGCTGGATTTTGAAAAACGCGTCAGCCCGACTTTGACGCTGCGCAACAAATTTTATTATACGGACTTGGATTGGGATTCTGACGGCACGCTGTTGTTTGGCGCCTTTCCAGCCGGCCCCGATAATTTTGTCGTTGGCCGTTCGTTGACAGCCTTGGTTGATCGCCAAAAGCTGGTCGGCAATCAGTTTGAAGCCGTGTTCAATTTCGACACGGCGATATTGCGCCATCAGCTTCTTGCCGGCTACGAGGTGAGCCGGCATGGCGACAAATTCACTTTGAGTGTCGGAGAACTTCCTTTTATAAGTTTGTATGAGCCGGCGGGGCCCACCAACCACGTGACGCCATTTCCGGTCATGATCAATGACGCTCGAAGCCTGATAATCGCCCCGTATTTTCTTGATCGGATCATTTTTTCAGAAAATTTTCAGGCCGTCATCGGTGGAAGATTCGACCTCATCGATTATAATGATTCACGCCAAATTCCCAGTCGTGATCGCATCTTTTCATTGCCAACCAGTCGTGATTACACAAAGCTCAGCCCGACACTGGGACTTGTCTATTCTCCCGTCCAGAGTTTTACATTTTACGCCAATGCCGGTCAAGCCTTTGGCCCGCCGTCCAGCCAGGTTATCGGTGATCACGAAGCCGAAGAAAGCACCCAGTTTGAGCTCGGCGCGAAGACAGGGTTTTTGAATGGCAAACTCAACGCCACGCTGGCCGCCTACCATCTCGAAAAGAACAATCTGCTGATTCCGGATTTTAATGGAACAAGCTATCTCGCCGGTGAGCAACGATCACGCGGCTTCGAGGTCGATATCATTCTGCAGGCCGCATCCAATTGGCAAACCTTCATGGCCTACGCTTTTACCGACGCGGAACTGACGAAATTCAGCGAGGAAATTCTGGTGTCGACGCCGCAAGGACAACTCCTCCAGCGCCTCGATCGTTCCGGCAACACGCCGGCCTTCGCGCCAAAACATATTTTGAATGTTTGGACGAACAAAACCCTCAACAATCGGCTTGGCATCGGCGTTGGCGGACGTTACTTGAACGCGCAGTTTATCGACGAGGACAACCTGTTTAAAATTGACAGCATTTTTATAATTGATGCGATGTTGTATTATCAGATCGGCAATTGGCGCTGGAGTCTTAACGCGAAAAATTTGACCGACACCGAATATGAAACACGCGCCTTTGGTTCCGGCTCGGTTTTGCCTGGAAATCCGTTTACGATTTACGGAGGAGTTGAATTCAGGTTGTGATTGCGTTAAATTAAATCTTGTTTTGAGGCAGTTTCATTATTATTTTGCCAACAGTTATTTTTCGTTGCAAATGCGATGTACACATTTCCAAATCATCACCATTACGATGTCATCGTCATCGGCGGCGGGCCGGCAGGCTCCACCACTGCCGCTTTGCTGGCCGAAAAGAAACATCGGGTTCTGCTCGTCGAGCGCGACAAATTTCCCCGCTTCAAAATCGGCGAATCGTTGATGCCCGGCACGTACTGGACGCTCCAGCGTCTCGGGGTTCTCGAAAAGATGCAGGAGAGTTATTTTCCCAAAAAATACAGCGTGCAATTCTATTCGAGAACCGGCAAGGCTTCGTCGCCGTTTTACTTCCTCGAAAATGATCCGCACGAAAGCTCCATCACCTGGCAGGTGTTGCGCAGCGAGTTCGACCAAATGCTCATCGAAAACGCGCAAGAAAAGGGCGCCGAGGTGTTGCAAGAGACTGCCGTACACGAAATTCTGTTCGATGAAGACAAAGCGGTGGGCGTGCGCGCAAAGCCGCCCAGCGGTGCATTGCAGGATTTCTCGGCAAAGGTGATCGTCGATGCCACCGGCCAAAGCGCTTTGCTGGCACGGCAGCTCAAGCTCAAAGACACCGAGGCGAAATTGAAAAAAGCTTCCATTTATGCGCATTTCGCTGGCGCGCATCGTGATTCAGGTGTTGATGAAGGCGCGACGTTGGTGATGCACACCGAGAATCAGGATTCGTGGTTTTGGTACATTCCGCTGCCGGATGATCGCGTCAGCGTCGGCGTCGTCGGCTCGATTGATTATTTGCTGCAAAACCGCAACGAAGAGGCGCAGCAGATTTTCGAAACTGAGATTGAAAAGTGCCCGGCGCTGAAGCCGCGCCTGGCCAATGCGAAGCAACTTTTTCCGGTGAAAACCACCAAAGATTTCTCTTATCGCGCCAGCCAAATGTCCGGCTCCGGCTGGGTGCTCGTCGGCGACGCCTTTGGATTTCTCGATCCGATTTATTCGTCGGGCGTTTTTCTCGCGCTGAAATCCGGCGAGCTGGCGGCGGATGCTATTGCCGAGGCGTTCGAGAAAAACGATTTCTCCGGCGCGCAACTGGGAAAATTCGGCCCCGAGTTTGTCGATGGCATGGAAGCCATTCGCAAACTGGTTTATGCGTTTTACACGAGAGACTTCAGCTTTGGAAGGTTTTTAAAGGAATTTCCCAAGCATCGCCAGTCCATCGTCAATCTGTTGATCGGCAATGTTTTTCGCATGGGATTTGACGGCGTTTTTGATGATATGAGCACGATGTGCGACCTGCCGGAGACGCGAGTATTGAACGGCAGGTTGAATGCAAATTCACCAACAGAGCAAAAGGCAAGCTTGCAATTGGCAAGTGCACAAGCAGAGAATTAGTCTCTTATGAATTCAGTCGCTGATGCAAAGCGCCAGATGCTGCGCCACACCGTCGCAACCATAGCCTATCGCGGCGGCAAAGCCGTGCGCAATGCGCCACAAGGATTCGCGACGTTCGGGATTGGCGAAACCACGCGAACACCGGAAAAAATTCTGGCGCACCTTGGCGATCTTTTTGACTGGGCATTATCGCTGGCACAAGGAAAGCACGTTTGGCGCAACTCCACGCCGCTGCCGTGGGATCAAGAAGTGGAACGTTTTTTCTTGACTTTGAAAAAATTTGATGACTATTTGGCTTCTGACGCGTCCCTCGAATTTCCTGCCGAGAAATTGTTTCAAGGGCCGATTGCGGACGCGCTCACCCACGTCGGGCAAATCGCCATGCTGCGGCGTTTGGCAGGCGCGCCTGTTCGTGGGGAGAATTATTTTAAAGCCGAGATCATCACGGGTCGGGTCGGAGCAGAGCAGTCTCCGGCGCGAATCGAGTTTGATTGATTTCCAAAACTTACGCCTTAGATTTAAATTGTAAAGAGGAGGAAACCCATGCAAAAGACTCACAAAAATTGCCAAAGCTGCGGCATGCCGCTGAAACGAGACGAAAAAGGCGGCGGCACAAATGCCGACGGCACGAAGAGCACGATGTATTGCAGCCACTGCTACGAAGGCGGAAAGTTCACCTGGCCGAATGTCACCGTCGGTGAAATGCAAGCATTCGTAAAAAACAAATTGAAAGAAATGGGCTTTCCCGGTTTCTTGGCCGGCATGTTCACCAAAGGTATTCCCAAATTGGAACGCTGGAAAACCGCGTAAGCGCTTGGTTTAGCCGTTGGAAATTATTCGGAGCACGCTGATGAAAAAAACTTTTCCACGATGGACGCTTTATGCAGCGCTCTTTGTTTTGTACGTGCTGCACAATGATCTGTGGTTTTGGAATGACGGGCGCTTGGTGCTGGGATTGCCCGTCGGATTGATGTATCATTTCGGCTTCAGCATCGTGACGGCGTTCGTCATGTACTTGTTGGTCACTTACGCGTGGCCCGAACACCTTGAAGTCGAAGACGAAGGAGGGCAGCAATCATGACGATGACGGTCATTTTTATTTATCTCGCCTTGGTGCTCGCCGTCGGCACGTTGAGCCACAAGCTCTTTCGCGGCACCGGCGAAGATTATTTTGTTGCCAGCCGCAGCTTCGGCCCGTTCCTGCTTCTGATGTCGCTCTTCGGCGCGAACATGACGGCGTTCGCCATTCTCGGCGCGTCCGGCGAGGCGTATCACGAAGGCATCGGCGTCTTCGCGCTAATGGCATCGTCCTCGGGGCTGATCATCCCGACGGTTTTCTATTTTGTCGGCACGCGCATCTGGTCGTTGGGAAAACGGCACGGCTACCTTTCACAGATTCAATATTTTCGCCAGCGCTGGAATTCGGACGGCGTCGGCCTGCTGCTCTTCTTCGTCATCACCGCCTTGATGATTCCCTACATTTTAGTCGGCCTCATGGGCAGCGGCATTACGCTGAATCAAATCACCAACGGCGAATTGCCGGTGTGGTTGGGCGGACTCGTCGTTGCCGGCGTCACGTTGGGGTATGTCACCTACGGCGGCATGCGCAGCACCGTGTGGGTCAACACCTTTCAGGTTTTGATCTTCATGACCTTCGGCCTGGCGGCGTTCATTGTCATCTTCCGCAAATTGGGCGGCGTCGAAAATGGCATGATGATGGTCGCCGAAAAACATCCGGAGTTGTTGATTCGCGGCGATAAAATCACCCCGTTGCAGCTTCTCAGCTACACGTGCATTCCGCTCTCCGTCGGTATGTTTCCCCACATGTTTTTGCACTGGCTCACCGCCAAACGCGCCAACACGTTTCGCTACACGCTGGTATTTTATCCGCTGTGTATCGCCATTGTGTGGATTCCCAGCGTGCTGCTCGGCGTGCTGGGCGCTGTCGATTTTCCCAATCTTAAAGGACCGGCGGCAAATTCGATTCTGGTGAATATGATCACGCTGTATGCGCCGGGCGTGTTGGCGGGATTTCTCGCTGCCGGCGTGCTCTCGGCGATCATGAATTCGGTGGATTCGCAAGTGTTGGCAATCAGCACCATGTTCACGCAGGACATCGTTCGCCATTACGGCTTTCACGAGAAAATTAGCGAAAAGCAACAGGTGTGGTCCGGCCGCATTTTCGTCATTGCCATCATCGTGGCGACTTATCTGCTCTCGCTCGTCGTCAACCGCAGCATTTTCAAAATCAGCGTGTGGACGTTCACCGGCTTCGCGGCGATGTTTCCGGTTGTCGTCGCGGCGTTGTTTTGGAAGCGCAGCACAAAATACGGCGCGTACGCTTCCATTCTCAGCGTGGTGGTGTTGTGGCTTTACTTTTTTCTCAAAGGCTCGGAAACCATCGGCGATGCCGGACTCATGCCGGTTGCCATCATTCTCGCCGTGTCCACTGCCGCGATGATCATTGGCTCGCTGTTGACGAAACCACCTGCGCCAGCAACGCTCGAAAAATTTTTCGCGACGGATGGCTATATTGCTTTGAATAAAAGGTCGACTCAGCGTGAGAAAGTCCGAGTTTAAAAATTTTCAGGGAATTGATTTGTATATGAAAAAGCAACCATTGTTCGAATCGACAAAGCCAATAGAACGCAGCTTGAAACCAATCGTCGGCGAGAAGACGTATGCGGTTTGGGTTGAGATGCTCAAGCAGCTCGTTCCTGATGGTCGCACGCATCGTCTATCGGTTGTCGTCGCTGGAATGCTGCAATACGCTTCAAAGATTGCCTACGAGAAATTTGGCAGCGAACCGAAGGAAGGTTCAGTTGCAGCATCATTGCTTTTCGCCGGCGAAACTGGCGAGGAAGAGAGCGTATCTGAACTATCCGATATCATCGAGCAATTGTTTGATGATGCCAAAGTTCGGCATGCGCGCAAAAGCAGCCGTGGAGATGAATACAGCATTATTGACAGCGCCGTGATGGAATATATTCATTGGCACGATATGCCGTGGGAGTAAGTAATTCTTAAATTGCATTCACGAAACTTCCTTTCGGAGCGATTTTAGGCAACTGGAGCTGATGATGCCCGAGCTATTTACCAAAACCTTCCACGTCCGTTGGGGCGACATGGACTTCAACGCCCACATGAAGAACACGGCTTATCTTGATCTGGCCGCCGACGTGCGCATGATGTATTTTCAAGCGCATGGTTTTACGATGCGCGAGTTTGAGCGGCTCCACATCGGGCCGGTTATCATGCGCGACGAGCTGGAATACTTTCGCGAGCTTCGGCTTCTCGAGCCGGTCAAAGTCACACTCGCCCTCGCCGGCCTGAGCCGTGATGCCTCAAAATTCCGCATCATTAATGAATTTTTTAGAGATGATGGGACGCTCGCCGCGAAAGTGACAAGCACCGGTGGTTGGCTTGATTTATCCGCGCGCAAATTGACCGCGCCACCGGAAAAATTAGCCGACGCGTTGAGAAACCTGACGAGGAGCCAAAGTTTTGCAGAACTTCCCTCTTCTGCAAGCTGATTGACACTTTCAAAAAATTTTCTCTTGTTTCTTTTGCTGCCAACTTGTACATTATTGGCAAAAATACGGAAAGCCTTGGAGCACAAAAATGGAAACGATCCATGCACAAAACCGCGAAGAACTTGTCCGCCAGTTGGTGCGCTCCCACTTCGATTTAGAAGAAGGTATCGAACGCATTGTTTGGTTTCAAAATGGCGACAAGGAACCGGATGTTCGTTTGATTGAAGTGAATCGCAACAGCATTGTCACCGGAAATTTTGACGCGTTCTATTTTGCCCCCTCATCGGACTTCCCTTTGCCGATTCAAATTGCCGACGTGACGCCGGAAGAGTGGGAAAGAATTTTAAGACGGGAATGGAAGCTGCCGCCCGATTGGGCGTTATACAAAGTCAAGGTGTTTGAGCGAGAAAATCAATTATCATGAGAATGGCATGTGGCACTACGCCTTTTGGGAGCAGGCACAATCCGATTGGAAAGCTTACCGCGCCATCCAAAGTTTGTCGCTTGATGACTGCCACGCTTTGCATTATCTGCAAATGACGACGGAGAAGCTTGCTAAAGCGATGCTTCTGGCGCGGGGCGCTGATATCGCGGAAGTTCGCCATAGCCACAAAGGATTCCTGCGTTTCTTGCAACTCGCGGCGAGACATCCGGCGTTGCCACGCCAATTCAATATGCCGGTTCGACAATTTCTCGAATATGTTAGAAGTACCTTGCCGCTTGCCGGCGCCATTGAACATCTCGCTCCCACATTGGCGCAAGATGGCCCCAACCCAGAATATCCTTGGCAAGAATCATCCGGCGCTATTCAAATTCCTGCCTCATATCAATTTTCCGCCTCAACACAACTCAAACAACCGAACGGCAGAAAACTGCTCCGGCTAACCAAAGCCTTTTTGGAGCAGTTCGAGATTTTGTTTGTCAAAAGAAAATGACAAACGCAAATGGAAGACAGAAGCAAAGAACTCATAAAACTCGACGACGTTCTCGCCGCGCGTGAGATCATCGCAGGCCGCGTGCATCGCACACCGGTGACGCGCTCATCTTATTTGGGAGAGCGAGCCGGTGTCCGGCTATATTTCAAGTTGGAGCTTTTTCAAAAGACCGGCTCCTTCAAGCCGCGCGGCGTTTTGAATAAGCTGCACCATCTCAGTCCGCCAGACAAACAAAAGGGTGTGATCACGCTTTCCGCCGGCAATCACGCGCAGGCGTTGGCGTGGGCGGCGCGGCAAGAGAATATTCGCGCCACGGTCGTGATGCCGTCCGCCAGTTTGCGCAGCAAAGTCGAAGCGGCCCGAGGTTATGGCAGCGAGGTCGTGCTGGCAGAAGGCGATTTGCTGGCGACTTGCCTCCAGATTCAGAAAGAGCGCGACTTGACGTTAGTACATCCGTTTGACGATCTCCACATCATCGCCGGACAGGGCACGGTGGGATTGGAAATTCTTGAAGATGTGCCGGAGGTCGATGTGGTAATTGTCGGCGTTGGTGGAGGCGGGTTGATCTCCGGCATCGCAACCGCCATTAAAACGAAAAAGCCGACAGTTAAAGTTATCGGCGTCGAACCGGAAGGCGCCTCGGCGATGACACAAAGCCTGCAACGTGGCGAGCCGGTGCGTCTGGATCGCACCAACACCATTGCCGACGGCTTGGCCGCGCCTTTTGCCGGCCAGCACACGCTGGCGCATGTGCAGGCGAATGTCGATGACATGGTGATCGTCTCCGATCAGGAAATTGTCGAGGCGATGGGATTGATTCTCGAGCGCTGCAAGGTTGTCGCCGAGCCGGCGGCGGCTTCGACTTTGGCTGCCTTGCTCTCCGGCAAAATAAATTTGCCGCGAGAAGCAACGGTGGTTTGCGTGCTGAGCGGAGGGAATGTAGATCGCGAGCGGTTGAAAGTTTTATTGTAACAGTGAAAATAACAAGAAAACAACGTGATGAATTAACTTGGCATCGCGATCATGATGTGCGACCTTATGTGCGTGAACGCTGTGCCGCGAATAAAGCATTCTTACCGGATTCAGATACAAGTCTTTTTTCGGTAGAAGAGAAATGAGATTTCATTACCAAGTTTTTGCAGGCTACGTAAATCACCTAATAAATCAAAATTACGTTACGAGTGCTTAATAATACGCCTAACAATGTCTGGTGTGGGCGCAGCGAGCCGAGCATGACTTTCATGATAGTGGTACTCTGAACGTCTCGGTTCGATCAAAATTCTCTGCAAGCTCGCCACGCCGTACAGCCCTGCGGCCCCTGAAGGGGCTACTACGAAATTTGAGGAACTCATGGCCAAAGTAACGATTCCATCTTACTTACAAGAAGAACAATTTCAAATCAGCCCGGAATACGTCCGCATCAGCATGGCAGCAGCGATTGAGCTGCGACTGAAGCCTGGTCGCTTGATGCGAGATTGCGGCTGCAATTGCATCAACCTGCTGCAAAATTACCCCGAAGGCTGTTACGCCAATTGCACGTACTGCGGCCTCGCGCGCGAACGGCCCGGCGTGCCGGAGGACAACACGTTCATCCGCGTGGCTTGGCCGCTTTATCCGACGGACTTGGTCGCCGAGAAAATTGCCGAGAAAGAAGCCCGGAGCAGCGTCGGCCGCGTTTGCATTGCGCAAGTGCAGGATCATCGCGCTTACGACGATTTGATCGACATGACGTTGCGCATCCGGCGCGCGACTAAAGAGGTGCCGATTTCCGCACTGGTCAGCGCCACCACGCTGAATGAAGAGCGGCTCTACAAAATCAAAGAAGCCGGCGCGGACATCATTGGCGTCGGGTTGGATGCGGCCTCGGAAGAAGTGTTTCATAACACGCGCGGCAAGGGCGCGCGCAGCCCGCACGACTGGAATTACCATTGGGAAATCGTTCGCGCCGCCCGCCGCATTTACGGTCCGATGAAAGTCAATTGCCACATCATCGTCGGTTTGGGCGAGACTGATCGCGATCTCGTTAATTTGTTTTATCAATTAAAATCCGAGCAAATCGCCGGTTATCTTTTCTCGTTCAATCCCGAGCCAGGCACGACGATGCAAGACGTGCCGCGCGCGTCGATTCATCGTTTGCGTCGCATTCAACTCGTCAAGTATTTGATTGAAAGCTACGAATTGCCGCCCGATGCTTTTGATTTCGATGAACACGGCAACATCGCGCACCTCGATGCGCCCGATATTGTCGTTGATGCCGCCATCGACACCGGCTTGCCGTTTATGACCAACGGCTGTCCGGATCGCCAAGGAAAAATGGCCTGCAATCGGCCGTATGGCTCCTATCGCCCCGGCGAAGAGTTTCGCGATTATCCTTTCCTGCCCGACAATAATGATTTGGTGGTGATTCGCCGGCAGATGCGGCTGGATGAGGTGTGGGCGAAGATGAATGCAAGCGTTCATTGAGCACAAAAAGCTTTCGTTGTCCAACGGATGAAAAAACGACCAACGGATTAGGTAAAAGTTTAGTGATCTGAACCGGAGTGCAATGCTTTAGCATTGCAAAACTAAAGTTTTGCACTCCGAGTTCACTTGGCTAAATTCATTCCGGATTAGTTTATTGAATTCTTTATCAGTTGGTCGTTTTTCAATCCGTTGGATAATTTAATGGATTGGATCTTCAAATGTCAAAACAAGAACCCAATGCTATCCGTCTGCTGAACCTCGGCTTGACCGAATCCTGGCGCACGCAAGCGGTTTATCACGCCGTTGCCGAACTGATGCAAATCGACTCGCCGGACACCATCATCATTTGCCAGCCGCAGACGCCGTATTTGTGTTTGGGCTATCATCAAATTTATGCCGCCACTTTCAACCGCGCGGAATGTGAGCGCCGGCAGTTGCCGGTTTATCGCCGAAGACTCGGCGGCGGGGCGACGTATTTGGACGCGAATCAGTTGTTTTATCAATGCGTCTTTCATCATTCTCGCTTGCCTGTTCTTTTAAAAAAAATTTATCAGCGCTTGCTGGCCGCGCCGGTGGCAACATTGCGCCGATTGGGATTGCATGCCGCATTGCGAGATCTCAATGAAGTCGAAGCGGAAGGCAGACGCATTGCCGGCATCGGCGGCGGGCGCATCGGCGAGGCTTCAGTCGTCGTCGGCAATATTCTTTTTGATTTTGATTACGCCGCGATGGCGCACGTGTGGAATGCGCCATCGCAATCATTTCGCGAATTGGCCGCACAAACGTTGCAAGAACATGTGACCACGCTCACGCATCTGCGCGTCAAGGTCTCGATGGCAGCAGTTGAAAGGATTCTCATCGAAGAATTTGCTCGGTGTTTGAAGCGGCCGGTGATCGCCGGGGACTTAACGGCGGCGGAAGAAACTCACGCCCGGAAACTGGCGACGCTCATGACCTCGGCGGAATATTTGAATCTGCACCGCGAGAATGGCGGCGTCGCTCCGATGGACTCGTTAAAAATTTCGGCGGACATATTTATTCGCGCCGCCGAAGTTGAACTTAACGGACGAACCATTCGCGCCAGCTTTTGTTTGCGTCACGGTCTCATCAGCAAAGCGCTCATCGAGTCAATACCGGCGCAGAATTGGCAAAAGGCGGAGAGCCTGTTGCAAGGCGCGCCGTTTCATGAATGGGAAAAATTATTTTCGTCGTAGCGCCTTCAGGCGCTAAACTTTGGAAACAATAAGTAACATTTGCGTTATTTCTGTACCTCTTGCGCCTGAAGGCGCTACTACAAAAAATTACAATGGCTCACCAACTTAAAGAATATCTACAAGATCCGTTTCTGAGGCGGTTGTACACGGCGATTCGCCGCGCCGGCCCGCTCAAATCCATTGCCCTGGATATCACGCACGTCTGCAATATCCGTTGCTGCGGCTGCTATTTCTTTGCCGAAAATATGGATCAGCATCAATCGCCCAAGAACGAAGCCGTATTCGACGATTTCATCGCACGGGAGAAAGCGCGTGGAACCAACTTTGTCACCATCGTTGGCGGCGAGCCGAGTCTGGTTTTGCCGCGGGTCAAAAAAATTTATGACAACTTTTGGATGAATGTCGCGACCAACGGTTTGCACAAGATACCTTACGAGGGGTTTGAAAAAATGCCGATCGGCATAGCGGTGTGGGGCGATCATGAAACAGACACAAGATTGCGCGGCAGCGGTAAAATTGCAGTTTTTGCCAAGGCTTTGCAAAATTACAAAGACGATCCGCGCGCCTTCTGGTATTATACGACGACGCCCGGCAACGCCCACGAAATCGAGTGCGTCGTCGAGCAATGCGTCGCCAACGGCAACGCCGTGCTCTTCAATTTTTACGGCGATCTTTGCGGTTTCGGCGGCGATCTCGATTACCACCGCGGCTTCGCGATGGTGCGCCGCGAGATCAATAAAATGATCGAACGTTACCCCGACAAAATTTTGATGACTTCCTATTTCAGCAAAGTGGTATCGACCGGAAGGCTTTATAACGAGCGCTGGGACTACGAAGTTTGCACCAGCATCAGCTCGGATAACAACGTGAACCAGGCGCGCATCGGAAACGGCAAGCCTTACAACCCGCATTTTCGCGCCTACAACGCCGACTTTGCCACGACGCGCCGCTGCTGCACCGGCGACGATCGCCAGTGTGACAGTTGTTTCGACACCTGGGAACATTTTTCTTGGGTGATGCTGAATATGAAAAAGCATCTTGGCTCACAAAAGGAATTTGCCAACTGGCTGACGACGATGTATCTTTTTTATCTCGTCAACCGCATTGTCGATTATGGCGAGGGCGTCAAGCTGTTGCCGGAAATTCACCGGCGGGTGGGAATCGTTGAAGATGATGAGGGAGGCGAAACGAGCTTTGAGACGCGCGCTAATATTGCAAAGCCCGGCTACGTTGCTTTGTCTTGCGCGAAGGCCGAACCGGAGACGTTGGAATGCGACGCTTATAAGCTTGCATGATCTTTTCGTCAACAGCGATGGGGATAAGATTTTCAGCGGTAAAGTTACGTTTCAACTCGTCATACGTCGAAGGCTCTTTGATAAATTGCGATTCGGCATGAGCCAGCCATCCGGCAAGGACGTCGGTTGCGTTTTCAATCGCGTCATCCCAGCTATGGCCAAAACTGACGCAACCTTTTAAATCAGGAAATTCAATTTCGATGGCTTCTGAAGTTTTTCTAACATATGGCATAGTAGTATTTCATTTTTCGTCCTCCAGTCCGGCATCTTTTAAAATGCTTTTGGCGGTGCCAATTGGAATGTCGCCTTTATGGCGCGGAACGGGAATCGGTGGAAACCCCTTTTTTATCCAAATGTCATGTTTTCCACCAGTTCGTTTGCTAAAGCCCGCTTTCTTGAGCAGTTTTTCAATCTCTCGTTTCGTCTCAGGTAGTCACATTATAATTAACGTGCAAATTTTTCTAAATCAAGTTATTTTTATGCAATGCCCTCATTGTAATTTCACTGGCCATCGCATGGATTTGCACGCGCATCTTGTCGAGGCGCACGGCGAGGCGATCAGGATTTATGTCGACGAGCCGACCGGCAAGATGGTGTATGAAATGACCTGCCCTCTCTGCCAACAAAGCGTCAAGCAGCCGCTGAAAAAAAGCGCGACGGTGCTGGAAGAATACAAGCGCGAAATCCGATTGGTGGCTTTTGATCTGCTGCTTTATCACCTTCAAGAAAAGCACGAGGAAACGAGCCATGGCTGAGACCCCTACCCGTGAAATCTTTGCGCATTTTTCTTTTTGGATGCAGTTGGTTTTTTATGCAGTGAGCGGCATCGCCTCGCTGGCGTTGGCGCACGGTTTCTATCGGCGTTTCCAAAAATATCGCCGCGGAGGCGGCGTCAATCGTTTCGATCATCTGGGCCGCCGCCTGGCGCAGGCTTTTTCGACCATCGCGCAAAATCGCACGGTGTTTCATCGCGACGCCTACGCCGGCTTTTCGCATTTTCTGATCTTTTGGGGATTCACCTTTCTCTTTATCGGCACGGTACTCGTTTTCATCGACCACGATCTTTTGCGTTTTCTCGGAATAAAAATTTTGCACGGCACTTTCTATTTGTGGTTTTCCGCGATACTGGACATTTGGGGCGCGCTGTTTCTGCTTGGCCTGGCGATGATGTTTTTGCGCCGTAGATTTTTCGGCCTGCCCGAACTCAACTATGCGCGCGCCGATTCTCACGGCGGCCAGTACGATCGCTCCGGCTACGCGTTTGACGATCGCCTTTTTCTCGGCCTTTTGTTTTTAATCGGCGTCACCGGTTTTCTGATTGAAGGTTTTCGCATTGCCGAACATACGCCGGAGTTTGAGCGCTGGTCGCCGGTGGGCTGGCTGATTGCGCAAGCGGTCAATGGCCTCGGTTTGCACGGAAACGTTGTGGCCTGGTATATGAACACGTGGTGGCTTCATGCAATTTTGGTGATGGTTTTTCTCACCTATATTCCTTACTCGAAGGCGATGCACATTTTTACGGACACGACCAATCTTATTTTCAAGGATGAAATGGCGGCGCGTCGTCTGCCGAAACCTGCCGAGGGTACTCCCAAACCCGGCTATCACACGATTACAGATTTCACGTGGAAAGAATTGCTCGATCTCGACGCCTGCACCAAATGCGGCCGCTGTCACGTTGCCTGCCCGGCAAATGCCGCCGGCACCACGCTTTCGCCGCGCGATTTGATTCTCGATTTGCGCACTTACGCCGATGCCACATTCAACACCAGCGAGTGGTTCAAACAAAAATTTTTACCCGATTCGAAGTGGTCCCGCGAAACGCGGGACAACGGCAATCTTGATGTGGCACAGCAAGTGATTCGCCCGGAAACTTTGTGGAGCTGCACCACGTGCATGGCCTGCGTCGAAGCCTGTCCGGTCGGCATCGAGCATCTCACCCACATCGTGCAGATGCGCCGCAATCTGGTTGACGCCGGCACGCTCGACAACAATCTGCAAGGCGCGCTGCAAAATCTCGGCGAATACGGCAACTCCTTTGGCCAATCGCCGAAAAACCGCGCGAAATGGACGCAGAAACTTTCGTTCAAAATTAAAGATGCGCGCAAGGAACAAGTGGAATATTTGTGGTACGTCGGCGACTTTTCGTCGTTCGATCCGCGTCTGCAAAATATTTCCCGCACCGTCGCTGAAGTGTTCAACAAAGCCGGCGTCGATTTTGGCATTCTCTACGATGCGGAAAAAAATTCCGGCAATGACGTGCGTCGCGTCGGTGAAGAGGGGCTTTATGAAATGTTGGTGGAAGACAATCTCGCCACGCTTAAAAAAGCCAAATTCAAAGAGATTCTTACCACCGATCCGCACACGCTCAATACTTTTCGCAACGAGTATTCGGAGTTTGGCGGTAATTATACGATTCATCACTACACCGGCCTGCTGGCGAAGCTGATAGACGAGGGCAGGCTGAAATTCAACAGAAAGCTCGATTATAAAGTGACCTATCACGATCCCTGCTATCTGGCGCGCTACAATCGCGAGACCAATGCGCCAAGAAAAGTGATGCAGGCGCTCGGACTTGACTTGCGCGAGATGCCGCGCTGCCGCGAAAATACGTTTTGCTGCGGCGCCGGCGGCGGCCGGATTTGGATGGACACCTCCAATGAAAAAAATCGAACCAGCGAGCAAAGAATCCAGGAAGCGCTCGGCGCCGGCGAGATAAAATATTTCATCACCACCTGCCCGAAAGATTATACGATGTATACCGACGCGGTGAAAACTTCGGGGAACGAAGGAAAGATCGAGGTGAAGGATTTGATCGAACTGGTGGCAGAGGCAATTGGGTAAAAAAGAAAAACGTGACAATGAGGCTCAGTACTGAATGAATGACATGTCGGAAGTTTCTGCCGCTATCGCTGAAGATCTTTGGCAGCGATTTCGTTTACTGGCTATGGTCATCGATAGAACGGACAGTTTTGTGGGCATGGCGCCGGCGGGTGCGGCCATTGAAAATCTTTCGGACGAGCAAGCTCCCTCACGATGGTTGCACGCACTTGCCAACAACCACGACGAAGTAACGACCATCGCCGGCGATCTCGTCGTGAGAGCTTTTCGGATTGCACTGGAACCGACCAACTTTGCGATTCTACTGCAATTGAGAGAACAATTGGCGGTGTCGCTTCCCGATCTGATGCAGGCAACGCAGTTGAATCGGCTTTCCCTCAACGAGCGAATCAATGATTTGATTCAGGCGGGATTGGCGGTAAAGGATGTGCAGACCGGCCAAGTGCAGGGAACGAAAGCGGCCGAGGCAATCGTGGATTTTATTCAACAAGTGCGAGACAAGTTGTCAGATTTAATCTTGCAAAAGCTTTATAAGCCGGACGAGCCGGAACCTTAGAGGCTTTAGCCAAACAGGTAAAAATCACCGCCCACTGAATTTGACTGCCCACAGAATTGAAATCAAAAACAATTTCTGTGGGATTTCTTTTCTGTGGGCAAAAATCTTTTTTTATGCAAAGATTTTACTTTTAACTGACTACCTTGAGAAACGATTCAGGAGTTCATCGTTTCCCCAAATAAAAAAAGCCGGTTGCTCAAACGAGAACCGGCTTTTCTTTTATCACGACTTTGACAGACGAGCCGTTTAGCTGCGGCCGTCGAGGTCAGATTAATACATGCCGCCGCCCATGCCGCCCGGAGGCATCGGTGGGGTTTTCTTCTCTTCGGGTTTCTCGACAATCGTCGCTTCGGTCATCAGCAGCAACGCCGCAACCGACGACGCATTTTGCAGCGCGACGCGCGCCACTTTGGTCGGGTCGATGACGCCGGCTTTCAGCAGGTCGCAGAACGTTTCGCTATCCGCATCGAAACCGAAATTGAAGTCGCTGTTCTCTTTCACTTTTTGCACGACGATCGAGCCTTCCCAGCCGGCGTTTTCGGCGATCTGGCGAATCGGCTCTTCGACGGCGCGTTTAACGATATTGACGCCGATCTGCTCGTCGCGATTGTCGAGCTTCATTTTTTCGAGAGCCGGAATGGCGCGGAGAAACACCGTGCCGCCACCCGGAACGATGCCTTCCTCAACCGCGGCGCGGGTCGCATGCAGCGCGTCTTCAACGCGAGCTTTCTTCTCTTTCATTTCGACTTCGGTCGCAGCGCCGACTTTCAACACCGCCACACCGCCGGCGAGCTTGGCCAGACGTTCCTGCAATTTTTCTTTATCATAATCCGAAGTCGTCACCTCGATCTGCTTCTTGATTTGCGAGATGCGGCCTTTGATCTCTTCGGTTTTGCCGGCGCCTTCGACGATGGTGGTGTTGTCCTTGTCGATGGTCACTTTCTTGGCTTTGCCGAGATCGCTTAACGTGGTGTTCTCGAGCTTGAAGCCGGCTTCCTCGGAAATCACGCGGCCGCCGGTCAGCACCGCAATATCCTCCAACATTGCTTTGCGGCGATCACCGAAGCCCGGCGCCTTCACCGCGCAGACTTTCAACGTGCCGCGCAGCTTGTTAACAACCAGCGTCGCCAGCGCTTCGCCTTCGATATCTTCCGCAATCACGAGCAGCGGGCGGCCCATTTGCGCCACCTTCTCGAGAATGGGGAGCAGGTCTTTCATCGCACTGATCTTCTTGTCATGAATCAAAATCAACGCCTCTTCGATCACCGCTTCCATTGCTTCGGGGTCGGTCACGAAATACGGCGAAATATAGCCGCGATCAAACTGCATGCCTTCCACGACGTCGAGCGTGGTCTCGGTGGACTTGGCTTCTTCAACGGTGATCACGCCGTCTTTGCCGACTTTCTCCATGGCATCGGCGATCAAGTTGCCGATGGACTTGTCGTTGTTCGCGGAAATCGAGCCGACTTGCGCAATTTCGGTTTTGCCCGGAATCGGCTTGCTGATTTTTTTGATTTCGTCAATCACAACCGCGACCGCTTTCTCAATGCCGCGTTTCAGGTGCATCGGATTGGCGCCGGCGGTGACGTTCTTCAAACCTTCGGCGAAAATGGATTGCGCCAGCACGGTGGCAGTGGTGGTGCCGTCACCGGCGACATCACTGGTCTTGGAAGCGACTTCTTTCACCATCTGCGCGCCCATGTTCTCAACCGGATTTTCCAACTCAACTTCTTTTGCGACGGTGACGCCATCCTTCGTAACGGTCGGCGCGCCGAATTTTTTGTCGATGACCACATTGCGGCCCTTGGGGCCCAGCGTGACCTTCACGGCGTTCGCCAGCGCATCCACTCCGCGCTTCATCGCCGCTCGGGCATCAACATCATAATCGATCAGCTTTGCCATAGCTCTAAAATCTCCTTATTAAATACGGTTAATTGTTTCAATAACATGAATGTGTCATTCCGAAGGTAATCTTTCTTGCTTAAAATCATATTTTGATTTTAAGCAGATTCTCCGATGACTTGAGAAAAGGAAGTATTACAGAATGGCGAAAATATCGCTCTCGCGCATGATCAAATATTCCTTGCCGTCGATGGAAACTTCGGTGCCGGAATATTTGCCATACAGCACTTTGTCGCCCTTTTTCACTTCCATGGCGACCTTCTGGCCGGACTCCGAAACTTTGCCGGGACCAACCGCCACGATCTCTCCCTGCATCGGCTTTTCCTTTGCCGTGTCGGGAATAATAATGTTGCCTTGCTTTTTTTCCTCAGCGTCGAGCGGCTTCACCACCACACGATCTGCCAATGGTTTGATGTTCATAGGTATGACCTCCTCGTAGATAGAGATGTTTTATAAGAATTTAGTCCGTTTACCTTTAGCCTATTAGCACTCTTTTGATGTGAGTGCTAAAGCCCAGTCAAAAATATAAGAAATAATCTATCCGCTGTCAAGTTTTATTTTGACAAAATGCCAGTCTGATAGCTCAAATGCTGGCATCTGAAAGATTACTTCTTATGCAAACTCCATTATGCAGCTTTTATGCCAGAAAATTTTTGTCTTCAAGTTACATCAAAACAGGTTATTATAAGAAAACATTAAACTCGGTAAATTCGGCAGATTCTGCCAAAGCTGCACGAAAACCTCTCCGCATGTCATTCTTCAAAAACCTTGCCTTTTTCATAGGCTCCCAAAACACGCAGGAAAGTGGCAAGCTCAGCGAGATGTTCAATCGCTTTTTGGCAATGGCTTTGGCGCGGTGTCCCTTCGAAATCGAGATAAAAAATATATTCCCATGGACTACCGTGCAGAGGGCGCGATTCGATTTTCAACAAATTAATGTCGCGCAGCGTAAAAACGGCGAGGGTTTTGAACAGCGCGCCGGGGGTGTGCGATATCGAAAAGACAATCGAAGTTTTGCCATCCTTTGATGGAATTTTTTCTTCTTTTTCGAGTATGAGAAAACGCGTATAATTTTTTGGGTTGCTTTCCACGCCGCGATGCAAAATCTCCAGGCCATATTCCTTCGCGGCGTTGGCGCTGGCAATGGCAGCGGCGTCCTGCCATCGTTCGGCGGCGATCATTTTCGCACTGCCCGCGGTGTCGTAAGCTGGCACCGCTTCGATCAGCGGATATTTTTCCAGAAAATTACGGCATTGCTCCAACGCCTGCGGATGCGAGTACACTCGTCGCACTTTCTCCCATTTGACACCGGGCAGCGCCATCACGTGATGGCTGATTCGCAAAAAAATCTCGCCGGTTATGTGTAACTGATGTTTCAGCAGCAGATCATAATTTTGGTGCACGCTTCCCGCCAGCGAATTTTCAATGGGGATGACAGCGACGTGCGCCTGCCCGGTGTGTACGGCAGCGAAAGCTTCACCAAAAGTTCGGTACGGCAGAGTGCTGATCGTATGTTCCCGAAAAAATTCTTTTACTGCCAGCTCGCTATACGCGCCCGGCTCACCTTGAAATGCTATCTGTTCCACGTTTCCTTAAAAAATTCTGAAAGTTTTTCTCGGCGACACTCGGTGGCTTCGGTGAAATTCGGCGGACAATTTTTACATGTTTTGTTGCGGCTCATCCGTGTTGCGTTAAAACAATACAAAATCAACAAAGCTCTCTTTTTGCTTTCCTGTTTGCCGATCCGTCACATTAATGCTCAAGCGGAATTCGCCTTTTCCGGTTTCGCCGAGATCGAGCGCGAGGTATTCCACCGACGTGACCGTGTCGGCGTGGCGTTCGACAACCAAAGTGGTGGCAGGTTTGACGCCACCGCCGAAAAGAGCAAATAATTTTCTCGCGCCGCTCTTTTCCTCTTTTCGCAGCAAGGTTGTGTATTCAACCACAAAAGATGTTTTTGTGTTGCCGGCTGCCGCACAAAAAAAGCGACGTGATAAGAATCGGGCTTAGCAAAGAAACGATATTGCCCGACGAAGTGTTGCTCTTTGCTCGTGCCGGCAATTTTCTCCTTCGAAATTTGGCCGTTCCGCCGCTGAATTTCTTTCCACTGCAAATCGTGCAGGGTCAAGCCGTGCTCGTAGAGAGCCGTCGTGTCGGGCATCTTCGCCAACTCTTTGTTTAAGGGCAACGGCAAGCTGTAATAAACTTCGAGAGCCGTGTTGCCCGCCGGCGCTTTGAAAAAGGCGGTGTACGAAGCGAACTCGAGCGGCTTCACGGTTTTGCTCCAGGTGTGGCGGTCGGTGCGAAATCCCACCGCGACGGCCTCGGCGCTCTTTTTTACCAATTCTTCGGTAAGCGTCAAACTCTCCATCGGATCAGCGCGAAGCAAACGAAAATATTTCGGATCCCAATGCACCCGATCATCCAAAAACCGCGCATGCGGCAGGAACGGCGCCACCCGCCAGTTGTTCGGGCTGGCGTTCTCATCGACGACGAAATGAAAAACCATCTCAGCCCGTTCCTCGGTTTTGCCATACAGCCAGGAATCATTCGTCGGAACCTCACTATCGACCGTCGTTACTCGTTCTTCGGGTTCGCCGTGACGAATGTAAATCAGCCCGCGGTCGTTAAAGCGGTCGTTGAGATAATAAGTCGGCGGATATTTCAGATAACCGAGCTTGTCGGGATTATTAAACCAAGAGTGGAAGCGGTCATAAACATAATGCTTCTCAGCGTAAAGCAAACGTTGATAATGTTCGGCCAGCCGAACGTTGAAATCCGCAGCCGGTGTGGGGTCACGGCTTATCCACTGGCGGCGAAAGAACGCAGTATATTTTTTGGGAGAAGCGAGCCGGCGAAACTCTTGCAATTCCTCTTCGGTCACGATATATTTGACGTCTTCAAAAACCAGCTCTGCATCGATTTGGTTACGAATGCCGTCAACGGCTTGCCAAAAAAATGTTTCAGCGGCTTGTGGCTGCTCGCGTTGGTAATTCAGGCGCGCCAGCGAAAGATAGGCCGGCGTCCTGCTGATTGCCGGCGCGGCGGCGAGCCACGCTCTGAGCAAAACCTCGGCGCTGTCGAATTTATCGGCGCGACGAAAAGCTTCGGCGATGAAATATCGCGCGTGCTTGGAATCGTGGGCTTGCAACCAGTTCAGTGCTTCCTTCTCGTTGCGATTATCGAGCAAATATTGGTACAAACGAAACAAGCCGCGCTGCGCGGCAACAAGCTCCGGTTTCAGGCGGATTTGATGATGGCCCAGCAGAATGGCCTCTTCGTATTTCTCGTCGTAGCGCCGCAATAGCGCGTATTGAAAAATCGTATCGCGATAAAGCGAGTCTTGCGCCAGCACCCGCTCGAAATATTTTTTGGAATTTTTCCAATCCAGATCGCGCAGGAGGAACGCCTTGAATTTGCCGGTTTCGCGATAGCAGATGCCGCGATGATACATCGCATCCAAATTCTTTGGCTCATGCTCGAGGATTTTCTCGTACCAATCGTTGGCGTCGCCCCAGTTTTGTTTGGCCATCTCCACCTCGCCGAGGCCGACCATGGCGGTGGTCAAATTCTTATCTCTTTTCAATGCCGCGCGAAAAGCTTCTTCGGCTTTTTTAAATTCATTTTGCGCCAGCCAGGATTTCCCCTCGGCAACTAAACGCAGAGCGGTGGTGTCGGGCGGCGATACACTTTGCGCCAGCGACACTCCTATTGTCGCGTAAACTGTAATTGCGAAAAACAATTTTAATATTTTGTGGCTTCCCATTCTAAAAATTTATCTAGATCGGCTTTAATGGCGTTGACGACAAAGGCGATGATGGTCGCGTCGTCGACGTATCCAGCTACAGGAATGAAATCCGGAAACAAATCCGATGGCGTGACAAAGTAAAGCAGCGCCATGCTTGACAAGACCAACGACTGCCAGGGGACTTCCTTATATTCCTTACGGACAAAAGCGTTGACGAGACGAGAAAGCGCTTTCAAACGCTCCCACACTTCGACGAGTGGGCCTTTTTTGTCTTGACGTTTTTTTGCTTTCTCGACGACGGCGGCAAGTAATTTCTTGGTCTTGTTCGGATCGCGGAGATAATCTTCGGCCTTGCGTTTGGCTTGTTGCGCCTCCGGTGTCAAGACGATGGCTTCGACTTGTGTTTCTGTAAGATTGTTTTTTTGAACTGACATCGCTTAGGCTCCTTGATGATCTCTCAACGTAAAATTTATGCCGCCTTCAATTGCCGATGTTCGGCCTCCGCCTCTTCGAGCAGTGAAATAAAATACTCCGGCGTCGTCGCGGTCAAAAAGCTCTCGCGCATGGCCGCAGCGCCGCGAATCTCGCTGATGTATTTGACCACGTGTTTGCGGAAGAGGATCAAGCCGTAGTCGCCATAATAGTCGAGCATCAACGCGAAATGGCGGCGAATGAGCGCCGCTTTCTCTTCCAAGGTCACTTCGTGCCGGTCTTTGCGCGAAAAAATCCAGGGGTTGCCGATGGCGGCGCGCCCGATCATCACGCCGTCGCAGCCGGTCTGCTCTTTAATGCGCTTAATGTCCGCCACGCATTTCACATCGCCATTACCGATCACCGGAATTTTTACGGCTTTTTTGACCTCTGCAATCGCGCTCCAGTCGGCGACGCCGTTATAGGCTTGCGCTTTGGTGCGTCCATGCACCGCAACGAGCGAGGCGCCGTTGTCTTCGAGCGTTTTGGCCACGCTCACATAGTTGAGGGATTGATGATCCCAGCCGAGACGAATTTTTCCCGTGACCGGCACGGAAAGCTCTTTGGAGAGTCGCGCGAAGATGCGGCCGATTTTAGCCGGCTCGCAAAGCAGTGCGGCTCCAGCCCCACGGCCAGAAACTTTCGCCACCGAACAGCCCATGTTGAGGTCGATGATCGTCGGCCCCCATGGCTCGATCTTTTTGCACGCTTCGACGATTTTGTTCTCATCGCTCCCAAACACTTGAAAGGTGATCGGATATTCCGAGGGGTGAAAATCCAGCAGGCGCCGCGTTTTCTCATTGCCGTGCAAGAGGCCATCCACCGAAACGAATTCCGTGTAGCCCATCGCCGAGCCAAAATCGCGCGCGATGAGGCGATAGGGCAAATCCGAAAATCCCGCCATCGGCGACAAAATGAGATCGCCGTAGATCGGCACGTCGCGAACCATGAACGTCGGCTGGCGGGAGGATGTTTTAGTGACAACGTGCATCTAAAATTCTCAACGAAAATATGATTAAGATAAAAAAATTGCAACGAAAAGGGAACCGCAACGAGAATGATTTGTAACTATTCTCAGACGGCGTTTTCGCCAGCTATAAAATCAAGACAAAATGATTAACGACAAAATAATTTACTTTGTAAAAGTTTAGCGATCTGAACCGGAGTGCAATGCTTTAGCATTGCAAAACTAAAGTTTTGCACTCCGAGTTCACTTGGCAAATTCATTCTTTGCTTTAAAGTTTTAATCATTTTGTTCCCAATTATTTTGTCCTTCTGAAAAGGCCTGAATGGCTGCAATGATTTTATACTTTTCAAAATTCACCGCGTTTGGGGTGCTTCATCCCTCACCTCTGAGAAAAGCGGAATAGCTGTTTCTGCAAATTTGCTTGCTTCCTCATTATCTTCAAGATAGCCTTGCTCCAATTCCCATTCGTTGCGCAGGAGCCTAATGGCATCGGCAATAATTTCATCCTGCCGGCGATTGATCTGCTTGGCATAACGCTCAATGAAACTGAGCAAATCAGTTTGCAATTCGATTTTAATCGTAGTAGTCATGTTTCGACTCCAAAGAATATAGACTGTCTAAACCTTCGGCTTCGGCGGATCGAGCTGGTAAGCCGTCACTTCGGATTGGAAACCAACGGTTTTATGCGAGCCATCGCAAAACGGCTTCTTATTGCTGTGGCCGCAGCGACAGAGCGAGATAGCGGTGCGTCCGGCCAAATCGAATTTATTGCCATTGGCATCATAAATTTCAAATTCGCCTTCGACGCGAATGTTGCCATTGTTGTTGATGATGATTTTTGTGGACAGTCGCTCGAGAGCGGACGGCTTCAAAACTTTGGCCGCTTGGCAGCGATGAAACAAAATCAATTTCGACGGAACGACCAACCGCGCGAACAACGTTGGCAAGCGGTGAATAGCGTGTCAATGTTACCCCGAAAATTTCAGTAAATTTTTTGAGGTTTTTTTGAAGCTGAGGATGATCATTGACCAGGAAATCCACTTCTTTAATTAAGACCGGCGCTTCCTGTGCTAGGGAGACGGCATTGTTGATTAAGATGACTTCCATCCCGGCCTGCTCGATCGCTTCGATCAATTCAGCCAAAAATTTTTCATCCAAAAGATAAACCCCGTCCTCGCGCCGTTTCATAAACATAATTTCCATACGCTGCTCGGGAGTCTTCAGCATTGATGCGATGATCAAATTCAAATCATGTGGATCGATATCACGTAATTCCGGTGCGAGGAGTTTGTGCCAATATTCGAGCTTTTGCGCAGATTTTTTTGACGCCGCCAAACGTTTGTTTGAGGCGGATTGGCTGCGCCCGCTCTTTTCCTGTTTGCTTTTTGCCATTTGCTTTTGCTTCTCAACTAAACCACCGGTTGATAATCACCCGTTTGTCCGTATAAAAATTCAAGCTCTCCTGCCCGTGCGCTTTGGTGTCGCCGAAGAACGAGCCGCGGGTGCCACCGAAGCCGAAATACGCCATCGGCGCCGGCACGCCGACGTTGATGCCGACCATGCTCACCGCAACGTTGTATTGAAAATCGCGCGCCGCTTTGCCGCTCGAGGTGAAGATCGACGTGGTGTTGCCGAGCGGATGGCTTTCGATGATGCGCGTGGCTTCCTCGAGCGAGTCAACTTTGCTGATGCAAATCACCGGGCCGAAAATTTCTTCGCGGGCGATGACCATCGACGGATCGACGTCGGCAAACACCGTCGGCCCGATGAAATAGCCGTTTTCCTTCTTGCCGATCTCGCGGCCATCCAGCAGCAGCTTCGCGCCTTCGTCGATGCCCTTTTGAATGTAACTGAGCACACGCTCTTTGTGTTTCGCGGAAATCACCGGTCCCATCGTCACCGCCGGATCAAGTCCGTTGCCGACGCGAATCTTTTTTGCCGCTTCCATCACACGCTCGCGCAGCATGTCGTGCGCTTTGCCAACCGCGAGGATGACGCTGCCCGCCAGGCAGCGCTCGCCGGCGCAGCCAAAGCAGGATTCCACCGCCGCGGCGACCGATTTTTCCATATCGGCATCAGGCATGATCACAAGAAAATTCTTGGCGCCACCCAACGCTTGCACGCGCTTGCCGTTTTGGGCGCTGGTTTCATAAATATATTTCGCCACCGGCGAGGAGCCGACAAACGAAACGCCTTTAATGTCGGGATGGCTCAAAATTGCGTCAACCGCTTCTTTTTGGCCATTCACCATATTGACGACGCCGCGCGGAAACTCGCATTGTTCGAGCAACTCGAAAACGCGCTGCATGCCCATCGGCACTTGCTCCGAAGGCTTGAGCACGAAGGTATTGCCGGTCGCCACCGCGAAAGGCAAGAACCACAGCGGCACCATAATCGGAAAGTTGAATGGCGTGATCGCGGCAAAGACGCCGAGCGGTCGACGCATCGCCATCACGTCGATGCTCGGGCCGGCATCTTCCAGCGCTTCGCCTTTCATTAATGTGGGAATGCCGATGGCGACTTCGACACACTCAATGCCGCGACGCAAGCTGCCGCGCGACTCGTCGAGGGTTTTGCCGTGCTCGGTGGTGATGCTTTTCGCCAGCTCATCAAAATGTTCTTCGAGCAGAAATTTGAATTTGTACAAATGCTGCGCGCGCTTGACCGGCGGCGTGCGGCGCCAGCCATCGAAAGCACGCTTCGCCGCTTGCACCGCCGTATCCACTTCCGCGGCAGTCGAGAGCGGGACGCGGCCAATCACCTCACCGGTAGCGGGATTGTGAACATCCAATTGTTTCGACGACGATGACGGCACAAAGCGTCCGTCGATATAATTTTGCACATTGCGCACGGCCATAGTTTCCTCCTTACCAAGTTTGTAAGCCAGCTTTTTTCAAGCTCGCTAGGGTTAGTCTCTAACAAGTAAAATGTGTGCAAAAAAAGCAAAGATTTTTTAACACGGAGAAAACAGAGTAAACAGAGATTAAAAAGCTAAAGAGAATTTCCCAATCATT
>Ga0073934_10002421_pt1 | contig 38948 bp, 43 predicted proteins | sample LarsenN4metaG_FD_76834 | JGI IMG/M metagenome (GOLD analysis project Ga0073934, IMG submission 76834) | Hot spring sediment bacterial and archeal communities from British Columbia, Canada, to study Microbial Dark Matter (Phase II) - Larsen... ... | reverse complement strand
GATTCCTTGGTGACCCAGCCTTTGTCCTGCGGGATGACTTGATACAACGCTTTTTTTTCAACAATATCGCGCGCCGCATTGGCGGTCATGCGGATCGGTTGCAACAGAGGACGAGATACAAGCAACGTCACCAACAGCACGCTGACCCCCATGATCGCCCCGAGCCCGAGCGCTTCTTGTGTCGCCCGCTCGCGGGAAACAGCAAACTGAATCGTATCTTGAGCTACCCACACCGCCCATCCAAGCTCTTCAACCGACGTATAAGCCGCACTGCGTTCTACGCCATCTACATCAATAAATGCATCCAAAAACCCTGTTTCTCCTTTCAACGCCAGCTGAGCCGGAACAAAGTCCTTCAGCAGTCGGTGGGAAGCAACAAGCTCCTCGTCCGGGTGCAAAATAATCTGGCCAGTTTTATCAAGGACGACCGGGACCGCAAATTCACTTCCCAACGCCCCCTCTGCCAGACGGTAAATCTCATCAAGATTTAGCCCGCTGAGCAAATAGGCTCGGATGCTTCCGTCTGGTCCAAAAATGGGCGTTTCAATACCAATCGTGGGAATCGGCGTAAACCGCGAGGTGATGGCATTTGAGATCACCGTATCCTTGGTTCGCAGCATTTCTTGGAAATAGTCGCGATCGGAGATGTTGATATCGGTCGCGCCAGTCTCTCCAAGCTTATCGTGTACGACGTAAATATTCCCATCCAGGTCTGCCACACTCACGATAGAGAATGACCGCGAGTGGATGGCAAAATTCTCCAGACGCGGGATCAGAGATTCGAGTGTGAGCGGATCATCCGCAAGCTCCCCGGCCAACCGCTCGATGGACTCCGCATTGGCGCGCATGTGCACCGATAAACTCTGTGCCAATGTCCGCGCAAACAAAATATCTCGTTCGCGGATCAGTTTGCGATCTTGCTCCACACGGCTGTATCCGTGCCACGCGGCATACCAAAACGTCGTCACAAACGTGACGCCAATGAACACGAGCAGAAAACACGTTGTAATGCTGAGTCTGCGCACACTCCTCCGATTGCATTCAGCATATCATATTCGTCGTGTATACTAAAAGTGCACATTGAATTCAGTACTGACTTATGCAAAAAATCGTTCCTCATCTCTGGTTTGATACACAGGCCAAGGATGCCGCCGCGTTTTACGCTTCGCTATTTCCAGACTCTGCCGTGACAAGCACGCGAACGATCCACAACACGCCGTCCGGCGATTGCGATATCGTGTCGTTCCGGATGGCTGGCTATGACTTCATGGCGATCAGCGCCGGACCGTACTTCAAAACAAACCCTTCGGTATCGTTTTTCCTTAACTTCGATCCATCACGCGACCCAAAGGCCCGCGAGCATCTCGATGAAGCATGGGCTAAACTTTCAGAAGGCGGTAAGGCACTCATGCCGCTGCAGGAGTATCCGTTTAGCAAATGGTACGGTTGGATTGAGGATAAGTTCGGTGTGTCCTGGCAGTTGATTTTGACGAATCCAGAGGGCGAGCCGCGACCGTTCATCGTGCCCTCCCTGCTCTTTGTCGGAAATGTGGTTGGACGCGCAGAGGAAGCCATGGATTTCTACACATCGATTTTCAAAAACGCCAAGCGTGGAATCACGGCTCGCTATCCCGCCGGATCCAAGCAGGATCGCGAGGGCACGATCATGTACGGCGACTTCCAAATTGAGGGTCAGTGGTTTGCGGCCATGGACAGCGGCTACACCCATGCATTCGCGTTCAACGAGGCCGTCTCGTTTATCGTAAACTGCGACACTCAAGAGGAAATTGATTACTACTGGAACAAGCTCTCTGCCGTACCCGAGGCCGAGCAGTGTGGCTGGCTCAAGGACAAATTCGGACTCTCCTGGCAGATTGTGCCAAGCGACATGAACGAGATGCTCAACGGCGACCCAGCCAAAGTCGAGAGGGTCACCAAGGCATTTTTACAAATGAAAAAATTCGATATCGCCGCGCTTAAAGCCGCCGCGAACTAACGCAACCTATGAAAAAGGAGATCATTGCAACAACACTTATTTTCGCCGCCGCGTCTTTTCTTCTCACACCCGTCCTGTGGCCGTTCTCCACGGACCCTTCTGCCCTGCCGCCCGGATCCATCATGCCGTTCTTTCAAGCATTCGGGATTCTTTCTTCTCTGACGTTCGGCATCGGGGTTTCCTTTTTGCTCTTTGCCTGGAAGCCGATGCGCAAGGCGGATGCAGGGTTCGGTCTCCCCTTCTGGACGTACGCCGCGCTCTCTTGGAGCCTGATTTCGTGGTGGCCCCACGAGAATCTCCATCGAACCACGGAGGGAAATTGGTATGCGCTGTTATGGATTGAGTACGGGTTCCATGCCACGCTGTACATTTCTGCCGCGATCGCCGCGCTGTACGTATTTACACAATTCACAAAACGGTCGTAGCGGACGCCGATATGGACACGCAAACGGCCGTGCTGGCTGGCGGATGTTTTTGGGGAATGGAAGAGCTGGTGCGAGCGCTTCCGGGGGTTTTGGATACAGAGGTTGGATACACAGGCGGAGCGAATGATCATCCGACGTACGAGAACCACCCAGGGCACGCGGAGGCGCTCAAAATTGCGTTCGATCCCTCCAAGACGACTTACCGCGAAATCCTCGATTTCTTTTTTCGCGTCCACGACCCGACCACGCTCAACCGCCAAGGAAACGACATCGGGACTTCGTATCGCTCGGCGATTTTCTACACAGATGAATCACAACAAAAAGAGGCCGAAGCGTTCATCAACATCGTGAACGACTCCGGCCGTTGGAGCAAGCCCGTTGTGACCACAATCGAACCCCTCACAACCTTCTGGCCGGCCGAGGGATATCACCAGGATTACCTGCAAAAGAACCCCGACGGTTACACCTGCCATTTTGTGCGGTTTGGAAGCTATCTCTCGTAACGTTACTTCGCCGTCTTTCGCATTTTTTCAACCTCTGCGAGCAGGTCTTTTAATTGAGCGGACATGGTCGTCAGCATCTCTTGCTGTTGTTTTTCCCGTGTCTCTTCTTCGTCGTCCTCTTCCGAGATCTCATCCACGTCCTGTTCGATCTCCTCGATGTCCTCCTGGATTTCGTCCACATCCTCCTGAATCTCATCGACGTCTTTTTGAATCTCATCCACGTCCGCACCAACCTCGCGCAGTTCTGCCGCGTTTTGGTTGACGGACATCTGAATGAAAATGGCCAGATAGATCGCCTCCAAGGAGACGGCCGTGGTGAGCCCGAGCAAAACGGTGTCCCATGGGAGGATATGCATCCACCCGAGAATCCCACACGAGACAAAAACGACTGTATGCAAGAGGAGCGAGGGTACGGATCCTATCCACCGGGTCATGTTTTCTACGGCATTGTCCATATCAGGCGTTGGTTCGCCCGTATTCTACCTGTCCGGAAAGCTCTTGACAAACCATCGACCTAAAGCATTGGATTTGTTAGGATAGGACAAATCATTAACACCTCTTCATTATGAAGAAGTTCTGGCTTTTCCTCCCTGCAGCGGCAATTGCCCTTATGGGCGCTGGCTGTGCTCCGGCCGCCACTAACGACGAACCGTACGATCCGGGCGCGGACGACGAGGACGCTGATAAAACCAGCGAGACCGTCACCCTCCCCGCAGATTTCCCGGCCGATCTCCCGATCTACCCGGGCGCAGAGCTCACCTACGCCGAGGTGAGCGAAACCTATGGCGACAGCGCCTCGTTTGATACCAGCGACAGCATGAAGACCGTCTACGACTGGTACAACGAAACGCTCACGGCCGACGGCTGGGAGAAGACCGCTGGCAGCGAAGAGACGAGCATCTCGGCCATTTGGGAGAAGGACAACGCGTCCATCACCTTCAGTGCCTACGTCATTGGCAACACAACCAGCGTCAACATCGGCAAAACCGTTTACGACTACTAGGTCACCGCGACCATCCCCGGGGCAACCCGGGGATTTTCTTTTCTGTTACAATGGACTTCTATGAAGAAACAATTCCTTGTCACGCTTTTGTGTTCGATCATGCTTACAGGGTATGGTTGTCCGACCCTCTGGCAACCACAAGCCGATACACAAGCCGATACACCAATCGTCACTCCAACCACGGAGAAAGAACCTGCGGAAGAAGGCCAAGACGACGGACAGCCTGCTGGTGAGTATCTAACGTATACGTCTGAGATATTGGAACAGCGTCAGGCAAGCGGACAAAAGATCGTTCTGTTCTTTTATGCTTCTTGGTGTCCATTTTGCCAGTCGGCGGACAAGGCTTTTATCGAACGTTCATCGGAAATTCCAGCCGGGGTGACGGTATTAAAGACGGATTACGATTCCCAAACGGCGCTCAAAGCCAAATACGGCGTCAATTATCAACACACCTTTGTCCAAATCGACCAGGACGGAAACCAAGTTGCAAAATGGGTTTCTGGAGACATTGATGCTCTCAACAGCAATCTCAAATAGCAGGACTAGACAAAAATAGGCATTCCTGCTATTCTATCGCCAGCAAAGTACGCTTGTAGTGGAGATTGGGCTTCGGCCCGCGTCGAATTTCCGCAAAGAGGCCGTAGTTGCGGATAATTCATCTAGTTTCACACCATCGCTATGACAGGAGTCATCAAGCGCCTCACCGACAAGGGTTTTGGTTTCATCACCCCGGAAGGCGGCGACAAGGACGTGTTTTTCCACATGTCCTCCCTCGTGGACGTCCAGTTCGACGATCTGCGCGAAGGCGACAAGGTGACGTTTGAGGTCGAGCAGTCCGACAAGGGCCCTCGCGCCGTGAACGTTGCCCGCGCGTAAGCGCTCGCACCAAAACACCCCCTCGCGGGGGTGTTTTGCTTTTCGAAGGATGAATCGACCATTGCAACACACGCGACAATCGCGTATGATCCGCACGCATTGAACGACCTATGGGCGATCACGGAAATGTCATCATTCGATTCGAACGCGTCACGTTCGGATACGACAAAGACGAACCCATTCTCAACGAGGTTGATTTTTCGGTTCGCGAAGACGCAAAAATTACGGTGATGGGGCAAAATGGCGCCGGCAAAAGCACCATCTTCAAATTGCTGACGGGGGCACTGAAACCCGATAAAGGCAACATTCATCTCAAGCAAGGAGCGACGATCGCTATCGCCACTCAAGTCATGCCACGCGAGTGCATGGATATGACCGTGTCTGATTTTTTCGCTCGTGCCTTCCCGGACAAGATGTATGACCTGGATCGTCGCATAAAGGATGCGCTCGATGCCGTAAATCTCACGACGCCATACGATAAGATCATCAAGGAATTTTCCGGTGGACAGCAGGCTCGGCTCTTGCTTGCCTATGCCCTCATCCAGGAACCGGATATTCTGCTTTTGGATGAACCGACCAATAATCTCGACACGGCTGGGATCGAGCATCTCACCGGTTTTTTGATGGTGTACCCGAAGACGGTTCTGGTCATCTCGCATGACGCGGACTTTCTCAACGCGTTTACCGAGGGCGTCTTGCACTTGGACGTGTATACGGGAAAGGTGGATCGCTATGAGGGAAACTATTTCAACGTGGTTGAGGAAATCGCGGCGCGCGTCGAGCGCGACCGTGCCAAAAACGCGCAGCTCCTGAAAGAAATTCAGGACCGCAAGGACAAAATTAACTTTTTCTCACACAAGGGCGGCAAAATGCGCGCACTGGCGGCCAAACTGCGCGAGCAGGTCGCGGAGGCGGAGGCAAACATGGTGGATGTAAAACGCGACGACTGTACGATCCGTGATTTCACCATCCCCGCTCAGTCGTTCGTGGAGCCGATGGTTGTCATGACGTCGATCAAAGTCATAAAAGATCACGAACCGCACCGTGCCGACGTTTCCATAAAACTACGCAAACAACAAAAGCTCCTGATCGGCGGTCCGAATGGCATCGGCAAGTCGACACTCCTGCGCACCCTTGCCCAAGGGACAGACCCGGGCGCCACGGTCACGCCGGGGGTTCGCGTCGGGTATTATCGCCAGGATTTTTCTGGCCTGAATTTCGATCAATCGGCATACGAATCGTTGGCGGATGTCATGGAGGTTCCCGACAACGAACGCTTGCGCGAAGTCGCGGCCCACTTTCTCCTCACGGGCGATCTGCTCAAAAATCCGATCCATTCCCTTTCGGAAGGCCAGAAGGGACTGTTGTGCTTTGCGCGTTTTGTCCTGCAACAGCCGGGCCTGCTTATCCTCGATGAGCCGACCAACCACATCAATTTTCGACACCTCCCGGTCATTGCCCGTGCGCTCGATGCGTTTACGGGCGCCATGATCGTTGTGAGCCATGCCCCGGATTTCGTGAGCCAAATTTCGTTTACCGAAACGCTGGACCTAGGAACGCTCGCTTGACGCGATGCTCTCCCCAGCCAGATGACCGGCGGCCCAGGATGCCTGCAAGTTGAAGCCGCCCGTGAAGCCGTCTACGTCGAGAATCTCGCCGGCGAGGTAGAGGCCTGGGCAGATCTTGGATTCCATGGTCGCTGGATCGACTTCCGCCGTTGCCACGCCGCCAGCCGTCACAAACTCATCTCCCGCGCCGCGCTGAATAACGTTCAGCGGAATCGCTTTGAGCCACGCCGCCAGCCGCTCTGCGTCTTTTTTGTGCACTTCGCCCGCACGCTTATCGGATGCCAGCTGTGCCTCACGACACAACACCACGGCCAGCGATTTTGGCACGATGGATCCGAGCACGTTCATCGCGAGTTTTTTTGTCTCCGTGGAACACACCGCCTCGATCCTCGATCGCAACACCTCAACCGATTCATCCGGAAAGAGATCAATCGTTATCTCGAGCGGCTGGATGGCATCATAGCGCTCAAATGCCACAATGGATGAAAGCGCAAAAACCGCAGGACCGCTGACGCCTTTGTGAGTAAAGAGAAAAGGACCGGTAAACGACGGGTGTTTGCCGCGCAAAGCCGTGATCGTTGCTTTCTCAAACGACAGTCCCGAAAGCTCAGCAGGCCATGTCTCGCGCGTAAAAAAGGCATTGAGGCTCGGCGCAAGTGGCGTGATGGTGTGTCCGAGCGCTTGTGCGAACGCGTACCCGTCGCCGGTTGAACCCGTATGACGATAGGCTTGTCCGCCCGTTGTGAGCACGAGGCAATCGGCTTGAAGCGGCGCATCCTGATTCTTCACAAACACCTCAAACCCCTCCCCCGCGCGTGCAACCCTCACCACGGCCGTATTCAACAGGATCCGGACCTGTCGGGAGGCAAAGAGACGCTCGAAGGCTCCAACAACGTCTTTCCCGTCGTTTGATTGCGGGAAGACACGGAGATCTTTCTCGGTTTTAAGCGGTACCCCGTGCGCCTCGAACCAGTCGTAGACTGCTTCTGGCGGAAAGGCGTACATCGCTTTTGAAAGAAACTTGTTTCCGCGCGGATACTTTGTAAGAAGCGTGCGGACATCGCGAATGCCGGTTGTCACGTTGCAACGTCCGCCTCCGGAGATGATGACTTTTTTGCCCAAGCCGTTGTTGCGCTCCACCAGGGTGACGTCCGCCTGCGGATTTGCCTCGAGTAATGCCGCGGCCGTCATGAGCCCAGCGGCGCCAGCTCCGATAATGATCGTTTTCATAGGGCGAGCCATTGTTTCTCGGTTTGTTCGATTTCCTCGTTGATTTCCGCGAGTCGGGTCGCCTTGTCCGGCGCGTAGTCCGTCGGGTTTTCAAAAAAGTATGCCATGATGACGCTTTTTTCTTTCTCAAGCGCGGCAAGTTTGTCTTCAAGTTTTGTGCGGGCGCGCTGACTCATGCGCGCCTGTTCCTTGCGTTCACGCTTGATCTGTTCCTCTTGTGCATCACTCATGGGGACGGCTGTGTGTGCTGTGCGATCGGCGGATGCTGTGAGCTCTTCGACGTATTCCTCGTACGTCCCAATGAAATGCCGGACCGTTTGATCGCGCACCTCGTAAATCGTATCAACGATCGCGTTCATGAACGTTCGCGCGTGCGATACAACGATGACCGTACCCGCGTATGTCTTAAGCGCGGCCGCAAGTGCCTCGACCGTCTCCGCATCAAGATGGTTCGTCGGCTCGTCGAGCATGAGAACGTTATGCTCGTGCAACACCAAACGCGCGAGCCGCACCCGCGAGCGTTCCCCACCCGAGAGCACACGGCATGGTTTCTCCAGATCATCGTCGTGAAAGAGAAACGCCCCTGCGGCTGCCAAAATACGCTCACCCGATGTGTCGGGAGGAGCCGCCCGCGTGAGCGCTTGCAACACGGTCTCATCCGGCGAAAGCGTATCCTCAGACATCTGTGAGAAGAAGCCGATGTTCGCACGATGCCACCACTTCATGGTTCCCGCAATCGCAGGCAGGACGCCGGCGAGCGTTTTGAGCAGTGTGGACTTTCCTTGACCGTTCTCGCCAACCAGCGCCACCTTCGCGCCCCGCTTGATCTCAAACGTAATATTGGACGCGATCGAGGTGTCTCCGTAGCCGATGGAGAGCGCCTCACAGCGCACGGCTGGACCGTCCGTCACCGGCGGGCACGGAATGCGAAACGCGGCGGTTGGCAGATTGCCGCCGATCTCGCGAAGTTGCATGCGGAGTTTTGCGATGTGTTTGAGCTTGCTTTGCGCGCGCGTGGCCAAACTCGCTTTGGCGCGGAATCGGTCCGCAAACGCTTGCGCGTCCGCCATCTCGCGGCGCAACCGTTTGTTGGTGCGTCGTGCGTATTCCGCTTGCTCTTGTTTCCAATCCAGATACGTTTCCACATCGCCGGGAAAGGTGTTGAGTTCGCCTCGCTCAATTTCCCACGTGCTCGTACAGACATTCTGCAACAGCTCGCGATCATGCGACGTCATGATGAACGCCCCAGGGTACTCGCGCAAAAAGGCTTCGAGCAGCAACAGCGTTGGCAAGTCGAGATAGTTGACCGGTTCGTCGAGCAGCAGGAGCGTTGGCTCCTCAAGCAGCATGCGCACGATCTTTACACGCATCTGATATCCGCCAGAAAGCGCCGTGGGCGGCCTGCTGAGGTCCTGCGGTCGCAGTCCAAACCGTGCGGCAAGCTTTGCACACTCCCACTCCGGCTTTCCGGTCATGTGCGCAAGATACTCAAGCGCCGAACCATCTGAGGGTAATGTTTCCTGCTGGCGCAACACGCCGAGCTTCGTCCAGGGCATCAACTGTACGTCGCCGTCATCTTTCTCTTCCTCACCGGCGAGGATGCGCAGCAGTGTCGTCTTCCCCGCTCCGTTGCGCCCGATGAGGGCTAGATGCACCCCCCTCGGAAACCACAAACGACAGGCCATTTAAAACGGTCTGCCGCCCATAGGTCTTTTCAATGTTCGAGGCCTCTAGGAGCGGGCGCATACCAGATACGCCGCGCCCCCACCCACAAGTCCGATCGCCAAATCACCGATCGTGTCGCGCAAGGACAGCTGTGTGCGCACACCCGCACCTGCGTCGAGAATCAGCGCATCAAGACCGAACTCGTGCATCTCCCATAAAATCGCGACCATGGCCGCCCCTCCTATCACAAACAGCGCCCTCCCCCACCACGCCCCGCGCATACCAGCCAATTCGTAGAGAGCCACAGCAAGCAACCCAATCACGAATCCGCCAAAAAAATGCATGGGGATGTCGATCTCCGGCCAGATGTTGTATGCACTGAGCAACAAGAGCGGGATGTGCACGGTCATGAGGATCACAATCCCCAAAAACGCGCGCTCGAATTTTTTTGTTGTTTGTTTGTTCATACTATGGTCGTCGCGCCAGAATCAAACATTCGAGCACATGCAAATCATACGAGCCGAATTGAGGTTGGCCTTCCGACGGAACTGTTCGGAGCGGCTTCACTTGAATGTCCGTCCAACCGGCCTCGCGCAAAAACGCCACGTACTGCTCCGGTCGCACGCGATTGGGGATGCCGACGTAATACAACATTCGATACAGCCATTCCGGGAAGCGATAAATGTTGTTTGGGTCCCAGTCAACGATCGGACGCGAGTGCGTTTTGAGGTCGATTTCAGCGCAGAGGACTGCGGATCGTGAATCGTTGGTCGTGGTTGGAAGATGTTTGATGACAGACTGGGGGTCGTCGAAATGCTCGAAGGCGGCTTGTGAAACGACGAGCGTGAACGGCCCGTTGGCGGAGAGGGTGGCGACGTTAAACGTTGAATCGTGCTTGAAGCGGACCTCATCGATCTTGGGCGCGAATTGCGTGTGTTTGCTCAGCTCAGCGACGAACGCGTCGTCGGGTGATGTCATGAGCGGATTGCGATCAAACGCGAGATACGATGCCGCACCGCGGTCGAGCAGGATCGCGCCAACGCTCATGTCCGACCCAGGACCGAGTTCGAGAATGCGCTGCCCCGCAAACGGCGTATCCGTCTTCAAGTACTCACGCAACGCTGTCTCCCATTTATCGACGACCGAAACCCCATACGCCACCGCGCGTGGCGCGTCCGCACTCGAAAACGGCTTGGGCTGAATGTAGCCATGCGCCGCGTAACGAATTTTGTTTATCGCGAGGGTGGCCAGGCCTACCGCAAAAAGAAACCAGGATCGCATATCAGCACTTTACGCCATGAATTTCTAAACCGGACTTGCCGATCTTAAACGCCTCGCACGGGCCGAGTCGCGCAGCGGCCTCTGCCACAGACGCCTCGAAAAACGCCCGACCACGCTCGTCTGTGTCTTCGGCAATCTTGGAGGCCACGTTCACGGGCGCGCCAGCGATATCGCGCGTACCGTCCTCCAGATCGAACATCAACACATCGCCGCGCGCGACACCAACATTGGCATCAAAGCCTTTCTCACGGGCTTCTTTGAGCAACCGTTTGCCCAGGTCCGCCCCGTGAAGCGCGTCGTCCGTGGCAATGATGGCAAGCGCTCCGTTTGATTTCACCAGGCAGCGATGCCGGTCGTCTGCCAGCACGCGGTGAACCACTTCGTTGGCAGCCACACGCGTGACGCATTCATCGAGCAATCGCGCGCCGTGCGGAAGAAACGTGCGCAAGAGCACGATGGTTTTCTCCTTGGCGTATCGGGCGTTGATTGCGTCGAGTGCTGCGGAATCGGAAGGATCAAGCGCGCGGATCGCGTCATGAAACGCGCGATCAAACGGCGCCGGGTAGCGATAATCTTCCGCGATGGCAGCCGCGTGATTGTGTGTTTCATGTTCGAGCACGTACATGCTTCCCCGTTGTTCCTTTACCCGTGGTTCACGCAGCAAGGCAAGCATGTCTTCCGACACAACCACCTCACCGGCCCGCGTTTCTTCTTCCGTAAATCCTTCAATAGCATCGGCCTCACTCCCGTACAGTCCTCCACCGATCTCGTATACGGTCCCGATATCAATCCCAATGCCGACTTGAACGGTCTTAGTCGCAATCGCACGCTGCGCGGCGATCATCTGACGGACAATCGCTCCGGCGTCGATGGTGTCGTGATAGAACATCTGAGTGTTGTCTGCTGCCCACACACCCACCGCTCTGCCCCCAATGGCGACCCCATGCGCGTAAATCGCTTCCTTGGGCTCGCTGACGAGTTTCATCACCTCCACGAGCGGCCGCGCGGCGCTCAGTTTGGACAGCCCAGCGGAATCCGAACACACGACCGTGCCATGGCGACGGTACGGCTCCAGAATGGTCGCATGGGCCGCATTGTCGCGACCACTCGCCATCCACGACGTCACCAAATCAACCGGAATGGATCCGGCAATATCCTGCGAGAGATCTGCAAGCGAAGGAATGATGAGGGGGCGTGCCATATCAACGCAGTTCTCGAATCAAAAACGACTTGCCGGTTTCGAGCATGACGCTCTCCCCAACGCGCCGGCCGATCAGCGCACGTCCAAGCGGCGAGAGGTGCGAAATACGCCCGCGGGTCGGATTGGTCTCGCTCGGCCCCACAATCTCAAACGTTTGCTCGCGACCATCGGACTCCACCACAACCGTCGCCCCCAGTGCCACGACATCCCCGTCGGATTTTGTGATGGGAATGGCGCGTTTTATTTTATCCTCCAGCGTCATGATGCGCGTGTTGATGCGGCGCAGAGCGTGCTTGGCCTGCTGGTACGCAAAGTTTTCGCTGAAGTCTCCCATCTCTGCCGTGCGCTGTACCTCTTTGATCATCTCCGGCCGTTCAGTTTCGAGCAGGCGCGCCAAATCTCGCTTCATCCGCTCAATGGCGGCCGGCGTCATGTGCAGGTCTTCCTCTTGCTGCTTGGACGCGGCAAGAATCTCGGATTTTCGGGTGGGAACGCGCATAATCCCCCGTATTTCACCACAAAAAATCAAAAGCCGCCAGCGTTGGCCGGCGGCTTGGTTGGACTATTCAGGAATCGCGAGCGCGTCGTAGGTCATGGTGCAAACTTCGACGTCATTGATCTCGCAACGGCCGTCCGCAACGTCCGAACCCCACGGCACCTTCACAAGACACCAGGCAGAGCCGCCCGTCAGCGGAACTTCGTCAAACATCACGGAGTTGCTCGCGGTGGCGCTCACCCACTCGTTGCGATAGCTCTTGTCCGCACTCTCGACGATGAAATATCCGAGCTCTGGATCTTTGAGATACGAAATCGCATTTGGAAGACCTTGATCGATACACGTTCCCTGCCCGTTATCGAAACGGTACTCCACAAACCCACGGTCCATGCCCATCAGAATATCGCCGACCGACTCAACGAACACGGAAAACTTCAACGGTTCCGTAAACGCCTCCGCGAGCTCCTCGCCTTCGGCGAGCGCCGTGCCTCCTGCGGCCGCGCTTGCGTCTTCCTCTGGTGCCGTGTTCGCCGGAGCCGACGGAGCGGGAGTTGCCGGCGCGCAACCCGCGCCCAAAAGAATGAGACCGCCGGCGAGCGCAAACGAAATGAGATGTTTTTTCATATCGAGAAAAGAATAATCAAGGTTGAACGTTGATGGAAGCACTGCCGCCGCCATCGCACGTGATGTTGAGCGTGCCCTCTTCGCTCGCGGTCACGATTTTCCAGCCATACGCGCCGAGCCAATAGGATTTTGTTCCCACCACGATCGTGTGTCCGCTTGCGTCGCGGTTATCGAGAAGGAAGGTGGAGCCGTTTTTGACGGTCAGCGAGCCGGGAGTCCCTCGGCAAGCGGTAAACTGGAACCGCAATCCGGCATACGCCTCAATGGCTTCTTCGTATGTGTCGATCGCGTCCGTCGGTGTTGTTGTCTTCACCGGAGGTCGTGAGATCTTTTCAGGCTCTGGTTCGGGTTCAGGCACGGATTCCGGGACGCTTACCGGTGGGGCGATTACGTCGCCGTTTTGCGCCGCAGTCCCGGAGGCGCTGTCCGGACGTTTGGGACCCAGCGCAGACACAATCACGAAGAGCACAAGCACGATCGCCGTGCCGGCGAGGAGCGGAGCAAGGGTCTGCTTATCAAAAATCGGCTTATTTTCGTTTGTCATACAAGGTTCCATCTACCATAGCCTACCCTTCCGAGATCGGCAACGCGATAGAAACCACACAGCCTTTTCCATCCGCATCCCCAACAAAGACACTTCCTCCGTGCGCCTCGACGAAATGTTTGACGATGTACAACCCCAGCCCCGTGCCGTTTGCCACCGCGCGAACGGCGGCGGGGGCACGATAGAATTTTTCAAATACGCGCTCCTGCTCCGCGGGGCGCAAGACGATTCCTTGATCCGTTACGGTCAATCGCAACATGGACGATTCTTTTGAACGATCCATCCGCAAATCCATCGCAAGCGTCGTCCCGTCTGCCGCATAGCTCACGGCATTTTCCAACAGAATCCCGACGACGAGCCGCATTTTTTCCACATCAAGCGGCATGGGCACGAGCGCGCGACGATCTTTCTCAAACGCAACCGTGAGGCGTTTCGTTTTGATGGGCGCACGCAAATCATCAATTTCATCCTGTACCAGCTCCCAGAGATACGCCGGTTTGCGATCGATCGTGAGGGCGCCTGTATCGATCGCGAGCGCCATGAATACTTTCTCCAGCGCCCGAATGAGAAATTTTGCTTCGTACCGGATCTCCCCAATGGACTCGAGCACGGATTTGGGAGGTTTCAGTTTGGTGATGGCGTCTTCGAGCGCATCTGTATTCCAACGGATCGCCGAGAGCGGCGTGCGGAATTGATGACTGACCACGCGCACAAAATCCGCGCGTGCGGCCTCGTTGCGCTTCATGGTTTCGTTCGCTTCGCGCAAATCCTCAACGAGATCTGACAGCTCGCGCGTTTTTTCCATGAGCCGCTCATGGGATGTTGAAAGCTCTTTGGATGTTTTATCGGCGATGGATTCCAAATCCATCAATCGGGCGATGCGCTCGGCCACACAGACAGACTCCGGCAAACAGGACAACAGCTCTTGCCCGGAGAGCGACGTTCTCGATTCTTCCGAGAGACGATGATAGGCCTGCTCAAACACTGCTTGCGCGGCCTCGGACCCAATGGCCTCTTGCGCCCGCGCAAAAAGCGAGAGCAAATCATCTCTCGAATGCCGAATCACCTCCCCGATGGTCCACGCGCGCGAAAATGTCACGTCGGGAGCGTGCCAAGCACTCACCAGCGAACCAAATAACGCTCGCGCCCCTTCTATCACTTCATGACGATAGAGCGACACGAGCTGGAACAGGTCGGCTTGCGTTGTCTGCGCGTGTGTCCTCCCCATACGCCGGCTATTCGTGCGGATGCAATCGCGCCGCGGCTGCCGCGGCGGCAATGGAACCAATAAGCAGCAGCGCGCCGGCGACAACCTGGATCCATTCACCGGGCTCAGGCGCAAGGCGAGCAAGAATCATCGCCAAGATTCCCAGTCCGATGTACAAGAAACTTGCTCCAAATCGGCCGCCGCGCAACGCATACGAGGCGTAGAACGCGACAGAACCAGCGAACACAAGGAGGACCCCGTACAACAGTTCTGAAAGCGGCATAGATAGGAAGATCATACCATAAAACGAAAACGCCGGCCTCACGCGGAGCGCGAGAACCGGCTGTAGAGATCCACGACCTCGCGGAAGTCCTCGATGGACTCCGCGTGGCAGTGATCGAGCATGTGCGAAACCTCGCGGTGCACGTGCGCGGCGAACCGCGGACCGCGATACACGAACTGCGTGTACGCCTGACACAAATCCGCGCCCGCCGCGAGCGCGTCACACACGTCCTCGCCGCTGCCGATGCCGCCCACGGCCACGATCACGAACGGACGCGTGGCGGCGAGCGCGCGCACCTGCTTGATGCGCGGCACCAGCAAGCGCTTGAGGAACGGGCCGCTGCGCCCACCCTTCTCCTGCGCGTGCGGCAGGGCGGCGAGCTCCGAGTAGAGGTCCGCGCGCACGGCCGTGTTGGAGAGCACAGCACCCTGCAGCCCGACCCAGAGCGCTCCTTCGATCGCGTGCTGGGCGTCCTCCTCGGAGAGATCGGGCGCGAGCTTGATGAGCACCGGCGTGGTGCCAGCGGCCTCCTTGATCGGCGTGGCGACCTTGATGATGTTGTCGTAGGTCTGCAGCGAACGCAGACCGGCCGTGTTTGGCGAGCTGGGGTTGAAGGTGAAGTAGTCCACCAGTCCCCTGAGCTCGCGCACCACACGCACATGATCGCGCACGACGGCATCCAGATCGTTGACGTCGGTGCTGGCCTGCTTGCCGATCGACGCCCCGACCGGGATGCGCACGCGGCCGCGCTCGCGCATGCGCTCGAGGTTGGCGCGCACAGCGAGCATCCCGCTGCTGTTGAAGCCCATGCGGTTGATGATCGCGCGCGCCTCCGGCACCCGGAACAGACGCGGCCGCGGATTGCCCTGCTGGGGCTCCGGCACGACCGTGCCGATCTCCACATGGCCGAAGCCGAGCGCCTGCAGACCTTCGACGACGCGCGCGTCCTTGTCGAACCCGGCCGCGAGCCCGAGCGGAGCCGCGAAGTCGAGCCCCATGACGCGCTGGGCGAGCCGCGGATCAGGCGCGCGACACGTCACAGCCACGGCGCGCAGCACGCCCGGAACGAACGCGGCGCGCTCGAGCGACCGCATGGCCGCCTCGTGCGCTTCTTCGGCGTCCGGAAAGCGATGAAACAGCACCCGGCGCCCAACCCCCTCGTACAGCGAAATCCGACCCATGACAGCCTCCGCCCAGGAGCCTATCAAATGCTTGACAAAACGCCAAAAAACGCGTAGGGTGCTTGCTTCCGTTTCAAACGGAAGATTCACCCCCGGAGCTCCTTCCATGAACCACTCCCGTTCCGACCGCGGCGACAGCAAGACGACGGTGATCCGTCGCCGCGGCGGCGTCGACCTCTCTCGCCACATCACGTCCGAGAGCGGTGAGCGCCGCACCATCCAGATGCTCGACGCCGGTCTCAAGGACGCCACGGCCGCCGAGCGGGTGCGCGCGGCGGCGGGGCGGATGCAGACGGCGCTCGGCGGCAACCGGGCGATCGCCTCCACGAAGACCATGCGCGACGACCAGGCGTCCGTGTTCGCGGACTTCGCCGCGTACCTCGCGGAGTGCGCCACCGCGCTCGAGGCCACCCCGACTTCGCCCCTGCCCTTCGCGCGCGTGGTACAGCCGCCGCGCACGGGCAAGACGATCATCATGGGCGAGTTCCTCTCGGCCACCGGCGCCACGGCCGTGGTGCTGGTGCCCAGCGAAACGCTCATCCACCAGACCGTGCGGAGCCTGCGCGAGCAGCTCCCGACGGTGAACGTGGGCGCGTACTACGGCGAAGAAAAGAACGCCGTGCGGCAGGGTGTCGTGGTTGCGACGTACCAGATCGTGCAGATGCACCTGGGACGCGACATCCTTCCGGACGCGATCCGGAACGCGACGTTCGTCTTCTGCGACGAAGGCCACAAGGCGATGTCCGACGCGCGCCTGCAGATGCTGCGCGAGGCGTTCCAGACGGGCGCCCTGCGCATCTTCTTCACGGCCACGCCGGACTACAACGAGGTGAAGACCCTCGCGTCCGTCGCGCCGCGGCTCATCCACGAAATCACCGTGGGCGAGGCGATGGAGCTCAAGCTCTTCGCCAAGCTCGAGGTGCAGGTCGTGTCGGTGCGCGGCGACGGCTCACGCGTGAAGATCGTCGGAAAGGACTTCGACCACGCGGCCATGGGCGAGGTGATGTCCACCGAGCCCTTCTTCGAGGCCGTGCGGGCGATCCGCTGGCACGTGGGCGAAAATGCCAAGACCCCCGCCCTGCTGTGCTGTGCCAGCAAGGCGCAGGCCAAGGCCCTGCACGCGCACCTGAGCGCGCGCCTTCCCAAGGGCGCACCCGAGCCCGCGCTGATCCTCGGAGACACCAAGGATCGCGAAGGGATCCTCGAGCGCTTCGAGGCCGGCGAGATCGATACGCTCATCAACGTGGGCGTGCTCATCGAGGGCTGGAACAGCCCACGGTGCAAGCTCGAGATCGATCTCGATCCGTCGCTCTCGGAGGTGCGGGCCAAGCAGAAGTACTTCCGCGTGATGACGCGCCACGGCGACGCCGTCGCGCGCATCTACGTGCTGGTGCCCGAGCACCTCGAACGCATCCCCATCTTCCCCCAGACCCTGTTCGGGCTCTCGGTGGACGTGGAGGGGTACGCCGAGTGGATCGGCCGCCAGCGCCGCAAGAGCGGCGCGAAGGCGAAGTCGGACGACGCCCCGGCGCAACCGCGCGAGAAGCCCGAGCGCAAGAGCGGCAAGCCCGTACTGGCCCAGGTGCTCTACGCGTTCGACAGCGAGAACGTGCGGCTCAACCCGCGCGATCTCGCGGCCATCCGCGGGATCATCGAGACGCAATTCGTCGTCGCGTCGGAGAAGCCCCTGCCGAAGTTCGGCGGCTTCGCGGCGACCTGGTTCGAAACGGAGCTGTTCGCCGGGTACGGCGCGCATCTCCTGCGCTACTGCGGCGTGCCGATGCGACGCATCACGTTCCTCCGGTTCCTGCAGAAGCTGTACCCGGATGTGGTCGCCGACCGCTTCCTTCAGCGCACGTGGGGCGACGAGCGAATCGTGAAGCTCGCCGAAGAGGACGCGAACTACCTGGCCACGGCCGGGACGTTCTCGCTCGTCGGGCTCTCGGGAGGCACCTCGCCGCTCGATCCGTACGCGGAGGGATACGATCTGGAAGACGCGGTCGACCAGATCCGCTCCATCCGCAGGATCCGTGCCGAGCTCTCCGACGCAGCCACCCACCTGTCGGAGAGGCAGCGGTACGTGCTCAACCGCCTGTGGGGTGAGGACGACGAGCTGACGTTCAAGGACGTCGGCCACGCCATGGGCCTCTCCGGAACGCGCGTGAGCCAGATCGCTCACGAAGGCGTGTGTCGCTTGCGCGAGCTGCTGCTCGGCCGCGACCCGCGATAACATCATGCCGCTCCCGCCTGCTGTGCAGGCCGGAGCGGTTCTTTCATTTTGGGCTGGAAAAACCCCATGCTTTGTGCCAGACTGCGCCCGGAGGTATAGAGCCATGGCCGTTCACGTGTCCACCGACGCTCAGGGGCGTCGCCGCATCCGCTTCACGCGCCGCACGTTCAACACGCACTTCCACCCCCGCAACCGCGAGGAGGACGCGCGCTTCGAGACGGCGGGGCCGTTCCAGTTCCAGCGCTACCATCGCGGGATCGGGATCGGCAACCTCGGCGAACCGGTCCGCACGGCGGAGCGGGCGCTGTGGTGGTACCAGATGGTGAAGCGCTACGCGGATGAGTGCGGCTTCCCGCGCTTCGAGTTCTACGTGGCCCCGGTGATCAACGACGAGACCACGCCGGAGGACATCTACGAGCTCGCGGACCTGCCGTTCGTGCGTGGCATCAAGACGCTCCCGTGGGGCGGCACGACCGGCGCGCATGCGGGCGGCATCAGCAACTTCTTCGCGGACCGGTTCCGCGCGTGCCTGCAGGCCGCGCAGGACATCAACCGGAGCGGAACGCGCTTCAACTGGTACGTCCACGCCGAGTGGCCGGATCAGCGCATCCCGCCGGTTCTGCGCGAACCGATGTTCGTCCCCACGCTCGGGCACTACGGCGAGTCCCTGCCGGACCTGCCGATCTCGGTCGAGCACGTCAGCAAGCGCGAGATGATCGCGTTCGTGCGCGCGGGTAAGGGCCGCTTCGGCGGCGGGCTCACGAGCCACCACATCCGCGTCACCACGCACATGGCCGATGGGGACGACTTCCTCAAGTGCATGCCCTACCCCGGCAACCCCTCGGACGCCGAGGCGGTGCTCGAGGCCATGCTCTCGGGCGAGCCGTGGTGGTACCTGGGCACGGATGACGCGCCGCACCTCAAGCACGGCCACAAGCTGCGCCAGGACGGCAAGCCGCCGGCCTCGGGCGTGTTCTCGGGGCCGTGCGAGCTCGAGGAGATCGTGGCCACGTTCGCGCGGCACGATCGACTCGAGCACCTCGAGGACTTCGTGTGCATCAACGGCGCTCGACAGAACGACCTGCCAGATGCCGTCGACGGCACGGTCGAGTTCGTCGAAGAGCCGTACGAGGTTCCCGACGAGATCGCGACTCGGGACGGGAACGCAATGGTCCCGTACCGCCGCGGCGAGATGCTCGCCTTCCGCCTTGCGGTGGACGCCGCCGGTCGCGCGCTGATCTAGGCGCGCAAAAAAAACAGCGGCCCCGACTTCTTTTGAAGCCGGGGCGTTTTGATTATGCTGGGATCTGTTTGAGCAGCGTCTGAATCTTTTCACGCACTTTGGAAATCGGCTCAAGCGCGATTTCGTCGTCGAGGTGCGCGTGCTCGTGGTAATGGAACGGGTTGTCGAGGTCTTTGATGAGCGCGATCATGTAGCACAGCAACAGCGTAATCGCCCCCGTGAAAAACAGCGATTCCGGAAGTGGGCCGAGATCCATAAAGAGCAGTCCGCCAATCACCAAAGCCGTAAAGACCTCCGCAATCGCATAGGCGGTTGCGATGAACGTCGTGGAGCGGATCGTGTGCACGCGAATGACCATCTTGCGGATGTTGTTCTGCTCCTGCTTCATGCGCGTGATGAAGTTTGCCTGCGTATGATTTTCCAATTCGGCCAGATGCATGTTGAGCCCGTTGAGCGCATCCATCACTTCGCGCGTGCGAGCTTCTTTGAGGAACCATTTATCGAGCAAGGTCGACAGGTCCGCGAGATGTTCTAAAAACAATCGAGCGACGGGCGGCTTCTTGTTGTGGTGCAAAATTACCATCTCGTCGGCGAGCGTATCGAGCGATGCAGACATCTCGCCCGGCAATTTCTCGGACTCCTTGTAGTCTGGTAATGACCCGGAAATCAGGAAACCGAGCAGGAACACGTTGGCGGAGACGATCGTGCCGGTCAGCGAGCTGAGCGGGAGATGGTCCCAGCCGAACTGGTCGAACACAAGTTTGACGACCATCGCGACGACCGCAATGGGGAGCACGCGCGTGGTGAGCATGTGTTTGCGTAGAAAGCGATTTTTCATATGGCTTTGCTCAAGTATACCACGGGAGTACACTAGACTCTGACTATGATTCAAAAATTCGACTCGAAAAAGCACGCTTCCCTTGTCGCCGTGCTCCCCTTCTCGTATTTCTCCGCCGTGAGCTACCTTGATTTTGAGGCGTATTTCTTCGAGCGTAACGGCGAGACCATTTTTGCCTGGCAAGACCCCGATTATCCGCACGATCTCCCGTCTATCTTTTTGCCGCGCCAAAAAGAAAACTGGCCCGCCCTCGCCGCCTCGCTGGTCACGCGCGAGCAAATCGCAGAAATCGAAGCCGCCGGCATCCCCGTGCTCAAAACGCTAAAAATGGGGACCGAATACTTCTACGATACAGCAGCATTCCTCTCCCCAAAGGGACCGATCGCCAAGCGTGCGGCCCAGTTTGCCAAGTCTGGAGGATTTCGTGTCTTGCATCGCTATCCAGCCCCAGCGGTAAAGGAGTTTTACGAAACGTGGAAAGACCAGAAAGACCGCTCAAAACACTCCATGGAGGAAGGCGAGGCACATTTCTTTTTCTGTCTTGAACATTTGGAGCGATACAGCATTCATCAGACCTACGTCGAAAAGGACGGTCGTCTGATTGGATTCGCCTGGGGCGTAGCGTTCGACAAAAACCGTTGGGTGGGTCTGCATCTCAAAGCAGACCGTGCGTTTCCGGGATTGAGCCGATTCCTCCATCAGCAGCGTGCAGAGCATTTTAAAGATCATGCGGAGTTCACACTTGGAACCGGCTGCGCTGATCGTGGCATTACAAAGTTCAAAGAAGAGCTCCGGCCGAGCCGCAAGATTCCATTCATCTACGTATTGACTGGCCGTCGGCCCTCGTAGATCGATACGGCGCCCAGACACAGGGGCGTCGTTTTTGTTTGCGTAAAACCGGCTGCGCTCAAATGCCCGAGAAACGCCTCGCCGCTTGGAAACGCTTCGATAGTGCGGTTGAGATATCGGTATGCATTGAAATCACCAGAGAGCAGTCCGCCAACGAGCGGGACGTACAACCGTAGATGCGCACGCCAACCGAGACGAATGATCGGATGACCAGGTGTGGAAAATTCCAAAACAAAGAGCGTGCCACCAGGTTTGAGAACGCGGCAGAGCTCCGAAACGGCCTGATCCAGATTCGCCGCGTTGCGGATTCCAAACGAAATCGTCGCGGCATCGAACGCTCCGTCCGGAAATGGAAATGATTCAGCGGATCCCAACACCAGCTCAACATGATCCGCAACCCCGGCGCGCACCAGTTTCTCGCGCCCGATTGCGAGCATCTTCTGCGCCGGATCCACGCCAACCACCCGCGAGATTCCCGCGCGTGCGAGAGCGATGGCAACATCCCCGGTTCCGGTCGCCACATCCAACACATGCTTGGCTCCCGTCGCCGCTGTGGCACGAGCGAGCTGGTGGCGCCAGCCCACATCCATCCCCAACGACAAGACACGATTGATCAAATCGTAACGCTTGGAGATCTGATTGAACATCTGAACGACCTCACCCATAGCAAGGCCTAGTATACCTGAACGTGTCACGAGCCGCAGTGACCGATCTATTTACTTCACGGCTGTACAATAGATATCTGATTCCCCCTGCGTGATATGATGTGAGCGTTATGACGATTGCCCAACGCCTTTTGCGCTGGTACGACGCGCACGGCCGCGCTCTCCCCTGGCGGCACACCCAGGATCCCTACCGGATTCTCGTGAGCGAAATCATGCTTCAACAAACCCAGGTGTCCCGGGGCCTGCTGTTTTACGACAAATGGCTAAAGCGGTTTCCAGATTGGACATCGCTCGCCCGCGCCACGAATGCACAGGTCATCCGTGCGTGGGCTGGTCTCGGATACAATCGCCGGGCGCTCATGCTCCGCGATATCGCGCGTCAAATCGTTCATCAGGGCGATCAGGTCCCCAAAACACGCGAGGAATGGCTCGCGCTCAAAGGCATCGGACCGTACACTTCGGCCGCGATCGCGGCATTCGCCTCGCACCAGCGCGAACTCCCCATCGACACCAACATCCGCCGTGTCCTCGGACGGCTGCTCTTGGGGATCCCCTACCCTCAACCATCCGTTGACGATCGTCTGCGCCGCAGCACGGACCGCATCCTCCCCAAACGCGGCCGATTTTACGATGTCCCTCAGGCGCTCTTTGATCTGGCGACGATGATCTGCACAAAAACACCCACCTGTGCCACATGCCCCCTGCGCACCGACTGCCCGGCGGCGAAAAAATTCCTTTCCGGTCGCGTCCGCACGCCAAAGACGATGAGCAAAAAATCCACGGAGTCCCGCCACCGCAACAAACCGCACCCGGACCGAATTTTCCGCGGCCGTATTCTCCGCGAGGCGCGCAACGAGATTTCCATCAAAGAACTTGGGGCACGCATCGACCCGCAGTTTGACCCGACACAGGATACGGACTGGCTCATGGCCATGATCACCCGGATGGAACGTGACGGACTTGTGCGCCGAAGCGGTGGCGTACTAATGTTGGGCTGATATGGATCTATTCGATCACGCCGCTCGCAAATCTTCTCGCGCGAACGCCCCGCTCGCCGACCGAATTCGACCGGAAACGCTCGAGGGGTATTTGGGTCAGGAGCATTTGATTGGTCCGAATAAAATTTTGCGTCAAGCCATTGAGCGCGATGAAATCCCGTCCATGATCTTTTGGGGACCTCCTGGAACGGGCAAAACCACGCTCGCACGGATCATCGCAAAACTCACCAAGTCGAACTTTGTTCAACTTTCTGCGGTTGGAGGAAGCAATAAAGAGGCGCGCGAAGTTATTGAAATTGCCCGAAATCGTCTTAAGTTTGATCGGATGCGTACGATCTTGTTTGTTGACGAGATTCATCGGTTCAACAAAGCCCAGCAGGATGCGTTTTTGCCTGCAGTGGAAGACGGAACGATCACACTGATCGGAGCAACGACGGAAAATCCATCCTTTGAGGTAAACGCCGCCTTGCTTTCTCGATGCCGAGTTTTTGTTCTGCAAGCCTTGAACACGGAAGATATTCAACGGATTCTCATAGCCGCGCTTAAAGATAAAACATACGGACTGGGTACCCTCGACATACACATAGACCCGGAAACGATTGCCTACCTCGCAGCCATGAGCAACGGTGATGCCCGCACCGCGCTCAACGCATTGGAACTCGCGGTCAAGACGGACACCCATGTGACGCGCGAACACGTGGCTGCTGCCCTGCAGCGCACGCATTTGCTTTATGACCGCGCGGGCGAGGAGCACTACAACATCATTTCCGCCTTGCATAAATCCATGCGCGGCGGGGACGCGAATGCGGCGCTCTACTGGCTCGGGCGCATGCTCGAGGCCGGCGAAGACCCACTCTACATCGCTCGTCGCCTTGTTCGATTTGCCTCCGAGGACATCGGCCTGGCGGATCCGCAAGCGCTTGTGCAGGCCGTGGCTGCGTATCAGGCGTCGCACATGATCGGCATGCCGGAGTGTAACGTGAACCTTGCCCAATGCGTGGCGTATCTTGCTCGCGCTCCGAAGTCGAATGCGCTCTACGTTGCCTACGGCCGCGTCAAAAAAGACATCGAGGAGCTGCCGGCAGAGCCAGTCCCGCTTCATCTGCGCAACGCGCCAACAAAGCTCATGAAAGACCTCGGATTCGGCAAAGGATACAAATATACCCCGGCCTTCGAAACACCGGAGGAGGCAAAACAAGATTTTTTGCCCGAACGACTCCGATCACGCCGCTACCTAGACCTATGACCTCATTTGCCAAACATGTCTACGACATCGTCCGCGCCATTCCAGCTGGCAGAACCATGACCTACAAGCAAGTCGCGGCCGCAGCTGGCCGCCCGAACGCGTTCCGCGCGGTCGGAAACATTTTGAATAAAAACTACGACCCCGCGATCCCCTGCCACCGCGTTGTCCGTTCCGATGGACGAGCCGGCGGGTACAATAGAGGCGAGGAGCGCAAGCGCGCAATTCTTGAGGCTGAATCGCTTGACCAAGCCAAGAATTCGTGATAGAACCGCTCCCTGGAGGAAGCACCATGACAACCAGCCCCTCGGTCGTCTCCCCGGTGTGGGAGAAGACGCGCCTGGCCGTCGCGCGCGTGCGTGGCACGCCGTTCTACGGCCCCGGCGGAGGGCCGTACGGTAGCTTCAAGGGCTACCACATCATCGGCCGGGACTCGCGCATTCTCGGCGGGGTCTCCGTCGGCGCGGATGAGCGCGAGGCAATCGCCGTCGAAGACGACGAGCGCCTCCACGACGTGTACTACGCCCTGGAGCGCCGCATCCAGCACTACGACGCGGCCACGTACGCGGACGTGATGGAGATCGTGTACGACCTCGTACGCGAGCGAATCCCTGGAGACCACAAGGCAGTCGACCAGGTCGTCGCTTCCTGGAGCGCATGGCAGGACGGCATCGTGCCGCTCTCTGCGTTTCTCGGAATGGGCGGCGTGTGCCGTCACGCTTCACTGCTCTCGGCGTATCTCGTCGAGCGACTCATCGACGAGGAGGTGATCGCCGGCAAGGTCTCGACGGATCGCAACGCCATCCCCGGCGAGGGCGGCCACATGTGGACGCGCTTCGAGAGTCCGGACGGCGAGGTCCACATTCTGGACACCACGGTCGGGTACTCCGGCCCCGAGCAGGGACACAACGGCAAGAAGCCGTTTTGGAAGTACACGCGGCCCATGAAGGCGATCCGCATGCAAGTGAGGGTGGCGCGCCGGTATCTCGGCGAAGGACCGAGCGTGCCGATCGTGGACGACGTGCGGCCTTGGCGGCACGTCGGACCGAACGAGCGTCCGAGCCCGATCGCGCCTGGCGAGTCGGAACCGGATTCGGTCGTCCCGCCCCGCCCGCGCACGCTCTCCGAAGACGACTTCCGGCGTCAGGCGGGAGCCTCTCGCTGTCGGCCGCGCCTCGATCCGCCGATCAGCGCACGGTTCGTACTCACGCTGATCGCGACGATCGTCCTCCTCGTCGGAGGATGGCTCGCGTCCGAACACCTGGACGTTCTGCGCGCCACGGCGTCCGCGGTTGCGGATCGCAGCAACGCGCTTCTGGTGGAGTTCGGCCAGATGGTCGAGCGCGCTCGGACGCCTGATCTGGTTGCCCCCGGCACGGCGCAAGGGACGCCCAGTGAAGTCCCTCCGGAGCCAAAGACGGATACACCGAAGCAAGCCGATGCTCCGCGAGAGTCAGCAAAGGAGGTGGAACCTCCCGGACCCAGTGTCCCGACCGGCTGTGGCTTCGCCGCGTACGACCCGACGACGCACCGCCCGGTGACGGCCAGCGCACCGAGCATCCGCGGCCAATACATCCTGCAGTGCCGCGAGGGTCTCTTCGCGGCCACGGGAACGATCAACCTCTCAACGAGGACCTGGTCGTTCCACACCTTCACGCGGCTCAACGAACGCTACGAGCCGCTCAACGGCGATCACTGACGCATGGTGATCGCTTTTTCGTTTTCAAACGAAAACGACCGCACCCGAAGGCACGGTCAGAGCGCATGCAAGAGCACAATGGGTTCCGCGAGACGGATCGTCAGCGTCCGCTCCCCAGAGCCAGGGAGGGCGACCAGGTCGCCGTCGAGGACGATCTGCGACTGCCGAGCGCGTACATGCACCTCATGCGCCGGTGCGTTGTACATGCTCATGCGCATCCAGGGCACCGGGATCCCGAACCAGATGAACGGGATGGCCGGAGCGAGCGACGCGTAACTCCCCCAGTACGCCAGCGCGAAGACCTGTTCCGGAAGCGGCGTGCCAACAAACGGCGTGAGCAGCGGCAGGAACCGATTGATCGATCCAACCATGCACCCGACGTACATCGACGCATCCGCGCGCCGGCGGTCAAACGCGAGATAGCCGGGCACGGGTGCGAACCCGCGCGGCGGCGATCCACGACCGAGGGCGACTTCGCACACCAGCCCCCAGAGCATCCGCACGACGGCGCCGATCGATCCCTTCCCCTCCCGATCGTACCGTTCGATGAACTGCGCGATGACACCGTCGCAGTACACGGCCGCGTGGTAGCGCAAGCCGCTCGCGACATCGCGTACTTCGATCGGGCTCCATAGCCTCTGCTCGAGACGGACAGACCCCCTCCAGATCGCCCGCAGGTTCCGAAGCGGATCCACGGATGGAAATCCGCTGTAGCGCGTCATGTAGCAGAACTGTCCGCCACCGACCGACGCAATACTGACCTTGCCCGGGAAACGCAGAGTCCGGACCCAGTCGATGGCGAGACGGAACGTACCGTCGCCACCGACCGTGAGCAGTCTGTCGGGCGGGTCTTCCGCGAGATCCGCCAGCGCGTTCTCGACGGCCCCGACGCTCGACGTCGCGATGACGCGCGCGCCCGGACATGCGTCGCGGATTTGCTCGATCAGCTTGGGCGCTCGCCGTACGCGAGCGGCGTTGCTGTTGATGAGAATCACCGTTCGCAAACGACCTCCTCGCCTTGCGCGCCGTCACCGTACGCGCGTCGGCACGGTCTGTCAATTCATCCACTTGCGAACGATTCTCTATTGGATTATCGTAAAAGTGCTCCACGGAACGAACTGATTTGGGCTAAATTTGGTTCTTGAGCTTAGAGACATGACTGCTTTGGCGGCCATGCGAGAGCTCCGCGGCGTAGCTAATTCCCTCTGATGACCCGGCTTACCCTGGATCGTCAAAGCGATGACGCGACCCAGCAATGGGGATACCCGACTGCATTGAGCCAAATTCAGGACGTGACGTGGAGTTTTATGTTATCAAAAAACACCGATCCGGTGGTTCCGGATCGGTGCAGACGTCATGTCTTACATTAGCGTACGGAGGCAACGACCGCATGCGCACCTGTCATCATTTGTTCGAAGTCAGCCCAGCGGATTTTTTCCGCTTCAGCAGGTGACCCCTCCTGGTGTGCCAGCATTTCTGTATCTTCAACCGCAACCTCCACCACCTCGACCGCCACGGGGGTTTCGCGTGTGAGGGTCCGCCCGCCCGGCGTGATCACCGTTGAAACCGAGAACACAACGACGATCGCCACAGCCGAGCCCGCAACCACGGCACCTGTAAAGCTCCACAACCGCTCCCAGCGCTCAAACGAAACGCGATTGCTATCGAACTCACGCGATCGCAACAGAGCGCGCCGGAGGGCGTAGCGATGGTTGCTATCGCCGAGAACGTCGTTAGACCCCGACTTCTCGAGCAATTGTTCGATGTTCGTTAGTTCGTTCATACTGGTCGTTGACCGTGGATTGGGATTCGGTTGCGGAGGGCGTCATGAGCCCGTGCAGTTTTTCAATAGCTCGATGGATGTGCGATTTTACGGTTCCTTCTTTCATCTGCATGGCGCTTGCGATTTCCGCAATGCTCAAGTGGGAAAAGAATCGGAGCGTGAGAATGTTTTGCTGTTTTTGATTGAGTTTTGCGAGCATGCGGCGCAGTAATCCGATTTGCTGGCGCGTTTCTTCGGCATCCTGTGATTCCACAAGTGCTGCGTCCGGGCGCACAGACTCGTCTGCGAGCACTTCCGGTGCATCATCGAGCGTAACCGCCAAGTATTTACTTCGCGAACGGTAGTAATTCGCGACTTGCGCGCTAGCGATGGCGAACAGCCACGATTTAAAAGGCTTACCCTGCGCTTTATACCTCCCAATGGCCTTCAGCGCCTGAAAAAACGTCTCGCTCGTGAGGTCCTTAGCGACCTCGGCGTTTCCGGTGCGGCGGTACAAAAACCCGAAGACGGGCTGGTAGTACGTATCGTACAACCGCCCGAATGCCTCGGGATCTGTTTTTGCGCGTTCAACCACCACCTCCTCTCGTTCCATAGGATTTAGTGTTTGTAAGGCCTTCATTTCGACCTTGCACCAAGTATATCGGCGCTATTTCGAATCGGTTGCAGCCACGTTATCCTGCGCCTGCCGCACCTCTGCATAGTAACGCGAAACATTGTCCACGTAGTTTGGATTATACTCCCTCCACGCCTTGCCATTATAAAACTCGGCAAACTTCTCCAAGTGCTCGTCAAGCGGGAAAAACTTTTCTGGGTGGTTTGTTTTTTCGCACAAGAACGCCAGAAACAGTTCAGCGCCATTTTGCGGGTGGTACGTCTGCCCTTCCGTCAGGCCGAGCGTACGACGCGCTCTCAGGCCGTCATCTTTCATGAGCACATGATAGGCCGAATACGAGTAAACGCGATGGGCAGGCTCATACCGATGGTATTCGTAACTGCCGATCGGCTCTCCGCCGGATTCCTGCTTGGCAATCGCGAGCATCGCGGCCACGAGTTCATCCTCGCCCGCGCGCTCGAGGATCGCTCGCACCTGTGCCCCGTACTCTTTGTTTTCACGCATGCTGCGCACAGCCCGTCGCGCATACTCCGCAAATTGCGCGTCGGTTACGTAGCGATTTTCGTTTTCGGTCGGCAGTGGCAGCCATGAGTCGGCCTGCAGTGACTTCGGATCCACATTGAACGAGGTGAGCTGGCCGCGCTGATCGCGCAGATAGGCGTATTCCGGACGCTTGAGCAGTTTCTGCCGAATCTCGCTGATCGTGTCGCCGGGCTTGACCCGATAAAACGTAAGGCCGATGTCCTCAAAAAACTTACTGCCATCCGGAAGCGTCCGCGTGCGGCGTGCGCGCTCCTCCTCGCTAAACCGACCGCGATCAAACCGAAGCAAAAAATCAGGATTCGTGTCAAAAAACGGATGTGGCTCGACTGCCGTCTGCTCAATTGGTTCTGGCTCTTTTGCCGCTTCAACCGGCTTAGGCGCGTGCCCGGCGTCCATCGCCAGCGCGGCACCCGCAATGATTGCTGCGCGTTTGAGCTTTTTCCCCGCGGCTTCAAAGTAGGACGGAGGTCGTTCGGGCATAGTGTTATTAGTATATCAAAAACGCATCCCGCGTCCCTGCCGACGAAGCGACCAACTGTGTCGCGAAGACGGCGGGGATGCGGGATGCGTGGGGTATTAGTAGTCCTTGAGCTTGCTGATGATCGGATTGGCCTGGATTTTTTCGAGCGCTTTGGCTTCGATTTGGCGGATGCGTTCGCGCGTGACGTCGAACTCCTTGCCGACTTCTTCGAGCGTGTGTGACACGCCGTCCATGAGGCCGAAGCGCATCTCGAGGATTTTCTGCTCGCGCGGAGAGAGATCCTTCATCGCCGTGTGCACGTAGTCGCGCAAGAGCTCGCGCGCGGCGGCACGATCCGGAGAGATGGTCTTTACGTCCTCAATGAAGTCTTCGAGCTTGGAATCTTCGTCGTCCTCGCCGACCGAGGTTTCGAGCGACACGGTGTCCTGCGAAATGCGGCGGATGTGCAAGACCTTTTCGAGCTCCTCCCCCATTTCCGCGGCGATTTCCTCTGGCAGCGGCTCACGGCCAAGGTCCTGGATGAGCTGGCGCTCCACCTGCATAAACCGGTTGATGGTTTCCACCATGTGCACCGGAATGCGGATCGTGCGGCTTTGGTCGGCCAGCGCACGCGTGATGGCCTGGCGAATCCACCACGTCGCATACGTGGAGAACTTATATCCCTTGCGGTACTCGAATTTTTTCACGGCGCGGAACAAACCGATGTTGCCTTCCTGAATGAGGTCCAAGAGCGACATCTGCTTGCCGACGAACTTTTTGGCGATAGACACCACCAGGCGCAAGTTTGCCTCAATGAGCCGGCGTTCGGCTTCTTTCTCGTTGCGCTCCTTGCGTTTGGCGAGCGCGACTTCCTCTTCGCCGTTGAGAAGCGGAATCTTTCCGATTTCGCGCAGGTACATCTGGATGGAGTCCTGCGTGAGCTCCGGAATGTCGGATTTCTTTTTCTCGCGGCTGACGCGGATTTTTTCGTAGACGTCATCGCGCTCTTTCTCGCGTCCAAGAATCCCCTCCTTCATTTCGATGAAGTGAAGGCCCATCTTTTCGATGCGATCGAGAAACTCCTCGAACACCGGCAAATAATCCTCCACGTCCGTAAACGTAAAGAGGATTTCGTTCTCGGTGATGAATCCGCGGCTCTGCCCTTTGCGCAACAGGCGTTCAATGACCTCCGGCGTGGGCGGCTCGGCTTTGACGTAACGCTTGGGCTCTTGTTTGAGCGCGGGTTTTTTGGATGGCTTCCCTACCTTCGACGGCTTGGATACCTTCGGAGCCTTTGACGGCTTCGAACCTCGTACGGGCTTTTTCGTTTTTTTCGCTGACATACAAAACGGACCGTCCTGTCGTGTGCCGAACAGAACAGTTATGGCAAGGCGTTATATTCACGAATGAGTCTCTCCACGGTGGCGTGGTCGCCGGCGGATTCCGCGCGGCGGATGTCCGCTTCGAGCAAGCGCTTGCGGCGCTCGGTCTGCGAGGCGGTTAAGAGTTGGATCAATTGTCGCACCTCCTGTGCCACCTTGTTGGGCGGAATCGTTGCGAGCAGGTCTTCGCCTTGCAGGGCAGCCTCGTCAAACAGCGGAACCACGGATTGGGTTTCCGCACGGGAGGCAAGACGCTCGCGCATCCGCGAAAAGAGAGAAATCTCTGTATCGGTGGGGGGAGATGATCGGTCGCTATCGTACTGTGCGCGCAGTTCTTTGTAAAGCAAGGCAAGCGGCCCCTCCGGCACGAGTTGGAGCGGCAAGGCCTCGTGGATCTCTGTGCGCAGTTCGGGATTCTGCGCGTACAAGCCGATGAGCCGCACCACGGCCTGGTCGAGTTTTGAGAGTTTTTGCGGTGTGGTGGGCTGAGGGTTGGAGGTTGGGGGCTGGGTAGATGGGGCGACAGGGCGTGAGGAGGAAATGCTGGCACGCAGAGCGTCGATGTCCGTGCGCAAAAGATCGGCGACGCTCTGCAACCAATGCTCGCGCTCAACCACGTCCGAAACGTGCCCGAGCTCTGGAAGCACAAGCTTGGCCACCGCGCGTTTATCGTCCACGTTTGCGAGGTCGCGTCCCGTAATCGCGCGATCGATGTAGTACTGCATGATCGGCACCGTCTTCCCTGTGGCCGCGCGCCAGAGTTCCGGATCTTTCTGCACGGCTTCATCCGGATCCTTGCCCGCGTCCGGCGGCAGCACAGCCACACGCACATCCAATCCGCTTGCCCGCGCAAGCGCGATGCCGCGCTGTGCCGCACTAAACCCGGCCGCGTCTGCATCAAACGAAAACACGATCGTCTGCGTGTAGCGCTTGATGAGGTCGACCTGCTCTTGCGTGAGCGCCGTTCCCGAGGACGCGACCACGTTTTTAATGCCGGCCTTATGCGAGGCAACCACATCTAGGTTCCCCTCAACGATAATCACGTTCCCGGCATCCTTGATGGCACGCTTTGCCAAATCCAATCCGAACAACAACCGCCCTTTGCGATACATCGGCGTTTCCGGCGAGTTCATGTACTTGGGGCCGTCGGCTTGTGGTGGCTGGTTGGTGGGGAGCGGCATGATGCGTCCCGTAAACCCAACCGTATCGCCATGCACGTTACGCAACGGAATCATCAGGCGATTGCGAAACCGATCAATCCATCCGTCGCCGGACTTGCGCTTGAGCGAGAGCCCCGCGCGTTCAATTTCGGGGCCGTTGTACCCGCGCTTGAGCAAAAAACTCACCAGCGTGTCCCAGCTATCTGGCGCAAACCCGATGCCGAACGTCTCGCGCAACTCTGGCGTGATCCCGCGGCGGGCCGCGTACTCGCGCACACTTTCCGCAGACGGCGAGTCGAGTAAAACCTTTTCAAAAAATTTTCCGGCCAAATCATTGATGGCAAGCAAGCGTTGATTCTCGTTGGATTTCTCCGAGGAGAACCGTTGCACTTCTACGCCGACCTTGGCTCCCAAATGCCGCAGCGCCTCCGGAAAATCCATCCCCTCCATCTCCATCAAAAACGCGAAGCAGTCTCCTCCCTTTCCGCATCCGAAACAATGCCAAATCTGCTTGTCCGGCGAAATATGAAACGACGGCGTTTTTTCCATGTGGAACGGACAAAGCGCCTTAAAGCTCCCCGATCCAGCCGGTTTCACCTGAATATACTCGCCGATCAGCTCAGCGATGTTTACGCGCGATTTGATCTCTTCCTTTGGGTCCATGGGCACCAGCTTGCTATGAAACCGCCTTCTGCGCAACTTACCCGCGAATCACTGACCATCCGACGTACCCCGCATACATCGCCACAAACAGCACACCCTGCCACCGGTCCAACTTAAACCGCTGGCCGACGAACATGCTGAAGAACAACAGCGTGGAGACAAACATCACGACATACGAATCCTGCAGCGCATTTGCTGAAAACGGCAGTGGAGCAATCGTTGCCGTGGTACCAAGGATGAAGAAGATGTTAAAGATGTTTGAACCGACAATGTTTCCCACCGCGATTTCCGCCTGACCCTTGCGAGCGGCGACAACGGATGTTGCAAGTTCCGGCAGCGATGTTCCCACCGCCACTATCGTAATGCCGATCAAGTGTTCTGAAACGCCAGCCGCCATAGCCACGGACACGGCCGCATCCACGATCAGTTTACCCCCACCCACCAACGCTGCGAGACCGACCAAAATATAGAACGCTGTTTTGTGTGATGGAAATACTTCCACATGCGCCGATGATTCTCCACTCCCCTTGCTGATCCCGTACGTGTAGTAGAGAAAAATAATGAAGAAGCCGAGCAGGACCAGACCATTGCTTCGCGTCAACACGTTCGCAGCACCTCCATCGAGAAGAACGTCGCTCCCCAGAATCACCACCATGACGGCAGCCAAAAGCGAGAACGGAATCTCTTTCCAAGCAGTCGTGCGCTCGACGACGAGCGGGACGATCGCCGCGCAGATGCCGAGAATCAGCAGAATGTTGGCGATATTGGAACCAATGACGTTTCCGATCGCAATATCCGTCTCACCGGAATAGGCGGATAGCAGGTTCACGACCATCTCCGGCGCAGATGTTCCGAACGCGACAACCGTGAGACCAATGACCAAAGACCGAATTCCGAGGACTTTGGCGAGCGAAGACGCGCCTTTGACGAGCGCATCCGCGCCCCACACGAGCAAGCCAAGGCCGATGAGAAAGAGAACGAGTTGGAGCAACATATGTTATGAAAAAATATTCCACCAAGATTTTTTGCGGGGTTCAGGCAACTCTGCGGGCGGATGTTCGGCACTTGGCAGCGTCCTGATGAGCCCGACGACACGTGCCATCTCCCGCTCCACAATGGGGCCATCGTACTCGCCGCCGTGCGCCGAAAACCCTTCGTTACTCCCCTGCTTCTGATCGAGATGCAGATTGATTTGCACGCCGCCGTCTCGATCTTCAACATAGGCATGCCAGCGCGGATACGGCGTGGGATGCAGGCGTTTCGTGAAACTGGTTTGGCCGTCTCGCCCGCGGTGCTCGGCGTAACCAATGCGCCGCAGGAGGTTTCGGGCATGGTCTGGAAGCGGCCCGGCAAGGAAATGTCGCATACGCCAAAAGTATACACGATTGACGCGACGTGCGAGAGGTGGTAGCGTGGTGCACCTGGAGGACCGATGTTGGACGAACTCATTCAGGATCCGCGCGCCGAGTTGCGAGAGCGAGGGCTCGAGCACTGGACGCGAGCGGAAGCAGACCGGCGGTTCGTGGAGCTGATCGGGGAGTATATGACCGTTGACGGGGTCGAGGACCCGGTCAACGCGCTCACGCGCGCGATGAACGTCGCTGCGGACATCCTGTACACCGAGCGCTTCGCGATCGACCTCTCCGGGCTCAACGTGCACCGGCTCATGGAGCTCTACGGGGAGACCGGGCGGCCGATGCGTCGCTCCCGCCTCCCGTGGTGGTGCGACGAGGTCGCCCGCTCGCTCGCCAATCACTGGCGCGCGCCCTGCACCCGCGAGCGGCTCGAGATGGAGCTCGACAACCGCGGCGTGCACATCCGCGACAGCGACGTCGTGCGCCTGCTCGTGCGGCGCATCAACGCCGCGCATCCGGAGCTCCCGCTCATCCTCGTAGTGCCCAGCCACATCGCGTACAAACCACTATTCGTGACACGTCAGGGATACGAAGACCGCGTCCCTCACGACGCGGTCATCCCTCTCTTGCGCCTGCTGGACGGTTAGTCCGGCGGCGCTTGTTTCGTTTTTACTTCGCGTTTTTGTCTGGCTGGTGAATGCCGAACGTGTTGCCTTCCGTATCAAGAAAATAACCCTGCCAGGCCATGCCCACGAGCGCGAACTTGGGCATCGCCTCTTTGCCGCCGGCCGCAAGGATCTTTGCCGCGATCGCATCATAATCCTCAACCACCATAGTGCACACGAACGCATTGGCGCCGCATCCTGCCGTGAGAGGAACGGGACGCTTAAACAGTCCGCCGTTGATGCCGCCCGGTTCGTCCGGCTTTCCGGTCATGAGCATCCAATACTTCTGCTCGCCTCCGTCCCAAATCTTCGTCTCCCACCCGAACACGCCTGTATAAAACGCGATGGCGCGTTCCGGGTCGTCCGCCTGAATTTCGAAGTGTGCAACGCGGTTTGGTATATGATGAAGTCAATTAGCGAATTCCGCTATCGAGCGAAAGCGTGAGTTCAGTCCACTCCCCAGCAACAACCGTGAAGTCTGTGGGCGACATGGAGGGCATCGCGGATTCGTTCACGAGCGTGATCGTGTAATCACCTGGTGCGAGTTTTGCGCTGAACGAGCCACTAGCATCCGTCGAGACCGCGAGGCCGCCCGCGCCCGTACGCGAAACGATCTCAAACGTGCCTTGATACGGACGGTCCGCACAGGAGGGATCCGGCGGATCTGTCATCACTGGGCAAGTTGGGCCGAGCATGGCCACGCCGGTCACACCGGATTCGCTGGCTTGTTCTTGCGCCACGCCGCATGAATCGCACAATGCGACAGAAATCGTCGCGCTTGTTTCCGTGATTCCCGTGAGCGCAAACACATAACTCTCGAGCGTAAGTGTTGGTTTCGTCGTTTCACCGAGAATCATCTCGACCGGCTCTGCACCGATGTCGCCGCCAGAAATCCAAAACACACCCGCGAGCTCCCCGGCCCAGATACATGCCACGTCCTTTGGACAACGCGAATCGTTGATCTGCTTGAGCGTCACGCGCAAGTCGCCTTCGTACAAAGCGTCTTGCCCAACCGCGAGCGTCGCAGTCTGTCCGAATACGACCTCGATAGCCTCAAGAACCGGTGTCGGTGCCGGTGCCGGCCGGGCAAGTGGGCGGTTCGGCGCACCCAAACATCCTGCCCCAAGCAACACGACGGCCATGAATATGGCAACCGTCCCGACGCGCATCATACCTTGTCTTCTTCCTCTTCCTCGCCCATCTTTTCGAGACGATCGAACGCGCCGCCGTGCTGGCCGTCCGGGCACTCGCACGGCACGAGCGGTTGCTCAAAATGATCGCAATCAATAGCCTTACACGTGCCCGCATGATCGGACACGCCTTTGCATCCGCCGGTGCAGATAAAGTGAGACATACGCATTACATTAATGCCAAAGTCCTTTTTGGTGTGCCTCCTCCAAGAATACACGAACGCTCTCAACAATGTCTTGCGGCGCGTCCACAGGTGCCCCTTCTTTCAAAAATTCCTCAAACGTTTGTTGGCGTGCGGCAGATCCCGCCCAATCGGGCGTAACCTGGCGATACCACGTCAGGCAATTCTCAAACGTGTGCACGCCGGTCTCCACGTTCGGCTCGTTTCCCCACGTCCAAACGCGTTGGAGCTCCGGCGGAATCATAGCTACCCTTGCTTCGCCGCCGCAAACGCTGGGCGGGCACTGCATCGCGCAATCCATGCCTGGATGGACGGGAATGCAGAGAGATCAAACTGCACGGCCTCGCCATAGAGGAATGACGAACGCGCAACCACGTCCGCAACCGTAAACTCCGCGCCGACGAGATACTCGTTTTTGGAAAGCCAGCCCTCGAGCACCGGCAGGGATTTTGCGAGCATGGCGTTGGCCGTGGCCTCCTGCTCGGGCGTGGCAGGCATCCCCCAGGTTTTGGACGCGAGTGTGGAAAAATACTTGTCCGCCTGTAAGAGCACAAAGAGCTCCCAGCGCAGCAGTGTAGCGTGCGATTCCGGGTTCATCGGGCCGAAGAATTGCGGGCCGTGCTTCTCGGCGAGGTAGTGAACGATCGCCGCGGATTCGGTCACCACAAAGCCATCATGAACCATGGCAGGAACCTGTCCGGCCGGGTTGATGGCGAGATACTCAGGCTTCTTGTGTTCGCCAGTCGCCATGTCGAGTTTTGGATTTTCGTATTCCAATCCGAGTTCAGCAAGCATCCAGTGGCAGCGAAATGAGGAGCCCATGCGTCCTCCGTAAAGCGTGATCATAGGGATTGAAGTTCGGCTCGCCGCGTCCGCCAATCCGGCAAAACGCGTGCGACCGCCGCCCAAAAGGCCGGCGAATGATTTAGGTGAGCCAGGTGGCACAGCTCGTGCACCACGACGTAGTCTAGCAGGCGATCGGGCAAAAAGAGAAGCTTGTAGTGCAAATTGATGTTGCCTTGGTACGAACAGCTCCCCCATCGGCTTGAAAACCGCTTGATAGCGATGCGTTTTACCGTGAAGCCAAAGTGGGCATTCCACTGCTTCACTTTACGGTGTGCCAATAACCTGGCTCGCTCTTTATATCGCAAATAGTGCGCGTACGTTTCAGCGGCAAGGTCCGGGGGCAGCTGCGCGCGGCGCTCAAGCGCCTTTCCGACCGCCTGTGCGATCCAGCCTCGATGCCCGTGCACCACGCGCTCAATATCCTCTTTGCGTGCACGCACCGGCGCGCTCACGCGAACGCGCCCATGGCGGTCCACGGCAATGCGAATGGATCGCGAACGTGCGGACCGCCGCAACTCGTAGGAAACCGCGGCATCGATCATAGCCGGTCGAGCTTCTGCAAAATTCGCACCATGCCGTACACATCGAGCCGGCAGTAGTCGATCATGTCGCGGTGCAGCGCCGTGCGTTTGGCCTTGGGCAATTTTGGGTCCGTGAGAATGGGCCAGCTCGCGGAAGCCGTTCCGCCTTCTTGGATGTTGAGGTTCTTGTACGAGAGATCCGGCTCCATCACGGGCATCACGGCCTTGAGCGACGCGCTCTTATTGAACGCCGGGTCGTCGTAGAGCTTGCGTTTAAAGATCAGCATGAGGTCGAACATGCGCTTGTTGATGCTACGCAAGAATTTGGCATGCGCCGGAACGCGCTTGGCCAAGCCTTCGTTGCAACTCTTCTCAAAAATCGCGTTCCAGGCAATGACGCTTCCGTCTGGGCCGATCGCCTCGCGCAGCGCGTCCACGAGCTCCACGGAAGGGTCTGCAAATGTATCCGCAAGAAAATCAAACGTGCGCGGCGTGCCGCCCGGCTCATCGAGCACGTACACCGCAAATTGAAACGGAATCTGCTCGTACGGACGGAATCCATTGAACGGCGGGATCGCGCCGCCGAATGTTTCGTAATCGAGAAAGTGAAGCGGGTATACAAGCTCGCCGAGTGCCTGCGCAATGGCCTCGGAGTCAAACGACGGGTCGCTCTCAAAAATCTCGGCCCGCTTCCCTGCACCAACCGCTTCCAGGTATGCGGCTAGGAATGCGCATTTGCGTGGGTTGGAACATGTACGCAGTTGTGCGGGAGTAAGCTGTTTGCCCCAGCTCATGACCTCGCGCGCTTGTTCGATGAATTCCGGAATGCGATCTTCAAACCGCGCCGCGTCTTGCGTGACGTCTTCCTCTTTGAGCAATCCCGCAACGTCGATCTCGCCGTCGCGCACATACCGATTGTTGAGGCGCACGAGAAACGTATTGCCAATCGGAATACCGGCACGCTCAAAACACATCTTCTGAAACGCCACGTCTACCGGGTGCTCGCGTTTTACGGACGTGGTCGCCTTTACCTCGTGCAGGTCCCATGTTTTGCCCTGGCCGCGCACAAGGATATCCGCGCGTGCCGTCAGCCCGTCCGCAACTGCCGATGGTTGATACAGAATTTTGGCCCCCTTCGCGATGGCCTTTTGTGTGTTGGCAAATCCCACGCGGTTAAACCCTTCGATCTTCACCCCGCCCGGAAACAGCCGCTGGGCGAGCACATCCACCTGCTCGCCGTTCTCCATGGCCTGTCGATCTATCGCGCTCGACGGCGGCACCAATTCCGGCCGCACGGATTCCATCCAGAGCCGCAGAGGGCACTCAAGCAAATGCATGAACGCGGTTTTGGAGAGGAGTTTTTCCACACCCGATGCGTTGACAAAAACGAGATTTTCTGATGAGATGAGTCTATCACTAAACTCCCGTCGCTCTAAATGGGCGCGGGAGTTTTTTGTTCGAGCGTGGGTTCCCGTGGGGGTAAGCTTGGAGCAGGGTGAGCCTTGTCACGCTCGTCCGTCGGGGTTCGATTCCCCGTACCTCCACGGGCTCGGCGCTTGACATAACGGTTCTGTGTCGGCAATATGGCTACAGCGTGACAAGGCTCGCCGACACCCACCGGATTCCCGGTGGGTTTGTCTTTGATCTGCTATACTCCTTGCACTATGCGCGCTCGCGACGTTCTTAAACGCGTTTTTGGATACGATGACTTCCGGCCTCTGCAGGAGGACATTGTTT